>Ga0308171_1000881_pt1 | contig 49790 bp, 48 predicted proteins | sample PhyGR1_FD_202135 | JGI IMG/M metagenome (GOLD analysis project Ga0308171, IMG submission 202135) | Phyllosphere microbial communities from UC Gill Tract Community Farm, Albany, California, United States - DLSLSG.R1 | ecosystem: Host-associated > Plants > Phyllosphere > Unclassified | place: USA... | reverse complement strand
TGCACCTTCTTCTGATCGCGCACGGTTTCGACCCATCCCGACACCTCGACGGGGCCGGCGGGGAGGGATTTCAGCTGGTTGACCAGGACGCGTTCGCTCACGATCGACCAGTCTACGTGCGGGATCCGAGCCGTCGTACGGTCACGGGCCGACGCTCAGCGGCCGGAGCCGGCGGTCAGCCCCGCCTTGACGTGACGCTGCGCCGCGAGGATGACCACGAGCGCGGGCACGCTGGCGATGAGGGATGCCGCCATGGTCGCCGCCCAGGTGTTCAGGTTCGAGTTCGACAACGCCAGGATCAGCACCGAGATGGGGTACATCTCGTTGCGGTTGACCAGGGTCAGGCCGAAGAGCAGATCGCCCCAGCTGAAGAGGAACGCGAACACACCGGCGGTGACGATCGCGTTGCGCGACAGCGGCACGACGATGCGCCACAGCGTGCCGAGAGGCCCGAGGCCGTCGACGGTGGCCGCCTCGATCACCTCGGTGTCCAGGCGCAGCATGAACGCACGCATGACGATCACCGCGAAGGGCACCCCGGCGGTGGAGTTGGCGAGGATGAGCCCGATGAACGTGTTCAGCAGACCCCACGAGTTGAACATCGCGTAGAAGGACGTCGCCAGCACGACGCTCGGGATCATCTGCGCCAAGAGGAGGAGGATCAGAGCGATGCTCACGGCTCGAGACCGCAGCCGACTGAGCGCGTACGCCGCGGGGATCGCGACGAGCAGGGTCACCAGCACCGAACCCAGCGAGACCAGGATCGACACCCGCAGGCCACCGATCCCCGCGTCGTCCAGGGCCATCTGGTATCCGCCGAGACCGGGCGCGGCGGGGAACCACGCGGTGTCGGCCGAGTTCGCCTGCGGCTGGAGGGACGCCGAGATCATCCAGTAGACGGGGAAGAGGTACACCGCGAGCACCGCGACCGTGACCATCGTCCAAGTCCAGCCGCGACGGCGGCGGCGCCTCGAGACGGCGGAGGGTGCGAGTGGCGCTGCGTCGATGGCAGGCGCGGCGGGCAGGGTCGCGGTCATTCCTCACGCTCCCGACGGATCGACATCACGGTGTACGCGATGGCGAAGAGGATGCTGATACCGAGCAGCAGCATGCCGTACGCGCCGCCCTGCCCGAACTGGAACTGCTGGAACGCCTGCCGGTACGACAGGAGGCCGAGCGTGACCGTGCTGTTGGCGGGACCGCCCGCGGTCAGCACGAGGACGAGGTCGACGATGAGCAGCGTGTAGACGACGCTCATCACCACGAGAACCGAGACGACGGGCCAGATCGTGGGCAGCACGATCGCGGTGAGTCGGCGCCAGGCACCGGCGCCGTCGAGTTGCGCCGCCTCGAGCTGTTCGGCGGGGACCTGCTTGAGGGCGGCCCCGAGGATTGTCGCCCAGTACGGCAGACTCGCCCAGACCGCGACGACGATCACGGCGGGCAGCGCCGTCGCCGGATTCGCGAGCCACGCCTGGACGGGGATGCCGAGCGCACCGAGGATGTCGTTGATGGGGCCGTCACCGGCCAGGAGCGATTTCCACACCGTCGCGACGACGACGGCGGGCAGCAACCACGGCAGAAGGATGAGAGTCGGGAGCCAGCGGCTGCCCGGGAACGTGCGCGCGAACAGCAGCGCCAGCAGCAGGCCCAGGACGAGCTCCACGGCGACGGAGACGACCGTGATCGTCACGGTGTTCGTGAGAGCGCGGAAGGTGATCGGCTCAGCGAGGATCGCCTCGAAGTTGGCCGTGCCGACGAACGGTGCCCGGCCGGTGATGAAGGTGCCGGTCGTGTAGTTCGTCGTGCTCATGTACACGCCGTACCCGAGCGGAAAGAGGAAGAAGACGACGAAGAAGACGATGGCCGGGGCGAGGAACCCCCACAGCTCACCGCGCTGTCGCGCCGCGAGAGAACGCCGGAACCGGCCGGGGGCGTGAGCCCCCGACCGGCCGGTCGCTTTCAGCGTGTCCGCTGTCACTTGCCGCTGGCCTGCTCCAGCGCGGCCTGCGCGGTCTGCCCGCCGACGGTCGCGGCCTGGATCGCGTCGACGTACTGCTGCTGCAGCGTGTTCCACTCGGTGCCCAGCTGCGCGGAGTTGTACGCGCCGTCGACGGCGTCCACGAACGGAGCGGCCGCGGGGACCTTCTCGACGAAGGCGGCCTGCGCGCTCTGCAGAGCGGGGATGTAGCCGCCCTGAACGGCGGTGTTGATCTGGTTCTCCTCGGACGCGCGGCACTTGATGAGCGCTGCGGCGGCCGCCTCCTTCTGCGCATCCGCGTTCGCCGCGGCGCCGTAGACGTAGCCCAGCAGGTTCACCTTCGGCGACTCACCGGACTTCGCGGTGGGGAAGGGGAACGTGCCCCACTCGAAGGGGATCGAGGTGTCGACGAGGTTCCACGGACCGGAGACGGTCAGCGCGGCCTTCTGCGAGGTCCACTGGTCGATCGACTCCCAGCCCCAGTTCACGAACTCGGACGACAGTGAGCCGTTGGCGACGAGGTTCTTGTACAGATCGACCGCCGCGACGGCGCCAGCGCCGGTCGGGTCGGCGGGGTCGCCGCCGGCCGAGAGCAGGAACGGCAGGAAGTACACCGGGGTCGAGCCGTCACCGCCGATACCGGGCAGCACGATGCCCTTCTGGTCGGCGGTGGTCAGGGAGCCCGCGAGCTTGACGAGGTCGTCGAACGTCTTCGGGGCCGTCTCGGGGACGCCGGCGGCCGCGAACGCCGCCTTGTTGTAGAAGATCGCGTAGTCCTCGACCTGGACCGGCAGGCCGTAGAGCGTGTCCTGGTAGGTGCCGAGACCCGCGACGCTATCGGCCAGACCATCGGTGCTGATGCTGTACTGGCTGAGGTCGGCGAGGACGCCCTGCGAGGCGAGCTGAGGGAGCTGGGTGTCGGTGGAGAGCAGAGCCACGTCGGGCAGCGCCTTGGCACCCGCCGCCTGCAGCAGCTTCGTCGTGTAGTCGCCGGACTGCGTCTGGACATCCACCGTGATGCCGAGCTGGGACGCGCAGTCCTCGAAGTACTTCTTCTGCAGCCCCTGGTACGGCTCGAAGTCGATGCTGTTCCACACCGTCAGGCTGACGCCGTCGAAGCCGTCGGTCTGGGCGGGCGCGGCCTGGCCACCGCCTCCGGAGCAGGCCGTCAGGGCGAGCGCGGCGGTGAGGCCGACGGCGGGCAGAGCGACGCGTCGGAGTCGCTGAGACGTGGATGCCATGGGTGTGTCCGTTCCCGACGACGCCGACGGCGCCGATCGACATGTGCTGTGGGGGTGAGCGGCGGAGTCCTCCCGCGTCATCCCTCACTCTGGGGTCTTCTCGTGACGAACAGGGAACGAACATGTCACGCGGTGTAACACCGGGCCGTGTCGGAGGGGGAGAGCGGGCAGGGTGAAGGCATGGCATCCCCTTCTTCTTCCGTGTCTCGCCGCGTGCTCGTCGACACCGACACGGGGCTCGACGACGCCCACTCGCTCATGTACCTCCTCGCCCAGCCGGACGTCGAGATCGAGGCGATCACCACGATCTACGGCAACACGCCGGTCGAGGACTCGGCGCGCAACGTCCGTACCGTCTTGCGTCTCGCCGGCCGTGAGGACATCCCCGTCCACCTCGGCGAAGCCGCCCCGATCGAGGGCGAGGCGTCGATCGCCGACTTCGTGCACGGCACCGACGGTCTCGGCGACCGCTTCGAGCGCGCGGAGCTGAGCGTCGAGGACGAGAGCGCGGTGGATGCCATCGTCCGCATCGCCGCGGAGAACCCGGGCGAGGTCGACCTCCACCCTCTCGGCCCGCTCACCAACATCGCCCGGGCGCTCGAGCGCGACCCGGAGCTGTTCCTGAAGTTCCGTTCGGTCGTCATCATGGGCGGCGCGGGTCCCTACCCGGCGCCGGGCAGGGCGACGCTCACGGACGCCAACACGGCCAATGATCGGCGGGCGGCCGAGATCGTCTTCGGCGCGCGCAACAACGGCAACGTCGTGATGGTGGGCGTGAACGTCACGGCTCAGGCGATCCTCGACGAGCACGTGCTCGGCGTTCTGCGCGGGGTCGGTACCCCGTGGGCGAGCTTCGCCGGCGAAGTGCTCGACGCGTACAACGACTTCTACCAGTACAAGTGGGGTCGACGGATCTCGTCGGCGCACGACGGCCTGGCCACGGTCGTGCTGCACCGTCCCGAGATCGTCACCGGCTGGATCGAAGGACCCGTGGACTACACCCCGTATGCCGACTCGCTCGCCACCCGGATCGCCCTGACGAACGACGGGCTCCCGCTGGTCTGGGGGACGCCGGACGGGCCGTCGGTCCGCGCTGTCACGTCGTTTGACAAGACGGAGTTCCTCCGCCGCTTCGTGCAGGCCCTGTCGACGGGCCCGGCCCCGCGCGGCTGATCACGGCGCGCTCTCCCGCCGCGACCCCCCCCGCTCAGCGCACGCCGGCGCGCGCGGGGTGGTCGTCGGCGAGCCGGTCGCGGCGGTCGGTGCGCAGGCGCGACCGGAACGTGCCGGCCTTCGGGAAGCCGCCGTACAGACCGCGCTCGGTGAGGGCCGGGACGAGCAGCTCAGCGAAGTCCTCGACGGACGCGGGTGACAGGAACGGATGCAGCAGGAAGCCGTCGACGCCCGACTCCTCGACGAACGAGCCGATCGCGTCGGCGACGCGGTCGGGCGTCCCGAGGAAGCGATCGTCGGCGAAGGCGGTGACCCTCGCGAACTGCCGACGCACGTCGCCCGCGGTGAGCGTCGGTGCGTCGGACCGCGTCTCCTTCGTCTGCGTGGCGTTCGTCGCGCGCTTCACCAGCGGCTCGTCGTCGGCGTATCGCGAGAAGTCGATACCGCCCCACCCGGCGTACGCCGCGAGCTGTGCCTCCGGTGAGTAGTGCTGCTGGAGCGAGTCGATCTTCTCCTGCACGGCGATGTCGGTCGGGGCCACCACGAGGTTCATCCCGACCACGGCGCGGATCTGCGAGGCATCCCGTCCCAGCTCTTCGGCCCGACGGCGGATGCCGGCGAGGCCCTCGCGGATCGCGACGGGGTCGCTGTCGCCCACGAAGATGAGTTCGGCGTGACGGGCGGCGAACTCGCGTCCGCGCGGCGACCACCCGGCCTGGATGATGACCGGGGTGCGCTGCGGGGACGGGGTGCTCAGGTGCGGGCCGGCGACGCGGAAGTGTTCGCCCTCGTGGTCGATGCGGTGCACCTTGGCGGGATCGGCGAACAAGCCCGAGGCCTTGTCACCGACGAACGCATCGTCTTCCCAGCTGCGTTCCCACAGCGCGTAGGCGACCTCGAGGAACTCGTCGGCCCGGTCGTAGCGCTGGTCGTGCGCGAGCACGTCGAGACCGAAGTTCGCGGCGGCCCCGGGCAGGTACGACGTGACGACGTTCCACCCGATGCGCCCGTCGGTGAGATGGTCGAGGGTCGAGAAGCGGCGCGCGTGCGCGAACGGGTGCTCGTACGTCGTCGACACCGTCGTGCCGAAGGCGAGGTTCTCGGTGACGGCGGCCAGCGCGGGGATGTGCAGCATCGGGTCGAGCGCGGGCAGCTCGACGCCCGTCTCGATCGCGGTCGCCGCGGAGCCGCGGTACGTGTCGTACATCCCGAGGACGTCGCCGAAGAAGAACAGGTCCATGCCGGCGGCCTCGACGCGACGGGCCTGGTCGGTCCAGTACCGCAGGGAGGTGGCGGACAGGCGATCGTCGGCCGGGTGGGTCCACATGCTCGCCGCGGACGATCCGTTGCCGACGCACGCCTGCTCGTAGAGGCCGAACAGCAGGGGGCGGGGGTCAGACATTCGCGGTGATCCGTTCTTCTCGGGCGGGGGCGCGCCAGCGGACATGCCCGCCGACGACGGTGAGGGATGCCTCGGCGGGGCCGTCCTCGACGAGTTCCGCGAGCGCGCCCTCGGGGGTCGTGGCCGACACCGGGAAGACCGCGAGGTCGGCGCGGGCGCCGATCCTCAGGATGCCGGTCGGGTCGGCGGCATCCAGTCCCAGGGCGTGCGCCCCTCCGGCGGTGGCGGCGTGGAAGAGGCGGGCGTGCAGGTCCGCGCCGGTGTAGCCCTGCTCGCGGGCGAGACGGTGGAGGGCGGCGACGTCGTGCCAGATGGACAGGCTCGGTGAGGACGACAGGGAATCGGTGCCGACGGCGATCGCGTTGCCCTCGCGCAGGTACGCGGCGACGGGGGGAGGGGCGAGACCGATGACGGCGTTCGACCGCGGGCAGAGGGCGACGCTGACGCCGCGGTCGCGGAGGAGACGCCGGTCGTCGGCATCGACGTAGATGCCGTGCGCGAGGTGGGTGGTGGGCGTGAGAGCGCCGAGGGAATCGAGGTAGGGGATGACCCCCGTGCCGACGCCGCCGCCGCTGAGCAGCGCGAACTCGCCGCGGCCGTTGGCGCGCCAGCGGTCGGCGAGATCGCCGGCGCCGGTGCGGACGTAGGCGTCCTCCCACGCGGACTCGGCCGCGTGGATGTGCTGACGCACGCCCCAGTCCGCCGCGAGGCGGGACAGGTCGCGGATGACCTCGGTGTCGAGCGAGTAGATCGCGTGGGGCGAGAGACCCACCGCCGGGGGCGTGGGCAGGGCGCTGAGCTGCGCGCGGACGCTGTCCGGCCCGGCGAGCTGCCAGGCGCTGTCGGTCCACCCGAGCACCTCCCAGAAGGCGATGCCGTGCAGCCCCGCCTCGTGCACAGCGCTCCCGGCCTCGACGTCGGTGACGATCTCGGCGACGGCCGTCGTGCCCGCGCGGAGGCACAGCGCCGCTCCCGCCGCCGCGGATGCGCTCCAGTCGCGGGGAAGCGGGTAGAGCTCCATGAACGCCCCCATCCACGACTCGAACCCGTCGTGCGCCGCGCGTCCCACCGCGGCCATGTCGGTGTACTGCAGGTGGGTGTGCGCGTTCACGAGGCCCGGGGTCAGCGCGCCGTCCCACTCGTGCACCTCGGCGTCGGGAAACTCGCGGAGCACCTCGTCGAAGCGGGCGACCGCCGCGATTCGGCCGTCGCGCACGGCGACGGCCCCATCGGCGAGAGCGGGAGCGCCCGGCGAGAGCACGACGCGCGCCCGGTGCACGGTGACGGTCATTCGTCGCCTTCTTCTTCTTCTTCGGCGATCCATGAGGCGAGGAACTCCCGTTGGGCGGTCGAGACGGTGTCGACCGTGCCGCCGAAGGAGGCGAGCGCGATCGCCGCGACCTCGTCGTCCGCCGCCCGCGGCAGTTCGTGCACCGCGGCGTCGAGTCCGGGCGTGGTGAGCAGGTACTCGACGGAGGCCAGCTGCACGCCGAACGACAGGTCCATGATCTGCACGGGATTGCCTTCGGCCGCGCTGACGTTCAGGCAGTTGCCGTCGTCGAGAACGTGCACGAGGGAACCGCTCGGCATCCGGAGGGTCGACACCGCCCCGTCGCGCGCGATCTCGATCGCGCCGGCCGCGCGGGCGGCATCCAGAGCGATCTCCTGAGATACCCCGCCGCCCACGGCCACGATCGCCCCGGTGGGCAGAGCGTCGAGATGGGCGACGTCGACGGTGTGCCGGATGCCGGTGGCCGAGATCACGATGTCGGCTTCGGCGGCGGCCTGGGCCAGGGTGCGCACCGCGAAACCCGCGAACGCCGCCTGCAGCGCCGCAACCGGGTCGGTCTCGGTCACGATCACCCGCGCGCCCAGGGCTGCGGCGTGCTCGGCGATGCCGGAGCCGACGCGGCCGTAGCCGACGACCACGACGGTCGCGCCGCGGAGCGAGCGGTCGGCGACATCGGCGACGGCGAATACGACCGACTGCCCCGTGCCGTGGCGGTTGTCGAACAGCGACTTCGACCGCGCGTCGTTGGCGGCGACCACCGGGATGCGCAGCGCGCCCTCGGCGTGCATGCGTCGCAGGGGGCGGACGCCGCTCGTGGTCTGCTCGGTCGCGCCGCGCATCTCGGCGACGACGTCGGGACGCTCGAGGTGCACGAGTCGGATCGTCGAGGCACCGTCGTCGACGATGACCTCGGGGCGGTGATCGAGCAGCGCGAGGGCGTTCTCGCGGTCCGCGGAGCGCCCGGCATCCGCTCGCGCGTACACCGGCAGCCCGGCGTGGGCGAGGGCCGCCGCGACCTCGTCGTCGGTGTTGCGGCCCGCGGACGTGACCGTGACCTCGGCCCCCGCCTCGGCAAGGGCGAGGGCGACCGTCGCGGTCTTCGGCTCGAGGACGTCGGAGACCCCGATCCGCACGCCGGCGACGGTTCCGGCCGCGCGCAGGCGGTCGGAGAGAGCGACGGTGACGGGCATGTGCGCGCGGGCCCAGTCGATGCGGTCCTGGCCCGCGCGCCAGAGCGCGGGGTCGGCGATGCGGCCGGTCACGGGGTCACCTCTCGGGCGAAGCGGTCGTCGTCGCCGGCGTCGTGCCGGTCGAGCAGAAGCAACGCGATGAGCGCGTCCAGGAGGCGCCACTGCGTCGACGACGGGGGCACCTCAGCCTCCGGAAGAGGGGACGGCATTTCGACGAGGAAGGCCGCTCCCGCCTGTCCGACGAACGGGCGGGAGGACGGCGAGGTGCGGACCTCCGCGGTCGCGGCTCCGCCGGGGGAGGCATCGGCGACGAGGCCCTCGAGGGTATCGATGGGCAGGATGCCGTGCCCCTCGCCGGTCAGCAGCGTGAGATGCACGGGGAAGTCGCGGGAGGAGAGCTCGCCCAACGCCTGTACGCGGAATCCATCCAGGCGCGCCGCCAGGGCCGTCACCGGCGCATCGGTCGCGCGGATCACCGCGGCCCCGAGGGTGCGGAGCGACGTCGAGAGCGCGTCCGCCAGGGGGCCGTCGCCCACCGCGGTCACGGTCGTTCCCGCGAGCGTGAGGTTGGTGCGCGCCGACACCGCGCGCAGCACCTGGTCGGCACGGAGGCGCGAGTACAGGATGCCGAAGGCCGGGGACGCGAACGGATCGACGCCGTCGAGGGTGTGGGCGAGGTCGAGGCCCGCGACATCGCGGAGCGACGTCCGCAGCGCGAGCGGGAGGGGAGGCAGGGCACCGCCGTAGGACAGGGTCTCGAGCGCACTGCGCCACTCCCGGTGGAGGCGGAGGGAAACGGGGAGCAGCGCGTCGATCCTGTCGGGCGTGAAGGACCGGAAGGACGACACGTCCTCGACGGTACGGTGCGCGGGCCCCGGACCGCCACTTCGTGACAGTGCGTGGCGTGCCGTGTGCGGGGAGGTCCGCGGTGCACGGGGCGGGCCGTGGCATCCATAGGATGGCGGGCGTGACCTATTCGATGCCTCCGGAGTCGTTCCGGACGCTCCGGCCCGAGCCCGTGCGTCGGTCTTCGCGCACGTGGGACATCGTGCTCACTATCGTCTTCCTCGTTCTGCTACCGCTCGCCGCGCTCGCCGCGTCGTACGCGGGTCTGTTCCTGGCCTTCGCGTCGGACGCCTGCGGGGTGCAGAACTGCAACAGCGACCTCATGAACCTGGGGCTCTGGTCAGCCGTCATCTCCCCGTGGGTGGTGCTCCTGATCGGCGTCGTCGTCTCGATCGTGCTCCTGGTCAAGCGACGGTTGGCCTTCTGGGTGCCGCTGGCCGCAATGGCGCTCATGACGGCGCTGTGGTTCGTCTCCGCGGCGATCGTGAGCCTCGGGGTCTCGGCATCCTGAATCCGTGACCTGCTCGGGGGCAACCCCCAGGATTCGCGCCTGACCGGGCCGTAGCCTGGGACGGGCGCCCGGTCGGGTGGCCGATCACCGAGCGCGAAGGCACCCGATGACCGACATGACCCTCTCCGCCCCCGCGGCGGCCCCCTCCTCCGAGGGCCAGTCCTGGCTGACGTCGCTCGCCGACTGGACCGTCTCGCTCATGGAGATCATCGGGCCGGTGGGCGCGGGTGTCGCTATCGCCCTGGAGAACCTGTTCCCGCCGCTGCCCAGCGAGGTCGTGCTGCCCATGGCCGGGCTGACGGCGAGCCGCGGCTCGTTCACGCTGTTCGAGGCTCTGCTGTGGACGACGATCGGCTCGGTCGTCGGCGCGTTCATGCTCTACGGTCTCGGCCGCTGGCTCGGAGCCGCGCGTCTGCGGACGTTCGCCGAGAAGATGCCCCTCCTGCACCCCGAGGACGTCGATCGCACCGTCGCGTGGTTCGAGCGCCACGGCGGCAAGGCGGTGTTCTTCGGGCGCATGATCCCGATCTTCCGCAGCCTCATCTCGATCCCCGCGGGGGTGTCGAAGATGCCGATGTGGCGCTTCGGTCTGCTCACGGGGGCGGGGAGCCTCATCTGGAACACGATCTTCGTGCTCTCGGGCTACCTGCTGGGCGAGAACTGGCACATCGTCGAGGAGTACGCGTCGATCCTGCAGTACGTCGTGATCGCGGCGGTCGCGATCGGGGTCGCCTGGTTCCTGTATGCGCGGATTCGGTCGCTGCTGGCGGCGCGGCACAGCAGGGTGTGAGACCGCAGCGGTCCCTACGACGGGCTCTGGGACCTCGCGCCGGCGTCGCCTCGGCGGCTGAGCCTGTCGAAGCCTCCGAGCCGACGCACTCCGCGGTATCTCCACGTCGAAACAACCGGGCCGCTCGCTCAGTCAGACCACAGAACCCGCACGTAGACTGAATCGGTGCCCGCGGATCGCCTTCATCTCGTGCGCCACGGGGAGGTTCACAACCCCCGTCGCGTGCTCTACGGTCGGCTCCCCGGGTTCGGTCTGAGCGTCGACGGCCGGCGCATGGCACGCCAGGCCGCCGAGTACGTCCACGGTCTCGAACGCCCCGTGTCGGCCCTGATCGCCTCGCCGCTGCAGCGCACGCGCGAGTCGGCGCAGCCGTTCGAGGCGCTCTTCGGCATCGAGCCGGTGATCGACGAGCGCGTGATCGAGCCGACGAACGTCTTCGAGGGGCGCCGCATGAAGCGGGCGCTCGCGAACCCGATCAATTGGCGTCACCTGCGCCAGCCCGACATCCCGAGCTGGGGCGAGCCGTACGCCCAGGTCGTCGCCCGCGTGACGGCCGCCATGGACGACGCCTGGGACCGCGTGCCCGCGGGCGATGTCGTCATCGTCTCGCACCAGCTCCCCATCTGGGTGACTCACCTCGCCCTCTCCCTCCAGCCCACCCGCCACGATCCCCGTAAGCGCCGCTGCGCGCTGTCGAGCGTGACGAGCTTCGAACGGCGCGACGACGCCGACGGCTCCCGCCGCTGGGTCGAAGTGGCCTACGCGGAACCGGCGAGCACCGCCGGGGCCGTCGACGTAGGAGCCGTGTGATGCGCCGAATCCTGTCCGCCGCCGTGGTCGCGGTCCTTGCCGTGAGCCTGGCCGCCTGTACCACCGACCCGCTGGCCGAGCAGTACCGCGCGGGCGACAACAAGGGCTACATCGCGGCCAACGGGTTCCAGACCCAGGAGATCGCCCCCGATCAGCGCGGAGAACCGGTCGAGTTCACCGGCACGCTCGACAACGGCTCGGCCGTGTCGAGCGACGACTTCTCGGGCAAGGTCCTCGTCGTCAACTTCTGGTACGCGACGTGCGGTCCCTGCATCATCGAGGCGCCGCGTCTCGAGCAGGCGTACCAGTCGTTCCAGGGCCAGGACGTCGCGTTCCTGGGCATCAACACGTACGACCAGGGCCCGACCGCGCTGTCGTTCGCGCGCGACAACAAGGTGTCGTACTCCAGCGCGCTCGCCGTGAACGACGCCGAGCTCAAGCTCGCGTTCAACGACAAGACGCCGCTGAACGCGACCCCCACCACCCTCGTGCTCGACAAGCAGGGACGCGTGGCGGCCCGCATCATCGGCGAGCTCCCCGAGGCGTCGATCCTCGAGTCCATGGTGCGTACCGTGCTCGAGGAGAACGCGTGAATCCGGGCGCTCTCGTCTTCGACGGGGCGTTGTGGCTCGCGGTCCCGGTCGCTCTCGCCGCGGGGCTCATCTCGTTCCTCTCACCCTGCGTGCTGCCCCTCGTGCCGGGATACCTGGGCTTCATCGGCGGTGCCGTCGCTCCGCGGGGGAGCTCGGCATCCGGGACCGGTCGAGGACGCCTCCTCGGCGGAACCCTGCTCTTCATCGCCGGATTCACCGTCGTGTTCATGGCGCTGAACGTGCTCGGCGGGGCGGCGGGTGCGTTCTTCACCCGCTACGCCGACGTCATCACGCGGGTCGTGGGCGTCGTCATCATCCTCATGGGCCTCGTGTTCATCGGGCTGTTCGGGATCGCGCAGCGATCGGTGCGCATGCAGGCGCGCGGCAACCTCGGACTCATCGGGGCACCGCTGCTCGGCATCGCCCTCGGCGTCGGTTGGACTCCCTGCATCGGCCCGACGCTCACCGCGATCATCTCGGTGTCGTACAACCTCGGCGACCCCTGGCGGGCCGCGTTGCTCGGGTTGGCGTACTCGCTGGGTCTCGGCATCCCGTTCATCCTGCTCGCGCTCGGTTTCGGCTGGGCGACGCGTTCCGTGGCGTTCATCCGCAAGCACATCCGCGTGGTCAACCTCATCGGCGGGGTGCTGCTGATCGTGCTGGGCCTGCTCATGGTCGTCGGCGTCTGGGGAACCTGGATGTCGACCTTGCAGGGGGTGATGCTCAATGTCCAGCTCCCGCTCTGATCGAGGTGGCACCGTGACCGAGCCGACCGACGGCGTTCTGCGCCCGTCCGATCACGCCGACTCCGCGCCCTCCGGGGACGGGGGCGACGACATCACGCAACCGCGCCTGGGCGTGGTCGGCTGGATGCGCTGGGGCTGGCGACAGCTGACGAGCATGCGCACCGCGCTCGTGCTGCTGCTGCTCCTGGCGATCGCGGCTGTGCCCGGCTCGATCGTCCCGCAGCGCAGCGCGGACCCCAACGGCGTGACCCAGTACTTCACCGACAACCCCGACCTCGCGCCGGTGCTCGACAAGCTGAGCATGTTCGACGTGTACACGTCGCCGTGGTTCTCGGCGATCTACATCCTGCTGTTCATCTCGCTGATCGGCTGCGTCCTGCCGCGCACGAAGCACCACTGGAAGGCGCTGCGCTCGCAGCCCCCGCGCACGCCCGCGCGACTCGGTCGCCTCGACGACCACCGCGACGTGACCGTGCCCGTGCCGGAGGGACAGGATGCCGCGGCCGTCGCCGCCGCGGCCGTCGAGAGCGCCGCCGCGCAGCTGAAGAAGAGCGGCTACCGCGTCGCGCGCTACGACGGGCGGGGGTCGTTCTCGGTCTCGGCCGAGCGCGGATACCTGCGCGAGACCGGCAACCTCGTCTTCCATGCGGCCCTGGTCGGTGTGCTGATCGCCGTCGGCGTCGGCGGAGGCTTCACCTACACGGGCCAGCGCGTGCTCGTCGAAGGACAGGCGTTCGCGAACAGCCTGCTCGACTACTCGTCCTTCAACCCCGGTCGCTTCGTCAACGGCGACACCCTCACGCCGTACTCGATGACGCTCGACCAGTTCGACGTGAACTACGTCGCCCCCGGTCAGCCCGGTGGAGGACAGGCCGGTGACTTCGTCGCGCACATGACCACGCAGGCTCCCGGCGGCCAGCCGCAGGACGGCGAGATCCGCGTGAACCATCCGCTCGACGTCCAGGGTGACCGGGTCTACCTGCTCGGCAACGGCTACGCCCCCACCGTGACGATCCGCAACGCCCAGGGCGAAGAGGTGTTCCACGACTCGGTCGCGTTCCTGCCCCAGGATGCCAACATGACCTCGCTCGGCGTCATCAAGGTCGCGGACGGGATGCCGGAACAGCTCGGCCTGATCGGCTTCTTCTACCCGACCATGAACGTGCTCGACTCGGGTGCCCTGACCTCGACGTACGGCGCCCTGGAGTACCCCGTCCTCACCCTGCGGGTGTACGCGGGTGATCTCGGCATCGACGACGGCACGCCCCGCTCGGTGTACACGCTCGACCCGAGCAACATGCAGCAGCTGGCGGGTGGCGACAGCGGTACGCCCGCGATCCGGCTGATGCCGGGCGAGACGCAGGACCTGCCGAACGGCCTCGGCACCATCACGTTCGACAACACGGCCCCCGCCGGTGCGTCCGGATACGACGGATCGGTCAAGCGCTTCGTGTCCCTGTCGATCCACCGCGACCTCGCGGGACCGTGGGTGCTCGCCTTCGCGCTGCTCGCCCTGTTCGGCCTGCTCGCCGCGCTGTTCGTGCCGCGCCGGCGCATGTGGGTCAAGGCGACGCCCCGCGGGGGCGCGGTGCACGTGGAGTACGCAGGCCTCGCTCGCGGAGAGGATCCGACGCTCGCCACAGCGGTCGACCAGATGGTCGAGAAGCATCGGAGCGCGCTTCCCACCGACGCTCCTGCGTCTGCGGCTCCCGCCTCTGCAGCCACCGCGTCCGCAGCCCCCGCGCCTGCGGCTCCTGCCTCCGTAGAAGATGCGTCGGGCGGCCCGGCCCACGGCACCGAATCCGCCCCGAACGACCCGTCCCGCCCCGACACCGGAAAAGTAGACTGAGACCATGCCCGGACCGAACTCGATCCTCCTCGACGAGATCTCCCTTCTCCTGGTGTGGACGGCGGTCGGCGTCTATGTGCTGGCTTTCATCGCCTACGCCATCGACCTCGCGCGCCGTTCCGACCTCGCGCTGAAGGCGAAAGACCAGATCGTCGCGCGCGAGCTCGTCACCGCGGGCGGCGGGGGCGTCCTCGATGCGTCGGCCGGGGCCCCGGCATCCGGTCCCTCGTTCACGGACAAGCCGCGATACCTGTGGGCGCGCATGGGCACGGCGCTGACCGCGCTGGCGTTCCTGTTCCACCTCGCGGCGACGGTCCTCCGCGGTCTCGCCGCCGGCCGCGTGCCGTGGTCGAACATGTACGAGTTCGCCCTCACGGGCCTGCTGCTGATCGTGATGGTCTACCTGATCTCGCTCACGCGGTACGACCTGCGCTTCCTCGGCTCGTTCATCTCGGGCCTCGCGATCGTGCTGCTCGGCGGCGCGACGCTGGCGTACCACGTCGAGGTGACGCCGCTCGCGGACCCGTTGAAGTCGGTGTGGCTCGTCATCCACGTCTTCGTCGCGATCCTCGCGACCTCTCTGTTCGCCCTCGCCTTCGGCCTGTCGGTCGTCCAGCTCCTGCAGACGCGCCGCGAGCGCAAGCTCGTCGGTGCGTCGGTGGAGGTGGCCGGCCGTCGCAGCTTCCTGCGGACGCTGCCCTCGGCCGACGCTCTCGAGTCGCTCGCCTACCGCTTCGCGATCATCGGGTTCATCTTCTGGACCTTCACGCTCATCGCCGGCGCGATCTGGGCCAACGACGCGTGGGGCCGCTTCTGGGGCTTCGACACCAAGGAAGTCTGGACCTTCGTGATCTGGGTCCTCTACGCCGGGTACATCCACGCCCGCGCGACCCGCGGCTGGCGCGGCACTCGCTCGGCGTGGCTCTCGATCATCGGCTTCTCGGCCGTACTGTTCAACTTCACGATCGTCAACGTCTTCTTCAAGGGCCTGCACGCGTACAGCGGTTTGACGCAGTAGGCGCGGTGCGGGGTGCCGCGCCCGCGCCCTGCCGCGCCGGCGTCGCGCCCGTCGAGTGTCCAAAACACCCGGAACATTTTCTGAACGTTCCGGGTGTTTTGGGCACTCGACATCCTTCACGGGTGCCAACCGCGAGAGCGCAGCGCTGCGACCGTCGGCGCGACGATGAAGCGCTCGGGATCGCACAGGTGGTGGTCGACGACGCGGACGTATGCGAACCTTCCTCTGTTCAGTGGCACCATGGGGCTGAGTAACTACGTTGAGACCGTCGGAACGTACACGCGTAACGGCAAGGTTCAGGAGCAGATCAGGGGAGGCGCGTGATGGAGCGCGGAACTCTCGTCAACGGTCTCGAGGTGCGGGCGGAAGCCAAGCGGGAGGGCGCCGGCATACGCGTGACTCTCTGGTCGGAGCCGAGCGAACTGACTCGACGCTATGACCAGGACTTCCGCGCCGACCTCGACGACTACCTGGCCGCAGCGGAGCGGGGCGAACATCACGACAGAGAGTTCCCCAAAACAGGCGCGGAGGCTTTCATGCGCGGTGTGACTCTTCGCGGACTGGACGGGATGGCTCCACACACTGTGGTCAGCGAAGCGGGGGGGTCGGAACATCCCTGGGCGATCATCTACCGCTCTCCAAGTTGGCAGCCGCCGGAAGTGCTTCTCGCTGGCTCGGGTGTGGTTTTGCACGTCGCTGTCGAAGACTGACGCGAAGCATGTGGTGGCAGGCCGGCTCGGGCTGCCACCACATGGCGGTGTCAAGTCGTGGAGGCAACGAGTAGTCGGTTGAAGGCTTCGCGGGGGGTGAGGAAGTCGAGTGCGGCGCGGGGTCGGTCGTTGAGTTCTTCGGCGATCGAGGTGAGGTAGGGCTGATGAGTGGTGATCTCGATGCCCTTGGGGGAGGTATTCGCGGATCAGCCCGTTTGTGTTCTCGTTCGTGCCGCGTTCCCATGGGCTGCGCGGGTGGGCGAAGTAGACAGGCATCCGGGTCGCGACGCTCAGCGCGGCGTGCTGGGCCATCTCGGAGCTTTGATCCCAGGTGATCGACCCGGCCATCAGCTGCGGCAGACCGGTGAGGTAGTCGATGACGGTGTCCACGACCGCCTCGCTGGCGCGTCCTTCGGGTAGCGCGAGCGATCTGATTCGGCGTCCGCGACCGGCGCAGATCCGCACGAACCCGCGCGGCAAGCACCGGGTCGGGGGAGAAGGGGCGGGGGACGGCGCGCGACGAGCACCGCGGCGTCGCGCCCGTCTACACCGCGACCAGCGCGGCGGCGGCGCGAGCGGACGTCGTGCGGCGCCGGACCACGACGAGCGTCGTCACGACCAGCGCCAGCACGGCCCAGACGGCGAGCCCGGCGATACCGGCCCCCACACCGCCGGCCGATGTCAGGGCGCCGAGCATCGCGGTGTAGGCCGGCGAGGTCGGCAGCAGCGATGCCAGGGCGGCGAGCACGGGCGGCACCGTCGAGACGATCGTCGCGGCGAGGGCCAGGCTGCCGATGATCGCGGCGATCCAGCGTCCGGCTCCGCCGAACAGCGCGACCAGGGCCTGGTGCACCGCGGCGAACGCGACACCCGCCGCGACAGCCACGAGGGCGAACAAGGCCCAGTCACCCCAGTTGTACTGGGATGCCACCTGCACCACGCTCGCGACCAGCAGACCCTGCACGGCACCGACGATCGCCGCCGGGGCGAAGCCGCGCAGCGCGACCAGTGCCGACGGTCGACGACTCGTCAGCGCGCGCGCCGAGACCGCCTGGAAGGCGACGAACGACGCCAACCCGCCGAACCACAGCACGGCCATGGCGAGCAGCGGCACGGCCGCACCCCCGAAGAGCGAGTCGCTGACGCCGGTGGCCGACACGGGGTCGGCGACCACGTCGGCGAGGCTCGTCGCCTGAGCATCCGAGTACGTCGGCAGCTGCGACACGGCGCTGTCGAGGCCGGAGGCCAGCGACGACGTTCCGGATGCCACCTGGCCCACGCCGTCGGCGAGCTGGCCGGCACCGTCCTCGGCGCCCTGGGCTCCGTCCGCGAGCTTCGCGGCGCCTCCCGCGGCACTGTCCGCGCCGGTGACGAGCTGCCCCGCCCCGTCGGCAGCCGTGCGCGCACCGCTGGCGAGAGCGCCAGCGCCTACGGCCGCGGTCTGCGCGCCGTCGGCAAGCTGGCTTGCGCCCCCCGCAGCGTTCTTCGCGCCGTCGGCGAGTTGGGTCGCCCCCTCCCGCGTTCGACCGATACCGTCCGCCAGTTGCGAGGCGCCCGAGTCGAGCTGCGAGGCGCCGGTTCCGAGCTGACGTGCTCCGACGCCGAGGTCGCTCGCGCCGCCGGCGAGACCGTCGATCCCGCCGGCGATGGTGTTCAAGCCCGTCTCCGCCTTGCGGGCCCCGGCAGCGAGTCCCTCTGCTCCGTCGGCGAGCTGGGCGTTCGCGTCCGCGATGGCCCGCACGCCTGCTGGGAGTTCGGCCGCCTGATCCGCGATCTTGCCGATGTCGGTGACGGTCTGCTGAGCAGTCGGCAGTTCGGCGTTCGCTCGATCGGAGGCGGCTCGCAGCTGTGCGCACAGTTCGGGGGTGGTCGTGGCGTCGCACGCGTCGGCGAGGCGCTGCAGGTCTCCGGCTGCCGTGCCGAGAGCCTCGTTCACCTTCGGCGCTGCTGCGGCCACGTCCTTCGCCGTCTGCTCGAATCCGGGAGGAATGGCATCCGCGATCTGGCCGACCTGGGTCGCGAGCTCGCGGTTACCGTTCGCGATCTGATCGGCGCCGTTGGCAAGATCGCCGACGCCGGTGGCGGCGTCGCGCGTGCCGTCAGCGAGTTTGGTCGCTCCACCCGAGAGCCGGTCGGCTCCGCTCGCGAGACCACTGAGGCCACCCGTGAGCTGGCCGGCGCCGTCCGCGAGTTGGTCGGCTCCCGTGGCGAGCTTGTCCGTTCCGTCCGCGAGCTGGTCGGCGCCGGTGGCGAGCTGTCCGACGCCTCCCGACAGCGCGTCGGCTCCTGTCGCAAGCCGTCCGACACCCCCGGAGAGCTGGTCGGCACCCGTGGCGAGCTGGCCGACGCCGCCGGAGAGCGAGCCGACCCCCGTGGCGAGCTGACCGAGACCCGTCGACAGGTCACCCGCCCCACTCGACAGTTGCCCCAACCCATCCCGCAGGCCGTTCGCGCCGGTTGCCGCCTGGCCCGCGCCGTCGGCGAGCTGGTGCGCGCCGCTGGCGGCCGTGCCGAGCTGGTCGCTCAGCTTCGTGAAGCCGAGGAAGACGTTCTTGAGGTACTGCGACGAGAGTTCGCTGCCGTAGACACTGGTGGCGGTGGATGCCAGGGTGGCGGTGATCGCTCCGTCCACCACACGCGCGTTCGGAGCGGTGACGACCCCGATCGTCGCCTTCACCGGAGTCTCGCCGGGCCGCGTCGAGAGGGAGGCGGCCGTGAAGTTCTCGGGGATCGTGACGACGGCGGTATAGGTGCCGTCCTTCAGCCCCGCAGCCGCGTCCTCGTCGTTCGAGATGACCCAGTCGATGTTGCTCGCCTGGTCATCGGCTCCCTTGACGAGTCCGCCGGTGAGCTGACGGCCGAGCGGCACGAGCTGCCCGTTGAGCTCGACGGCCTTGTCGTCGTTGACGATCGCGGCGGTGATGTTCTGCAGCCGGTCGGTGGGGTTGTACAGCGCACCGACCAGGATGCCGCCGATCACGGCGGGCAGCAGCAGCACCCCGACGAGGGTGCGCCAGGTCACGGGACGGCGGGAGCGGGAGCGCTCGACGGGGAGAGTCATGCGAACACCTCGGAGAGATCGGCGAAGGTTTCGGGTTCGGTGCGGTGTCGACGGGGCGTCGGCAGGGCGAGGGATGCCACGTCGGGACGCAGCGCCTCGCTCAGGAGCGCGAGCGCCCGCCGTTCGTCGCGGGCCGAGACGATGAGGGTGAAGGGCGACGACGCATCGCCGGAGCGTTCGCGTGCCTCGGTCGCAGCGCGCCGGAGCACGTTCGCGACCTCGTCGCGGGCGTCGTCGTCGAGACGGTCGACGTCGGAGACGACCACGATGCGCGTGCCGCGACCCACGGCGTCAGCCACCGCGCGTGCCGCGTCGGCCGTGTCGTCGAGGAGGGCCACGCCGACGCGGGCCCGGACGGCTCCCGCGCGCTCGGGCACGAGCAGGCCGTCGACGCGCAGTCGCCCGTCGATCCCGGCCAACCGGCCGGAGACGGCGAGCAGGAATGTGCGGGTCGTGCGGCTCTCACCGGTGACCAACAGAGTTCCGCCGTAACCGAGGCGCAGCGAGATGTCGTGGAACACCGGCTCCTCGGCATCCGTGGATCCGACGGCGCGAAGCTCGTCGGCGGCGACGGCGATCGCGGGCTCGCTCGGCCAGTCGGCCAGACGCACCTCGCGCTCGACCGCCTCGCCCTCGACGTCGAGCTTCGGCAGCAGACGGTCGAGCCAGCGGGGCATCCACCAGGCCTTGTCGCCCAGCAGAGCGAGCACGGCCGGAACGAGGGTCATGCGCACGAGGAACGCATCGACGGCGACACCGACGGCGAGGCCCAGGGCGATCGGCTTGAGGCTCGAGTCGCCCTCGGGAACGAACGCCACGAAGACGGCGAACATGATGACGGCGGCGGCGACCACGACGCGGGCCGAGCCCACGAACCCGCTCCGCACGGCGCCGAGCGCGACGTCGCGGGGGGTGCGACCCTCGCGGTTGGCGTGGACGTAGTCCTCTCTCATGCGCGAGACGAGGAACACCTGGTAGTCCATCGCGAGGCCGAAGAGCACGCCCATCACCACGATGGGCATGAAGCTGATGATCGGACCGACCTTCGCGACGTGCAGGGCGTCGGCGAACCACCCCCACTCGAACACCGCGGCCACGACCCCGAAGGAGGCGGCGACCGACAGGAGGTACCCGCCGGCCGCGGTCAGGGGCACCCAGATCGAGCGGAACACGATCATCAGCAGCACGAGGGAGAGGCCGACCACGAAGATGCCGAAGGGCAGGAGGGCGGCGCCGAGCTGGTCGGAGATGTCGATCGTGACGGCGGTGTAGCCGGTGACGAGGAGGCGCACACCGAACTCGTCGTACAGGCGCTGCTCTTGCGACCGCAGCTCTCGCACGAGGTCGGCGGTGCGCGGGTCGTCCGGGGCCGTCTCGGGGATGATCTGGACGATCCCCGTGTCGGCGGTCGCGTTCGGGGTGGCGAGCGCGACCTGGGCGACGCCCGGGATCTTCGCGATCTCGTCGCCGATGTTCTTCATCAGGTTCAGCGGGTCGTTCGAGGTGACGATCGTCCCGGTCATGATCAGCGGACCGTTGGCCCCCGGACCGAAGTACTCGTCGGTGAGCTCATACGCGACGCGGGCGGGGTTGCCCGCCGGCAACTGTCCGGCGTTGGGCAGGGTGAGGGCGAGGCTCGCGGCGGGGATCGCCGTGACCCCGAGCAGCCCGATCACCGCGACGGTGGTGACGACGGGATGCCGGGTCACGAGGCCGACCCAGCGACGAGCCGGGCCGTTGCGCTGGGCGCGGATCGACGCGGTCTCCGCCTTCTTCTCACGCTCGGCGGCGTCCGCCGCAGCGGCGGCGGCCACCGCGGCGTCATCGACGGGGCCCGCGACCGCACGGGCGCGGCGCGAGAGCTTCTGCGGCTTCTTGAAGCCCCACCCGACCACGCGGTGCCCGGCGAACCCGAGGAAGGCGGGAGTGAGCGTGAGCCCGACGCACACGGCGATGGCCACGGCGACGGATGCCGCGATGCCCATCGTGGTGAGGAAGGGGATGTTCGCGAAGCCCAGGCCGATGAGGGCGATGAGCACCGTGATCCCGGCGAACACGACGGCGGAGCCGGCGGTGCCGACCGCGCGAGCGGTGGACTCCTCGGGGTCCATCCCCGCGCGCGTCTGATCCTGATGTCGCGAGACGATGAACAGCGCGTAGTCGATGCCGACCGCCAGTCCCAGCATCACCGCCAGCAGCGGAGTGGTCGACGAGACCGTCGCGAAGCCGGTGGCGATGAAGATCAGGGCCACCGAGAGGGCGACGCCGAGCAGGGCGGTGGCCAGCGGCATCCCGGCCACGAGGAAGGAGCGGAACGTCACCATCAGCACGAGGGCGGCGATCACGACACCCAGGGCCTCGGTGAGGGACGCGCCCGGGATCTCGGTGGCGAAGAGCTGTCCACCGAGGATGGCCTGCGAACCGGACGGGAGCGCGGAGCCGAGCGCCGTCGTCTCCTCGTGCAGGGCGTCCTCGGTCGCCTGCGGAACGGAGGACGCCTCACCCGCGAACTGGATGCGGACGATCGCGGCGCGGTTGTCGTCGGCGATGCTGCCCGAGATGTTCGCGTCGTAGGGATCGGTGACGGCCTCGACGAAGTCGAGCGTGCCGATCTCGGTGGTCGTCTTCTGGATGGCATCCTGGTACGCCTGATCGCGCACGCTCGCGCCGTCGGCGGCGACGACGATGATCTCCGCGCTGGCGCCGCTCACCTGGGGGAAGGTGCGGTCGAGCATCTCGAGACCGGCCTGCGACTCGGTGCCGGGGATGGTGAACGTGTTGTCGGTGCCCTTGGCGAGCAGGGCGACACCGCCGCCGGCGAGCACGAGGATGAGCAGCCACGCGGACAGGACACGCCAGGGGTGGCGGAACGACCAGCGACCCAGGGTGTAGAGGAAGGTTGACACGGTGGCGGCTCCCACGTTCGGCGGACAGTCGATACAGCGCCGTATCGGATACAACAATGTATCGTAATCACGAAGAGCGGACTCGAACCTGAGTCTCGCGTGTGAAGCAGGAGGACGCGGATGACCGATACGGCCCCGGCGCCGTCACGGCGACGAGAGAACACCCGCACGCGTCTCATGGATGCCGCAGCCGAGATGTTCGCGGAGGTCGGCATCGACGCCGCCTCGGTCGAGGCCATCTGCGAGCGCGCAGGATTCACGCGGGGCGCGTTCTACTCGAACTTCGCCTCGAAGGAAGAGCTCTTCCTCGCCCTCTGCGCGCGGTCGGCCGAGACGACCATTGCGGCGGTCCGTGATCGCGTCACCTCGATCGAGGACCGCGGCCTGGATGGGGCCGGCGACGTCATGCAGCTCGTTCAGGAGGTGCTCGAGGCGACGGGGGAGGACCGCCTCGACGTGCTCCTCGGCGCGGAGACGCGGCTGCAGGCGCTGCGCAATCCCGAGTTCGCCCAGGCCTACCTGACCCTCAACCAGGGGCTGGGAGAGAGCGTCACGCAGCTCGTGCGCGACATCGCCGAGGCGCGGGGGCTGGCCCTGCGCGTGCCCGCCGACGTCGCGACGGAGCTGCTGCTGGCGGTGTGGATCTCGACGTCGGAGACCGCTCTGCTCACGAATCAGGCCGCGACGGTGTCGCGCGGACAACTCGCCGAGCGGCTGTCTCAGGTGGTCGGTCTCATCCTCGAGTGAGCGCGAGCGCGGCGTGGCAGCGTCGCAGCCGGTCGAGCCACCAGTCGCGACGGTCACCATCCGCCGCCACGCGATCGAGATCGGCGGTCGACGGGCGGGGACGCTCGACGGGCAGGACTCCGCCCCGGGCGCGGAGCGGGGATGCCACGACGTCAGCCGTGAAGAGCGACGCGGTGCCGAGCCCGCAGTCGTAGTCGAGGGTGGGCAGCGCCGCAGCAAGGGCGACGCCCATCGAGAGGCCGATCGAGGTGTCCAGCGCACTCGAGACCACCGCGGGGAGTCCCGCCTGCGCGACGATGTCGAGCGCCGCGCGCACGCCGCCGAGCGGCTGGGCCTTGATCACGAGCAGGTCGGCCGCCCCCCTCCGCGCGACCCGCAGCGGATCGTCGGCCTTGCGCACGCTCTCGTCGGCGGCGATCGGGATGTCGAGGTACGCGATCCGCTCCCGCAGCTGAGCGAGCTCGTCGACCTCGGCGCACGGCTGCTCGACGTACTCCAGGTCGAACGCGGCGAGGGCGTGCACGGCCCGCTCCGCCTCGTCGACGTTCCACGCGCCGTTCGCGTCGATGCGCACGCGCCCCTCGGGACCCATCTCCTCGCGGACCGCACGCACCCGCGCGACGTCGTCATCGAGCACCTGCCCCGCCTCGGCGACCTTGACTTTGACCGTCCGGCATCCGTCGTACCGGGCCAGGATTCTCGGGACCTCGGATGCCGCCACGGCCGGCATCGTGGCGTTGACGGGGACCGTGTCGCGCCGCGGTGTCGGTGCGGGGGTCCAGCCGAAGTCGAGGGCGCCGGCGAGCCAGGTAGCCGCCTCGGCGTCGGAGTATTCCACGAAGGGCGAGAACTCGGTCCACCCCTGCGGGCCCTCGAACACGACCGCCTCTCGGGTCTCGATACCGCGGAAGCGGGCGGCCAACGGGAGGGCGACCACCCTCGCCGTGGCGAGGATGTCGTCGAGCGGGGGGAGGGGCGAGGTGCTCATCGCTCCATCCTGGCCCTGGTGTCGGCGGCCGGGAATAGGCTGGCGCCATGCTCTTCGACACTCCGGTCCGCCTCGGCGTCCAGATCCAGCCGCAGCACGTCCAGTACTCCGACATCCGCGACGCCGTCTTCCGTCTGGAAGAGATGGGCGTCGACATCCTGTTCAACTGGGATCACTTCTTCCCCCTCTACGGCGACCCCGACGGCGAGCACTTCGAGTCGTGGACCATGCTGGCGGCGTGGGCCGAGCAGACCGAGCGCGTCGAGTTCGGCGCGCTGGTCAACTGCAACAGCTACCGCAACGCCGATCTGCAGGCCGATATGGCCCGCACGATCGACCACATCAGCAAGAAGGGCGGCGACACGGGTCGCTTCATCTTCGGCACGGGGTCGGGATGGTTCGAGCGCGACTACGACGAGTACGGCTACGCCTTCGGCACCGCCGGTTCGCGTCTGAACGCCCTCGCGACCGATCTCGACCGCGTCGTCGCGCGCTGGGGCAAGCTCAACCCCGCACCGACCCGCGACATCCCCGTCATGATCGGCGGCAAGGGCGAGCAGAAGACCCTGCGCATCGTCGCGAAGCACGCGGACATCTGGCACAGCTTCGTCACCCCCGACGAGCTGCCGCACAAGCTCGGCGTGATCGAGAAATGGGCCGAGACCCAGGGACGCGACCTGTCGGGACTGATCGTCTCGAACGAGCTCAAAGACCGCGACGAGTCCGACGCCGACGCTCTCTTCGGCGCGGGCACGCGCCTCTTCACGCTCGGCTTCTCGGGCCCCGAGTGGGACTACTCGCTCATCGAGCGCTGGCTGAGCTGGCGCGACGGCAAGAACGCCTGACGCGCGAGGGCATGTGCGCCGACGTGGCGGATTACTTGCCGAGAACCTCGGTCCCGGCCCGTCTTTGCGCCGGTGGGCGACGTGGAGCGGCGCGAAGTATTTGCACGGCATGCTCCGAGAATTTGTCAGTCGGTACTTCCGGTAGCGCCCCTCGCCGGCGGTCGTAGGCTGGAACGGTGACCGTCTCCGAGCTGTTCGACCCCGCCGAGTGGACCCTCGCGCCCGGTGCCGAGCGATACACCGATATCACCGCGCACGTCAGCACCGACGGACGGATCGCGAGGATCGCGTTCGACCGCCCCGAGGTGCGCAACGCCTTCCGCCCGCACACCGTCGACGAGCTCTACACGGCCCTCGACATCGCGCGTCAGGACCACCGCATCGGCGTCGTGCTGCTGACCGGCAACGGACCGAGCCCGAAAGACGGCGGCTGGGCGTTCTGCTCCGGTGGTGACCAGCGCATCCGCGGCCGCGACGGGTACAAGTACTCGCATGAGGAGCACGTCGTCCACGACCCGGGCCGCGCCGGTCGCCTGCACATCCTCGAGGTGCAGCGCCTCATCCGCTTCATGCCGAAGGTCGTCATCGCCGTCGTGCCCGGGTGGGCTGCGGGCGGGGGACACTCGCTCAACGTCGTCTGCGACCTGTCGATCGCGAGTGCCGAGCACGGGCGTTTCAAGCAGACGGATGCCGATGTCGGCTCGTTCGACGCCGGTTACGGCTCCGCCTACTTCGCGCGTCAGATCGGGCAGAAGTTCGCGCGCGAGATCTTCTTCCTCGCGGAGGAGTACTCCGCTCAGCGCGCCTACGAGCTGGGGGCCGTCAACCGGGTCGTGCCGCACGCCGACCTCGAGCGCGAGGCCATCGCCATGGCCCGCACGATCCTGACGAAGTCGCCGACGGCGATCCGCATGCTGAAGTTCGCCTTCAACGCCGTCGACGACGGTCTCGTGGGGCAGCAGCTGTTCGCGGGGGAGGCCACGCGCCTCGCGTACGGCACCGACGAGGCGACCGAGGGGCGCGACTCCTTCCTCGAGAAGCGCGACCCCGACTGGTCCGACGTGCCGTGGCACTACTGAGCGCCGGAGCGCGGGCGTGAAGCTCGAGGCCCCGGCATCCGGCGATCCTCGCGATGTCCTCCGGGCGTTGCGGGCGGCGGTGCTCGGTGCCGGTCCCGCGGTCGCGCTCGGCGGAACGGACCTGCCCCTCGAGGTGCCCGCGGGGACCGCGGCGGTCGTGACGACCTCCGGCTCGAGCGGGGTGCCCAAGTCGGTCGTGATCTCGCGCAATGCCCTCATCAGCAGCGCCTACGCCACCGCGGCCCGCATCGGCGAGGGCGCCTGGCTGCTCGCGGTGCCCGCGACCTACGTCGCCGGTGTCCAGGTGATCGTGCGCGCCCTGCTCGCCGACCGCGAGCCGGCCGTCGTCGCCGGTCCCTTCCGCCCCGAGCCCTTCGCGGCGGCTGCTCTCGGCATGGCTTCGCACGCCGACGGTGCCCGCGTTCCGAGTTACACCTCGCTCGTCCCCGCGCAGTTGCAGAGACTCCTGGATGCCGCGGAGCACGACGGCACGGTCGCCCAGGCGTTGCGCTCGTTCGAGGCGATCCTCATCGGGGGGCAGGCCCTCGCTCCCGCGGTGCACGAGCGGGCCGTGGCGGTCGGGGCAAGGATCGTCCGCACGTACGGCTCGACTGAGACGAGCGGCGGCTGCGTCTACGACGGGGTCCCGCTCGACGGCGTCGAGCTCGCGATCGTCGACGGCGAGGTGCGACTGTCCGGGCCCACGCTCGCCGACGGCTATCTCGGCGAGCCCGAGCGCACGGCATCCGTCTTCCCGACCGACGGGGACGGGCGGCGCTGGTACCGCACCGGGGACGGGGGAGAGGTCGTCGACGGGGTGCTGCGCGTGACCGGTCGCCTCGACAACGTCATCGTCTCGGGCGGGGTCAACGTCTCGCTGGATCGGGTCGAGGCGGCGGTGCGCGGCATCCGGGGTCTCGAATCGGCCGTGGTCGTCGCGATCCCGGATGCGACCTGGGGGCAGGGTTCCGCCGTGGTCGTCCCGGGGCTCGCCCTCGACGCTGAGGCCGAGGTGCTCGCGCGGGTCCGCGAGGCCGTGGCTGAACAGGTGGGGGCCCCGGCACGCCCGGCGCGCGTGATCGCTGTCGCCGAGCTTCCGATACTCTCCTCCGGCAAGCCCGATCGCACGGCGCTGGCACGGCGGTACGGCGGGGCGGGCTTAGGATGACCCTCCGTGGCAGCACAGTCTCGTAAGCGTTCGCGTCCGGCCCCGAAGCGTCGTCCGCACGGCAACCCCCAGAAGCACAAGAGCGGGGCGCCGCAGGCCGTCGCCCCCGCCACGGCGCGCGATTGGATCGCCGCCGCGCGGCTGCGGACGCTGCCGCTCGCGATCACCCCGGTGCTGATCGGTACCGGTGCCGCGAGCCTCGTCGACGATCAGTTCCACTGGGCGCTCGCACTCGCGTGCCTCGCGGTGGCGTTCGCGCTGCAGATCGGCGTCAACTACGCCAACGACTACAGCGACGGCATCCGCGGGACGGATGACGTGCGCGTGGGCCCGGGGCGTCTGACCGGCGGCAAGAAGGCGAAGCCGCGCACCGTGCTCCTCGTCGCGCTGGCGTTCTTCGCGCTCGCCGCGCTCGTGGGGCTGGCGATCGTGGTGCGGACCGGGCAGTGGTGGCTGCTCGCGGTGGGGGCCGTCTGCATCGTCGCGGCCTGGTTCTACACCGGAGGCAAGCGCCCCTACGGGTACAACGCGATGGGTGAGCTGTTCGTCTTCGTGTTCTTCGGTCTCGTCGCGACCCTCGGGACCACCTGGGTGCAGGTGCAGTCGATCCCGCAAGAGGCCTGGTTCGGCGCGGTGGCCGCGGGTCTGCTGGCGTGCGCGGTGCTGCTGGCCAACAACCTCCGCGACATCGACCAGGACCGCCTCGCCGGCAAGCGCACGCTCTCGGTGCTGATCGGCCGTCGCGCGACGCAGGTGGTGTTCACGCTGTTCGTGCTCGCGCCGTTCGGGATCTCGGCGTTCCTCGCGCTGTTCTACCCCGTCGCGTGGCTCACGCTGATCGCGCTGCTGGGGGCGCTCTCGTCCGTGCTGATCGTCTGGACCTACCGGACGCCGCGCGAGCTGATCACCGCGCTCCAGGTCACGAGCTTCACCTCGGTCGCGTACGGCGCGCTGCTGTTCTGGGCCTTCCTGGCCTGAGGCTCAGCGCTCGGTCGTCTCGGGCTTCGCCGGTTCTGCGGCCGCGTCGGTCTGGGGCGCCGAGGCGTCGAGCACCGCGTCCTCCGCGTCGGCGTCCGCTTCGGCGCCCGAGCGGCGACCGGTCGCGGTCCGGGTCGCGCGACGCTCGGCGAGGCCACCGGTGACCTGGTCGAGCGGGCGGCGGAGGAAGAGCAGCGACAGGCTGAGCCCGATCAGTGCGGCGAAGACGGCGGCGAGCCAGGGCAGTTCCTGGAACACCGGGAACAGCAGCAGGATGCCGAGCGGAACGACGAAGGCGAGCAATCGCAGCACCGTGTAGACGAGGGCCGAGCGAGCACGCATTGCCCTATTCTACGGCGCGGTGGTGGCCTGGCGGCGCCCGGCCCGCGTCCAGCCGACGCACGTAGGATTGGTCCATGGCACGGCTGCTTCTCATACTGGCGCTCGTGGCGACCGCCTTCTGGGTCTACACGATCGTCGATTGCGCCGTGCAGCCCTCGACGCGACACCGCGGTGTCAGCAAGGGCGCGTGGATGGTCATCGTCATCCTGCTGCCGGTGCTCGGCGGCATCCTGTGGTTCATCGTCGGTCGCGGTCGGGCGGGTGGTCCGGTGCTGCGACGCGCTCCGGATGACGACCCCGAGTTCCTCGGGCGGCTCTCGCCCGCGGCGCGCGCCGACCAGGACGAACGCATCCGCCGCCTCGAAGAGGAGCTGGCGCAGCTCGATTCCGAGGCCGACGACCCGCGCGACCCGCGCCCGAAGACCGGGGACGACCCCGGCGACGACGATGCCCGCGGTCAGCGCGGCGCCGTCAGCTGACCCGTGAGCACTCCCGTCGAGCGCGTTGCCGCGCCGTCCACCGACGCTGCCGCCGCCCTCCTCGCCGGCCTGGTTTCCCGGGGCGTCCGCCACCTCGTCATCAGCCCGGGGTCGCGCTCGCAGGCCCTCGCCCTCGTCGCGGCCGACCTCGAACGCGCGGGCCTCGTGCACCTGCACGTGCGGATCGACGAGCGCGTGGCCGGGTTCACCGCCCTCGGCATCGGTCGCGAGACCGGCATACCGGCGGTGGTCGTCTGCACCTCGGGCACCGCGGTGGCGAACCTGCTGCCCGCGGCCCTCGAGGCGCATCACGCGGGTGTGCCGCTGCTGCTGCTGACCGCCGACCGTCCTCCCGAGCTGCGGGGCGTCGGCGCAAATCAGACCACCCGCCAGCCCGGGCTCTTCCGCGCGGCCGCGCGCTTCGAGGCCGACCTGCCCGTCCCCGACGCGGTCGATCACGACGGAACCGCGGAGCAGACCGCCGAGTTCGACGCGGTGGCCGCGGCCGCCCTCGCCGCCGCTCTCGGCGAAGGGGCGCGCGCGGCCGGTCCCGTGCACCTGAACGTTCCCCTCCGCGAGCCGCTCGCGGGTGCCGCCCCGGCGTGGTTGACCGAGCGGGCGACGGCGCGACCGGTGGCGACCGCTCCCGACGTCGAGAGCGACCCCGAGGCCGAGGCATCCGGGGCCCTTTATCAGGGCGGTGGGGGGATCGGCGTGGCGGATGTCGCCCCTGAAACCGAGGCGGCGTTCCCGCTGGAGCTCGGACCCCGCACGATCGTGGTGGCGGGTGCCGACGCCGGGCCTGCGGCCGAAGAGCTTGCGCACCGCGGCGGATTCCCGCTCGTCGCCGAGATCGTGAGCGGCGCCCGGTTCGGCCGGCACGTCGTGCACGGGTACCGCGCGCTGCTGCGCGACCCCGACCTGGGCGGTCGCATCGAGCGGGTCGTGGTCCTCGGGCACCCCACCCTGAGCCGCGAGGTCGCGATCCTCCTCGGTCGTGACGACGTCGAGGTGATCGCGGTGCGCGGCCCGGGCGAACCGGTGAACCTCAACGGGACGACCCAGGGAGTGGATGCCATCCGGGTCACGGCCGGCGAGGTCGACCGCGCGTGGCTCGGGGAGTGGATGCGCGCCTCGCGCGCCGCCGCCGTGGATCTGTCGCCGCCCGCTCCCGACGCCGACGGGCTGGCCTCGGCCGTGCCGCACGAACGCCTGGGCGCGATCAACGCCGAGGTCGAGGTGATCCGCGCTCCTCTCGACCGTGCCGCGCTGGTCGACGCGCTGTGGCGGGCGACCTGGCCGCACGATCGCCTGATGTTCGGCTCGTCGCGCCTCGTACGCGTGGCCGACGAACTGCTCTCGGGCAAGAAGGTCTCGGTGCACGCCAACCGCGGGCTCGCGGGGATCGACGGAACCGTCGCCACCGCCACGGGCATCGCCCTCGCGAGTCAGGTCGAGGAGCGCCCCGGCATCACGCGCGTGTTGCTGGGTGACCTCGCGTTCCTCCACGACCTCGGGGCGCTGCTGCTGCCTCCGGGCGAGGGCGAGCCGCGCCTCCAGGTCGTGGTCGGCAACGACGGCGGAGGAACGATCTTCGACGGTCTCGAGGTCGCGTCCGTGGCCGGCGACGACGCGATGGATCGCGTGCAGTACACCCCGCACACGGCGCGCCTGGAGCAGCTGGCGCTCGCGTTCGGCTGGGAGTATCACCGCGTCACCACGCGCGTGGCGCTCGACCAGGTGCTCACGGCGCCGGGCGGCGGCCGGCAGCTGATCGAGGTGCCGCTGCCGCGCTGATCCCGCGCTGATCCCGCGCTGACCCGCTGCGGCGCTGAGCCGCTGCCGCGGTGAGCCGCTGCGGCGCCGAGCCGCTGCCGCGCTGACCCGCCCGATCACCCGCGCGCCGTCGAGCGAGCCCGTCAAGGTGTGGCGCGATGTCGGTGGTTCAGGCCACGATGGCGCGATGAGCACGAGCAGCAGATGGTCCGTTCCCCCGTCCACGGCGCTGAGCGTCGAGCCGGGATTCCGCCTCGCCGATCTCGATACGCGCGCGACTCCGGGCTACGAGGGGAAGAAGGCCGACGGCCAAGCCGACCTCGAGGCCGGGATCGCTCCGCTCTCGGGCCTGCAGGAGCGTCTCTTCGCCCAGAGCGTCGCCGGCACCGCGACCGGGTCCGTGCTCCTCGTCCTGCAGGCCATGGACACCGCCGGCAAGGGCGGCATCGTGCGGCACGTCGTCGGCGCGGTCGACCCGCAGGGCGTCGAGCTCGCGTCCTTCAAGAAGCCGACCGCGGAAGAGCTTTCGCACGACTTCCTCTGGCGGATCCGCAAGCGCCTCCCGGATGCCGGACGGATCGGCGTCTTCGACCGTTCGCACTACGAGGACGTGCTGATCGGTCGCGTGCGTCAGCTCGCCCCCGCGGACGAGATCGAACGCCGGTACGGCGCGATCGTCGGATTCGAGGCCGAGGCGGCGGATCTCGGCATCCGGGTCGTCAAGGTCATGCTCCACATCTCGAAAGACGAGCAGCGGGCCCGCCTCGCGGAGCGACTCGAGCGGCCCGAGAAGCACTGGAAGTACAACCCGTCCGACGTCGATGAGCGGGAGCTCTGGGACGACTACATGGATGCCTACCAGGTGGCCATCGAGCGCACGTCGACGCCGCTGGCGCCCTGGCACGTCATCCCGGCCGACCGCAAGTGGTATGCGCGCCTCGCCGTGCAGCGCCTGCTCATCGACGCGCTGACCGACATCGACCCCCGGTGGCCGACCGCCGACTACGACGTCGAAGAGGAGAAGCGCCGCCTCGCCGCGTCGTGAGGGCGCGTCGCGGGACAGCCGCCCCGACGCGCCGTGAGCCTCAGGCCAGCGCGTCGACGATCGGGCGGAACTTCACGCGCGTCTCGAGCAGCTCCGACTCGGGGACGCTGTCGGCCACGATCCCCGCTCCCGCGTAGGCGGTGATCGGCGCGGTCGGCGACGAGGGCTCGGCGCGATCGATCTGCGCGCACCGCAGCGCGATGGCCCACTCGCCGTCGCCCGCGGCACCGATCCAGCCGACGGCACCGGCGTAGCGCCCACGATCGAACGGCTCGAGACGGCGGATGACCTCGATCGCGACGTCGGTCGGCGTGCCGGCCACGGCCGCGGTCGGGTGCAGCACGCCCACGAGATCGAGCGACGAGGCCGCTTCGCTCAGCACGCCCTCGACGTCGGTCGCGAGGTGCCACACATTGGGCAGCTTGAGGGTGAAGGGTTGCTCGGCCGCGGCGAGGGCCGAGGTGTGCGGGCGGAGCGCCGTCAGCACGCTCTGCACCGCGAACCGGTGCTCCTCCTGGTCTTTGGCGCTCTCGGACAGAGCGAGGGATGCCGCCGCGTCGGTGTCGGCGTCGGCTCCGCGGGCCACGGTCCCGGCGAGCACCCGCGCGGTCACCGTCCCACCCGACACCGTCACGAGCGTCTCGGGGCTCGCGCCGATGAGTCCGTCGACGGCGAAGATCCAGCAGTCCGGGTAGCCCTCGTGCAGCGACCGCACGAGTCGGCGGAGGTCGGATCCGGCGGGGATCGTACCGGTGATGTCGCGCGCGAGGACGACCTTGCCGACCTCGCCCGCGTCGATCGCTTCGACGCCGCGGCGGACGGCATCCTGGTACCCCTCGGCGGTCTGCCGGCCGGGCCCGAGGGTCGCCGACCAGTGCGGTCCGAAGGGGGAGCGCGGGGGCAGCTCGGGCTCGGGCTCGTCGGGGGTGTCGTCGAACGCGAGACGGGTGACCCACGCGCGCCCGCTGTGGCGGCCGACGATCGTGCCGGGAACGCGCAGGATGCTCTCGCGCTCCGAGCGGGGGTCGAAGACGAACGACCCGAAGGCGACCAGACCGGTGCCGGGGAGCTGCACGGGGTCGTCGACCTCGGCGGCCGCGGCGATGGCACGCCACCGGTCGGCGACGCTCGCGTCCCCCGGACGCGCGCCGCGGTAGCGGAGGGTCAGCAAGTCGCCGAACGCGGCAAGCGACTCTCCCCGACGGCTCCAGAAGAGCGGGTCGTAGGGGGTGGTGTACGCGAGCACATCGTCCATCGGGGGCAGCTCGCGCGTCACCACGCGCAGGCGCGGCACAGCGTCATCCGCGGGTTCGATCACGCCTTCGAGCGTAGACCCGGTCTCGGCGGGGGTCCCTGGCATCCCTCGCCGTCGACATAACGCAGGAGATCCCCGTCCGCGGTCGGTGTCGGTCGCGGGGAACCGTGGGTCGCCCGAGGGAACTCCTGCGTTGTGTCGCCGCGGCGCGGGCCGCGGGGCGCGCCCGCTGTCCGTAGCCCGTTTTAGACTCGCGACATGTCCTCCCGCCCCGCTCCCGGCACGCGCCTGATGTTCCGCTGGCGGAAGTGGGACGGCTCGCCGCACTGGGTGCAGGACAGCGTCTACCTCGGCTCCGACGACTGGGGCGACTGGTTCGGTCAGCAGGTGGGGTGGCGCAGCGCCCGCCCGGGTGCGGAGTTCGTCTGCCGACAGCCCAACGTGACGCTCGTCCCCGCGAGCGGCGACTGGGCGTTCACGCACAACGCGGCCCCGCACCCCGTGGCCGTCTACATCGATCTCGCGTGGGATATCCGGTGGAGCGACGACGGGGTCCCCGGTGGCATCGACATGGATCTCGACGTGGTGCGCCGCACCGATGGGCGCGGCACGTGGATCGACGACCGCGACGAGTGGGACGAGCATCGCGTCCGCTACGGCTACCCGGCCGACCTCGTCGCGCACCTCGAGGCCACCGCCGTCGATCTCGAACACCGCGTGCGCGAGGGCATCGCCCCGTTCTCGGACGCCGTGACCGGACCCTGGCTCGCGCGTCTCGCCGAGCTGGCAACCCCCGAGGACCCGGCGCCGTCGCCCGCCTAGACTCGACGGGTGAGCAGCGATCCCAACCGCGCCGACCTCGGTAAAGACCCGCAGCGTGTCAGCGGGATGTTCGACCAGGTGGCCCCCGCCTACGACCGCACCAACACGGTGCTGAGCCTCGGCAACGACCGCTTCTGGCGCGCGGCGACCCTGCGCGCCGTTGCTCCGAAACGGGGCGAGCGCATCCTCGATCTCGCGGCGGGCACCGGAACCTCCTCGATGGCGTTCGTCCCCAGCGGTGCGCACGTCGTCGCGGCCGACTTCTCGAGAGGGATGATCGCCGAGGGGCGTCGGCGTCACGGGAACGTCCCGAACCTCGAGTTCGTGCAGGCGGATGCCACGGACCTGCCGTTCGAGGACGGTGAGTTCGACGCGGTGACGATGTCGTTCGGGCTGCGCAACGTCAACGACCCGCGGCGGGCGCTGCGGGAGCTCCGTCGCGTGACCCGCCCGGGCGGTCGGATCGTGGTGTGCGAGTTCTCGCACCCGCCGTCCCGCGCGTTCAACGGTCTCTACCGCTTCTACAACGACCGGATCCTGCCCCTCGCCGCCCGCGCCGTCAGCTCCAACGCCGAGGCGTACGACTACCTGAACGAGTCCATCCGCGACTGGCCGGACCAGCCGACGCTGGCGAGCTGGATGCGGGATGCGGGATGGGATGCCGTGGCCTACCGCAACCTGTCGTTCGGCATCGTCGCTCTGCACCGTGGCATCCGTCCCGCGGGATGAGCGCGCCGCGACCGACCCCGCCGCTCCCGACCCCTCGCCGCGAAGGCCTGTCAACCGTCGAGATAGCCGAGGGACGGCGCGACCGCGCCAGGATAGGCTGAAACCGTGACCCCGAGACTGCCCGCGGCCAGCACCCGCCTGTCGGGCAAGCTGGGCCTGAGTGACCGCATCTTCGCCGGCCTCCGTTCGCGAACCCTGTTGTCGACCGTCGAGGCGGGTCTCGGACGCGTCGAGAGCACTCTCGAAGAAGAGGTCCGCAGCGCCGATCGGCTCGCCGACGTCACCGCCCGCTACCTGTACGAGGCCGGCGGCAAGCGCGTGCGTCCGATGCTCGCGATCCTCACCGCGCAGCTCGGTCGCGGCACCACGCCCGAGGTCATCGAGGTCGCGACCGCTCTCGAGCTCACGCACTTGGGCTCGCTCTACCACGACGACGTCATGGACGGTGCCGACAAGCGCCGCGGGGTGCCCAGCGCCCAGACGGTGTGGGGCAACAACATCGCGATCCTCACGGGCGACCTGCTGTTCTCGCGCGCCAGCCAGCTCATGGCTCGCCGGGGCGAGCGGGCCATCCAGCTGCAGGCCGACACCTTCGAACGTCTCGTCCTCGGGCAGATGCACGAGACGGTCGGCCCGCAGGAGGGCGACGAGCCGGTGGAGTTCTACCTCCGTGTGCTCGCCGACAAGACCGGCTCGCTCATCGCCGCGGCCGCGCAGTGCGGCGTCATCTACTCCGGCGCGCCCGAGGAGTTTGAGCAGCCCATGGTCGTCTTCGGTGAGAAGGCGGGCGTCGCCTTCCAGCTTCTCGACGACGTTATCGACCTGTCGCCCGATCCGTCCGAAACCGGGAAGGTGCCCGGCACCGACCTGCGCGCGGGCGTTCCGACCATGCCGTACCTGCTCCTCGGGCATCGCTCCGACGAGGCTGCCATCGACCTGCGTGCCCGCATCGACGAGGGTCAGGAGCGCATCGCCGCCGGAGCCGACCCTTCGGTGCTCGACGGCCCGCTCGCGGAACTGCGCGATCACGAGACGACGAGCGAGACCCTCGCCCTCGCTCACCAGTGGTCGCAAGAGGCGATCGACGCCCTCGCGCCGCTGCCCGACGGCGCGGTGCGCGAGGCGCTGACGCGCTTCGCCCGCGCGGTCGCCGATCGCTCGGCCTGACTCTTTTCCACCACCCCCCGATCCCGATCGAGAGGACCCCATGACGAAGCTGCGCCTCGCCATCGTCGGAGCCGGCCCCGCCGGTATCTACGCCGCGGACATCCTGCTGAAAGCCGAGCGTCAGTTCGACGTCTCCATCGACCTGTTCGAGCAGCTCCCCGCGCCCTACGGCCTGGTCCGCTACGGCGTTGCCCCCGACCACCCGCGCATCAAGGGTGTGATCACGGCGCTGCGTGAGGTGCTCGACCGCGGTGACATCCGCATCTTCGGCAACGTGCGCTTCGGCGAGGACATCACCCTCGAAGACCTCAAGCAGCACTACAACGCGGTCATCTTCTCGACCGGTGCGATCCGTGACGCCGACCTCGACATCCCGGGTATCGACGCGCACGGCTCGTACGGCGCGGCCGACTTCGTCAGCTGGTTCGACGGTCACCCCGACGTGCCGCGCGAGTGGCCGCTCGAGGCCGAGTCGGTCGCCGTCATCGGCAACGGCAACGTCGCCCTCGACATCACGCGCATGCTCGCCAAGCACGCCGACGACCTGCTGCCCACCGAGGTGCCCGACAACGTCTACCAGGGCCTCAAGGCCTCCCCGGTCACGGACGTGCATGTCTTCGGCCGTCGTGGCCCCGCGCAGGTGAAGTTCACGCCGCTCGAGCTCCGCGAGCTCGGAGAGCTGCGGGACGTCGACATGGTCGTCTACGACGAGGATTTCGACTACGACGAGGCCTCGCTCGCGGCGATCCAGACGAACAAGCAGGTCAAGGTCATCGACCGCGTCCTGCAGGAGTGGCGCACCCGCCCGGGCGTGAACAACGCCGGGGGAGAGGCATCCCGTCGTCTGCACCTGCACTTCTGGGCCAAGCCCCTCGAGGTCGTGAAGGATGCCGAGGGCCGCGTGTCCGCGTTCCGGTACGAGCGCACGAAGCCCGACGCCGAGGGCGGGGTCGTCGGGACCGGCGAGATCCGCGAGGTGCCGATTCAGGCGATCTACCGCGCGGTCGGGTACTTCGGCTCGCCGCTGAAGGACATCCCCTTCGACGAGCGCCACGGCGTGATCCCGAACCACGAGGGCCAGGTGCTCTCGGCCGACTCGAACGAGCGGATCCCCGGCGTCTACGCCACCGGCTGGATCAAGCGCGGACCCGTCGGCCTCATCGGACACACGAAGTCGGATGCCATGGAGACCGTGCGCCACGTCATCAACGACCAGGGCGAGTGGTGGCGTCCCGCCCACCCCGAGGAAGAGGCCATCCCGGCCCTGCTCGCCGAGCGCGGCGTGCGCTGGACCGACCTCGACGGCTGGCACCGCCTCGACGAGCACGAGGTGGCCCTCGGCGCCCCGCACGAGCGCGCGCGCATCAAGGTCGTCCCGCGCGACGAGATGATCCGGATCTCGCGCGGCGAGTGACATCCCTTCGAACCGTCCCGTCTCCGGACGGGGCGGTTCGTCGTTCGCGCGAGTATCACCCGCCCCTCCCCGGGGCAACCCTGATGCTGTGAAATTCCTTTGCGCGGCAGGATGGAACGCACGACGCCGGGCACCGACGCCCGCGCACTGAGGCGAGGGGGCCGGATGCGAAAGCTGGGACGGAGCGTGGCCGGAGCCTCGGCCCTCGTGCTCGCGGGGACGCTCGGCGCCTGCTCCGCGGATGACGGGGTGCCGACCCTCACCTGGTACATCAACCCCGACGACGGCGGTCAGGCCGAGATCGCGGCATCCTGTACCGAAGCCGCCGACGGGGCGTACCGCATCGAGACGTCGCTGCTCCCGCGCGATGCCGCCTCGCAGCGCGAGCAGCTCGCGCGCCGTCTCGCCGCGAGCGATCGGTCGCTCGACATCATGAGCCTCGATCCACCGTTCATCCCCGAGCTCGCCGAGCCGGGCTTCCTCGCTCCCGTTCCCGACGACCTGCAGAACACCGACGGCATCGTCGAGGGTGCGGTGCAGTCGGCCAGCTGGAATGACGAGCTGGTGACGGTGCCCTTCTGGGCGAACACGCAGCTGCTCTGGTACCGGAAGTCGGTCGCCGAGGCCGCCGGTCTCGACATGACGCAGCCGGTCACGTGGGACCAGATCATTCAGGCCGCGGAAGATCAGAACAAGCAGCTCGGCGTGCAGGGGGCGCTCGCCGAATCGCTCACGGTCTGGATCAACGCGCTCGTCGCCTCGGGCGGCGGGAAGATCCTCGAGAACCCCGAGGCGAAGCCCGACGAGATGCAGCTGGGCCTCGAGTCGGATGCGGGCAGGAAGGCCGCCGAGATCATCGGGCGCATCGGCTCGTCGAACCTCGGCGGCGCGGGGCTTCCGACCGCGGATGAGAACGCCAGCATGAACCTCTTCCAGGGCGACAACGGCTCGTTCATGGTCAACTGGCCGTTCGTCTACCCGGCCATGCAGGGTGCCGCTCCCGACGTCGTGGAAGACCTCGGCTGGGCGGTGTATCCCCGAGTGGATGCCGGGACCCCGGCCGCTCCTCCCGTGGGAGGCATCAACCTCGGCGTCGGCGCGTACAGCGAGCACACCGACCTCGCCTGGCAAGCCGTGAAGTGCATCGTCAGCCCAGAGAACCAGGCGCAGTATTTCGTCACCAACGGCAACCCGCCCTCGAACCTCGCCGCGTACGACGACGCCGAGGTGAAAGACAAGTTCCCGATGGCCGACACGATCGCGGAGTCGCTGCAGCTGGGAGCCCCGCGTCCGCAGACGCCGTACTACAACGAGATCTCCATCGGACTGCAGCGCACGTGGCATCCGCCCACCGCCGTGAACCCCGACACGACGCCGCAGTCCTCGACCGACTTCATCCTCGCGGTGCTCAGAGGGGAGCGACTGCTGTGACCGACACGATCACCCGCGCCACGGGGCGCGCCGAGCCGGCGGCGCCGGCGAAGAAGAAGCGCCGCTCCGACCGCGCCCGCGCGGAGGCCCGCCTGGGCTGGATGCTTGCCGGCCCCGCCTTCGGCATCATGCTGCTGGTCACGCTCTACCCGATCGTGCAGGCGCTGTGGGACTCGCTGTTCAGTCTGCGTCTGACCGCGCCGGACGACCGCGAGTTCATCTGGTTCCGCAACTACCAGGTGATCCTCGGCGATCCCGCTTTCTGGCAGTCGATGGGGGTGACGCTGTTCATCACGGTCGTCACGGTGCTGCTCGAGTTGATCATCGGCTTTGGCTTCGCGCTCGTCATGCACCGGGCGATCAAGAAGCTCCGCGGGTTCGCGCGCACGGCGATCCTCGTGCCGTACGGCATCATCACGGTCGTCTCGGCGTTCGCGTTCTTCTACGCCTTCGACATCAACTCCGGCGGGTACGTCAACAGCTGGCTGTCGTGGATCCCCGGGTTCGACGAGAACCTCAACTGGTTCGCTTACCAGGGCACCTCGCTGACCGTGATCATCCTGAGCGAGGTGTGGAAGACGACGCCCTTCATCTCTCTCCTGCTGCTGTCGGGCCTCGCGCAGGTGCCCGGCGACCTCGAGGAGGCCGCCAAGGTCGACGGAGCCACGGGCTGGGAGGTGCTGCGCCGCGTCATCCTGCCGAACATGAAGGCCGCGATCATGGTCGCCGTGCTGTTCCGCACGCTCGAGGCGTTCCGCATCTTCGACAACATCTTCATCATGACCGCGGGGGCCAACGACACCGAGGCCCTGTCGCTGCTGGCCTACAACACCTCGATCGGGCGCCTCGAGATCGGTCTGGGATCCGCGATCTCGGTGCTGCTGTTCCTCAGCGTCCTGATCATCGCGGGGATCTTCATCAAGGGATTCAAAGTCGATCTGTCCGCCGGGAAGAACTCGTGAGGGGCGCGCTCGTGACCGTGACAACCGGCATCCGCTCCGAAGGGACGTGCTCCTGATGCGCGCAATGACCTGGCCCCAGCGGATCATGTGGCTCGTGATCATCGCGGCCGTTCTCGTCTGGTCGCTCTTCCCGGTCTTCTCGATCGCGATGACGTCGTTCAAGACCCAGGCCGGCTTGTTCTCGGGCACGCTCCTCCCGCAGGAGTGGACTCTCGACAACTACGCCACGATCCTCGCCCCCGGCGGCAGCGCGCAGGACCTGTTCCTGCCGGCGCTGCGCAACTCGATCGGCATCTCGCTCATCGCAACCTTCATCGCCGTGGTGCTCGCGACCCTCTGCGCCTACGCGATCGCGCGGCTCGACTTCCCCGGCAAGCGCATCATCCTCACCACCGCGCTCGCCGTATCGGTGTTCCCGATCGTGTCGATCGTCACGCCGCTGTTCAACCTGTGGCGCGTGATCGGCCTCTACGACACCTGGCTCGGCCTGATCATCCCGTACCTGTCGCTCACGCTGCCCATCTCGATCTGGACGCTCGCCGCGTTCTTCCGCCAGATCCCGTGGGAGCTCGAGCAGGCGGCCCAGGTCGACGGCGCGACCCCGTTCGAGGCGTTCCGCAAGACGGTCGTGCCGCTCGCGGCTCCCGGGGTGTTCACCACCGCGATCATCGCCTTCTTCATCGCGTGGAACGACTTCGTCTACGGCATCTCGTTGACATCGACGGATGCCGCCCGCCCGGTGCCTGCGGCCCTGTCGTTCTTCACCGGGGCCTCGCAGTTCGAGGAACCCACCGGCGCCATCTCGGCCGCCGCCATCGTCGTCACCATCCCCATCGTCATCGTCGTCGTGATCTTCCAGCGCCGGATCGTGTCCGGTCTCACGCAGGGCGCCGTCAAAGGCTAAGGAGCGAGTCCATGGCATCCATCACCCTCAACCGGATCGTCAAGACCTACGACGACGGTTTCACCGCGGTCAAGGGCGTCGATCTCGACATCGCCGACGGGGAGTTCGTGATCCTCGTGGGGCCCTCGGGCTGCGGCAAGTCGACGCTGCTGCGCATGATCGTCGGGCTCGAGGACATCTCCGACGGCGAGCTGAGAATCGCCGACGAGGTCGTCAACGACAAGGCGCCGAAGGATCGCAACCTCGCGATGGTCTTCCAGAACTATGCGCTGTACCCGCACCTGACGGTGTACGAGAACATCGCGTTCCCGATGCGGCTGAAGTCGAGCGACCTCGACGACAAAGAGATCGACGAGCGCGTGCGCCGGGCGTCGAAGCTGCTCGAGCTCGACGAGCACCTGGAGCGCAAGCCCGCCAACCTCTCGGGCGGTCAGCGTCAGCGCGTCGCCATGGGGCGCGCGATCGTGCGCAACGCCAGCGCGTTCCTTTTCGACGAGCCGCTGTCGAACCTCGATGCGAAGCTGCGCGGGCAGATGCGCACCGAGATCGCGCGCCTGCAGCGTTCGCTCGGCATCACGACCGTCTACGTCACGCACGACCAGACCGAGGCCATGACCCTCGGCGACCGCGTCGCGGTGCTCCGCCGCGGTGAACTGCAGCAGGTCGCGAGCCCCCGCGGGCTCTACGACCAGCCGGTGAACCTCTTCGTCGCCGGGTTCATCGGCTCGCCGCCGATGAACTTCCTCAGCGGAACCGTCGACGGCGACGTGCTGCGCCTCCCGATCGCCGATGTTCCGCTCGACGACCGGCTGCGCAAGGCCGTCGAAGGCCGCGATCTCGTGATCGTCGGCGTCCGCCCCGACGCGTTCGAGGACGCCGACTCCACCGAGCGCGATCTCTCCGGTGGCATCACCGCGGAGCTCGACATCGAGATGACCGAGTGGCTCGGCGAGGTCCTGTACGCCTACGTGCCGTACGAGACGGATGCCACGGTGAAGGACAAGCTGTCGGAGCTCGACCGCGACCTCGACGGCGAGAGCCTGCGCACCGAGCTCGTCGTGGCGCTGGATGCCATGAGCTCGATCCGCGCCGGGGATGCCGCGCGCCTGTGGTTCTCGCCCGATTCGCTGCACCTGTTCGACCCCGAGACGGGCGTCAATCTCACGCGCGACGAGGAGAAGGCGGAGAAGCTCGAGGAGGACGCCCGGGCCGCACGCAAGCGCGCGCTGGAACGGGCGAAGGAGCGGGCCGCGCGCGAGGACGCGTCGGCGTCGCGCTGAGCGGCGTCGGCGTCACGCTGAGTGGCGGGCCGAACTCCTGAGATTCCGGGGACCGTGGACTCTCCACGACCTCTCGGGGCCGGGAGACGCCGTATCTCAGGAGTTTCGCCCGCGTCACACGGTCGAGAAAGCGATGGAGGGGGCGCGGCGAGACGGATATCGCCGCCGTAGGCTGGGGCGATGGGGGAGTGGCATCCGGACATCCTCGGTGAGGGCTTCGAGCAGCAGACCCTCCCGCTCGGCAGCGATGTCGACGGCGAGGTCGTCGCCACGCTCGTCCGAGCCCGGCCGCACACGGGAGCCCGCCTGTTCGGAGAGCTCCGCGACACCGACGTGCTCTACGTGCACGGGTGGTCGGACTACTTCTTCCAGACCGATCTCGCCCGTTTCTTCACCGACCGCGGCGCGCGCTTCTACGCCCTCGACCTGCGCAAGTACGGTCGCAGCCTGCGATCGTTCGTCGCGCCGGGCTACGTCGCCTCGCTCGACGTGTACGACGCCGACATCGGCGCGGCTCTGGATGCCATGGCCACCGCGCGCGAGGGGCGTCGGCTCGTGCTGTTCGGGCACAGCACCGGCGGTCTGACGCTGACGCTCTGGGCGGCACGGCACCCAGGGGTCGCCGACGCGCTCGTCTTGAACAGCCCCTGGCTCGAACTGCAGCTCGGCCCGCTCGGGCGGCAAGCCCTCGCCCCGATCGTCAACGTCCGCGCGCGTTTCGACCCTCTCGGCACGCACCCGGTCGTCGATCTCGGCTTCTACACCCGCGCGCAGCGCGACCTCGGAACGCTGCCCGACAGTCCGGACGGCTGGCGCCCGGCGCAGGGATTCCCGACCCATCCCGGCTGGCTGGCCGCCGTCATCGCGGGGCACGCGCGGGTGGCATCCGGGGTCGATACCGGCTGCCCGACCCTCGTGCTGCTGTCGGCCCGGTCGACGGTGGCGCTGAGCTGGAACGACGCGATGCGCGAAACCGACTCCGTGCTCATCGTCGACGACATCGCCCGCGCCGCCACCCGCATCGCGCGCACGGTCACGATCGCGCGCATCGACGGCGCCCTGCACGATGTGTTCCTCTCGGCGCCCCCTGCACAGGATGCCGCGTACGCGGCGCTCGGAGACTGGGTGCGAGGGCTAGCGTAGAACGCGATCGAAGGAGCCCCATGATCCCCAACGCCTCCGCCACCGAGCGCTACCGCGCCGCCCGCGACGAACTCCTCGCGGCGCGTACCGACCCCGATCGGGCGGCGGCGTTCACCTGGCCGCGGTTCGACGGGCCGTTCAACTGGGCGATCGACTGGTTCGACCCGATGGCGCGCGGAAACGACGCTCCCGCGCTGATCGTCGTCGACGACGACGGCATCCACCACCAGCGCACGTTCGACGAGCTCGCGCGCCGCTCGGATCAGGTCGCCGCCTGGTTGGCATCCCGAGGCGTCCGCCGCGGCGACGCGGTACTGCTCATGCTCGGCAACCAGGTCGAGCTGTGGGAGGCGATGCTCGGCATCATGAAGCTCGGCGGCGTGATCGCCCCGACCACGACCGCTCTCGGCGCGGGAGACCTCGCCGACCGGATCGAGAGGGCCGAGATCCGGCACGTCATCGTGGGAGCTGCGGATGCCGACAAGTTCGACGATCTGCCCGAGGGCCTCGGCCGCATCGTCGTGGGTGGTCAGCACCCGGGGTGGACCGCATACGAGGAGGCGTTCCTGGCCGAGGCGGCGCCCGCGCGGCATCCGGGGACCGTCGCGGACGACCGCCTGCTCCTCTACTTCACCTCGGGGACGACGTCGAAGCCGAAGCTCGTCGAGCACACGCACGCGTCGTACCCCGTCGGGCACTTCACGACGATGTACTGGTTGGGCCTGCAGCCCGGCGACGTGCACCTCGCGATCAGCTCGCCGGGGTGGGCGAAGCACGCGTGGAGTCTCTTCTTCGCGCCGTGGATCGCCGGGGCGACCGTCCTCGCCCTGAACTATTCGCGGTTCTCGGCCGAGCGCCTGCTCGACGAGCTCGAGCGCGACCGGGTCACGACGTTCTGCGCCCCGCCGACGGTGTGGCGGATGCTGATCCAGGCCGATCTCACCGGGCGGCGCGGGGCCCTGCGCGAGGTCGTCTCGGCGGGGGAGCCCCTCAACCCCGAGGTCATCGCGACCGTGCAACGCGCGTGGGGCCTCGACATCCGCGACGGCTACGGCCAGACCGAGATGACCGCCGTCGTGGCGAACACGCCGGGCGCTCAGCTCGTTCCCGGGTCGATGGGACGCCCGCTGCCCGGCTGCCCGGTCGTCCTGATCGATCCGGTCACCGGGGAGCCGGCCGACGAGGGCGAGATCTGCCTCGACCTGTCGGAGCGACCGCTCAACCTCATGACCGGGTACGTCGGCGACGCGGAGCGCAACGACGAGTCGACCGCGAACGGTCTCTTCCACACGGGCGATGTCGCGCGCCGCGACGAGCTCGGCACCATCACCTACATCGGCCGGACCGACGACGTCTTCAAATCCTCGGACTACAAGATCAGCCCGTTCGAGCTCGAGAGCGTGCTCATCGAGCACCCTGCCGTCGTCGAGGCGGCCGTGGTCCCCGCCCCCGACGACCTGCGGCTGTCCGTGCCCAAGGCGTACGTCGTGCTGGCATCCGGATTCGAGCCCGGCGAGGAGGTCGCGATCGACATCCTCCGCTACGCGCGGGAGAAGCTCGCTCCGTTCCAGCGGCTGCGCCGCGTCGAGTTCCTGGAGCTCCCCAAGACGATCTCGGGCAAGATCCGTCGCGTCGAACTGCGCCAGCGCGAGGAGGCCGCGGTGCGCGGCGAGGTCACTCCGGTGGAGTGGCGCGACGACGCTCTGCGGGGATGAAGCGCCGCGTCGGGATCATCGCGGCATCCGTCATCGGGGTCGCCATCGTGGTCGCCGCGGCGTTGCTCCTCACCCACGGAGGGACGGATGCCACGCCCACCGCCTCAGCGACCTCGACGCCGCCGGAGCGCACGGCGAGCCCGACGCGCACGCCGTCCGCGAGTCCGAGTCCGACGGCGACCCCGACCCCGACGCCCGCGACGCCGGGGCTGCTCCGCATCCCGCGCGACGCGGCGGGGAACGCGCGCGTGCTCATCACCGGTGACTCACTCGCGGCCGGGTTCTTCGCCTCCACCGAAGCGCAGGGCTTCTCCTCCCTCGTCACCGGAGCCTTGGGTCGCGTCACGCCGACGACGGTGTCGCGCGCGCACGAGACGCTCTCCACGGTCGCGGGTGTCACCGACGTCCCCGCCGACCTGGACCTCGCGGTGATCGAGTTGGGGACCAACGATGTCGGCATCCCCACCCCGCTCGCGGATTTCGAGGCGCAGTACGCCGAACTCGTCGGGCGCATCCGCACTGCGTCGCCGGATGCCGCCATCGTGTGCACCGGCACCTGGACGGTCGACGGCGCCGAGTACGACGGGATCATCGCGGGAGTCTGCACCGCGAACGCGGGACGATACGTGTCCCTCGCCGACCTTTTCGCCACGCCGGACTTCCACGGACCATCCGGTCGCGACACCTTCGTGGGGCCCGGCGACGACTTCCACCCCAACGACGCGGGACACCGCGCGATCGCCGACGCCGTCCTCGCGGTGCTCGCGCACTGACGGTTGCGCTCCGCCGCCGGGATGCCGAGAATCACGGGGTGAGCGAGATCCTGGATGCCGGCCCCTTCTTCCACGGCACGAAAGCCGCCCTGCGGGTCGGCGACCTGCTGACCCCCGGGTTCCCGTCGAACTACCGGCCCGAGATCGTGATGAACCACGTGTACTTCACCTCGCGTCTGGACGGAGCGGGCTTGGCCGCCGAGATCATCCCCGGCGACGGACCTCCGCGCGTCTACGAGGTCGAGCCGACCGGGGAGTTCGAGGACGACCCCAACGTGACCGACAAGAAGTTCCCGGGCAACCCGACGCGCTCGTTCCGCAGCGCCGCCCCTCTGCGCATCGTCGCCGAACGCGACGACTGGACCCGGCTCACTTCCGAGGCCCTCGAGACCTGGCGTCGGCGTCTCACCGAGATGCGCGACGAGAACGCCGAGATCATCAACTGACCCGCGAGGCTCAGACCGGCTCGGTCGTGCGGATGAGACCGCAGTTCACGCACGACCACGCGACGAGGAAGCGCTCGTCGTCGAGGATCTCGAACGACAGCGGGTCGCCGCACGTGGGGCAGCGACGGGGGTCGGGGGTGCGCTGACGCATGGCACTCACGCTACGCGCGGTGAAGAAGGACGGGGTCGATAGGCTCGCAGAATGACGGATGCCGCTCGCCCCGCCGACGCGCGGACGCTCCACATCGTGGCGCTGGTGTTGGCGGCCCTTTCGGTCGTCGCGTTCTTCTCCCTACCCGGGGGAGTGGTCGACTACCTCATCATGACCGCGTGCGCGGCGGCCGCCGTGTTCTTCGGGGTCCGCGGGGTGCTCCGCCCCGGCGCGCTGCGGTGGGTCGTTCTCGTCGGCGGGATCGTGGCGACGTTGATCCTCGTGACGTCGCTCGGTCTGCTCGTCATCCGCGTGACGCGGGTGCTGACGTCCGACGCCCCGTTCTAACGGGCATAGGTGACGTGGATGACGCCGCTCTCGGCGACCTCCGTCGTCACGGCGTAACGCTCGTCGAGACCGCGCAGTCCGTCCCACAGCCGACCGCCCTGCCCGAGGATCACCGGGCGCACCGCCACATGCAGACGGTCGACGAGGTCGGCCTCGAGCGCCGACCGCACGGTCGACAGCCCACCACCGATCCGGACGTCCGCGTCGCCGGCGAGCTCGCGTGCCCGAGCCACGGCATCCGCGATCCCGGATGCCACGAACTCGAAGCTCGTGCCGTTCTCGAACGTGATCGGCGCGCGCTCGCGGTGCGTGAGCACGAGGACCGGGACGCGGAACGGGGGCTCGTCGCCCCACCAACCGCGCCAGTCGGGGTCGTCGGGGAAGGAGTGCAGGCCGAACATCGCCGCGCCCATGACCTCGGCGCCGATGCCGTCGAAGTACGCGGCGGCGTAGCGGTCGTCGACACCGTCCGTGCCCGCGCCGGAGGTGTCGCCGAAGACGCGGGCGCGGAAGGTCCGCGTCGCCATGTAGTCCGCGACGAGACGCCCCCAGTCCTCGCCCATGGGATTCTCGACGGTCTGGTCGGCGGGTGCCGCCACCCCGTCGAGCGAGATGTTCAGATCGACGCGGACGGCCATGGCATCCCCTTTGCGGAATGGGTCAACGGTGCTGCGTGCATCGTACGCCGCGGGACATCATCCACCCGAAATGGGGACAGACAACGGCGATCCGCCCGCGTACGGTAGGTCCCTTACCGCTTCGACGACGCAGCGCTCCCCGCACGATTCGACCGTTCAGGAGCACCGATGTCTCGACCACGCACCGTCACCCACGCGTATCGAATGCCGGGCGGGTGGGAGAAAGTCGACCGACACGCTCTCACCGCCGATCACGCGGAGGCCCTCCGCGGCGAGGGGTACACGCTCGTCCGCGCTCGCCGCGGCTGGGCGGATACGCGGGAGATCTCGCTCAGCTTGTTCCTCGCGAAGCACGGAGGCGCCGCCGGACGACCCACGGGGTGATCGCCGGCGGCCTCGGTCACCGGTAGTTCGTGAACTGCAGATCCACGTCGAGGTCGGCGGCCTTCAGGAGGCGCTGGACTTCCTGCAGGTCGTCGCGCGACTTCGACTGGACGCGCAGTTCGTCGCCCTGGATCTGCGACTTGACGCCCTTGGGGCCCTCGTCGCGGATGATCTTGCCGATCTTCTTCGCGATCTCCTGCGAGATGCCCTCCTTCAGCGTGGAGGTGATGCGGTACTCCTTGCCGCTCTGCACCGGCTCGCCGCTCTCGAGGCTCTTCAGCGAGATGCCGCGCTTGATGAGCTTCGTCTGGAACACGTCGAGGACGGCGTTGGCGCGCTCTTCGGAGCTCGCCTTGATGACGATCGACTCGCCGCTCCAGGCGATCGAGGCGTCGGTGCCCTTGAAGTCGTACCGCTGCTCAACTTCTTTGTGAGCCTGGTTCAGGGCGTTGTCGGCTTCCTGTCGATCAATTTTCGAGACGATGTCAAATGAGCTGTCGCTTGCCATGCAGAGAGTTTACAACCGCGGAAAATCAAGGCTCCGGGACTTGAATTCGTCGACGAGAATCGTCACGCATACCGGGTGACGTATGGGGTGAGCCCTACTGTCGGCCCATGCGACGACGCTCTTCCCCCCTCCGCGCCGCGATGCTCGTCGTGATCGCCGCCGCGGGGCTGCTGCCGTTGTCCGCGTGCGCGGTCGGAGCAGGGCAGGCTCCTCCTTCCGGAGCGCACGATCCCGCCGTGGTCGCCGCCCGTACCGCGGCTGCCGCGGAGGAGCAGGATCTCCTCGCGGCAGCCGCCCTCGGAGAGCCGATCTCGACGAGCGTGCAGGACACGTGCAAGCGGGGCCGTTACAGCGCGCCCTGGGGTCCGTACGACTCGTACTACTGGGCCTGCGGACACGTGACCGCGCGCGTCGTGTCGACGTCGATCGCCGACCCCGCTCAGCTCATCGCCGACTATCGCGCGCACCTCGCCGGTCTCGGGTGCACGCCCGACGAAGCGTCCTTCGACATGACGGCCCACTACTGGGAGATGTACGGGGTGCCCGGGCAGAACGCCAACGGCGAGCCCTACACGGTCGATGACCTCCCGGGTGGGACGGCCGTCTGCGCCGACGGGCGCACGGTCGGGGTGGCCTTCCGCTCCGCGGCGGGCTTCGACACCAGGACGTTCTTCACCTACGCCGAGGGCGACGGCGAGACGATCACGAACGAGCCCCCCGACCTCGCGGCGATCCAGGCCCGCGCGCCCGAGCTCGTCGTCGTGCTGAACACCAGCACCGGGTATCACACCGTTCTCCGCAAGGAGCCGGAACCGCCGTCGACCCCCGAGCCGGGATACTGCGCCTGCTACAGCGGCAGCACCTGTGACTGCCCGGGTGGTTAGAACTCGACCGGCCACCCGTCCTTGACCGAGCGGTCCTCGTCGCGCCCCAGTGCTCCGGTCCAGGATGCCGACTGCTCGCCGTCGCGACCGCGCACCTGTCCCGGCCGCACCCCGGTGTAGCGGAATCCGCACTTCTGGGCGACCCGCATCGACGCGACGTTGCCGAGCACGCACTCCCAGAGCACCTCGTCGATCCCGGTGCGCGCGAAGGTGGCGTCGATGACCGCGTCGAGCGCTTCGGGCATGAGACCGCGACCGCGGTGCTCGGCCCCGAGCCAGTAGCCGACCATGCCCCACGGCACACGGACACCGATCACGCCCAGCAAAGGTCCGGCATCCGCTTCTCTGACGGCCCAGGTCCACTCGCGGTCCTCGGCCCAGCCGTCGGCGACGTACCCCTCGACGAAACCGACCGCGTCCTCGCGGGTGTACGGCCACGGCGTCGTGAGGTAATGCTCGAACACCGGGTCGGCGCAGTACCGGGTGATGTCGTCGGCGTCGGCGAGCGTCGGCTGGTTCAGGACGAGACGGGCGGTGCGCAGCGAAAACGGCGTCATCGCCGCAGCCTACCGATGCGCTCGTAGACTCGGATGCCATGCGAGCACTCACCGAGACCGAGGTCCGGGACGCGTTCATCAACGCCACCCCCGATGAACTGCGTGTCATCGCGATGCCCCACGACTTCGTGCTGACGGACTGGGATCACCTCGACTTCTTCGCGTGGCGCGACCCGCGCACCCGCGGCCGCGGCTACGTCATCGCCGAGCGCGACGGAGAGCCCACGGGGGTGGTGCTGCGCGCCGCGGAAGGGCAGTCGCGCGCGCGATCGGCCATGTGCAACCTCTGCCACACGATGCAGCCCGGAGATCAGGTGTCGCTCTTCACGGCCCGCAAGGCCGGAGCCGCGGGGGAGCAGGGCGACACCGTCGGCACGTACATGTGCGCCGATCTGTCGTGCCACGAGACGGTGCGTCTGGCGGCGCCCCTCGCCCCGAGCGAGATCCGCGCGAGCGTGGATCGCAAGATCGACGGCACGAAGCGGCGGACCGAGGAGTTCGTCGACCGTGTGCGGGAGGTCGCCGACGTCGCGCGGTAGACGCGCGCGGTGGTTGGAGGCATCCCTCCGGGGATAGTAGAGTGGTCTATCGCGCCTCCGGTCGACTGCCAAAGCCGGGCGGGTGCGCACTCGGCGAGTTACCCAAGCGGCCAAAGGGATCTGACTGTAAATCAGACTGCATTGCATTCGGGGGTTCGAATCCCTCACTCGCCAC
>Ga0308171_1000880_pt1 | contig 49828 bp, 40 predicted proteins | sample PhyGR1_FD_202135 | JGI IMG/M metagenome (GOLD analysis project Ga0308171, IMG submission 202135) | Phyllosphere microbial communities from UC Gill Tract Community Farm, Albany, California, United States - DLSLSG.R1 | ecosystem: Host-associated > Plants > Phyllosphere > Unclassified | place: USA... | reverse complement strand
CGGCACCGCGCACCGCGCCGAGGGCACGACCTACGGCATCGCCGAATACGCGAAGGTGGCCTGCGCCGGCCCGCTGCTGTCGGCCGAGATCGACGCCATCACCCAGGCGCTGGCCGCGCCGAAGCGCCCGCTGGTCGCCATCGTGGCGGGCAGCAAGGTGAGCACCAAGCTGACCATCCTGCAGAGCCTGGCGAAGAACGTCGACGGCCTGATCGTGGGCGGCGGCATCGCCAACACCTTCATGCTGGCCGCGGGTTTGAAGATCGGCAAGAGCCTGGCCGAGCCCGACCTCGTGGGCGAGGCCACCGCCGTGATCGAGGCCATGAAGGCGCGCGGCGCCGAGGTGCCGATCCCCACCGACGTGGTGGTCGCCAAGACCTTCGCCGCCGACGCACCCGCCACCGTCAAGGCCGCCACCGCCGTGGCCGATGACGACCTGATCCTGGACATCGGCCCCGAGACCGCGAAGAAGCTGGCCGCCCAGCTCAAGGCCGCCGGCACCATCGTCTGGAACGGGCCGGTGGGCGTGTTCGAATTCGCCGCCTTCGAGAACGGCACCAAGGCCATCGCCCAGGCCATCGCCGAGTCGCCCGCCTTCAGCATCGCGGGCGGCGGCGACACGCTGGCCGCGATCGCCAAGTACGGCATCGAGAAGGACGTGGGCTACATCTCCACCGGCGGCGGCGCCTTCCTGGAAGTGCTGGAGGGCAAGACCCTGCCGGCCTTCGAGATCTTGCAGAAGCGCGCCAACGGCTGAAAGCATTTTTCAAGCCAAATCGGCCTCTGGCGCTTACTCCACCGTGGTAAGCAGCTATCAAAAAAAGAGCGCCTGGCATGATGCCACGGCGCTCTTTTCGCAGGGGGACGAGGGCCCGGCCGAGGTGCCGGCCCCGGGTGTCAGAACGACACGGTGGAGGATATCTTGAAGGTGCGGGGCGCGCCCGGCATGACGAACCCGTCGCCGAAGGTGCCGATCCAGTACTTCCGGTCGGTGGCGTTCTCCACGCTGGCATTGAAGCGCACCGGCGTGGCGCCGAACTGGGTGGCGTAGCTCGTGGTCAGGTCCAACCGTCTCCAGGAGGGCAGGCGCAGGCGGTTGCCGGAATCGGTCCACTGCGAGCCGGTATACACCACGCGCCCGCCCACCTTCAGGCCCTGCACGGGCGTCTGCCAGTCGGCGCCGATCCGCATGCGCCACTCGGGCGTGCCGAAGGTGTCCTTGCCGGTGTTGCGCTGCTCGGAGCGGATGTGGGTGATGCCGCCCAGCACCGACACCGTCTGCGCGACCTGGCCGTACATGCTCCATTCCACGCCGCGCAGGCGTTGCTCACCGTCCTCGACCAGTGCGGCCGGGGCCGTGCCGGTGAACGAGGGCCGCTTGATCTGGAAAGCGCTCAGGGTGTGCGTGACCGCACCCGTCTGCCCCTTCACGCCCAGCTCGAACTGCTGGGTCGCCCTGGGCGCCAGCGTCTCGCCCTGGTTGGCATAGCCCACGCCCACCACCTGGCCCGGCTCCAGCCCTTCGGTGTAGTTGCCGAACAGGGAGAGGCGGTCGCCCCATGGCCGCACCACGGCGGCGACCATGGGGGAGAAGCGGCTTTCGTTGTAGCCCGACAGCGGCATCTTCACCGTCTGGTAACGGCCACCCACCGTCAGCAGCACCGCCTCGTCGGCGAAGGCCATGGTGTCTGCCACGGCGAGCGAGCGGAAGTCGTTCTGGGTGGTGTAGCTCTTGAAGGTGGGCGCGGACGGGAAGATCGGCGTCACCGGGTCGTACATGTTGGTGGTGTAGCAGTAGTTGCAGGCGGTGTTGTAGGTGCCTTCCTTGTGCTTGAGGATGTTGGCCGACAGTTGCAGGCGGTGGTGCACGGTGCCGGTGGTCAGCTTGCCGATCACCCCGGCTTCGGCCGTGCGGCGCTCGGACCGGGTGTGCACGTGGTAGATCGCACCGCGCGTGGTGCCGTCCGCACGGGTGACGAAGGCGCGCGTGCCGAACAGCAGGCCCTGGCCATCGGCCTCGGAGCCGCCCAGGGCCAGGTAGCCCTGCCAGTCCGGCGTCAGGTCGAATTCGGCGCGCGCGAGCACGCCGCTGTTGTCGTATTCGCCGTGCGTGCCGCGGAACATGTTGGTGTCGCCGCGCGGCGGGGCCAGCAGGTAGCCCACGCCCGGAATCGAGGCGATGCCCAGGAAGTTGAACATCCCCGGGCTGCCGTTGTCGATCTTGTTCACGCTGTTGTAGAGGTCCAGCGAAAAGCGCGCGCGGTCGCCCAGGTAGTCCAGCCCCAGCGCGCCGACGCGGCGGGTCTGCTTCTCGTCCCTGGCACCCATCTCGCCGTTGCCGTACACGCCGTTGAATCGCAGCCCCAGGCGTTTTTCTTCGCCGAAGCGCTTGCCCACGTCGGCATGGGCCTGGAAGTAGGAATGGGTGCCGTAGGTGAGCGTCAGGTCGGCGATGGGCTGCGCCAGCGCGCGCTTGGTGACCATGTTGACGGTGCCGGCCACGCTGGAGAGGGGCGGCATGCCCGACAGCAGCACGTTGGGGCCGCGCAGCACCTCGATACGCTCGAACATCTCGACCGGCACCGCGTTGGCCGGTGCGATGCCGTACAGGCCGTTGGTGGCGATGTCCATCGCCGTCATGTCCAGCCCACGCAGGTTGAAGTTCTGCAGCAGGTGGTTTTTGTTGGTGGTGAAGACGACCGCGGAATCGTTCTCCAGCACGTCCTGCAGCGTGAGGGCCGACCAGTCCTCGGCCAGCTCGCGGGTGTAGGCGTTGACGTGGACCGGCGCTTCCATGATGGAGGTCGCGCCCAAGATGCCCAGGCGTGCGCCCGAGGCGGCCTTGTGGCCCGCCGCGCGCACGGGCAGGTCTTCGCGCTCGTACTTGCTGCGCACGTTGACCTGCTCCAGCGTGGCGGTGGCGGTGGCGGTAGCGGTCGGGGGGGGCGCGGGGGCAGCGCCCGAGTCCTCTGCCGGAGCGGTCTGCGCCGCCAGCGAGGCGCTGAAAGCCAGCAGCGCGAGCGCGATGGGCGCGGGCCGGAGGGCGTGACGATGGAAGCTGGTCTGTGTCATGGCTTGGGACGATGGTGGTGGAAATGAGAAGGGGTGCCCTCGGCCGGCTCGGCCCGGTGCCGGCGGGACAGCCATGCGAAGAACAGCGCCGACAGGCCGCACAAGGCACCCAGCAGAAAGCCATCCGGAACGGGGTCCAGCAGCACCGCCAGCGGCACCAGCGCGTTGCAGGCTGCCGTGAACCACAGCAGGCCGGGCGCGGCGCCTGCGGTTCCGCGCCACAGGGCCCAGCCGATGCAGCCGCAGAACAGCGTGTAGTAAGCCCCCTGGTGCAGCGTGTTCAGATCGTCCACGTAGGGCGCCAGCCAGCGCGCGAGCGCCAGGGTGGCCGGCAGTGCGGCGGCGCACCCCAGGCACACCCCCACGGTGAGGGCGGAGACGATGCGCACATGGCGAGGGCGCGTCAGGGCAGGCCCGTCCTGCGGTTTGCGGGCGCGCTTGGTGCGGGTCTCTATCCAGAGCAGGTTGCCGGTATAGAAAAGCAGCGCGCCGGACAGCCCGAGCGCCACGTACAGCAGCCGCACCGTGTCACCGCCATAGCTGCCGAAATGCAGCGAAAAGAGGCTGTTCAGCACGGCGGTCGATGCATGACCGCTTTCGCCGGGCAGATAGGTGCGGTCGTAGATCTGGCCGGTTCCGAGGTGCACGAACGCCAGGCCGTAGCGGGACGCGCGCTGGAAGTGCCGCTCGTCGCTGCCGACCACCAGCGCGGTGGTGCCGGTGGGCTGCACGACATAGTCCAGCCCCACGGGTTGGAACTGCGGGGCTTGCGCCAGCACGCGTTCGCGAATCGCGCTGGGCGGCAGCCAGTGGTTTCGATCGACTGACGCCGGCGGCGGGGTGCTGTCGCGCGCGGCGGTGGAGCGCAGGCCGTCCTGGTAGATGAACTTGTCCTGGGCCAGATAGACGATGTCGTGCAGGCCGAACACGGCCGCGCTCAACGCGATCACCAGGTGGAACGGCAGGCTCGCCACGCCCAGCAGGTTGTGCACGTCCAGCCACATGCGCTTGAGGTTGCGGCCCAGGCGCAGATAGAACAGGTCTTTCACCAGCGACGGCAGAAGGATGACGACGCCCGACACCAACGCCAGCCCGTAGACCAGGGACACCAGGCCGATCAGCGGTTCGGCCACCTCCAGCGGAATAGGCAGGCCGCCCTTGCGGTGCAGGTAGTCCACGAAGTTGCCGCTGGTGTCTCCTTCGTCGGGCCGGGCCAGGCGCTGGAGCCTGCCGTCCTCACCGAGTTGCCACCAGACGGCGGGCTCGCCGCGCGGCACGTGCGCCAGCGCGGGCTGGGCGTTGTCGGGGCCGGGCCAGCGCAGGCGCACGCGGCCCTTCGCCTGCGGATGGGCGGCGAAGAAGGCCGTGACCAGTGCGTCACCGTCGTCGCTCAGCGCACGGGAGGCGGGGGGTGGCGGCTGCGTCCAGCGGGTGATCTCGGCTTCCAGCATGGAGAAAGCGCCTGCGTAGAAAGCGATGAACAGCACCAGCCCGCAAAGAATGCCCACCCAGGTATGCACTGCCAGGTAATCGCGCAGGGTCTGCTTCTTCATTGGAGCACCCTCCACGCCGCGAAGGCCGCGGCATTGGCCAGCAGAAACATGCCCAGGCACTGCGCCCGGCTACGCGCCATGAATGCGGCGCACAGCAAAGCGCCCCAGAGCAACGTGGCCAGCCACATGGAAATCTGGTCGCGCACGGGCATGAAAGCAGGCAGCCAGCCGCCGTACGTCAGCAGCCAACTGAGCCACAGCGCCAGCGGAAAACCCAACAACAGGCCTGCGACGCCCTTGAACAGAAGGTGGCGAGGGGCAGCGTCGCCGGCTTGCCCCCGGCTCATCGCCGTGCCCCCTGGGCGCTGCGGCGCCGTGCGGCCTGCACATAGCTCAGGGCAGGCAGCGACAACATCGCCACGCCCAGCACCAGCGCCACCGACGTTCCCCAGCCCAGGCCGCTTGACCTTGTCTGCCATACGGCCAGCAGCAGCGCCGCCCAGCCCAGCAGCGTTCCGCGCCAGCCTCTCAGGCGGCCTTCCGCCCGCGCCGTGGCGCACAGCCACAACCAGCCGCACGCAGCAGCCAGCAACGCACCCATCCACATGACGACCCACCCGATTGAATACGAATTATTCGCAATTATAGGCGCACGCCATTGGGCAGGATGAAGCGCGCGCCATCGACGGCCCGCACCGGCGCGAGGGGGGATTGGTCAGCCGAAGAGGTAAGTGCCGCCCGTCCAGGCCAGATAGCCCAGCACGCTGAAGTAGACGACGCTGAGCGCCAGGCCCAGGTAGCCCAGCAGCACGAAGAGGCCGTCGCGCTGCAGCAGCCCCACGGCCAGCAGCAGAATGCCCACGGCCGGGGCGGTGTTGGAAAACGGGATCGGCCCGAGTGGGGCCATCAGCAGCAGGCCGCCGAACACGATGGCCGCGCAGTTCAGGCGCCGCAGCGCGCCGGCCGTCATGGCCGGCCAGCGGGGTCGCACCCAGTGGTCGATGCGACCCACCAGCCGCGCGCCCTTGCGCAGCACCGGCACCAGCCGGGCCGTGTCGAGCGGGCGGTCGAGCACGCGGCGCGGCAACCAGGGCAGGCGGTTCATGAACAGGGCGCCGGCCAGCAGCACGATGGCCGCGCCGAACACGGTGGACACGCCCGGGATCGACACCGGAATGAGGAACGGCAGCGTGGCCAGCGCGCAGACCAGCAGCATGCCCTCGCGCCCGCTGCGCTCGATCATCGTGCGCAGCGTCACGCTGTCGCCCGGGGTGCGCTCGATGTCGTCGATGAGCGAGGCCAGCAGCGCGCTCAGCACGGCGAAGGCCGGCCCTGCGGCCTGTGCGATGTGGACGGAAAGCGGTGCGGGGCGAGGCAGGACATGGCGGCCATTTTGCGGCGTGGCCCGTAAAGCCCCGCAGCGTACAGGCCCAACGCCGGCCCCACCCGCAGGTGGGCAGCCTGTGGGCTTTCTGCGTCAGCCCCCTTCAGCGCACCGAGGACGGCAGATAGCCGAAACGGCGGCGGAAGCGCTCGGCGAAGCGCGCACGCGACTGGTAGCCGCAGGCCAGCGCGATGCGCGGAATGCTCCAGCCGGTGGTCTGCAACAACATCAGCGCGTGCTGCATGCGCACGTCCGCCAGCAGGTCGTCGAAGCGCTGCCGCTCCGCCGCCAGCCGGCGGCGCAGGGTGGCCTCGCTCATCGCCAGCCGCTGCCCGGCCTGCGCTGCCGTCCATCGCTGCTGCGGTGCGGCGGCCAGCAGCGCACGCAGGCGCCGGGTGGTGGCGTTGCCGGGCGCTGCCCGGAAGCCATGCCCGCGTTCGCGCAGCGCGCACAGCAGTTCCAGCAGCCGGTACTGCAAGCGCTCATCGCTCACACCCGGTGCCGCCACACCGTCCACAGCATGTTCGACGGTGCGCGCCAGGTCCTCGTCCAGCGGAACGGAACGGAAGGGCGCACCGGACGCCGGCCAGGGCGGGCTGCCCGATGGCTCGCGCCGCGCCGCCTCCAGCAGTTCCGCATCGAAGGCCAGCAGCACGGAGCGGAAGCGGGCGCTGCCTGAACCCCCGGGCGTCTTGCGCAGATCGGCACAGGTGTCCGGATCGACCATCACCAGCGCCGGCCCCGCAGACACCGACAAGCCGTGCGTGCCGTCCGCCAGGTCGAGTTGCCCCGCCAGGACCTGCACCAGGGCGGCCTCCGGGAACAGGAAGCGCGGCGTGTACTGCAGGGTGGCTAGGCAGGGCCGGGCCAACAGGCAGAGGCCGGGCCGCAGCCACGGCGCGCCGGACGACTGGGGCGCGATGGGCCAGGCCGACGCCTGCGCGCTCACGGCAGGGCGACGGCCGGATTGAGCGTGTAGAGCCCGGTCAGGCGGGCCTGGGCCAACACGGGCGCCTTGCCCAGCGCGGCACGCACGTTGGCGCCGGTCAGCGGGCCCTCGACCTGCAGCGTGGGCGTGCCCAGCGCATACACGGTGAAGACGTAGTGGTGGACGATGGCGTCGTTCCAGGGCGGGCAGGGACCGTCGTAGCCGTAATAGTCGCCGCGCATGTCGGCATCGCCGGCGAACCAGCCGGTGTAGTCGTTGATGCCGTGGCGCAGGCCTTCGGGCGCCGCGGGGCCGGGCTTGCCGCGCGGCGTGACGGCATGCGAGTGGGCGCCTGCGGCGATCTCGGTGCGGTCGGCGGGAATGTCGAGCAGCAGCCAGTGGAAGAAGTCCACCCGCGGCAGGCTGGCGGGCACGGTGCGCCCTTCCTGATTCACGTCGTCGCCCCGGCTGGGCACGTCCGGGTCGTGGCAGACGATGGCGAACGACTGCGTGCCGGCCGGCGCGCCGCTCCAGGCCAAGTGCGGGTTGCGGTTGGCGGACAGCGCAACATGCGCTGCCGCATCGGGCACGGCGAAGGCGAATTCGCCGGGGATGGCCTGGCCGTCCTGGAAGCTGTGGCTGGTGAGTTGCATGCGTGAAGGCTCCTGTGCGGTAGGGTCGATGGACGAGGCAGCAGCCCTGGCGAGGCAGGGCCGCGGAGGCATTCTAGAAATGCACGCGCCTGCCCAACGATCCCTATCCGATCAATTCCTGCCGGGATCCCGTCAATCTGGCGGGCTGAGCGCTGCCGGGAAGGCGGCCGAACCCGCAGGAGGTGCGGAGTGACCGGATATGCCGGCACCTCCGCACGGCCATGGCGGCGGCAAGGCGGCTCCTACAATCCTGCCCATGACCTTCACCGACAAGCTGCGCGCCGCGACCGCGCAGAACGACTCCCTGCTGTGCGTGGGGCTGGACCCGGAGCCGCAGCGCTTTCCCGACCACCTGCGGGGCGACCCGAGCAAGATCTACGACTTCTGCGCCGCCATCGTCGATGCCACGGCGCACCTGGTCAACGCCTTCAAGCCGCAGATCGCGTACTTCGCCGCGCACGGCGCCGAAGACCAGCTCGAGCGGCTGATGCGCCACATCCGCGCCACGGCGCCCCAGGTGCCGGTCATCCTCGACGCCAAGCGCGGCGACATCGGCTCCACCGCCGAGCAGTACGCCCGCGAGGCCTTCGAGCGCTACGGCGCCGACGCGGTGACGCTCTCGCCCTTCATGGGCTTCGACTCCATCGCGCCCTATCTGGCGCACCACGGCAAGGGCGCCATCCTGCTGTGCCGCACCTCCAACCCCGGCGGCGACGACCTGCAGGCGCAGCGCCTGGCCAGCGTGGACGGCCAGCCGCTGCTGTACGAACACATCGCCCGACTGGCGCAGGGCCCGTGGAACACCAACGGCCAGCTCGGCCTGGTGGTGGGGGCCACCTACCCGGCCGAGATCGAACGCGTGCGCGCCCTCGCGCCCACGCTGCCGCTGCTGATCCCCGGCGTGGGCGCCCAGGGCGGCGACGCGGCGGCCACCGTGCGCGCCGGGCTGCGCAGCGACGGGCCGATCATCGTCAGCTCGTCGCGCGCGGTGCTGTATGCCTCGGCGGGTGCCGATTTCGCCGCCGCCGCGCGCACGGCGGCCGAAGCCACGCGCGACGCGCTCAACGCGGCACGGCGCTAGTTCCTGACCTCGTGCGCCACCGCCCATGCAGCTGAAGTGGCTGGATGACTTCCTGGTGCTGGCGGCGGAGCGCAGCTTCACCCGCGCGGCGGAGCTGCGCCACGTCACCCACCCCGCCTTCGGCCGCCGCATCCGCGCGCTGGAAGCCTGGGCCGGCACCCCGCTGGTCGAGCGCGAGGGCGGCGGGCCGGTGCGGCTCACGCCCGCCGGCCAGGCCTTCGTCGAGACGGCAGGGCAGATGGCGCGCAACCTCGCGCAGTCGCACGGCGAGCTGCAGGCCATCGCCGGGCGCCAGGCGCGCACCGTCACCCTGGCCACGGGCCGCACACTGTCGCGCACGGTGGTGGCCGACCTGCTGGTGCGGCTGCGCCCGCAGCTGGGCGACGGCGAGCTGCGCATCATCACGCGATCCCTCGCCGCTGCCGTCGATGAACTGCAGCGCGGCGAGGCCGACTTCTCGCTCATCTACCACCACCCCACCCTGGTGGTGCCGCTGGATGCCCGCCAGTTCGCGCACCTGACCGTGGCGACCGACCGGCTGGTGCCGCTGGCCCGCGCCGACGCCTCGGGCGCGCCGGTGTTCCGCTTCGGCGCGGCGGACGCCGTTCCCTACATCGCCTACAGCCGCAGCCTGGCGCTGGGCCGGCTGGTGGAGGACCACCTGGCCAACCACCGGGCCGCCCCGCGCCTGAGGCAGCTGGTGGAATGCGATTCGCCCGACGCGCACCTGGAATATGCGCTGCGCGGGCTGGGCGTGACGTGGCTGCCGTGGTCCATGGCCCATGCCGAGACGCAGGCGGGCCGGCTGGCCCTGGCCGGCGACAAGCGCATGGAGATCCGCTTCGACGTGCGCATGTACCGCCCCAAGCGCCGGCTGGGTCCGCTGGCCGAGGCGCTCTGGGCGCAGATGGCGCGGCGTTGAGGGGCCGCCCCGGCCCGCAACCAAGCAGCGCTTTCCGCAGGCCGGGATGGAATCGACCGGCACTCCATCGCCCTCCGCAATCAGCACCAGCCCGTGCCGTTTCGGCACCATGTTGCGGCGCACCCCTTCGCACAATCGGCCGCATCGCTTCCCCCTTCACGGAGACCCCATGCGCCCCATCTTCGCCCCCTCTTCCCCTTCCCGCGCGGCCATTGCCGCACGCCGCCACGCGCTGGTCGCGGGCGCCGCTGCCGCGCTGCTGGCCGCTGCCGCGCCGGCTGCGCTGGCCCAGCAACCCGCCGCGGGTGCCTACCCGGTCAAGCCGATCACCATCGTGGTGGGCTACCCGGCGGGCGGCAGCACCGACCTGATGGGCCGGCTGGTGGGCACCGAACTCGCCAACCGCCTGGGCCAGCCGGTGGTGATCGAGAACCTGGGCGGCGCGGGTGGCGCCATCGGCGCGCAGAAGGTGGCCAGCGCCGCACCCGACGGCTACACGCTGCTGGTCGGCGCGAGCAACGAGATCGCCATCAACAAGCTGGTGACCAAGAAGGTCAAGTACGACGTCAAGGACTTCACCGCCATCGGCCTGGTGGGCACGCAGCCGATGGTGCTGGTGGCCTCGCCCGGCGCCGGCGTGAAGAACGCGGCCGAGTTCGTGCAGAAGGTGTCCGCCAACCCGGGCAAGTTCAGCTACGGCAGCTCGGGCGTGGGCACGGCGCTGCACCTGACCGGCGAGATGGTGAAGGAGCAGGGCAAGCTGTTCATGACGCACATTCCCTACCGCGGCGTGGCGCCGCTCACCAACGACCTGCTGGGCAACAACCTGGAGTTCGGCGTGTTCGTGCTCTCCAGCGGCCTGCCGCACATCAAGAGCGGCAAGGTGGTGGCGCTCGGCACGACCGAGGCCAAGCGCTCGGCCATCACGCCCGACATTCCGGCGCTGGCCGAGTCGCCCCAGTTCAAGAACGTGGACATCAACATCTGGTTCGCGCTGATGGCCCCGGCCAAGCTGCCCGCGCCGGTGTACGACAAGCTGAAGAAGGCGCTGAACGAGACCCTGCAGTCGCCCGAATTCCGCAAGAAGATGGAGGCCGCTGGCTCGGTGGTGTCGTCGCCCACGGTGGATGCCGACAAGTACATCGCGGCCGAAGTGGCCAAGTACCAGAAGATCGTGCAGTTCGCGAAGATCGAGGAGTAAAGCCGCATGACCGCAGCTGCAGCACCCGCCCCGCTTCACTTCGCCCTGCCCGCGCCCGACATCGCCGCCTGGCGCGCCGGCAACACCGGCACCGAGGGCGTCTGGCAATTCGACAGTGGCCGCCCCGGCCGCCACGTGATGATCAGCGCCCTGGTGCACGGCAACGAGCTGTGCGGCGCCTGGGCGCTCAAGGGCCTGCTGGAAGCCGGCGTGCGCCCGCAGGCCGGCACGCTGACGCTGGCGTTCTGCAACCTGGCCGCGTTCGACCGCTTCGATGCGGCGAACCACGACGCCTCGCGTTTCGTCGACCAGGACATGAACCGCCAGTGGAGCGACGACCGCATCGACGCCGCCGACACGCAGGAGCGCCGCCGCGCCGCCGCGCTGCGCCCCTTCGTTCAGCAGGCCGACTGGCTGCTGGATTTGCATTCCATGCACGAGCCCTGCGCGCCGCTGTCGCTCACCGGCATGCCGCCGCGCAACCGGGCGCTGGCCCGCACCCTGGGCGCGCCGGCGCACGTGGTGATCGACGCCGGCCACAAGGACGGCACCCGCATGCGCGACTACGGCCGCTTCGGCCTGGCGGACGGCCAAGCGGGTCGTGAGGCGGGCGATGCCTGCTCGCTGCTGATCGAGTGCGGCTTCCACGGCGACCCGGCCAGCCGCGGCGTGGCGCAGGACCAGTGCGCGCGCTTTCTGGTCGCCGCCGGCACGCTGGATGCCGCCGAGGCCGAGCGCCTGCTGCCCGGCTGGCGCCTGCCCGACGCGCCCCAGCAATGGGCGCTGGAAGTCACCGGCCCCGTGGTCGCGAAGAGCGAGCACTTCCGCTTCACCGAGCCCTTCACCGGACTGGAGGTGATCGCCCGCGCCGGCACGGTGATCGGCTGGAACGCCGCCAGCGCCGCCGAGGCGCACAGCGGCGGCGGCGAGCCGGTGACCACGCCCTACGACGACTGCGTGCTGGTCATGCCCTCCACCCGCCAGGCCCGCGCGGGCGTGACGGTGGTGCGCTTCGCCCGGCGCTCGCCGCTCTGATCGCTGGCGCCGTGCGATTTGCTATTGTTTCAATAGCTGCCGGCGCTTGATCCGTCGGCGCCAGCGGCCGAAAACACCTCAACGATCAGCCACGGCGGCCCCGCGCCGCCACCCAGCGCGGCCCCAGCACCACGCAGGCCAGCGCCAGCACCACGCAAGCCACGCCGGCCCATTGCCAGGGCGAGATCACCTCGCCCAGCACCAGCGTGCCGGCCGCCAGGCCCACCACCGGCACGCCCAGGCTGAACGGGGCCACGCGGTTGGCGGGGTGGCGCGTCAGCAGCAGGGTCCAGAGCCCGTAGCCGCCGATGGTGGCCACCCAGCCCAGGAATAGCGCCGCGCCCCAGCCCGCCAGGGGTACGGCGGCCCAGGTGGCCGGCTGCAGCCAGCGGGCGGCGTCGGCGTCGGCCCATGCCGACAGCGCGATGAACGGCAGGATGGGCACCAGACAGCTCCAGCCGACGAAGGCCAGCGGGTCGTAACCCGGCGACTGCTGCTGCGCGCGCCGCACCACGATGTTGGACGCCGCCCACGACGACGCTCCGCAGAGCGCCAGCCCCACGCCCAGCGCCGTCACGCCGCCCGCGCTGGCGCCCGGCGTGGTGAAGTGCAGCCCGAAGCACGCGAGCCCGATGGCCGCCAGCCCCATGCCGATCACCAGCGGCCGGCCGGGCCGTTCGTGCAGCAGCAAAAAGGCCCAGAGCGCGGTGAAGAACACCTGCGTCTGCACCAGCACGCTGGCCAGCGCTGCGGTCAGGCCCACGTGCAGCGCCAGGAACACCATGCCGAACTGCCCCACGCCCTGGAACAGGCCATAGAGCAGCACCCAGCGCCAGTGCACTGCCGGCGGCCGCACGAAGAACACCAGCGGCAGCGCCGCGCACAGGTAGCGCGCGGCCCCCAGCTGGAACGGCGTGAAATGGCGCAACCCCCACTTCATCACCACGAAGTTGACGCCCCAGATGGCGACCACCGCCAGCGCGGCCACCAGGTCGCGCGTGGGTAGCGGCGCTGAGGAAGGCGCTGAGGGGTGCGCGGCGCGGTTCATCGCCGGCTCCGGCAGGCTGGTGCGGAGCGGCGCAGAAGGTGCGAGGAGAAAGCAGGCAGGCTGGGCATGGGCGATGGCACGGCGACGCGGGGCGCGGCGGCGTAAAGGAAGAAGGAAGGAGAGAGCGACCCGGAGAGGGCGGTGGGCAGGCGGGGCGCGGCCCGGCGAGTGGGAATTATTCCGCAGAGCGTCCCTGTACGCGCAGCCCATGCGTGCTTGACATGCCGGGCGGCTCCGGCGCAAGGGCGGAAGCCTCCGAGGCACCCGGCCTGTGGCCACCGAAAAATCGCGCCCCCTTCGTCCGCGCTGCAGATACTATGATTTCAATAGCAACATCCCCTTACCCAACGGGCGCCGGGGGCCATTTTGGTATTCAAAACCGGTGCTCGGCATCGCCGCGGGGTAACGTCTTGACACGCATCGGGGCTACAAGCCGGGCACGCTCGTCCGAAAACCCGGCAGCGCCTTTCGCCGGGCGCCGTGGGGCCGCGCCCCGATTCCTGCCTGAAAGCCCGCCATGCACTCCACCCCTCCGGCTGACGCCTCGACCGCGCAGCTGTCTCACCGCGCCCCCGCGGATACCTCTGCGACCAGTGCGCAGCCGGCCTGCCACGCAGCCGACCACCGCGACGGCGCCCCCGCGGCGCCGTCCCTGGCCGCCGCGCTGGCCGCCGCCTTGCTGGTGGCCTGCGGCGGTGGGGGTGGCGGCGACACGGAGCCGGGTCCCGCTACCGGCGCGGGTGCGGGTACCGGGGGTGGTGCGGATACGGGTTCTGGCACTGGCACTGGCACTGGCACTGGCACTGGCACTGGCACTGGTTCGGGTTCGGGTTCGGGTTCGGGTTCGGGTTCGGGTTCGGGTTCGGGTTCGGGTTCGGGTTCGGGTTCGGGTTCGGGTTCGGGTTCAGGATCGGGATCGGGCTCCCCCACCCCCACCGCCACGCCCGCCAGCGACGAGGAAGCCGTCCGCTTCCTGCTGCAGGCGCAGTTCTCCGCCACCGACGACGACATCGCCGCGTTGCGGGCCAAGGGCTACGGCCGGTGGCTGGCCGAGCAGTTCGACCAGCCCGTGGGCACCACCGGCACGGCCTGGCTGATGCAGCGCGGCTACGGCGTGGCGGCGGCCGACACGCGCTACGACAACGCCTCGTACCCGGCCGACTTCATGCTCTGGAGCCAGCTCTTCACCGAGCGCGACGCGGTGCGCAAGCGCGTGGCGCTGGCGCTCTCGGAGATCATGGTCGTCTCCACCAGCGGCATGAACCAGCCCTGGCCCGCCTTCCTGGTCTCCCGCTACTGGGACCTGCTCAACCAGCATGCCTTCGGCAACTTCCGAGCGCTGCTGGAGGCCGTCACGCTGAGCCCGGCCATGGGCGTCTACCTCAGCACGCGGGGCAACCAGAAGGAAGACGCCCGCACCGGCCGCCAGCCCGACGAGAACTATGCCCGCGAGGTGATGCAGCTCTTCACCCTGGGCCTCTATCGCCTGAACCCCGACGGCACCGAGCAGCGCGATGCCAGCGGCAACCGCGTCGACACCTATTCCGCCGCAGACGTCAGCAACCTGGCCCGCGTCTTCACCGGCTACGACTACGACACGCGCCAGAACCAGCCCACCCCCATCGGCGCCAGCACGGTAACGGGCCTGCAGCAGGCGCTGCTGCCCATGGCGTTCAACGCCGCCCGGCATTCCACGCTGGCCGCCAGCTTCCTGGGCACCACCGTGGGCGCCGGCACGCCGGGCGACGCGGCGCTGAAAGCGGCGCTGGACACTCTCTTCAACCATCCCAACGTGGGCCCGTTCATCGGCCGGCAGCTGATCCAGCGCCTGGTGACCAGCAACCCCAGCCCGGCCTACGTGGGCCGCGTGGCCGCCACCTTCGCCGACAACGGTGGTGGCACCCGGGGCGATCTGCGCGCCGTGGTCGCCGCCGTGCTGCTGGACCCGGAGGCGCGCGGCGCCGCGGGCCTGGCCAGCCCGCAGTTCGGCCGCTTGCGCGAGCCCATGGTGCGCTTCGTGCAGTGGGGCCGCACCTTCGGGCTGCAGTCCGCGCGCGGCAGCTGGAAGATCGGCGACCTGAGCGACCCGGCCACGCGCCTGGGCCAGAGCCCGCTGCGCGCCGGCTCGGTGTTCAACTTCTTCCGGCCGGGCTACGTGCCGCCCTCCACAGCCCTGGCCACCGCCGGCCAGGTGGCGCCGGAATTCCAGATCGTCACCGAGACCAGCGTCAGCGGCTATCTGAACTTCATGCAGAACGCCATCCGCTCCGGGTATTACGTCAACGCGCCCGACCTGCCGCAGAACGCCAGCAACGCGACCAACGGCTTCGACATCACCTGCAGCTACGCCAACCTGCTGCCACTGGTGGCCGACGCCGCCGCACTGGTGCGCAAGGCGGCGCTGCTGCTGTCGGGGGGCCAGGTGTCGGCCGCCACGCAGGCGCGCATGGTGGCTGCGCTCAACGCCACGCCGGTCACGGCCGCCAGCACGGCCGCCGCGCAGCTCAACCGCGTGGCCGCCGCCGTGCTGCTGGTGATGGCCAGCCCCGAATACCTGGTGCAGAAGTGACCGATCCGCGAAAGAGCCCGCCATGAACTTCATCGACCCCGCCCGCCACACGCGCCGCGCCTTCCTGCGCCGCAGCGCCCAGCTGGCCGCCACCGGCACCGCCCTGCCCTTCGCCCTCAACCTGGCCGCGTTGGGCGAGGCCGCCGCCTTCGAGGCCAGCGACTACAAGGCGCTGGTCTGCGTGTTTCTCTACGGCGGCTGCGACTACGCCAACACCGTGGTGCCCTACGACGGCGCCCGCTACGCGCAATACTCGGCCATTCGCGGCGGCAACAGCGACGGCACGGCCGGCGGCATCGCCCTGGCGCGCGCCGCGCTGGGCGGCACGGTGCTGCAGCCGGCCACGGCCCTGGCGGGCGGCCTGCAATACGCGCTGCACCCTGCCATGACCGGCATGGCCGGCCTCTTCAACGCTGGGCGGGCGGCGGTGCAGCTCAACGTGGGGCCGCTGGTGGCGCCGATCACGCGGGCGCAGTACGCCAGCGGCGACCGGCGCAACTACCCCGCTCCGCCGAAGCTCTTCTCGCACAACGACCAGCAGTCGGTCTGGCAGTCGCAGGGGGCCGAGGGCTCCTCGGTGGGCTGGGGCGGCAACCTGGGCGACCTGGCGCTGTCCTCCAACGCGAATTCGCTCTTCACCTGCATCTCGGCCACCGGCAACACCGTGTTCCTGGCGGGCGACCAGGCGCTGCAATATCAGATCAGCCCCGGCGGCGCCGTGCCCATCAACGCCGTCAAGGGCAACGTCTACGGCTCGGCCGCCGTGCGCGGCCTGCTCGCGGAGCTGGTGCAGTCGGCCGGCAGCCACGCGATGGAGGCGGAATATGCCCGCGTCACGCAGCGCTCCATCGGCGCGGAAGGGCAGATCACCGCCGCGCTGGCCGGCGCGCAGCTGTCCACGGCCTTCCCCGCCAACAACTCGCTGGCCGACCAGCTCAAGGTGGTGGCGCGGCTCATCGCGGCGCGCGGCGCCCTGGGCACGCGCCGCCAGGTGTTCTTCGTCTCGCTGGGCGGGTTCGACCTGCACGACAACCTGATCGCCAACCAGCCGGTGCTGCTCGACCGGGTGAGCAGCGCCATGACGGCCTTCTACAACGCCACCGCCGAGCTGGGCGTGGCCGACAAGGTCACCGCCTTCACCGCGTCGGACTTCGGCCGCACGCTGACGTCGAACGGCGACGGCTCCGACCATGGCTGGGGCAACCACCACTTCGTCGTGGGCGGCGCGGTGCGCGGCGCGGCCTTCTACGGCACGCCGCCGCCCATCAGCGTGGGCAACGGCAGCGGCAGCGAAGACCAGTGGCACGTAGGCCAGGGCCGCCTCTTGCCCAGCACGGCCGTGGACCAGTACGCCGCCACGCTGGCGCGCTGGTTCGGCGTGGCGAATGGCGAGCTGGCGGGCGTGCTGCCGCACATCGGCAACTTCGGGGGTTCGGGCTATCCGGTGGATCTGGGGTTCATGGGCTGAGCCGCCCGGCCGGGGCGGGGCACCCCATGGGCAACTCGATGCGCGCCCGCAGGCCCTGCCCCGGAGCCGCATGCAGTTCCAGCCGCCCGCCGTGCAGCCACGCCACGCGGTCGGCGATGGCCAGGCCCAGGCCGGCGCCCGGGGGGCCGGCGCGGGAAGCGCCGCTGCCGCGCGCGAACGGGCGACGCAGGCGCTCCCGGTCGGCGGGATCAATGCCGGCGCCGCTGTCGGCCACCTCGATCCAGGCACGGTGGCCGCCCGCATCCTCCCCCGTGCGCAGCACCACCGGCGGCAGGCCGTGGCGCCAGGCGTTCTCGACGAGGTTGTCGACCGCACGGCGCAGGGCCTGGGGCCGCACGGCGATGGGCGTGGGCGCGTGGCATTGCAGCTCCAGCGTGCGGCCGTGGTCGGCCTGGGCCTGCGCAAGGGCCTCGGCCAGCACGTCCAGGGGGGCGGCGTGCACGGCCTCGTGCCCGCCCGGGCCCGCGTCCAGCCGGGCGAAGTCCATGAACTGCACGACCACGGCGTCCATCTCGTCCACGCTGCGCGCCATGCTGGCGGCCAGGGCCGGCTCCATGTGCGGGCCGGCGATCTCCGCCGCCAGGCGCAGCTTGGTGAGCGGCGTGCGCAGGTCGTGCGAGATGCCGGCGAGCATCAGTGCGCGCTCGCGGTCGGCCGCCTGCAGCGCCTCGGCCATGTGGTTGATGCTGCGCGCCAGGGCGGCGATCTCGTGCGGGCCGTCCTCGGGCAGGGGCTGGTGGGGCTGCCCGAGCGCGATGGCCTGTGCCGCCGCCACCACGCGCCGCAGCGGGCGGTGCAGCTGCCGCTGCAGCCATGCGGCGCCGGCCAGCGCCAGCAGCACCCCGGCCAGCGTGGCCGCGAGCCAGCCCCCCGTGAAGGCGCGGCCGGTGCCGGCGACCGGCAGCGCGATCCAGCCCAGGGGGGGATCGGCGCCCTCCCGCGGCATTGGCGGCAGGCGCAGCCAGAGTACGCCCGGCCCCTGGCGGGACCAGGCGGGCGCGGTGCCGGGCGCCAGCCACCCGATCGCGGCCAACCGGTCCGACAGCGCGAGCCGAAAGCGCCGCTCCAGCGGCGGCACCGCGGCGCCGCCGTCCGGCGTGTCGGGCGCGCCCACCCCCTGCCCCGGGGCCGGCGTGCCGGCGATCTGGCGGTTGAACGCCTCCACGAAGGCTTGCCGCTGCGGGGGCGGCAAGGCCTGCAGGCCGGCGCGCAGCGCGGCGAGCTGGCGCGCCGCGCCTTCGGCGGCGGTGGCGACGCGCGGCTCCACGATCAGCCGGCGAGCGAGCCAGGCCGCGCACAGCTGCCCCGCCACGACCAGGGCCACGATCAGCAGCAGATGGCGGCCGAACAGGCTGCGCGGCCAGCCCGGTCTGGCCGGCGCGCCGGGCGCCGCATCGCTCACGGCAGTGCCCCCGGCATGCCGACGGCCTGCGGCGCGGGCCCGTCAGGCAGGAAGACATAGCCCACGCCCCACACGGTGCGCAGGTGGCGCGGGCGCGCCGGGTCGGGCTCGATGAGCTTGCGCAGGCGCATGACCTGTACGTCGACGCTGCGGTCGGTGGCCACGTGGCCGGGCCCGTGGGCCAGGGCGATGAGCCGGTCGCGCCCCAGCGGCCGGCGCGGCTGGCGCGCGAAGGCCAGCAGCAGGGCGAATTCGGTGCTGGAGATGTCCACCTCCCGCCCCGCCCGCAGCAGGCGGCGCGCAGCGGGCCAGAGGGTGCAGTCGCCGAAATCGATGCGCTCGGGCGCGCCGGCCGCGGCCGGCGGCCCGTGGTGCGCCCCCAGCAGGCGCTGGCGCCGCACCAGCGCCTGGATGCGGGCGAGCAGTTCGCGCGGCTGGAACGGCTTGGGCAGGTAGTCGTCGGCCCCCATCTCCAGGCCCACCACGCGGTCCACCGGGTCGCCACGGGCGGTCAGCATGAGGATGGGAATGGTCTCGCCCTGCGCGCGCAGGCGCCGGCACAGCGAAAGGCCGTCCTCGCCGGGCATCATCACGTCCAGTATCAGCACGTCGAAGCGCTCGCGCGCGAGCAGCCGCTCCAGGGGTGCCGCGCCATCGACGACGCGCACGGCATAGCCCTGGTCGCCCAGGTAGCGCTGCAGCAGGGCGCGCAGATCGGGCTCGTCGTCGGCCACGAGGAGCTTGGCGAGCGGTTCGGTCATGGCGCGATGATGACAGGCGGTGACGGCTCCCGGACGGCCTGTCATGCCTTGTCATGAATGGCTGCACGCGCTTCATGGCGCGGGCTGGCGCAAGGGGCACGATCGGACCGTCCACAAGGCGCTGTGAGCGCCGCATGCCCAGGAGCCTTCGCCATGATCCGCCCCACCCGCCGTTCCCCGTCTTTGCGCGCCATGCTCCTGTGCGCCGCCGTGCTGTGCGCCGCCCGGGCCGTGCCAGCCGCCGCCGAGGGCAGCGGCGGCGGCCCCCTGCGCGCTCGCTGGGCCGAGCGCATGCAGGCGGGCGTTGCCGGCCCCTCGAATGCCCTGCCTGCCGGCGTGCGCCGAATCGCCGACCTGCCCTACGGCGCCGATCCGCGCCAGCGCATGGACATCTACCTGCCGCCGGCCGGAACGCGGGCGGCGGGCCAGCGGGCCCCGGTGATCTTCATGGTGCACGGCGGCGCCTGGCGCACCGGCGACAAGGCCATGCCCAAGGTGGTGGAGAACAAGGTCGCCCGCTGGGTGCCGCGGGGCTTCGTGCTGGTGTCCGTCAACTACCGCATGCTGCCGGACACGCCCGTGGCGCAGCAGGCGCAGGACGTGGCCCTGGCGCTGGCCACCGCCCAGCAGCGCGCGGGCGAGTGGGGTGCGGACGCGGAGCGGTTCATCCTCATGGGGCATTCGGCCGGAGCGCACCTGGTGGCCCTGCTCAACGCCCGGCCGGGCGCAGCGCTGGGCTGGGGCGGATGGCCCTGGCTCGGCACGGTGGTGCTCGACAGCGCGGTGCTGGATGTGCCGCGGTTCATGGCGGCGCCGCACCTGCCGCTCTATGACGCGGCCTTCGGCACCGACCCGGCCCTGTGGGCGCAGCTGTCCCCCTACGACCAGCTGGCCGCCGGCACACCGCCCTGGCAGTTCGTCTGCTCCACCGAGCGGCCCGACCAGCCCTGCCTGCAGGCCGAGGCCATGGCCCGGAAGGTGCAGGCCCGGGGCAGCCGCGCCGCGGTGCTGCCGCAGCCTCTGGGCCACGGGGAGATCAATGGCGAGCTGGGGCTGGACGGAGACTACACCGAGGCGGTGGAGGACTTCATGGCGTCATTGCACCCGCTGGTGGCGCGGCTGCTGCGGCGTTAGCTGCGTGCGCCCGCCCACCGGGCGCTTCACGCCAGATACCGCTGCAGATAGCGCCCCGTGTGGCTCGCCGGGTTCGCCGCCACCTCATCGGGCGTGCCCTCGGCCACCACGGTGCCGCCGCCGGCGCCGCCTTCGGGCCCCATGTCGATGATCCAGTCGGCGGTCTTGATGACGTCCAGGTTGTGCTCGATCACGACGATGGTGTTGCCCGCGTCGCGCAGCTGGTGCAGCACCTTGAGCAGCAGGTCGATGTCGGCGAAGTGCAGGCCGGTGGTGGGCTCGTCGAGGATGTAGAGCGTGCGGCCGGTGTCGCGCTTGGACAGCTCCTGCGCCAGCTTCACGCGCTGGGCCTCGCCGCCCGAGAGCGTGGTGGCGGCCTGGCCCAGCCGGATGTACGACAGGCCGACGTCGAGCAGCGTCTGCAGCTTGCGGGCGATCGTGGGCACGTCCTGGAAGAAGGCGTGGGCGTCTTCCACCGTCAGATCGAGGATCTGCGCGATGTTCTTGCCCTTCCACAGCACTTCCAGCGTCTCGCGGTTGTAGCGCTGGCCGTGGCAGACGTCGCAGGGCACGTAGACGTCGGGCAAAAAGTGCATCTCCACCTTCACCACGCCGTCGCCCTGGCAGGCCTCGCAGCGGCCGCCGGCCACGTTGAAGCTGAACCGGCCCGGGCCATAGCCGCGCTCGCGGGCGGTGTTCGTCTCCGCCATCAGTTCGCGGATGGGCGTGAACAGGCCCGTGTAGGTGGCCGGGTTGCTGCGCGGCGTGCGGCCGATGGGCGACTGGTCGACGTTGATGACCTTGTCGAAGTATTCGATGCCTTCGATGGCTTCATGCGGCGCGGGCTCGTCGTGCGCGCGGTAGAGCTGGCGCGCCACGGCGGCGTAGAGCGTGTCGTTGACCAGCGTGCTCTTGCCCGAGCCGGAGACGCCGGTCACGCAGGTGAAGAGGCCCACGGGGAATTCGACGCTCACGTGCTTCAGGCTGTGGCCGGTGGCGCCCACCACGCGCAGGGCCTGCAGCCGGCCCTGGGTGGCGCGGTGCTCGGCCAGGCGCTCGGCGCGGCGGCGGCTGGCGTCGGTTTCGGGAAAGCGCGGCTTGCCGGAGGGCTTCTTCGCCTCGGGCGCGGCGGCGGATTGCTCCAGCACCGGCAGCCAGGGCGTTCGCCGCGCCGGCACGGGAATGGAGCGCGTTCCCGACAGGTACTGGCCGGTCAGCGATTCGGGATGGGCGCGCACCTCGTCGTAGGTGCCCTGGGCCATCACGCGGCCGCCGTGCACGCCGGCGCCCGGGCCCATGTCCACCACGTGGTCGGCGGCGCGCATCATGTCCTCGTCGTGCTCGACCACGATCACGCTGTTGCCGATGTCGCGCAGGTGCTGCAGCGTGGCGATGAGCCGGTCGTTGTCGCGCTGGTGCAGGCCGATGCTGGGCTCGTCGAGCACGTACATCACGCCCGTGAGGCCCGAGCCGATCTGGCTGGCCAGGCGGATGCGCTGGGCCTCGCCGCCCGAGAGCGTCTCGGCGCTGCGGTCCAGGCTCAGATAGTTCAGCCCCACGTCGTTCAGGAAGGTGAGGCGCGTGGCGATCTCGCGCACCACCTTGCCGGCGATCTCGGCCTTGGCGCCGGTGAGGGTGAGCGCATGGAACCAGGCCAGCGCCTCGGACAGCGTGGCGCGGCTCACTTCATAGATGGCGCGGGACTGCTCGCCCTCGCCCACCCGCACATGGCGCGCCTCGAGCCGCAGCCGCGTGCCGTGGCAGTCGGGGCAGGGTTGGGTGCTGCGCAGGCGCGCCAGGTCGTCGCGCACCACGACCGAATCGGTCTCGCGGTAGCGGCGCGCCATGTTCGGCAGGATGCCCTCGAACGGGTGCTTCTTGATGACGGCCTTGCCCTTGTTGGCGCCGCTGTCGAGGATGTAGCTGAAGGCGATCTCTTCATCGCCGGAGCCGTGCAGCACGGCGTGCCGTACCCGCTCGGGCAGCGACTCGAACGGCGCCTCCACGTCGAAGCCGTAATGCCGTGCCAGGCTCTCCAGCATGGCGAAGTAGTAGCCGTTGCGCCGGTCCCAGCCCTTGATGGCGCCGCTGGCGAGGCTGAGCGAAGGGAAGGCCACCACGCGCGCGGGGTCGAACACCTCCCGCTGGCCCAGGCCGTCGCAGGTGGGGCAGGCACCCATGGGCGCGTTGAACGAAAAGAGCCGCGGCTCCAGCTCGGGCAGCGAAAAGCCGCAGACCGGGCAGGCGAATTTGCTGGAAAAGAGGTGCTCCGCGCCCGAATCCATCTCCAGCGCGAGCACGCGGCCGTTGCCGTCGGCGCCGCTGGCACCGTGGCCCACGCGCAGCGCGGCCTCGAAGCTCTCGGCCAGGCGCTGCTGGGCGTCGGGGCGCACCTTGAGGCGGTCGATCACCACGTCGATGTCGTGCTTCTCGGTTTTCTTCAGCTGCGGCAGGTTCTCCACCTCGTGGATCTGGCCGTCCACCCGGAAGCGCACGTAGCCCAGCGCCTGCATTTGCGTGAAGAGGTCGGTGAACTCGCCTTTCTTGCCCCGCGCCACCGGCGCCAGCACCATCAGCCGCGTGTCCTCGGGCAGCGCCAGCACGCTGTCCACCATCTGGCTCACGGTCTGGGCCGACAGCGGCAGGCCGTGCTCCGGGCAGTACGGGGTGCCGGCGCGGGCGTAGAGCAGGCGCAGGTAGTCGTGGATCTCGGTCACCGTGCCCACGGTGGAGCGCGGGTTGTGGCTGGTGGCCTTCTGCTCGATGCTGATGGCGGGCGACAGGCCCTCGATCAGATCGACGTCGGGCTTGTCCAGCCGGCCCAGGAACTGGCGCGCATAGGCCGACAGGCTCTCCACGTAGCGGCGCTGGCCCTCGGCATAGAGCGTGTCGAACGCCAGGCTGGACTTGCCCGAGCCCGACAGCCCGGTGATGACCACCAACTGGTTGCGCGGCAGGTCCAGGTCGATGTTCTTGAGGTTGTGCGTGCGCGCGCCGCGGATGCTGATGCGCTGCTCGCGCAGCGCGCGGGCCAGGTAGGTGCCGCCTTCGGGGCGCGGGTCATCGGGGGCGGTGGGCTCGGTCACGTGAGGCGTCGGCAAAGGGAAACCCACCATGATAGGTGAGACCGCCCTGCGGCGCTGGGCCCTGCGGACCCGCCCCGAACCACTCGCACTATGGAATCGCGAGAGAAAGTCGGCCACGCCACCGCATTGCACGGGCATGATGCCTTGCCCGCCGGGCATGGGCGGCCCTGCTGGCCACCGCGCTTCCCGCCTCTTCCTCTTTCGTCTTCGGTCTTTCCCCTTATGTCTTTCGGTCTTTGCCTTGCGCTGCCGCTCCGCGCCGCCGGCCTGCCCTCCCTCGCGGCCCCGCAGCGGATTCGCCGCGTTGCCGTCCAATGGGCGCTGCTCTGCCTGCTGGCCTTTTCCGCCCAGGGCGCATGGGCCATGCAGGTCTTCGTGAAGACCTTGACCGGCAAGACGATCACGCTGGACGTCGAGCCCAGCGACTCGATCGAGAACGTGAAGTCCCTGATCCAGGACAAGGAGGGCATCCCGCCCGAACAGCAGCGGCTCATCTTCGCGGGCAAGCAGCTGGAGGACGGCCGCACGCTCTCCGACTACAACATCCAGAAGGAATCGACGATCCACCTCGTGCTGCGCGCGAACCCCGCGGTGTTCACGGGGCCGTCAGCCACGGGCACGGGCACGATCACGGCCACGCTGTCGGGCCCGGCCGTGACGGAGGGCTGCAAATTCGACGCCGACCAGACCGCCTTCGAGATGCCTTCCGGCGGCCCGGCCGGCGCGCAGTTTCCGCACGGCGTGTTCCGCTTCGTCGCCACCAGTTGCACCGGCAGCGTGACGGTCACGATGAAGTACCCCCAGGTGTTGCCCGAGGGCACGCGCTTCATCAAGTTCGGCCCGTCCGGCCCGGGCGCCAACACCTACACCTGGTTCGAGTGGAAAGACGCCCAGATCGCGGGCGACACGATCAGCTTCACCATCACCGACAACGGCGCGGGCGACACCGACCCGGCAGAGGGCGTGATTGCCGACCCGGGCGGCCCGGCGCTGCTGGCGGCCGCTGTCCCCGCGCAGGCCGCGCCCGTGCCGGCCCTGTCCCCCGCCGGGCTGGCGCTGCTCGCCGGTTTGACGGCACTGTTCGGCTGGCGCCAGCGGCGTCGCTGAACGCGGCCACCGCCGCGGGGTGTTCGATGGGCGAGAATCGCCGTCTTTGCATCGCCCGCCAACGCCGAACCCTGCCGTGCCGGATCCCCACACGCCCCAGCCCGCGCCCGCCGCCGCGTCAGCCACCACCATGACGCCGCTGGAGCGGCGCTCCAGCCTCAGCCTGGCGCTGATCTTCGCGCTGCGCATGCTCGGGCTGTTCCTAGTGCTGCCGGTGTTCGCGCTGGAGGCGCGCAAGTACCCCGGTGGGGACGACCCGGCGCTGGTGGGGCTGGCCATGGGCATCTATGGCCTGACCCAGGCCGTGCTGCAGTTGCCACTGGGCCTGGCGTCGGACCGGTTCGGGCGCAAGCGGGTCATCGTGCTGGGCCTGCTGGTGTTCGCGGGCGGCAGCCTGCTGGCGGCGCTGGCCGATTCGCTCACCGGGTTGCTCTGGGGCCGCGCGCTGCAGGGTGCGGGCGCCGTTTCCGCCGCCGTCACCGCGCTGCTGGCCGACCAGACGCGCGACGGCGTGCGCACCAAGGCCATGGCGCTGGTGGGCGGCAGCATCGGGCTGATGTTCGCCGTGGCGCTGGTGGCCGCGCCGCCGCTGGCCGCGCGCTTCGGCTTGGCCGGCATCTTCGGGCTGACCTGCGCGCTCGCGCTGGCCGGCATCGCCGTGGTGCTGTGGGTGGTGCCGCCCGAGCCCGCGCGCCATGCCGACCTGCCGCGCGGCCGCCTGGCCGACGTGTGGCGCCAGCCGGACCTGCTGCGGCTGAATTTCGGGGTGTTCGCCCTGCATACGGTGCAGCTGGCGATGTGGGTGGCCGTGCCCGCCCTGCTGGTACAGGCGGGCCTGCCCAAGAGCGCGCACTGGCACCTCTACCTGCCTGCCGTGGTGCTGTCGTTCGCGGCCATGGGCGGCCTGTTCGCGCTGGAGCGCGGCGGACGCCTGCGCGGCGCGCTGCTGGGCGCCATCGGCCTGGTGCTGCTCGTGCAGGCCGGCCTGGGCTGGGCGGCGGCGGCCGGCACCCCGCCGCACCTGTGGGCGATGGGCGCGCTGCTGTTCCTTTTCTTTTGCGGATTCAACGCGCTGGAGGCCAGCCAGCCCAGCCTGGTGTCGCGCACCGCGCCGCCGGCCGTGCGCGGCGCGGCGCTGGGCACCTACAACACGCTGCAGTCGCTGGGCCTTTTTGCGGGCGGCGCGCTGGGGGGAGGGCTGCTGCGCTGGGGCGGGGCGCCGGTGCTGTTCCTGGTGACGGGGCTGCTCTGCCTCGCCTGGCTGGCGGTGGCCTGGGGCATGCGCCCCGTGCCGCCGCAGGCCGGCCGGGGCCGCCGGTGATGCGCTCGCCCGCTCAGCGCGCTTGCGGCGGGCGATCGGTGCCGGGCGCGCCAGCCGCCTCCTGGGGGGCCGGCACGGCGGGGTCGGGCGAATCCGGCAGGTGCGCGGCGCTCAGCATCGAGGCGGCCAGCGTTTCGTAGAGCGGCCGCGCCAGCATGCGCGACACCAGGCTGGCCAGCATGGCCGACGCCATGAGGCTCAGCACCAGGGCGTGGCCGTCCACCATCTCCATCACGATGATGAAGGCCGTGAGCGGCGCCTGCGTGACCGCCGCCAGGAAGGCGGCCATGCCCATGGCGATGAGCGCCGGCGCGATGGACGGCGCGATGTCGCCGCCGGCCAGCAGCGCCACGTTGTGGCCCACGCCCGCCCCGATGGAGAGCGACGGCGCGAAGATGCCGCCGGGCACGCCCACCCAGGCCGACAGCCAGGTGGCGATGAATTTGAGGGTGACGTAGAAGGCCGGCACGTCGGCCTGGCCGGCCAGCATGTGCTTGACCGCCTCGGAGCCCGCGCCGAAGGTGGCGCCGCCGGTGACGAGGCCGATCACCGCGACCGCCAGCCCGCCGGCGGCGGCAAAGCGCACCGGCCAGCGCGCGCGCCAGCGGTTGAAGCGGTCGGGCGAGCCCGTGAGCGACGCCGCCAGCAGCTTGGCGAACAGGCCTCCCAGCACGCCGCAGGCGAGCGAGACGGCCAGGCCCGGCAGCAGCGCCTCCCAGCCCAGCCGAGGCACCTGGATGCGCCCGAAGTAGCTGAGGTTGCCGAACGCCGACACACCCATCAGGCCGGCCAGCACGATGGCGGCGATGATCAGGCCGCTGCTGCGCGACTCGAGCTTGCGGGAGAGTTCCTCGATGGCGAACACCACGCCCGCCAGCGGCGCGTTGAACGCGGCGGCGATGCCGGCCGCGCCGCCCGCCACCAGCAGGGCATGGGCGGTGATGCCCGAGCGGGGCCCGAACCAGCGGCGCGCGTGGTGCATCACGCCCGCCGCCACCTGCACCGACGGGCCTTCGCGCCCGATCGACAGCCCCGCCATGAACCCGGCACTGGACAGCACGATCTTGGCGGCCGAAAGCCGCAGCGACACGAACCGCCCGCGCTGCGGCTCGGTCAGGCCCGGCTCCAGCGCCGCGATCACCTGCGGAATGCCCGAGCCGGAGGCGCCCGGCACCCAGCGCCGCGTGGCCCACACCACGGCCGCCGTCACCGCGGGCGTCCACAGCAGCACGGCCCAGCCATGGCCCGCGTGGTAGATGCGCTCGAAGACACCGAACGCCCATTCCGCCAGCATGGTGAACGCCACCACGCTGAGGCCGGCCGCCACGGCGTAGGCAAGCACGATGGTGCGGTCGAGCCAGCGCCGGCCGTCGCGCAGTTCCGAGCGCAGGTTGTCCAGGAAGTCGGGTTCTCGTTGCATGGCGATGAGGGGGCCGGCGCGGAGGGATCCGGCCGAAAGCGCGAGGTGCGCGGCAAGGCAGATGGCCATTGTGGCACCCCGGTGCGGCGGCCTGCGCCCCGCCCGGGGCGGGCGCGCAAGCCTCGGCCGCTTGGGGCACAATCCCCGATCCCTCTTCGCGGCGCCCCGGTGACGCCGCGCAGGCCGTAGTGCCTTTCCTCCACCATTCTCTACAGGCCCCTTCACACCATGGCATCCGTCAACAAAGTCATCATCGTCGGCAACCTCGGGCGCGACCCCGAGATGCGCACCTTCCCGAGCGGCGACCAGGTCGCCAACGTCACCATCGCCACCACCGACCGCTGGCGCGACAAGAACACCGGCGAGAACAAGGAAGCCACGGAGTGGCACCGCATCGTCTTCAATGGCCGGCTGGCGGAGATCGTGGGCCAGTACCTGCGCAAGGGCTCGCAGGTGTACGTGGAAGGCTCGCTGCGCACCCGCAAGTGGACCGACCAGGCCGGCGTGGAGAAATTCACCACCGAAATCCGCGCCGACACCATGCAGATGCTGGGCAGCCGCCAGGGCATGGGCGGCGGCCAGGGCGGCGGCGGCGGCGGCGGGGGTTATGACGACGGCGGCTACGGCGGCGGCGATGATGGCTACGGCGGCGGCGGCAACAACGGCGCGCCACCCGCCCGCCGCGCTGCGCCCCAGGGCGCCGCGCCCCGTCCGGCGCCCGCCCCGCGCCCCGCTCCAGCCCCCGCCGCGCAGCCGCCGCGTGCTGCGTCGGGCTTCGACGACATGGACGACGACATTCCGTTCTGAGATTCGCCGTTGCCAAGACGGCAGACCGGGAGCCCCGAATGCTTGTCACTCGGGGCTTTGTTCTTCTTGGCGTGATGGCTTGTCCTTGGCCATCCGCACCAAGGCCCTAGGGAAGATACGCGCTGCGTCTGGTCAACCAGTGATCCCCGATCGTCTCGGCCTGCTCCGGTACCTCGGACTCAATCCTCCCGCGCCCGGTACACCGCGTCGCTCAGCGACAGCGGCCGGGCCAGGTAGTAGCCCTGCGCGTAGTCCACACCCAGCTGGCGCAGCACGTCCAGCTCGGGCGCCTTTTCGACGCCTTCGGCCACGATGAGGCTGCCGATCTCGTGCGCGAAGCTGATGAGGCCCTTGGCGAGGGCGCGGCGGTGGCTGTGACGGTCGATCGACTGGGTGATGCTCATGTCGAGCTTGATCACCTCGGGCTGCAGGTTGAGGATGTGGCGCATGCTCGAGTAGCCCGCGCCCGCGTCGTCCACCGCCAGCACGGCGCCCCGTGCGCGGAAGGGCTCGAGCGCCTCGGCGAGCGCGGCGTAGTCGGTGACGATGGCATGCTCGGTGACCTCCAGCACCACGCGGGACAGGTCGGTGCCGTCGTAGAGCAGCGGCTGGAGGGCGCCCGAGATGATGAGCGCGGGCGAGCAGTTCACGTTGAGCTGCACGCTGGCGGGAAAGGCCGGCAGGGCGAACAGCGCCTTGCGGATGGCCAGCAGCTCCAGCTCCATGCCCAGCCCCACGCCGTGGGCCGCGTTGAACCACTGGTCGGGCGAGCGGCGCGGCTCGATGTCGAAGCGCGAGAGGCATTCGAAGCCGTGGATGCGCCGCTGGGCGATGTCGTACACCGGCTGGAAGACGATGCGCAGGCTGTCGGCGGCCATCGCCATGCGGATGTCGCGCGTCACGTTCTCCTGCTGCTGTTCGTGCTTGGCCTCGGCGTCGAAGTAAAAGCCCAGGAACTCCGCGAAGGCGTGCAGCACCTCCATGTCGCGCTCGGTCAGTGAATCGACCGGTTGGTAGCTGAAACAGCAGAGCGTGCCGTACACGCGCCGGTTCTCGAGCAGGATGGGAGCGCTCAGGTGCGAGCCGATGGGAATGCTCGCGGTCTCCGGAATGGCGACGGCGCCGGGCACCAGGGCGGTGTGGGGAATGAAGCCGGGGAGTTCGCCATCCGAGACCTTCTGGCAGTAGCCCACCGAAAGGGGGACGGCTTGGCCCTGCTGCAGCACGCAGTCCGGTTCTGCATTCAGGTAGTCCAGCACCCGGTCCGTGTCGCGGAACCGGGAAATGAACGCCACGTCCATCGACAGGTGGCGCCGTACCACCTGCAACACCCGGTCCAGACCCGCCGCGCCCACGGAATGCTCGAAGAACGGCGCCAACGGATCTTTGTAGTCGGGCTGGTTTCCATGTAACGGCATAGGAACCTTCAGATCGAACAACAGGTATGCGGATAGTCCCTGACAAACACTCCCGAAATTTGTAAGGAAATCAGCTATCTGCACATACTCGCATACCGATAAGACATGCTGAAACAGATGTGCCGCGATTCCGTCAGGCAGGCCATAAGGACATGGCCCCCCGGGTCAGCACAACTCGGCAGGCAGCGTGCGACGCCGGGCCTGGCGCGTCAATCCGCGAAATCGCCCAGCATGTCCAGCACATGGGCCACCGCCACGTCCGGCGCGGGCAGTTCCCGGAAGGCCAGCGCCATCGGGCGCATCAGTGGCGGATCGAGATGGCGCACCTGCACGGCGGGCGCTGCGCTGCCGGGGCGCTGCCCGGGTCCATCGCCAGGCCCGGAAACCTGCGGCATGTCCAGCACCTCCTCCAGCGGCAGAATGGCCGCGCTCTGGCTGGCCGCCGCCAGGCTTTTGAGCGCCCCGGGATAGCTGAGCGTGAGATAGGGCCGAGGGTAGAGCCCCGCGCGGCCGAACCAGCCGGCGATGAGCCCATGCATCTGCGTCGCGGGCGCGAACGACGCCCAGCGGCAGCCGGCCAGCCACTGCGGCGTGACCGTCTCGGGCGCGTCCCAATGACCCGGTAGCAGCGCCACCATCGGGTCGTTGCGCCAGGGCCGCACCTGCACCTGGGGCGCTGCGGTCTGCGGGCTGGCGACGATGGCGACATCGAGGGTGCCGGTTTGCAGCCTTGCCATGGCGTCAGCCGATCCAACGGCTTCCAGGCGGACCTCCACCCCCGGCGCGCGTCGATGCAGCGCCTGCAGCATCAGCGGCAGCAGGCGGGTGCTGACGCCGGCCGAGACACCCACGCGGACCACCCCTTCACGTCCGGCGGCCCGGCGCCGCACCCGGTCGGCCAGCTCGTCGCTGGCGGCCAACAGCCGGCGGCCGCCTTCGACGAGCGCCTGGCCGGCCGGGGTCAGTTCGGCCTGTCGGCGCCCCCGCACCACGAGCACGGCGTCGAGACGCGATTCGAGTTCCTTGATGTGCAGGCTCACGGTGGGCGGCGCCAGGTGCAGCGCCTGCGCGGCGGCAGCGAAGGTGCCCAGGTCGGCAATGGCCACCAGCGTCTGCAGTTGATCGAGGTTCAGGTTACGCATCAGATATTGTGAATCTGGCGGTCATTGAATTCAACTTTACAGAAGATTGGGCGGTGGAGAGCATGCGTGCATGTCCATTCCCGCCAAGCCCAGCCCTTCCGTCACGCAGGCCCCCCACCCCACGGCCTCTCCCCCGGTGCGCCGCCGCAAGGGGCCGGGGGTCTGGTTGCAACGCTGGCTGGAGGCCTGCGCGCGGGCGGAGCGGCGCATCACAGAAGGTTTCAGGGTTCCGCCCGGCGGTGGTTGAGCCCACGGGAGCATTCCTCACCTGCCGGCCCCTTCCTACCCGGCCACACGCCCCGCACCCACCGCCGGCGGCCGCCGGCACGGCGAAGCTCCAGGTCATCGATCGAATGCAGTTTTCCACCCTCGATCACACGCTAGGAGAGAACCCATGCGCACCCCACCCGAAGACGTTACCGATCCCGTGATCGACCCCTCCGACGACCCGAATGCCGAGCTGCCGGAAGGCCAGGACATCAACGACCGCCTGAGTGCGGAAGAAGACGTCGCGGATTCGCTGAACGACGTATCGGCCCATGCCTTCGACGACATGCCGCAGGATGGCCCGCTGAATTTCGACGACGGCACGGACATGGGCCACCCGCGCGGCAACACGGCGCGCGAGGGCGGCACCTGGGAAGCCGAAGGCGCCGACGCCGGCGACCTGAAGCCACCGTCGGAAATCCTGTCGGATACCAACGGCCCCAGCGACAAGGATAGGGGCCGCGGCTGACCGCCTTGGGCCACCGGCGCACGTTTTCCGCCGGCGGCTCCCCCCGTTCCGCCGGCTAGGCGTACTTGCCGGTCAGTCCCCCATCCACCACCAGCTCGGTCCCCGTGATGTAGGCCGCCGCGTCCGATGCGAGGAAGGCGCAGGCATGCGCCACGTCCCAGGCCGTGCCCATGCGGCCCATGGGTACTTGCCGGGCGCGGGCGGCGCGGGCCTCGTCGAGGCTGGTGCCCGAGAACATCTTGGCCACGGTGCCCGCGATGCGCGGCGTGTCGATGAGACCAGGCACCACGGTGTTCGCACGCACGCCCTGCGCAGCATACTGCTGCGCGACCATGCGGGTGAACTGGACCACGGCCGCCTTGGTCACGCTGTAGGCCAGGTGCGGATAGCCGACATAGCGCATGCCGGCGACCGATGAGATGGCGATGATCGAGCCGCGCCCGCGCTCGGCCATGCCGGGCAGCACCTGCTGGGCGCACAGCAGCAGGCTGCGCACGTTCACGGCATGGATGCGGTCCAGGTCCTCGGCGCTGGTCTCCATCGGACCGCCCGTCTTGCCGATGCCGACGTTGTGGTGCAGCACGTCGATGGCGCCGAACCGGGCGGTCGCCTCGGCAATGAGGCGCTGCACGTCGTCCTCCAGCGCCACGTCGCCGATGAATGTGGCCGCCTCGCCGCCCTCGGCCTGGATGAGCGCGGTGGTTTCCTCGGCTGAGGCCGCGTCGCGGTCGGCCACGCAGACGCGCGCGCCCAGCCGGGCGTAGGTCACGCAGGCGGCACGGCCGATGCTCCAGCCGGGCCCGGCGGAGCCGCCGCCCGCGACGAAGACGACGCGGCCGGACAGGTCCAGCGGCAGCGCGGGCGGGCGGGTCGCGGCGGTCATGCCGCCCCCCCGGTGCCCGCGGCCTTGTCGCCCCCCTCGCCCACGTAGGGAATGGCGTGTTCGACCGTGTCCCAGATGAAGCGGCCCGACGGGCTTTGCTGCTCTTCCACGATGTGCGCCACCAGCCCCGCCGCCCGTGAGATGACGGCGAAGCCGCGCATCACGCCGGTGGGCACGCCGATCTCGCCCAGCAGCGCGGCCACGGCGCCGGTGGCGTTGATGGTGATGAGCCGGCCGGCGACCGTGTCCACCGCCTTGGAGAGCGTCTCCAGCGCCTGAATGTGCCGGCCAGGCAGATCGGGCTCGGCGCGCGCCAGCTCCAGCAGCTTGTAGGCGCGCGGGTCCACCGGCTTGTGCAGGTGGTGGCCGAAGCCCGGCACGGCGGCCTTGCGCGCCTTGCAGTCCCGCGCGATGGCGAGGGCCTCGGCATCCGGGTCCGCCGCGGCCATGATGCGGTCGAGCAACTGCGCGCAGTTTTCCATGGTGCCCACGAAGGAGCTGCCCACCGCCAGCAGGCCGGCGCTGACGGCGCCCTGCAGGTTCTCCGGCGCGCTCATGTAGATCAGCCGCGTGGCGATGGCGCTGGGCGTGAGGCCGTGCTCCATCAGCACGATCAGCACCACGTCGGCGATGCGCATGTCCACCGGCCGCGGCGTGCGGCCGAGGATCTGCATCAGCATCACCTCGGTGAAGGTCTTTTGGCCCATCAGGTCCTCGACCAGGTTCGCGTCGCGGTAGTGCAGGCTGGTGAGCGTGTGGGTGCAGAGGCGGGTGACGGGGGCGTCGTTGCGGATGGATGTCATGGGAGCGGTCTCCGGAAAATCAGGAAAGGGCGAGCGCCTGCTCGCGCACGGCGTTTTTCAGCACCTTGCCGACGGGCGAGCGCGGCAGGCTGTCGAGGAAGCGGATGCGCTTGGGGGTCTGCACGGGGCCCAGGCGCTCGCGCACGAAGGCCTGCAGTTCGGCCTCGGTGACGGCCTGGCCCGCGCGCAGCTGCACGGCGGCCTGCACGGCCTCGCCCCATTTGTCGTCGGGAATGCCGAAGACGGCGCATTCGTGCACCGCCGGGTGCTGGCCCAGCGCGTTCTCCACGTCCACCGGGTAGACGTTGAAGCCGCCGGTGATGACCATGTCCTTGAGCCGGTCCTTCAGGTAGAGGTAGCCGCGCTCGTCGACGAGGCCCCGGTCGCCGGTGTGCAGCCAGCCGCCGACCAGCGTCTCGGCGGTCTTCTCGGGCAGGCGCCAGTAGCCGGTCATCAGCAGGTCGCCGCGCGCCACCACCTCGCCCACCTCGCCGGTGGGCAGCAGCCGGCCATCGGGGTCCATGATGGCCACGTCGCTGAACCAGGTGGTGCGGCCCACGGCGGCCCAGTTGCGCTCGTCCTCGAAGTCCTCCGGCCGCATCACGGTGAGGATCTGCGGCGCCTCGGTCTGGCCGTAGGTGGTGCCCAGCACCGGGCCGAAGAAGGCGCGCACCTCGCGGATCTTCTCGGGCGGCATGGGCGCGCCGCCGTAGATCAGCCGGCGCAGGCGCGGGAAGTCCGCTCGGCTGGCGCCGGGCAGCGCCATCAGCATGTAGACCAGCGTGGGCGGCATGAAGCACACGGTGCCGCCGCGTTCGCGGAACGCTGCGCGCACGGCCTCGGCGCCCGCGCCCGCCAGCACCACGTGGCAGCCGCCCTGCGCCAGGATGGGCAGGATGTACGTGGACGTGCCATGCGTGATGGGAGCGGCGACGATGTAGCGCTCGTCTTCATCGAAGCCCCAGGCGTGGATCTGGTTGGCGATGTTGGCCATCCACGCGCGATAGGGCTGCATCACGCCCTTGGGCGCGCCGGTGGTGCCGCCGGTGAACTTGATCGCCTGCGTGGCGCTGTCCGGCAGGTCGAACACCGGGCGCGGCGCGCCGGCATGCCGCTGCACCAGCGCGGCGATGGTGGGCAGGGCGCCGTCCTGCGGCCCATGGGCCTGAATGCGGGCGCCCGCCACGCCCTCCAGCAGCGGGGCGCAGTCGGCGTCCAGCACCAGGATGCTGGGCGTGGTGGCGTCGGTGATGCGGCGGATCTCGCTGGGCGTGCTCTTGGGGTTGAGCGGCACCCACACTTTGCCGCAGGCCAGCACGGCCAGCAGCGCGGCGATGTGGTCGGCGCTGTTGTGCGCGCAGATGCCGACGCGGCTCTGCGGCGCCGGGTCGCGCTCGAGCAGTGCCGCCGCCAGGGCGGCCACGCGGGCCGCGAGCGCGTCGTAGCGCAGGGCGCCCTCGGGCGCGTCGATGGCGATGCGGTCGGGCCAGCGCGTTGCGGCGCGCCAGAAGAAATCGATGGGGAACATGGGCTCGGAAGCTCCTTCGGAAGATCGGGTGAAAAAGAGGAAGACCGCGGGCGCGGCCGCGCTCACTCGGCCTTGGCGCCCGAGGCCTTGACCACCTCGCGCCAGCGCTGCACTTCGCTGGTGGTGAACGCGCGCATCTGCTCGGGCGTGCCGGGCACCGGCGTGGCGGCCATCTCCTGCAGCCGCCGGCGCATGTCGGGCTCGGCCAGCACCTGGTTCAGCGCGGTGTTCACGCGGTCGATGACGGGCCGGGGCGTGCCGGCGGGCGCCGCCAGGCCGAACCACGACTGCACGTCGAAGCCCGGAAAGCCCGACTCCGCCACCGTGGGCACGTCCGGCAGCAGCGGCGAGCGCTGGGTGCTGGTGATGGCGATGGCCCGCAGGCGGCCGGCCTGCACGTGCGGCAGCGCCGAGGGCGTGTTGTCGAACATCGACTGCACCTGCCCGCCCAGCAGGTCGGTCACGGCCGGAGCGCTGCCCTTGTAGGGCACGTGCAGCATGTTGAGCTGGGTCTGCATCTTGAACATCTCGCCCGACAGGTGGATGGACGAGCCGCTGCCCGACGACGCGAAGGTGATGCCGTCCTTCGACTCCTTGGCGAAGCGCACGTAGTCGGCCACGCTCCTGACGGGCAGCTGGTTGTTCACCACCAGGATGTTCGGAATCTTGGCGATGAGGCCGATCGGCTCGAAGTCCTTCTGCGGGTCGTAGCCCAGCTTGCCGTAGAGCGACGCGTTGATGGTGTTGGCGATGGTGAAGACGTAGAGCGTGTAGCCGTCCGGCGGCGACTTGGCCACCACCTCGGCACCCACGTTGCTGTTGGCGCCGGCGCGGTTGTCCACCACCACGGGCTGGCCCAGCCGTTCGCCCAGCTTCACCGCCACCAGGCGCGCGATGACGTCGGTGGCGCCGCCCGCCGCGTAGCCCACCACGAGCTTCACCGGCCTGGTCGGCCAGCTATCCCCCTGCGGACCCTGGGCCTGGGCGGGCAGGGCGATGGCGAGGCCCAGGCCGGCGGCGAGCGCCAGCCAGTGCCTGCGAGGCGCGCGCGCATCGGTGCCGGCGGCGGTGGGGATGAGGAGTTCGGTGTTGCGGACGTAGGCCATGGTGTTGTCTCCGGTAGTGCGAAAGTGCGGTCACGGCCCCCGTCGCGTGCGCTGCGGCACACTGCGCGGAGACTTCGTTGACGCCCAAATTCTTTGCCATGGCTGCGCGCCCGACCAATCCAAACGTTCACCCAGCGGACGAATCCACACCGCCTGCGGCCAACCGACCGCAGGGCGCGGACCCGCGCGGCGGGGAGGGCGGCACCCGCACCCTGCGCCGGGGCCTGCAGCTGCTGGAGGCCGTGCTGGCCGGTGGACGCGAGGGCGTGCGCGTGGTGGACCTGTGCCGGTCCGCCGGCCTGGAGCGCGCCACCGTGCACCGCCTGCTGGACACGCTGGTGGACACGGGCTACGTGGTGCAGCGCGAGCGCTTCCGTTTCGTTCCCGGGCCGCGCCTGGCGGCGGTGGCGCCGGCCGACGCCACGCCCAACCGGGCCGTGCGGCTGCAGCCGGTGCTGGCGCGCATCAGCGCGGCCTGCGGCGACGCGGCCTTCGCCATCGTGCGCGAGGGCGGGCAGTCGCACTGCATCGCCCGGCAGGTGGGCACGCACCCGGTGCAGGTGCTGGTGATCCAGGTGGGCACGCGCCAGCCGCTGGGCGTGGGCGCGGCCGGCCTGGCGCTGCTGGCGGCGCTGCCCGACGCGCAGGTGCAGGCCATCATCGACATGAACGCGCCGCAGCTGGACGCCTACGGCGGCATGACGCCCGAGCGCATGCACCTGCTGGTGCGGGCCACGCGCGAGCGCGGCTGGTCGGTCATCGGCAACCACGCCACGCGCGGCGTGCTGGCGGCCGGCGTGGCGGTGCGCGGCGCCGACGGCGAGCCGGTGGCGGCCATCAGCGTGGCATCGACCCTGGACCGCATGCCGCGTGAGCGCCAGCAGCTGGTGGCGCGCACGATCCGCGAGGCGCTGCGGGAGCTGCTGCCGCGCGGGTTGTAGGGGCCCCGCAACGCGACGGGCGCCCGAAGGCGCCCGTCTTGCTTCTATTTTGATAGCTGCATGCGCTTGACTTACAAGCGCTGCGGCCCGATACGGCACTCCATGCGGAGTGCCGCGTCGGTCAATGCACCACCATCAGCGTGAACGGCCAGACATACGCCTGCAGCGTCACGTACAGCCCCACCAGGCAGGCCAGCGCGATGGAGTGGAAGAACACGTAGCGCAGGATGTCGCCTTCATGGTTGAACCAGCGCGTGGCGGTGGAGGCGACGACGATGGATTGCGCGTCGATCATCTTGCCCATCACGCCGCCCGAGCTGTTGGCCGCGCCCATCAGATTGGGCGACAGGCCCAGCTGGTCGGCCGCCACCTTCTGCATGCCGCCGAAGAGCACGTTGGAGGCCGTGTCCGACCCCGTGAGCGCCACGCCCAGCCAGCCCATCAGCGTGCCGAAGAAGGGATAGAACACGCCGGTGTTGGCGAAGGCCAGACCCAGCGTGGTGTCGGTGCCCGAATAGCGGGTGAGGGTGCCCAGCGCCAGCATCAGCACGATGGTCAGCAGCGAGAAGCGCACCAGCCACACGGTCTTGAAGAAGGTGCGCACGATGGCCACCGGGTTGTACTTCATGAAGATGGCGCTCACCACCGCCGACACCAGGATGGCGGTGCCGGTGGCCGACAGCAGGTTCAGCGTGTAGACCGCGCCTTCCTTGGTGGGCACGGGCACCACGGGCGGCACTTTCTCGATCAGGTTGTGCAGGCCGACCATGGGGAAGGCGGGCGCGAACAGGCTGTTGAGCCAGGCCTTGACCGGCGGCAGGCCCCAGATGAAGACGAACACCGAGAGGATGACCCAGGGCGTCCAGGCGGCGATCAGCTCGGCGCGGGTGTGCTGGGCGACCACCTGCGCGGGCTTGGCTTCCGATGCGCTCACGTCGCGGCCACGCAGCGAGGGCGAGGTCCAGACCGTCTTGGGCTTCCAGACGCGCAGGAAGGCCACCAGCGACGCCATCGACACGATGGCCGCGATGATGTCCACCAGCTCGGGGCCGATGTAGTTGGCGACCAGGAACTGCGGAATGGCGAACGACAGGCCGGTCACCAGGATGGCGGGCCAGATTTCCTTCATGCCCTTCCAGCCGGCGAAGGCCCAGATCAGCCAGAACGGCACCAGCAGCGAGAAGAAGGGCAGCTGGCGGCCGATCATGGCCGTCACCTCCATCAGGTCGTAGCCGTGCACCTTGGCCAGCGTGATGACCGGCGTGCCCAGCGCGCCGAAGGCCACCGGCGCCGTATTGGCGATGAGCGACAGGCCCGATGCAGCGAGCGGCGAGAAGCCCAGCCCGATCAGGATGGCCGCCGTGACGGCCACCGGCGTGCCGAAGCCGGCCGCGCCCTCGAAGAACGCGCCGAAGCTGAAGGCGATCAGCAGCAGCTGGATGCGCCGGTCCTCGGTAATGCCCGAAAGCGAATCCTGCAGCACCTTGAAGCTGCCGTTCTGCTCCGTGAGCTGGTGCAGGAAGATGATGTTCAGCACGATCCAGCCGATCGGCAGGAGGCCCGTGAAGCCGCCGTAGAGCGCCGCGCGGCCGGCCATGTCCGCCGGCATGCCGTAGGCGAAGATGGCCACCAGCAGGGCGGCCACGAGCCCCATGCCGGCGGCGATGTGCGCCTTGATGTGGAAGAAGCCCAGGGCGGCCAGCATCACCACCACCGGAATCGCGGCCAGCGCGGTGGAGATGATCATGTTGCCGAACGGGTCGTAGATTTGCTGCCAGGGCATGGTGGTTGTCTCCGGTGCTTTATGTCGTCTGGTACGTCGATCGATGAACGGCAGACACCCGTCTTCTGGGGGCCACGGCGCAAGGCCCCACGGTTTGGCTGACGCGAAGCGCACGACTGTAGGAACAAAGTTCCGCGCCGTGCGTGAAATCCAGTCTAGGCGCGATTGAGACGATTTCAAAGCCGTCAGCGCCGCGTAAGGCGGACGCTGAAGGACGCCCGGCAGCGCGCGCTGGCGGCCGGGCAAGGCGCGAAAGCGGGCGGGGATGCGGCTATGCGCAGGCCGCGATCACGCCGCCGCCCAGGCAGACCTCGCCGTCGTACAGCACGGCGCTCTGGCCCGGCGTGACGGCCCATTGCGGGTCGGCGAAGTGCAGCGTGAAGCCGCGCTCATCGCCGGCGGCGGCCTCGGCGAACGTGCACGCCGCGTCCTGCTGCCGGTAGCGCGTCTTGGCGGCCAGCGGGCCGGCGGCGGGCGGGTGGCCGGCCACCCAGCTGGCGTCGGCCGCCTGTAACGTGGGCGACAGCAGCCAGGGGTGGTCGTGCCCCTGCACCACGCGCAGGGTGTTGGTGTCCAGCTCCTTGCGGGCCACGAACCAGGGGGCGTGCTCGCCCGCGCCGCGCTGCGCGCCTTTTTCCTTCACGCCGCCGATCCCCAGGCCCTGGCGCTGGCCCAGCGTGTAGAACGACAGGCCCTGGTGGCGGCCCAGCACGCGGCCGCGCTCGTCCTTGATGGGGCCGGGCTCCTTCTGGATGTAGCGGTTGAGGAATTCGCGGAACGGCCGCTCGCCGATGAAGCAGATGCCGGTCGAATCCTTTTTCTTCGCGTTGGGCAGGCCGATCTCCTCGGCGATGCGGCGCACCTCGGTCTTGTGCAGCTCGCCCACCGGGAACAGCGTCTTGGACAGCTGCGCCTGGTTCAGGCGATGCAGGAAGTAGCTCTGGTCTTTCGATGGGTCCAGGCCCTTGAGCAGCTCGTACCGCCACTGTGGGTCGAGGGCGCCATCGCGCGCGGTCGCGTGCGATTCCATCCTGTCATGCCCCCGGGGCATGGAGCCTGGGTCTGCCGCAACGCGGCGGACACGGGCGTAATGCCCGGTGGCGATCTTCTCGGCGCCCAGGCGCATGGCGTGGTCCAGGAAGGCCTTGAACTTGATCTCGGCATTGCACAGCACGTCGGGGTTGGGCGTGCGGCCGGCCTGGTATTCGCGCAGGAATTCGGCGAACACGCGGTCACGATAGTCGGCGGCGAAGTTGACGTGCTCGATCTCGATGCCGATCACGTCGGCCACGGCGGCGGCATCGACGAAGTCGACGTTGGAAGAGCAGTATTCGCTGTCGTCGTCGTCTTCCCAGTTCTTCATGAAGATGCCGACCACCTCGTGCCCCATGGCTTTGAGCAGGTGCGCGGTGACCGCGGAATCCACCCCGCCCGACAACCCGACCACGACCCGATGCTTGCTGCTGTTCATGGGGCGGGATTATCCCCGTGGCGCGCCGTGGGCGCCGGCGTGGGGGATCGGCGCGCCCCTTGCCAATCACTATCGAATTCATAGCTGCACGCGCTCATGGATCAAGCGCTGGTGCCCGGTTTGACCCTGCAAACGCCGCTGGCGACCGTTCCATGGGTGCACCGCAGCGTCGCGCGCACGGGCACTGGCGCAACGGGCGGGCGGCCCCATATGCTCAGGCATGACCTCGACCCACCTGCCCACCTCCCCATCCGCCCCCGCATCGCCCATCCTGGCACGCCAGCCGCTGGGCGGCGGGCTCTGGCCCACGCTCGACCCCTTCCTCTTTTGCGCCCACCACGACGACGCCTACCCCGCCGGCACGCCCGAGTTGGGCCCGGCCGCGTCGCTCGCCGGTCGGCAGATCGGCCAGGACTTCTCCGGCAAGGACGGCTGGAGCATGTACCACGGCGACGTGGTGCCCGGCTTTCCGCCGCACCCGCACCGGGGCTTCGAGACGGTGACCATCGTGCGCGAGGGGCTCATCGACCACAGCGATTCGCTGGGCGCATCGGCGCGTTTCGGCCAGGGCGACGTGCAGTGGCTCACGGCCGGCCGGGGCGTGGTGCACGCCGAGATGTTCCCGCTGCTGGACGCCGCCGGCCCGAACCCGCTGGAGCTCTTCCAGATCTGGCTGAACCTGCCCGCCCGCCAGAAGATGGTGGACCCGCACTTCACCATGTTCTGGTCCGAGCGCATCCCGCGCCTGACGCTGCGCGAAGGCGGTGGCAGCACAGGCCCTGCCACGCACGTCGCCGTGATCGCCGGCACGCTGGAAGGTGCCGCGCCCCTGGCGCCGCCGCCCGGCTCGTGGGCGGCGCAGGCCGATGCGGACGTGGCCATCTGGACGCTGCGCATGCAGCCCGGCGCCCGCTGGACGCTGCCGGCCGCCACGGGTGACGGCACGCGCCGCATGCTCTACCACTTCGCCGGCAGCGGGGTGACGGTGGCGGGTGACGCCACCGGCCATGCCGCGCTGGAACTGCGCGCCGATGCCGCCGTGGAGCTGGTCAACACCGGTGCCGAGGACGCCGAATTCCTGTTGCTGCAGGGCCGCCCGCTGAACGAGCCCGTGGCGAAATACGGCCCCTTCGTGATGAACACGCAACAGGAGATCATGCAGGCGCTGCAGGACTACCGCCGCACCGAGTTCGGCGGCTGGCCCTGGGGCGACGCGGCCCCGGTGCACGGCCGCGAGCCCCGGCGCTTCGCGCGCCGCCCCGGCGCCCCGGCGGACGAGCTGCCCACGGAGACCGCTGCGGCTGGCTGATCCGCGCCGCAAATCCCCATGCCCGCCAACGGCTGCCCCATGGCAGACAATGGCGGGCTGCTTTTTTCCCCTTCTTTCAGCCCCTTTTTTCTTTCCAGGACCGTCGCCCATGCAGATCGCCAAGGACACCGCCGTCACGCTCAGCTACAAGATCACCGACCCCGCCACGGCCAAGCCGCTGGATTCGGGCAACGTGGCCTATCTGCACGGCGGCTACGACAACCTGTTCGCCAAGGTTGAGCAGGCACTGGAAGGCCAGTCGGTCGGCCACACCGCCACGGTGGACCTGGCCGTGGCCGACGCCTTCGGCGAGCGTGACGAGAGCCTGGTGCGCACCATCCCCAAGAGCGAGTTCCCGCCCGGCGTGAAGGTCGGCGGCCAGCTGCGCGGCGTGGGCGACGACGGCCAGCCGGCGATCTTCAACGTGGTCAAGATCAAGGGCCCCGAAGTGCACCTGGACGGCAACCACCCGCTGGCCGGCCGCGCGCTGCGCTTTTCCGCCAAGGTGACCGAGGTGCGGGCCGCCACGCAGGAAGAGATCGCCCACCGCCACGTGCATGGTGGGCACGGGCATCACCATTGATCGAACCGACGACGGTAAGAAGCGCCATGAGCACAACCACTCGGCTTGCCACGCTGGCAGACCTGGATGCCGTTGCCCCGCTGTTCGATGCCTACCGGCAGTTCTACGACCAAGCGGCCGATTTGGCGCTGGCCAGACGCTTCCTTCACGACCGGCTGCAGAACGCCGAGTCGATCATCGTTCTGGCCATCGGGGAGACCGGGCAAATCATCGGCTTCTGCCAGCTCTACCCCACGTTCTGTTCGGTCGAGGCGCAGCCGATCTTCTCGCTCTATGACCTGTTCGTCATCCCTGCGGCACGGCGCTCCGGCACGGGCAAGCAACTGCTGCAAGCGGCAGAACAGCTGGCTCGTGCACACGGCAAGGCCAGGATGGATCTGACGACAGCAAGAACCAATACGGCCGCCCAGGCCGCGTACGAGTCGCTAGGCTGGCAGAGGGATGAGCTCTTCTACGCGTACAGCAAGGCCGTGAAGGGCTGAATGAGGCAAAGGTGGGGCGAAATGGCCTTACCCCTCGTTCAACCGCGCGCCTTGATCGCCGTCTGCGTGATCGCGCGTCCCAGCGCCTCGAAGGCGCGGCCGGCCTGTTTCTGCTCATCCAGCCCCTCGGCACAGGTCGCCACGACGATGGCGCGCTGGCCGCCGTCCTGCGGGTCGATCACGCCCATGTGGCAGGCGCGCTGGTGCTGCGTGCCGGTCTTGTGGATGAAGCGCACCGAGCGCGGCAGGCCGGCCTCGAGCCGGTAGGCGTCGTAGGTGTCGAACTTCAGGTCCTTGTAGAGCTGCTGCTGGTGTTCGGCGTTCACCAGCTTGCCGCGCACCAGGTTCTCCAGCAGGCCGCCGTAGGCCACCAGCGTGGCGGTGTTGTCGCCGCTGCGGTAGAAGCGGGCATACGCTTCGTCCATGGTCTTGACCTGCAGCTGCCCCTGCGGCACGTCGAGCGACCGGGCCAGGGCCTGCACGCGGCGCGGGCCCATGGGGGCGCCGGCGATGCGCACCAGGTCGGTGTGCGACAGCTGCCGCGCCTGGGGGCTGAACTCGCTGTAGACGCCGTAGCGCACTTCAGAAAAGTCGGTGATGCGGCCGGCGCCGGCGCCCAGCAGGCTGCGGGCGCGCTGGGCGATGGCGTCCGGCCCGGCCGAGCGCATGAGCATGTTGGCGGCGGTGTTGTCGCTCTCCATCAGCATGCGGCGCAGCAGGTCCTTCACGTCGTGCCGGGTGCCATTGTCTTGCCACACCACGCCGCCCGAGCCATCGACCTTGTCGCTTTCCTGCAGGACCAGCTCCTGGTCCATCCGCAGGCGGCCCTGCTCCACGCTCTGCAGCACGGCAATGGCGATGGGCAGCTTGGCGGACGAAGCCAGGTACCAGGGCCGGTCGGCCTGGTGGGCGAACACCTCGCCCGTGTCCAGCCGCTTGATGTAGACGCCCAGCTGGCCGGGCGTGTCGCGTTCGATCCGCTGCACCTGCTGGCCCAGCGCGGCTACCCAGGCGCCGGGCGTGCCCATGTCGCCGGCGGGGGCCGCCTTCTGCGCCGCGGGCATGGTGGGCTGCGGCCTGCTGGCCTGGGCCTGCGCGGCGTCAGGGCTCGTCGCCGCGCAGATCGTCATCCACAGCAGCAGGCCCAGGGGCAGGGCGCCCGGTGACGGCGGGCGTGGGCAGGGCGTCCGCCGCGCGCTGGTGGGCGCTGGCGGGGTAGGCAGGCACGGCTTGGCAGGGTGTTTCATGGGGTTTTCCGTGGGACAGCAGGCCGGACTGGCACAGCGCGATGCCCACCTGCCGCAGCGTGCGGTCGGACCGGGCGGTGGAGAGTTCGCCCCGGGTGCAGGCGACCACGATGACGCGGGCGTCGCGCGGCTGCTGCGCGGTGGGGGTGACGGTGACGAGGCCGGAGTCGCAGGTGCGGGCGCGCTGGGTGCCGGTCTTGTGCGCGAAGCGCGTGCCGCTGGGCAGCCCGGCCTTGATGCGCTGCGGGCCGGTCTTCACGCGCTCCATCACGCCCAGCAGGTAGCGGGTGTGGGTCGGGTTCAGCAAGCGGCCTTCGACCAGTTGCGCCAGCAGCTCGCCGTAGGCGTCGAGCCGGCCGGAGTTGAGGCCGGTGGCGTAGTAGGCCTCGAAGGCGTCGCCCACGCCGATGGGCGCTAGGCTGGCCACCGGCACGCGCACCAGGCGGGCCAGCGTCTCCTTCACCTCGCGGTCGCTGCGCTGGGCCTTGAGCGTCAGGAAATCGGTGCCCGACAGGTGCACGGCCTCGGGCGTGAGCTGGCCGTAGGCATGCCGGCGCACGTCGGCCAGCGTGGTGATGCGCTCCAGCCCGCCGGGCACGGCCTCCTGCGCCACGGCGTTCACGGCGGGCTGGCCGACCAGGCCGATCAGCATGTCGCTGGCGGTGTTGTCGCTGTAGATGATCATCTGCTCCAGCAGCCAGCGCACCGTGAGCGCCGTGCCCACCGGCTGGCGCTTGGCGGGGCCGGCGCCGTCCACGTAGTCGGCCTCGCGCAGGGTCAGGGGCGTGTCGAGCGTGAAGGCGCCGCGTTCCACCCCGCGCAGCACGGCGATGGCGACCGGCACCTTCACCGACGAGGCGAGATACCAGCGCTCGTCGGCATGGAAGGACATCGCCTCGCCGGTGTTCAGGTCGCGCACGTAGACGCCGAACGGCGTGGCGCCACCGGCGGCGGCCCGTTCCAGCTCGCGCTGCAGCGCGCGCGCCCAGGCCGCCGGGCGCGGCGGCGTCGCCCCCGCCGCCACGGGCGATGGCGATGCCAGCGCTGCCTGCGGCTGTGCCAGCGCGGCAGGGGGCAGGCCCTGCAGCGCGGCACAGGCCAGAGCGGCGATGGCGGGGCGCAGGGCGCGCGAAGCAAAGGTGGACGAAGGGCGCGTTGTCGGGTGCAGGAGCATGGGCAGCGTGTCGTGGCTTCGGGCAGGAACCCGAAGAAGCAAAACGGCCATCTACCGTAGCCTGCTGCGCCGTACGGCGGCGTAGCGCCGGGCGCGGCGTTTTTGTCGGACAGGGGCGCATGGCCTTCGGCGAGCACGTTCCAGCCACTGTTTTTATACTCAGTGGTTCATGCCGGACTTCCAACCCACCCGCACCCACCGCACCCGTTTGATGCAGATCTGGCGCTCCGCCGGCTGGCCCTGCAAGGACGCGCTGGAGATCGACCTGCTGGCCGCCCGCCTGGTGGCGCAGCACACCACCCGCGAGGGCCACGAGGTGCTGCGCCTGACCGACGCGGGCATCACCCTGCTGGCCGAGGCGCGCCAGCGCGGACTGCGTGCGCTGTCCGCGCACGACCGGCTGGCCGAGCGCTTCGCCGGCCATCTGCTTTCAGCCGGGCGCATCGTCTGGCGCGAACTGCCCCTGCGCGCCGCGCTCGAGGCGCCTGCCGCACCGGCCGATGCCGTGCCCCGCCCCACGCCCGCCGGCGCGCCCCGCCTCTGGGCCGACGAAGACGCGGACGGCGCCCCTGCGCCGCCGCGCGCGGCCCAGGTCTGGCGCATGGCGCGGCCCGACCTCTTTTCGGTGCGCAACACCAGCGTGCCGGCCTACCTGCAGCCCATGGTGCACGAGGTGAAGGCCAGCCGGGCCGATCTGCTGTCGGACCTGCGGCACGCCGACAAGCGCCAGGCCTACCAGTGGCTGTGCGAGGAGTGCTATTACGTGTTCCCGGCCGGCATCGCCACGCCCGAGGAAATTCCCGAGCAGTTCGGCGTGTGGGTGCTGCACGGCAAGGTGCAGGACCTGGGCCAGCCCGGCGACAGCAGCCGCTTCGAGCTGCTGCGGCCCGCGCGGCATGCCCGCTGCACGCTGCCCTTCGCCGTGTGGATGACGCTGTGCAAGGCGACCCCCGTGCGCGCCCAGGGCGAGCCGGCGCAGGCCCAGCTGGGCGAGGGCCTGCCCGCGCCCGAGGCGGCGGGCGATGCCGACGCCGGGGAAGACCTGGTGGCTCTGGCCGACGCCGCGACGCCCTGCGGGCCACCGCCGGCGGCCGAGGCCGAGGCCACGCCCGCGCCGCCACCGGAAAGCGCCGTGTGACCTACACCGTCGCGGTGCGGGAGCTGTGCGAGTTCACCGCCAAGGCGGGCGACCTGGACCTGCGCTTCACGCCCGCGCCCACCGCGCTCGAAGGCGTAGCCGGCCATGCGGTGGTGGCCGGGCGGCGCGGCGCCGGCTACGAACGCGAGGTGACGCTGGCCGGCGACTGGCGCGAAGGCCTGCGGCACCTGCGCGTGCGGGGCCGGGCCGACGGTTTCGATCCGGCAGCCGGCCGGCTGGAAGAGGTCAAGACCTTCAAGGGCCGGCTCGACCGTCAACCCGCCTCCCACCGCGCCCTGCACTGGGCGCAGGCCAAGGTCTACGGATGGCTGCTGTGCGAGGCGCGGCAGCTGGCCGGCATCGACGTGGCGCTGGTGTACTTCGACATCGGCAGCCAGCAGGAGACGGTGCTGACGGAACACTGCACCGCCGAGACCCTGCGCGCGCATTTCGACACGCAGTGCCGCCGCTTCGTGGACTGGGCCGAGCAGGAGGTGGCGCACCGCGCCGCGCGCGACGCCGCCCTGGCCGCGCTCGCGTTCCCGTTCGGTGCCTTCCGCACCGGCCAGCGGCCGCTGGCGGAGGCCGTCTACCGCGCCGCCACCGCCGGCCGCTGCCTGCTGGCCCAGGCGCCCACCGGCATCGGCAAGACGGCGGGCACGCTGTTCCCGCTGCTGAAAGCCGCGCCCGGCGAGCGGCTGGACAAGATCTTCTTCCTCGCCGCCAAGACCTCGGGCCGGCAGGTGGCGCTGGATGCGCTGGCGCGCATGGCCGGCCCGGGCGACCCGGGCGGCGCCCTGCCGCTGCGCGTGCTGGAGCTGGTGGCGCGCGAGAAAGCCTGCGAGCACCCGGGCCAGGCCTGCCACGGCGACGCCTGCCCGCTGGCACGCGGCTTCTACGACCGGCTGCCCGCCGCGCGCGCAGCGGCGCTCGCTGCGCCTGCCACCACCACCGCGACCGCCACCGGCCCGCTGGCACTGGACCAGGCCCGGGTGCGCACCGCCGCGCTCGCCCATGGCGTATGCCCCTACTACCTGTCGCAGGAGCTGGCGCGCTGGGCCGACGTGGTGGTGGGCGACTACCACTACTACTTCGACCTGGGCGCCATGCTGCACGGCCTGGCGCAGGCCAACCAGTGGCGCGTGGCCGTGCTGGTGGACGAGGCGCACAACCTCGTCGAGCGCGGCCGACGCATGTACACGGCCGAGCTGCTGCCCGGCACGCTGCACGAGGCGCGCCGCTCGCCCACCGCCAGCGCGGTGCCGGCCGTGAAGAAGGCGCTGGACCGCATCCGCCGCGCCTGGGTGGCACTGGACAAGACGGTGGAGGCAGCGCAGCAGCCCTCGGGCGGCACCGGCTACATGGTGCAGGAGGACGGCTTTCCGCCGAAGCTGCTGGCCGCGCTGCAGCAGGGTGCCAGCCTGCTGGGCGAGCACTTCGCCGAACACCCCGAGCAGGCCGACGGCGCCCTGCAGGCCTTCTACCTCGAGGCCCTGCAGGCGCTGCGCATGGCCGAGCTGCTGGACGCGCATTCGCTGGTCGACGTGCAGCGGCCCAGGGGCGCGGCCCCGGGCGGCTCCACCGTCTGCGTGCGCAACATCGTGCCCGCGCCCTTCCTCGCGCCGCGCTTTGCCGCCGCCCGCACGGCCACGCTGTTCTCGGCCACGCTGGCGCCCACGCGCTACTACGCCGACCTGCTGGGCCTGCCCGAAGGGCATGCGGCCACCGAAGTCGCATCACCCTTTGCCGCCACGCAGTTGCAGGTGCGGGTGGCGCGCCACATCTCCACCCGCTGGGCGCACCGGGCCGCGTCGGCCGCACCCATCGCCGACCTGATGGCGCGGCAGTTCACCGAGCGGCCCGGCAACTACCTGGCGTTCTTCAGCAGCTACGACTACCTCGCCCAGGTGGCCGAGGCCTTCGCCCGACAGCACCCCACGCTGCCGCACTGGTGCCAGTCCCGCCGCATGCAGGAGGCCGAGCAGCGCGCCTTCCTGGCCCGCTTCACGGAAGACAGCGAGGGCATCGGCTTTGCCGTGCTGGGCGGCGCGTTCGCCGAAGGCATCGACCTGCCCGGGCGGCGGCTGATCGGCGCCTTTCTCTCCACCCTGGGCCTGCCGCAGATCAACCCGGTGAACGAGCAGATCCGGGCGCGGATGGAACGGCTCTTCGGGGCCGGCTACGACTACACGTATCTCTATCCCGGCCTGCAGAAAGTCGTGCAGGCGGCCGGGCGGGTGATCCGCACGCCCGAGGACGAAGGGGTGGTGCACCTGATAGACGACCGGTTCGCGCGCGGGGAGGTGCGCAGGTTGCTGCCGGGGTGGTGGGCGTTGTGAAGCGTACGTCTTGCCTCGGTGGGCGCGGCAGCCCTGCCGATGCATGCACGGCGTTGCTTGGGGAATCCCATCGAATAGACCGCCAGCGCTTATCAATCAAGCGGCTACAGCTATCTTTTATATAGCAACAACCGGAGTGGCGATGCATCTGCCCGCGTTGCCATGACGGCCCGGCGTCTGCCACACTGGGGTCACCTCCTTGCGGCGCGCCGCAGCCCCACGCAGTTCCACCCGCATGGCCTCCTCCATCGACCCGCCCCGCACGCCCACGGCGCCGGCCGCCCTGGTGCTGGCCGAAGCCGCGCTGCAGCGGCAGAGCGCGTTGCTGCAAAGGCCGGGCGACGCGGGCCGGGCCGCGTCGGCGGAATGGCCCTTTCCTGGCCAGCCCCCTGGCACGGCCGCCCCGCAGGGGGCAGCGCCCACCGTGCCACTGCCGCCTATGCCCGTGCAGGCCGACCGGGTCAGCCTGTCGGCCCAGGCGCGTGAAGGCCTGCTGCACGCACAGGCTGCGTTACCCGGCCCGCCCCGCGCCCTGGCCGGCAGCGGACCTGACCGAGCCTCTTACCTTACACCCGCACCCCCGCCGGCCGGATCGACCGGCCTGCCCGCGCAGGCGCCGCCTCGCGGCATGGCGCGGGCCGCCGGGGTGGCCCTTGCAGAGGCCGTTGGTGCATCGCGCCCGGCAGCCTGGCCCGCGAGCGGCGTGGCGGCACCGCTGCGGCAGGTGATCGACACGCTGGTGCGCCAGCTCACCCAGCAAGGGCCCGCACAGCGCGTGGTGGCGGCGCAGCCCTGGCCGGTGGGGTGGCCAGAGCCGCTGGCCGATGACCCCGCTGGCGTGCCGCCCCTGCGGACCTGGCTGGTAGGGCAGGGCGCAGTGCACACGCCCGAGGGCTCGCGGGCCTTCTCGATGGCACTGCGGGTGCCGGGTGCATGGCTGCAGGCACAAGCCACTGCGCCCTCGCGCGCAGGCACCGGTGTGACCGCCTCCGCCGGGGGTGGGCTGTCGGGTGCTTTCGCCGGCCGCCCGCAGGCGCTCACGCCGGGCCTCTTTGCGCTGGTGCTGCAGTCGCCGGGGCCGGAGGGCGCGCGCACCGGTGCGCTGACCAGTGCCCTGCTGTCGATCGACTTCGCGCCGTGGCTGGGCGCGCAGGGCGCCACCTTGGCCACGGTCTATGGCCGCGACCCGCGCCTGGCCGACCCGTGGCTGCAGATGGCGGCGTTGCAGGCCGCCGGCTGGCGCCCGCCCGAAGGCGAGGGCGAAGCGACCGGCCGGGGCACGCCTTGCGACACGCCCGGCTGCCCCTATGCCGGCCGTGCCCCCTGCGTGCAACCCTTCTGCCTGGCGCTTCGGGTCGCGCCTGCGGCCGAAACGCCGCCGCTGGGCGACCCGCCACCGCCGCCCCCGCACGGCCCTGCGCCTTGAATGCACTGCGCTGGCCGTGTGCCTGGCGCAAAAAAGCCGCCAGGCCCGGGTAGGGTGTTGGCGGCTTTCTGACGGGCGTGCCGGCCTGGTCGGCTGGCACGCCCGGAGCTTCCGGAGTGTTGAGCTCTCAGGGATACAGACCGCGCATCTCCCGCGCATGCAGGATGCGCTGGCAGGCCACGATGAAGGTGGCGGTGCGCAGCGTCACCTTGTGTTCCTGCGCGACGTGCCAGATGCCGGCGAAGGCTTCCTGCATGATGCGCACCAGGCGGGCGTTGATCTCGTCCTCGCTCCAGAAGAAGCTGGAGAAGTCCTGCACCCATTCGAAGTAGCTGACCGTCACGCCGCCGGCGTTGGCGATCACGTCGGGCAGCACCAGCACGCCCTTGTCGGCCAGGATGTCGTC
>Ga0308171_1000878_pt1 | contig 49940 bp, 34 predicted proteins | sample PhyGR1_FD_202135 | JGI IMG/M metagenome (GOLD analysis project Ga0308171, IMG submission 202135) | Phyllosphere microbial communities from UC Gill Tract Community Farm, Albany, California, United States - DLSLSG.R1 | ecosystem: Host-associated > Plants > Phyllosphere > Unclassified | place: USA... | reverse complement strand
TCACGCACAGTGCCTGATTCGAGGGAAGGTCCACGCCTAAGCCTCGCGGACCATGCGCAACCCGGATTCACCGCGTAATCACGCGGCTACATCAACACCCCATCCACACGTTTTTGCCTATAACCCCTATCTGTGAGGTGCACGATGTCCGATCAGTCCGACGCCGACGCGTTCCGCAACCCGCTCGCCCGCAAGAGGCCCTTGGGGGGACCGGTGGGAGTGGCCGTGGCATCCATCGTGCCCCTCGCCGCGCTCGTCCTTTTCCTCATCTTCGGGTTCCTCGGCGGCTGGAGCTGGAGTTGGGTCTTCTTCCTCTTGATCCCTGTCTCCGCACTCGTCATCTACGGCTTCCAGTCCCGCGGGCCGAGCTCATAGCCCCTCCGCTGCGTCGGCGCCGCGCACGGCGGCCAACACCGTGTCGATGAGCAGATCCGTCTCCTCCGCCCCGGCGGCGTAGGGGAGCAGCAGCTCGCCGGAAGTGGTGAGCAGGATGCCGGCTGGTCGCTGGGGAGGGATGCCGAGCGCCTCGGCGAAGGTTCCCGAGGGGTCGACGTGCAGGCCCCCGCCCGGGGTGGGCGACCCGCCGTCACCGACGGCTTCGATTAGGCGGACGTCGATGCCTTCCCATGGGCCGACGTCGGTGCCGACCCGTTCGATCAGCCTCTCGCACGAGCCGCATCCGCGGCGGACGAACAGCAGGAGCTGGGCCCGCCCGCGCAGTGCGCGCTGACGCGGGACGACGATCGTGCCGTCGGGGGCGACCAGCGGAGCGTCGGCGACAGGGGCGCCCGCATCGGAGAGAGGCGGCACGACAGGACGGGGCGTGACCTCGGGGGCGGCGCGAAAAGAGGCGCCGATGAGCGCGATGGACAGGGCGGCGATCGTGAGCGCCGCGGTCGCGATCGGATCGACGGCGATGCGCACGGCGAGGGTCTGCGCCGGCGGCTGGAGCGCAGCCCCTGCGAGAGTGAGCGTAGCCAGGACGACGAGGGCCGCGTTGCGCGTGGTCATCCACGGACCGACCCGGGTGCGTGCCACGCGCCCGAAACACCCGCAATCGTCGGTCGAATGCCGGCGCTGCGCGCGCACGGCGACAGCGAAGAAGCCGAGCATGAGCACAAGGCCGGCGGTGGCCGCCGTGACGAGCATTCCGCCGATGCCGAGAGCCAGGCCCCCCGCGACGGCCAGCTCCATGACAGCGACCGCCGCCACGGCGGATCGTGGCGGGATCCGCTCGAGACGCAGGGCGCGCATCGTGTCGGCCGCCGCCCCGAGATCCAAGAGCTTGCTCACCCCGCTCACCCCGAGAACGGCGATGAGAACCAGCGGGACGAGAGCGGTCAGCGGAGACATCCCCTCAGGATCGCGCGCCCTCCGGCCGTCGTCGCGAGCGGGTCGGGTGAAATGCGTCAGCGCGAGGATGAACCGCTCTGCCACACTCTGAGGCAGGGCGCGCGGGGCGTTCCGGGCAGGGGGAGACGTCGTGACCACGGCAGAGAAGCAGACCACTCATACACACAGGCATGCGCCGCACCGCCGGCAGCACCGCCGCACGCACACGGTGTGGTTCTTTCTCGGCGGGTTGGCGGTGTGGCTCTACCTCGGCATCGTGGTGCTGCACCTGCTGCGCAATTTCGCCGTCGCTCCGACCTGGATCTTCATCGGTGCTGCGCTCGTCCCGGCGACCATCTTCTGGATCATGCTGCATCGCCTGCGCACGACGGACACCGTCACGGCCGTCGATCTCATCGCCGCTGCCGTCATCGGCGGAACTCTGGCCATCGCCCTCGGAGGGACCTTCGACACCCTTGTCGGCTACATCCCCCAACCTAAAGTCGGCGACCTCCCGGTTTTGACACTCGTGCTCGCCGGCTTCGTGGAGGAGTTCTGCAAGGGCCTACTCATCGTGGTGATGGGGTGGAGGATCGTGAAGACCACGCGCAACGGGCTGTTCGTCGGCGGCGCCGTCGGCCTCGGCTTCGCCGTGTTGGAGACGATGTCATATATCGGCACCAGGTTGACGGGGGCAAACCCGATCGTGTCTGCCGCGGGCGAAGCCGTCGAGCGCGGCATTCTTGCGCCCTTCGGCCACGTGCTCTGGAGCGCGCTCTTCGGAGCGGCGCTCTTCAGCGCGGCGGCCAAGAAAGGACGCTTCCGCCTCTCCTGGGTCGTGATCGGCACCTACATCGCCGTCGCGATCCTGCACGGGGCGTGGGACGGCTCCTTGGTGTCTGTCATGGCGCTCACGGGCAACGCGCCCCTGGCCTTCGCCGTTCAGATCTTCGGGTGGGGGCTCAGCATCATCGGCGGCGCGCTCATCTGGCGCCACATCGCGCGGAAGCATCCCGCTCCGCCGCTGCCCGACGACGGCACGGCCGTGTCGCCGTCGCCCGCGACCCCCACCCCTGCCTGACCGCTCCACATCTTCAGCCGCGGAGGGGCGCTGCGGGTAGCGCGCCCCTCCGCGGCTCGACGCGGATATCCTCGGTTCACACCCGTCGTTTCCCTCGACCCCCGGAGAGAACCCATGTCTGTCGGTCTGCTCGCCGTCGTCGATGACATCCTCAGTGCCGCCATGAAAGCCAGCGCGAAGACCGCGGGTGTCGTCATCGACGACGCCGCCGTCACCCCCCAGTACGTGCAGGGCCTCACCCCGGCTCGGGAGCTGCCGGTGGTGTGGAAGATCGCGCTCGGCAGCATCATCAACAAGTACGTCGTCATCATCCCGATCGCGCTGCTGTTGACCGCCTTCGCCCCGGGGGTGCTGCCCTACCTGCTCATCATCGGCGGCGGGTTCCTGTGCTTCGAAGGCGCCGAGAAGGTGCTGGAGTGGTTCGGGGTGCACCACGGTGCGCACGATGACGGCCCGCGCGACGAGAAGAGGCTCGTGCTCGGCGCGGTCCGCACCGACCTCATCCTCAGCACCGAGATCATGCTCATCGCGCTGTCGAGCCTCGACCCCGGATTCGGGATCTGGATGACGTTGGGTGCGCTGCTCGTCATCGGTCTGGCCATGACGGTCGTCGTCTACGGTGCGGTCGCGCTGCTGGTGAAGATCGACGACATCGGTCTGCGGTTCATGAAGAGTCCTGCGCGGCGCGTGCGTCGCTTCGGCGTGCGGGTCGTGGCATCCATGCCCACGGTGTTCCGCGTGATCAGCATCGTCGGAACCGTCGCGATGCTCTGGGTCGGTGGACACCTCGTGGTGCAGAATCTCGCCGAGACGTTGTGGTCCGGGCCGTACGACCTCGTGCACGTCGTCACGCACGCGATCGAGGTGACGGGACCGGTCGTCGTGTGGATCGTCGACACCGCGATCTCGGCCGTCTTCGGGCTCGTCCTGGGGCTGATGATCGTCGCCGTGGTGATGGGTGTCACGCGTCTGACGAAGCGCGACGCGCCGGCTGACGCCTCTCACTGACACTCGGCGACGCGCACAGATCCCCGTTTCTGCCACACTCAGCAGCGGGGACGCGCGCGGCGCGCTCCCCGACGAGGGGGAGAGTCGTGAGCACGACGATCCTGGCCGGTGGTCTCATCTGGCGGCACGTCGCGCGCTCCGCACCCGCGCCCGCGGATGCTCCGGACGACGTCGTGGCGACGACGGATGCCGTGTCCCCGCCGCCGCCCGCCTGATCCGCGCCTCGCGAGCGGGTTCTCGCGCGCTGCCCGTCCCCGGTATGGGGGGCGACGCGCTCTCGGGGTCAGTCCAGGCGCGAGTGGTCGCCGAGGCGGTGCCAGGCGCGGTTGTGGTACACCAGGGCGCTGCCGGCCTCGCCGACCTCGAGGTCGCGCTCGACGTCGACCTGCAGGGCCTGAGCGGCGATGACCGTCGAGCCGCCGGCATCCATTCGGCTCACGATCTTGCACCGTAGCCACGCGCGCACACCGTGGTAGACCGGCTCGCCCGTGGGAAGACGCGACCACGCCGAGGTGTCGGCGAAGCGGTCGACACCGCTGGTGGACGCGGTGCGGGCGAGTCCGATGTCCTCGGCGTCGAGCAGGTGGACCACGATCGTGTCGGCCGCGACGATCGTGGGCGTCGCCGACGACAGGGCCGAGACCGAGAAGATCAGCAGCGGCGGCTCGGCGCTCACCGACGACACGCTCGACGCGGTGAGGGCCACGGGACCGTGCTCGCCGTAGGCGGTGATCACGGCGATGCCGCCGGGGTGCCCGCGGAAGGCGCGCTTGAAGTCGTCGGCCGACACGGAGGTGCCGATCGCGGGGGTACTCTCCTGGTGCCCGTGCGGGAGGGAAGTCATGACCACGACGTTATCTCGTGCGGTGCGTCCTGGGTCGGGCACAGCAACATCGCGAAATGAAGGGCGGGATGCCGCGGCATCCGGACCGTCTCGCACCACGGTCGCGGGACGGCGGCGGTCATCACGCAGATGGTCGGCATGTGGCGGTCGCCGATGTCGGAACGTCCCGTGCGTAAGGCGGCGAGGGTCTCACCGGCGGCTCCCGCACGTGTGAGGCTTCACATTCGCGAGAACATGGACTTCCGTTACCATTTCGTGTCAAATGCTGCTTGACAGCAATCGCGGTGTGAGCGCTAACATTCAGGAGTCAGTCCACCCGAGACGGCATCACATGACCGGCATAGACGCCGGGGAAACGAGGAGGTTTCAACATGAAGGCGAAGAAGGTTCTCGCCGGGTTCGCGCTCATCGGCGCCATGGCACTCACCGTCACCGGCTGCGCCGGCGGCGGCGGCAGCAACGCAGGCGGCGGAGGCGGCGACGGCGTCATCACGGTCGGTTTCGCGCAGACCGGCTCCGAGAGCGGCTGGCGCAGCGCCAACACCGAGTCGATCAAGGAGGCGTTCTCCGAGGCCAACGGCTTCAACCTGATCTTCAACGCGGCCGACAACAAGCCCGAGGCGCAGATCGCTGCGGTGCGCAGCTTCATCAACCAGGGTGTCGACGCCATCGTCCTGGCGCCGATCGTCACCGACGGCTGGGACGACGTCCTGCAGGAGGCGAAGGACGCGAACATCCCCGTCATCCTCGAAGACCGCACCGTGTCGGCCTCGGAAGACCTCTACGCCAGCTGGATCGGCCTCGACTTCAAGCAGGAAGGCGAGACGGCAGGCAAGTGGGTCGCCGACAACTTCGGCTCCACGCCCACCAACCTCGTCGTGCTCGAGGGCACGACCGGTTCGTCGGCTGCCACCGACCGCGCCGCGGGCTTCGACTCGGCGATCGCCGGCACCGACATCAAGGTGCTCGACTCGCAGACCGGTAACTTCACCCGCGCCGACGGCAAGACCGTCATGGAGGGCTTCCTGCAGAAGTACGGCTCGCAGATCAACGTGCTCTTCGCGCACAACGACGACATGGGTCTCGGTGCTCTCGAGGCCATCAAGGCCGCGGGTCTGAAGCCCGGCACCGACATCAAGATCGTGACGATCGACGCGGTCAAGGACGGCATGACGGCCCTCGCCGACGGCGAGTTCAACTACATCGTCGAGTGCAACCCGCTCCTCGGCGAGAAGACCGCTGAGGTCGTCAAGAAGGTCCTGGCCGGCGAGAGCGTCGACAAGAAGTACATCGTCGAGGACCAGGCGTTCGACCAGGAGCAGGCCAAGAAGGTCCTGGACAGCCGTCCCTACTGATCCTCTGGATCACCTCGCCGAGCTCCCCCTCGGCGACACCCCGTCACGCCGCTCTGGCCTCGACGGTTCACCCTCCCCGGAGTGCGGGGCCGGTCCTCCCGGCCCCGCACGCCTCAACGATCCGAGAAAGCGATCGAGCATGACATCCGAACGTGCTGCCGTCGTCGCGATGCGCGGTATCAGCATCCAGTTCCCCGGCGTGAAGGCCCTCGACGGCGTCGACTTCACCCTCTACCCGGGCGAGGTGCACTCCCTCATGGGGGAGAACGGTGCCGGCAAGTCGACCCTCATCAAGGCCCTGACTGGCGTCTACGGCATCGACGAAGGAACCATCCGCGTCGACGGCGAAGAGCGGCTGTTCCGGTCCACCGCCGACGCGCAGGCTGCGGGTATCGCGACCGTCTACCAAGAAGTCAACCTCTGCCAGAACCTCACCGTCGGCGAGAACGTCATGCTCGGCAACGAGATCCGGCGCGCAGGCACGATCGACTGGAAGGCCACGCACGCCTCCGCCGCGAAGTACCTCGCCGAGCTGGGCGTGCACATCGACACGAAGTCGGTCCTCGCGAGTCACTCGATCGCTGTGCAGCAGCTCGTGGCCATCAGCCGCTCCATGGTGGTCGACACGAAGGTGCTCGTGCTCGACGAGCCGACCTCCAGCCTGGACCGCGGCGAGGTCGAGCAGCTGTTCGCCGTCGTGCGCGGACTGCGCGACCGCGGCGTGGCGATCCTGTTCGTCTCGCACTTCCTCGACCAGATCTACGAGATCTCCGACCGCCTCACCGTGCTGCGCAACGGCACCCTCGTGGGCGAGTACCCCGTCACCGAGCTCGGTCGCGAGCAGCTCGTGGCGAAGATGATCGGCCGCGAGCTCGGCGAGCTGGATGCCATCTCGGCCAGCGCCGAACGACCGATCGACCGTTCCGGCACCCCGGTGCTGAAGACCCTCTCGCTGGGCCGCAAGAACGCCCTCGAACCCGTCGACCTCGAGGTCTACGGTGGCGAGGTCGTGGGCCTGGCGGGGCTGCTGGGCTCGGGCCGTACCGAGCTGGCGCGCCTCATCGCCGGCGCGGACCGCGCCGACGAGGGCTCCGTCGAGGTCGCGGGCACCGCGGCGCGCACGGGTTCCCCGCGGCACGCGCTCGACCGCGGCATCGCGTTCTCGTCGGAAGACCGTCGTGCCGAAGGCATCGTCGGCGATCTCACCGTGGCCGAGAACATCATCCTGGGCATTCAGGCGCGACGCGGCGCGCTGCGCAAGATCAGCGCGGCCGAGAAGCAGGCCATCGTCGACGAGTACATCACCGCCCTCGGCGTGCGACCGGCCAACCCCCACGCGCTCATCCGCAATCTCTCGGGCGGCAACCAGCAGAAGGTGCTCCTCGCACGATGGCTGGCCACCGCGCCCGAGCTGCTCATCCTCGACGAGCCCACGCGAGGCATCGACGTCGGCGCCAAGGCCGACATCCAGCGCAAGGTCGCCGAGCTGGCGGAGAAGGGCCTCGCGGTCATCTTCATCTCCTCCGAGCTCGAAGAGGTACTGCGTCTCGCGCAGCGCGTCGCCGTACTGCGCGACCGTCGTAAGATCGGCGAATTGGCTACCCGCGACGTCGACCTCGACGATCTGGTGACCTACATCGCCGAAGGGCAACCCGAGACAACGTCGTCCGATCGGGAGAAGATCGCATGAAGAAGTTCCTGACCCACCGCCTCGTGTGGCCGATCGCCGCCCTCGTGGCCTTGATCGCCGTCAACACGATCTCGCGGCCGTCGTTCCTCAGCATCACGATGCAGAACGGGCAGTTCTACGGGTCGCTGATCGACATCCTCCGCAACAGCGCCCCGCTCATGCTGGTGGCACTCGGCATGACCCTGGTCATCGCCACGCGCGGCATCGACCTGTCGGTCGGCGCGATCATGGCCGTCTCCGGAGCCGTCGCCCTGACGGTCATCGAGGCCTCGCCCGATCCGGGCAACATCGGCGTCGTCTTCATCGCGATCGCGGCGGCCGTCGGCGTGGCCCTGGTGCTCGGCGTCTGGAACGGCTTCCTGGTCTCGGTCCTCGGCATCCAGCCGATCATCGCGACCCTCGTGCTCATGCTCGCCGGTCGCGGCGTGGCCCTGCTCATCACGGGCGGGTTCATCACCACGATCAACAGCGCCCCCTACAAATTCATCGCCGGCGGATACGTGTTGGGACTGCCCTTCGCGTTCTTCGTCTCGATCGCCGCGGTGATCACCATCGCGATCGTCGAACGGCGCACCGCGTTGGGCATGCTCACCGAGGCCGTCGGCATCAACCCCGAGGCGAGCCGCCTCGCCGGCGTGCGCTCGCGGGGCATCATCTGGGGCGCGTACATCGCGAGCGGTGTGCTGGCAGGTCTCGCCGGCATCCTGTACAGCTCCAACATCATGGCCGCCGACGCCAACGCCGCCGGTCTGTACATCGAGCTGGATGCCATCCTCGCGGTGGTGCTGGGCGGGACCTCGCTCGCCGGCGGGAAGTTCAGCCTGGCGGGAACGGTCGTGGGTGTCTTCACGATCCAGACGCTGAAGAGCACGATCACGTTCCTCGGCGTCCCGCCCGCCGTGAGCCCGGTCTTCATGGCCGCGGCCGTGCTGATCGTGGTGCTGCTGCAGTCGCGCCGCTTCCGCGCCTACTTCCACACCGCCGGGCGTAGCGCCCTGCGCCCCCTCACCCGCCGTTCCGACGCAAAGGTGCTGTCCTGATGGTCACTCTCACCGAAGACCGCCGCAGTGCGGCGTCGCCGACGGGCTCGTACCGCCGGTTCCTCAGCCGCCACATCTCGTGGGTGCCCGTGTTCGCCGCCGTCGCCATCCTCGTGGTGATGATCGCGGGAGCCATGTGGTACTTCCCCAACTTCCAGCTGAACCGCATCCTGTCGTCGATCCTGCTCGACAACGCGTATCTCCTCGTGCTCGCCGTCGGCATGACGTTCGTCATCCTGACGGGCGGCATCGACCTTTCGGTCGGTGCGGTGATGGCCTTCACGGGCATCCTGTGCGCGAAGATGCTCGGTGACGGCGTCCCCGTCGCGGTCGCGATCCCGGCCATGGTGCTCATCGGCGCCGCGATCGGCCTCCTGATCGGCGTCCTGGTGCAGTTCTTCGACGTCCAACCCTTCATCGCTTCCCTCGTGGGAATGTTCCTGGCGCGGGGCCTGGCGTTCGTGGTCAGCCTCGAATCGATCAAGGTCGAGAACGAGGGACTGCTCTGGTTGCAGTCCACCCGGTTCTCGTTCGCGGGTTGGTACATCACCCCGACCGGCATCATCGCCCTGCTCACCGTGGCGATCGCCGCCTTCGTGCTCCGCTACACCCGCTTCGGTCGCACGGTGTACGCCGTCGGCGGCAACGAGCAGTCCGCCCGCCTGATGGGCCTGCCCGTCGTCCGCGCGAAGCTGTCGGTCTACGTCATCAGCGGTGTCTGCGCCGGCCTCGCGGGCATCGTCCTCACGGCCTACTCGGGAGCGGGTTACCCGCTGAACGGCGTCGGTACCGAGCTCGACACCATCGCCGCGGTCGTCATCGGCGGAACGCTCCTCACCGGCGGTAGCGGGTTCGTGATCGGGTCGATGATCGGTGTGTTCGTCTACGGACTCATCCGCACGATCATCTCCTTCTCCGGCGCCGAGCAGTCCTGGACGCGCATCACCGTCGGCGCCCTGCTGCTGCTCTTCGTGGTCGTGCAGCGTGTGATCGTCTCCCGTTCCGCCCTGAGTCGCTGACCGACGGGAGTGCTGTTAGCGTTCTCGCCCGGGCAGGGGCATGATTGACCCCATGTCCACCGTCGCTCCGCCCCTCTTGGAGGTCCGCGGAGCGACGGTGCGTTTCGGTGTCGAGTCCGCTCTCGCCGATGTCGGCTTCCGACTCCGCCAGGGCGAGGTTCACTCGCTCATGGGCGAGAACGGTGCCGGCAAGTCCACGCTCATCAAGGCGATCACCGGGGCGCTGCGCCTGGATGCGGGTGAGATTCTGCTCGAGGGGCGCGAGATGCGCTTCTCCTCGCCGGCCGATGCGCAAGCGGTCGGCATTTCGACGGTCTATCAGGAGATCGACCTCCTGCCCAACCTCACCGTCGCCGAGAACATCTCGCTGGGACGGGAGCCCCGTCGCTGGGGTGTGATCGATCACCGCGCGATGCGCGCCCGGGCCGAGTCCGCCCTGGCCGCGCTCGACCTCGACGTCGATCCTGCGTCGGTGCTGTCCTCGCATCCTCTGGCCGTCCAGCAGCTCGTCGCCATCGCTCGGGCGGTGTCGACCGATGTGAAGGTGCTCGTCCTCGACGAGCCCACCTCGAGCCTGGATGCCGACGAGGTCGCCGAGCTCTTCCGCGTCATCCGCGATCTCAAGGCCCAGGGCGTCGCGATCGTCTTCGTCTCGCACTTCCTCGATCAGGTGTACGAGATCTGCGACCGTGTGACGGTGCTGCGCGGGGGACGTCTCGTCGGTGAGTACGGCACCCGGGAGCTGCTGCGCATCGACCTCGTCGAGAAGATGCTCGGTGCCGCGGGCGAGGCCCTCGCCCCGCTCGGCCTGCGCGAGGTCGCCCCCACCGCGGAGGGCCCCAGCGTCATCAGCGCCCGAGGTCTGGCATCCGGAGACCGTCTGCGCGAGGCCGACCTCGACATCGCCGAGGGAGAGGTCATCGGTGTTGCCGGGCTGCTGGGCTCGGGCCGCAGCGAGCTCGCGCGCGCCCTGACCGGGATCGATCGCCCCACCGCCGGCGACGTTCTCCTGGACGGGGAGCCCGTCCGCCTCGACACCCCGCGTGAGGCCATCCGGAGCCGGGTCGCCTACTCGTCCGAGAACCGGCGGACCGAGGGCGTGATCGGCGATCTCAGCGTCCTGGACAACATCACCCTCGCGCTGCAGGCGCAGCAGGGGATCTTCCATCGCATCGGGACGGCACGCCGACGAGAGCTCGCTCTGAGCTGGGTCGAGGCTCTGCACATCCGGCCTTCGGACATCGACCGTCCCGTGTCGACGCTCTCGGGCGGCAATCAGCAGAAGGTGCTTCTCGCTCGGCTGCTGGCGCTGTCGCCGCGACTCATCGTGCTCGACGAGCCGACCCGTGGCATCGACGTCGGCGCCAAGGCCGAAATCCAGCGACTGGTGGGGGAGCTGAGCGACAACGGTCTGTCGATCGTCTACATCTCGGCCGAGCTCGACGAGGTACTGCGTGTGGCCCACCTCGTCGCGGTGATGCGCGACGGTGTGCTGGCACAGATCGTGCCGGCCGCCCACCTGACCTCCGACGCCCTGCTCGCTCTGGTGGCCAAGCCGGACTCGGCGGACTCGGGGGATCGTGGCTGAGGACAAGAGCGCGAAGACCGCCAACATCTTCGACGTCGCGCGGCTCGCGGGCGTCTCGCACCAGACGGTGTCGCGGGTGCTGAACAACATGCCGAACGTGCGGCCGGCGACGCGCACGCGCGTGGAGCAGGCGATCTCGCAGCTGCGGTACAGCCCGTCACCCGCTGCGCGTGCGCTCGTGACCCGACGAACGCGGACTATCGGTCTGGTGACACCCGGCAGCGTCGATTACGGTCCCTCGTCGATCGCGGTGAACTTCAACTTCGCCGCGCGAGCTGCCCGCTACAACGTCGATGCGATCAGTTCGCCGCAGAGCGACGTCGCCGCCGTGCGTTCGGCCATCGACGGTCTGCTGAAGCAGCGCGTGGACGCCATCGTGCTCGTCGTCGTCGACACCGAGGTGCTCGCCGCCGTCCAGGGACTCGAGCTCGACATCCCGATCGTCGCGGCGGCCACCAGCGCTCGCCCGCACCCGCGGCTGGTGGCGATCGATCAATATCGTGGTGGTCGCAGCGCCACTCGCCACCTTCTCGAAGCCGGTTATCAGACGGTTCGTCACATCGCCGGCCCCGCGCGCAACCCCGACGCCGTGGAACGCATCCGGGGATGGCGCGACGAGGTCGCCGCCGCGCGAGCCCCGCTGACGCATGAGGTGCACGGGGACTGGTCGGCGGCGAGCGGCTACCGTATCGCCTCCGAAGCTGATATCTCCCCGGGGGAAGGCATCTTCGTCGCGAACGACAACATGGCCATCGGAGTGCTGTCGGCGTTGCGCGAACGGGGGCTGCGCGTGCCCGAGGACATCGGGGTCGTCGGCTTCGACGATGTTCCCGAGGCCGCCTTCGTCTACCCGTCCCTGACGACAGTGCGCCAGGATTTCCCCGCGCTGGGCGAGATCCTCATGCAGAAGGTCCTGCTGCTCGTGGAGGAGCCCGACACGTCGACGCAGAGCACGCCCCTGCCCACACGGCTGATCGTGCGCGACTCGGCGCCGACGACCCGTCCGGAGGCGAACCGGCGGTCACGCTAGCGCCCCTCCCGTGTGAGCGCTAACATGATGAGCGCCGTCGATGTCGACGGCCCTGCAATGACGCATCCGAGAGGACCGCACCCCCGTGCCTACGTCTTACCGGGCGGCTCCTACGCGCCGCCGACCATTTTGGACCCTCACCGTGCCCGTCGTGGCCGCGCTCGTCGCAGCCCCACTCACCGTCCCCCTCGTCGCGCACGCCGACACCGACTCGGGCCTCGTCGTCCGGTACGCCCTCGACGAGACGGGCGCGGCGACCACCGCGCGCGACTCCTCGGGCAACGGCAAGGACGCGACGTACCAGGGAGGGCCGCAGCTCACTGGTCAGGAGGGAGTGCGCCTCGACGGCGCGGACGACTACGTCGATCTCCCCGACAACCTGCTCGCCGGTCTGACCTCCGTCACGGTCAGCGCCGATGTCCTGGTGCGCCCCGAGCAGGGCGGCGCCTATTTCATCTGGGGCCTGGGCAACACCGCGGGCGACGGGACCGGGAACGGCTACCTGTTCACCACCGGCAACGCCTATCGCGCGGCGATCGCGAGCGGCAACTGGTCCACCGAGCAGGGCGTCAACAGCGGCGCCAACCTCGAGCGGGGCGTCTGGAAGACCCTCACGTACACGCTCGACGACGCGAGCGACACCAGCCGGCTCTACCTCGACGGCGTCGAGGTGCAATCCAACACCGGCACCAGCCTCACCCCTGGCGCGATCGGGGGCGGCTCGACCGTCGCCAACTACATCGGCCGCTCCGTCTACAACGGCGACGCGCGCCTCGCCGGCAGCGTGCGCGACTTCCGCGTGTACGACCGTGCCCTGAGCGTCGGCGACGTCCAGGCACTGGTGCCCACCGACCAGCAGCGCGTCGCGCGTGACGCCGCGGTCCTCGACCTGGGCGATCTGAGCGCCGTCACCTCCGACATCGCGTTGCCGCCCACGGGCGTGAACGGCACGAGCATCTCGTGGTCGTCCTCCGACACCGCCGTGGTCTCGCACACCGGCGCGGTCACCCGCCCGGAGCCGGGCCAGCCGAACGCGTCGGTGACGCTCACGGCGACGCTGACCCGCGGCGCGGTGACCGCGACCAGGCAGTTCGACGTCACCGTCGTGGCCCGTCCGGACGACCAGGCGGCGGTGCAGAACGCGCTCGCGGGCATCACGGTCGTCAACGCCGACGACGCGCGCGGCAACCTGACGCTGCCCACGACGGCGGACGGCCTCGACATCTCCTGGACGAGCTCCGACCCGGCCGTCGTCACCGCCACCGGCGAGGTCTCTCGTCAGAGCGTCGACACGACCGTCACGCTGACGGCGTCCGCCGCGCGCGGAGACGCGACGGGAACCCGTGAGATCACGGTCGTCGTGCGCGCCGCCGTGCAGCTGGCACCCTTCGAGGGCTACACGTTCGCGTACTTCACGGGGAACACCGTGCAGGGCGAGAACATCTACTTCGCCGCCAGCAACGGCAACAACGCCCTCTCGTGGACCGAGCTCAACGGCGGTCAGCCCACGCTGACCTCCACGTACGGCGAGCGGGGCCTGCGCGACCCGTTCATCATCCGCTCGCCCGAGGGCGACACGTTCTACCTCATCGCGACCGACCTCTCCATCGGCCGTGGTACCTCCTGGGGCGACTCGCAGACCCGTGGGTCGAAGTACATCGAGGTGTGGGAGTCGCACGACCTGGTGACCTGGAGCGACCAGCGCCACGTGCGCGTCTCGCCCGATACCGCCGGCAACACCTGGGCGCCTGAGGCGTACTACGACGAGACCCTCGGCCAGTACGTGGTCTTCTGGGCGTCGAAGATCTACGCCGCGGACGACCCGAACCACACCGGCAACGTGCCGAACAGCATGATGTACGCCACCACGCGTGACTTCGTCACCTTCAGCGAGCCGCAGGTGTGGCAGGGGGGCATCTCGCGCATCGACTCCACGGTCATCAAGGCCGATGGCGTCTACCAGCGCTTCACTAAGGACGAGGGAGCGGGCACCACCGGGTGCAGCGACATCATCCAGGAGTCGTCGCCGGTGCTGACGGCCCCGCTCAGTGGCTGGCAGGCCGTCACCTCGTGCATCGGCCGCAACGCCGGCACGGGTGCGGTCGAGGGCCCGAGCGTCTTCAAGGCCAACCCCGGTGACGTGAACGGCGAGAAGTACTACCTCTTCGTCGACGAGTACGGCGGACGCGGGTACATCCCGCTGGCGACCACCGACATCGCTTCTCCCGACTGGAAGGTGCCGGCCAGCTACCAGCTGCCGCGCAGCCCGCGCCACGGCACGGTCATGCCCGTGACCGCGGCGGAGCTCGCCGCCCTCCGTCAGAACATTCCGACGGAGCCGGAGGTGACGCCCGTCACCGCGAACGAGAAGGGCGAGGTGCTGCGCTACGACTTCACCGACGGTTCCGGTGCCACGCTCCACGACCGTTCCGGTGCGGGTCGTGACGGCGCGATCCAGGGCGACGCGACGTGGTCCGACGGCGCGCTCGGCTTCGACGGCGCGAACGACTTCGTCGACCTGCCCGACAACGTGCTCGCCGGAGTCTCCGACGTCACCGTGGAGGCGGAGCTGAAGATCGACCCCGCCCAGCGCAACCCGTACTTCCTGTACGGCTTCGGCAACACCGCGGCGGACGGGACCGGCAACGGCTACCTGTTCTCCACCGGTGACGGGCAGTACCGTGCCGCCGTGGCATCCGGGAACTACACGACGGAGCAGAACGCCAACTCGGGCTCGGCCTTGCCGCGCGACCAGTGGGTGCACCTCACCTACACGCTCAGCGGGACGACCGCGCGCCTCTACCTCGACGGCGTGCAGGTGGCGGTCAACGAGAACGTCACCATCAATCCCGGCGACATCGGCAACGGTGCGACACTGGCCAACTACCTCGGCAAGTCGGTCTACACGCCCGACAACCTGTTCCGCGGCCAGATGCGGGAGTTCGCGCTCTACAACCGGGCGCTCAGCGCCTCGGAGGTCATCGCGCAGTCCGGCAACACCGGCGTGCTCGGCTCGCCGAGCCTTCAGGATGCCTCGGCACTCAAGGTCGCGCCGATGGTGGATGCCGCCAACCGCACGGTGCTCTACCCCGTCAAGCCGGGCACCGACCTGACGATGCTGCGTCCGACGTTCGACCTCGCCGACGGTGTGACCGCGACGCCCGCGTCGGGGACTGTGCGCAACCTCACCGCGCCGGTCACCGTGACCCTCTCCACCGACGGTGGGGAAGACGTGGTGTGGACCCTCAAGGCCGTGGAGATGAAGAGTCCGGTCCTGCCGGGCAAGTACGCCGACCCGAACATCGCCGTGTTCGGTGACACGTATTACATCTATGCGACGACCGACGGTGTCGAGGGCTGGGGCGGCAACACGTTCTACGTCTGGAAGTCGAAGAACCTCGTCGACTGGACGCGCTCCGACCAGCCCTTCCTGACGCTGGACGGCGCGAACGGCAACGTGCCGTGGGCGACCGGCAACGCGTGGGCTCCGACCATCATCGAGAAGGACGGGAAGTACTACTTCTACTTCAGCGGTCATGAGCCCAACGCCAACCGCAAGATGATCGGTGTCGCCGTGGCCGACAGCCCCGAGGGCCCGTTCACCGCCGAGGCGCAGCCGATGATCACCAACGCCGAGAGCGTCAACAGCGGCCAGGCGATCGACCCCGCGGCGTTCCGCGACCCGCAGACGGGGAAGTACTACCTGTTCTGGGGCAACGGCCGCCCGGTGTACGGCGAGCTGTCGGATGACATGAAGAGCATCAAGGCGGGAACGATCAAGCCGATCGACGGTCTGAACGACTTCCGCGAGGGCCTTTTCATGAACTACCGGGACGGGCTCTACCACCTCACGTACTCGATCGACGACACGGGCTCTCCCGACTACCGCGTCGGCTACGCGACCTCGACCAGCGTCAACGGCCCGTGGACCTACCGCGGCGTCATCCTGTCGAAGGATGCCTCGCAGGGCCTCCTCGGCACGGCGCACAGCTCGATCATCAACGTGCCCGGCACCGACGACTGGTACATCGCCTACCACCGGTTCGCGATCCCGGGCGGCAACGGGTTCAACCGTGAAACGACGATCGACCGCGTGACGATCGGCGCCGACGGACTCTTCGAACGGGTCGTCCCGACGCTCACGAGCGTCGACCCGCAGGAGGTCCCCTCCGTCGAGCCGACCCCGACGCCGACGCCGACGCAGACCGTGACGCCGGAGCCGACGCCGACGGTCTCGCCGGAGCCGACCGCCACGCCGGAGCCGACGGCCTCGCCGACGGCGACGCCGACGCCGAGCGCGACCGCTCAGCCGACCTCGTCGCCGAGCGTCGCCCCGACGGTGACGCTGTCCACCACAACGGTCGAGCGGGGCGGCAAGGTCCGGGTGACGGTCACGGGACTCTCCGCCGGTGAGCAGGTGACGGCCGAGCTGCACAGCAGGGTCATCCGCATCTCGGGGATCCCCGCCGCCGACGCCGCGGGTCGCGTCGTGTTCGACGCGCAGATCCCTGCTGATGTGGCCGCCGGTGCTCACACCATCGTGGTCGCCCGAGGTGATGGCACCGTCATCGCCCGCGCCGCGATCACCGTGGTCGCTCCCGGGCAGTTGGCGACCACCGGCGCCCAGGCGCCGCTCGGTGCCGCGCTCCTCGGCGCGTTCCTGTTGGTGGCCGGCGGACTGGCCTGGACCATGAGGCGGCCCCGCCGGGCCTGATCCCGGGCGATGGCGGTGCGGTGGCCCGCAACGGCTGCCGCACCGCCATCGCCTGTCCGAGAGAAGGATTCGCGATGGCGACCCGGACGACACGACCGCCGGCGCCCCCGGTCACGGCGGCCCGGCGCCCCGCGCCGAGGGTTCTGATCGCCCTCGGCGCGGTGCTCGCCGGGGCGGTGCTCCTGCGGGCGGCGACTCTCGGTGCCGACAATCCCCTCCCGAGCGCGATCTCCGACGGCATCACGCTCGCGGCGAGCGTCATCGTGGAGTCGCTCCCGTTCGTCTTCCTCGGCATCGTCATCTCCATCGCCGTTCAGACGTGGGTTCCGGCCCGCGTGATGGATGCCGTGATCCCGCGCCGTGGCATCCTTCGCCGTGCGGTTCTCTCCCTGCTGGGAGTGGTGCTCCCGGTCTGCGAGTGCGGCAACGTGCCGCTGGCGCGTGGACTGATGATGCGGGGGTTCTCGGTCGCCGATTCGGTGACCTTCCTGCTGGCGGCGCCCCTCCTCAACCCGATCACGGTGATCACCACGTACCAGGCGTTCGGGTGGGACGACGGCATCCTCGTCTCCCGGCTGATCGGCGGTTTCGTCATCGCCAACCTCGTCGGGTGGCTCGTGAGTCTGCACCCCGACCCGGAGCGCTTCCTCACTCCCGCGTGGGCCGCGGCGTGTGCGACCTCCTCGGAGGACCGCGCGCGCCCCAGTCTGCGCCGGGCGGCCATGATGTTCCGCGACGAGGTGTCGGCGATGCTGCCGGCGCTGTTCTTCGGAGCGGCGGTGGCGGGACTCATCCAGGTCGCGATCTCCCGCGAGACGCTCATCGGGATCGGGGGCCATCCGGTCATCGGCGTGCTCGCCTTGATCGCGTTGGCCTTCGTCATCGCGATCTGCTCGAACGTCGACGCGTTCTTCGCGTTGTCTCTGGCGGCGTCCTTCTCGCCGGGCGCGCTCATCGCCTTCCTCGTATTCGGCCCGATGATCGACGTGAAGATGTTCGTCATGCTCTCCACGACCTTCCGCGTGCGTGCACTGGTGGCGCTCACGGTGCTCGTCGCCCTCGCCGCGCTGACCCTCGGGCTGGCGGTGAACCTCCTTGGCTGAGGCGGCGGCACGGTTCCTGTCGCGGTGGACGGGCATGATCCTGTGCGGCATCGGCCTGATCACCACCCTCGCACTCGCGGCATCGGGAGACCTGACGCTGTACATCCACCCGCGCTACGTGGTGTTCACGGTCGTGTTGACACTGGTCGGCGCGCTCTTGTTCGCCCTGGCGGTGTGGTTCTCGGCGTCGCGACCCGCCGACGGGCACGACCACCACCACCACGACCACCACCACGACGCCCACGACGCACCGGGACGGTTCGCCTCGCCCCGGTGGCGGCCGCTGTCGACCGCCGCGGCGGCGGCGCTCGTCCTCGGCTCGGTCCTGGCGTTGCTGGTCGCACCCCCCTCGACACTGAGCGCGGAGCGTGCCCTCACGAGCGCGGCCGCGACCGACGGGGGAGGAGACGTGCCCGCCCCTGTGCTGGTCGGCAGCGATCCCACACGGTTCTCGGTGCGCGACTGGGCGACCATCCTCGGCGCGGGATCCACGGCCGACGACCTGGTCGGGCAGCGGGCGGACATCATCGGCATCGTGTTGCTCGACGACGCCGGAGGAGCCCGGATCGGCCGGTACGCGGTCACCTGCTGCACGGTGGACGCGCAGCTGTTCGCCGTGCCGGTCGATCGTGCCACCCTCCCCGCCGGTGTCACCTCGGGAGACTGGGTTCACGTCACCGGGACGTTCGCCGACCTCGACGGCACCACGCGGTTGAGTGCCGAGTCCGCGGAGGAGGTGTCCGAGCCCGATGACCCCTACCTCTCGTGAGCCGTTCCTTCGCACGCGGGCCACGCGGTTCGCGCTGGTTTCGATCGCCCTGCTCGCCGCGCTCGCGCTCGCGTCCGCTCTTCTGTCCGCGGCGGCTCTCGCGCGGGGCCCGCAGGTGCGGGCGGTGGTGGGCGACGCCGCGGCCGCCGTGACGCAGCGCGACGTGACCCTGACGCTGCGTGCCGACCAGCCGCTGGACCCGACCTCGGCCGACGGGATCGCGATCGAGCCGTCGGCGCCGATCCAGGTCGACGTGCTCGGGGCCTCCCTCCGCGTGCGCTTCACCGACACCCTCGCTTTCGCCACCGACTACCGGCTGAGCGTCCCGGCGTTGCGGGGAGCGTCGACGGGGGCGACGGCCGACACGGAGTACCGCTTCTCGACCCCGCCCCTGGAGATCACGACCCTGGAACGCGGCGGGACGTTCGATCGCGCGAGTGAGGAAGACGATGCCGTGGTGCGGCACGACCTGTCGCACGGTACGGCGACGACGGTCTTCCAGGCACCGCGCATCCAGGAGTACGCGGAGGATGGCGGCGACACCGTCGCGCTCACCCTCGACCGCGATGGAGCGACGGGTCTGCAACACGTCGGTGCCGATGGGGTGTCGACGGCCTTGGACCTGCCGGGACGCGGCGATGTGCGCCTGTTGCGCGCGTCGGAGGACGCGGGCCGGGTCGGATTCGTCTTCACCGGCGTCTCGGACGACTCGTCGCAGCAGTACTCGGGGACGCTGTTCCTCCTCGATCCCGCCGACCCGTCGGCGCCGCCTCGGACGGTTCCCGGCCTGGACGGCGCGCCCGTCCGCGCCGAGGCGTGGTCCTTCGTGCCCGGCAGCGCCTACCTCGTCGCGCAGACCCCCGACCGCAGCCTTCTCCTCGTGGATGCCACGGGGGCGGCGCCCCCGCGCGTGCTGGGGCAGCTCGGCGATCTCGTCTCCCTGCTCCCGGGGACCACCTCCGTCGTCGTCGGCTCCGCCGCGGGGAGGAGCGTCCTCGACCTGACCACCGGCACGCTCAGCCCGGTTCCCGGAACCGGCTCACCACAGCCCGGCGAGGGTCGCGTGGTGCTCGCGCCCGACACGGTGGCGAGCTGGAGTGCGACGCGGGTGTCGCGAACCGTGGGGGCCACCTCGCCCGAGACAGTGGTCGACGCCCCCGCCGGCGAGCGCTTCGAGCAGGTATGCGCGTCTCCGAGCGGCAGACATCTCGCGGTCGGGGTGGTGTCCGATGCGGCCGCCCTGGACGGGTATCCGGCGCGCGCCGACCGGGTCGGCAGAGCCACCGACGTCATCGATGCGGTCACCGGTGAGGTGGTCGCCCGAGTCGCCGGAACCCTCCCCGACTGGTGCGACTGACGGCATCCTCTCTGGTCGACGAGGCACGGATGACAACCGGTTCGATGAAACTCTGGCTTTCTCGTTTTGTGAGCGCTAACATGCAGTCGGCGACACCGACGTCGCCCTCGCAACGAAGCACCCCCGAGATGACGCGCCCGATTCCTCGACGGACCGGGTCGACCCGACCATCTCCCGTTCTGCGATGCCGCAGGAAGGAACAGCATGTCCCGACTTCGCAGGTCGCTCGCCGTCGGAGCCACGGCCCTTTTGGTCGCCAGCGGGGTGGCGTTCACGGCGCCGCTCGCCGCCACGGCGGCCTCCGGCCTGGAGGCCGCCAAAGCCCTGGAGCTCAATTTCGACGGCTCCCTGAAGGACACCAGCGGCGCGGACAATCCCGTCGCCATGAAGGAGGGGTCGGCGGAGTACGTCGCGGGCCTCGACGGTCAGGCCCTGAACCTGCGCGGCGGCGACGCGCTGTCGCTCGGTACGAGCCCGACGTTGCAGCCCGAGAACCTCACCCTCTCGTTCTGGTTCAAGCCGAACGGCGTCATGACCGGTGAAGAGGTCTTCACCTGGAACAAGGCGGAGTACAACACCGAAGGGTGGTACCTCTCGTCGGAGAACGACGGCACACCGCTCGCGCTGTCGATCGGCCCCAGCAACGGCCAGCCCTACAAGGTCAGCGTCCAGGGCGCGCGCAACGCGTTCTTCCCGGCCGACACCTGGACCCACGTCGTCGTCACTTACGACAAGGCGAGCAAAGCTGTCACCTTCTACCGCAACGGCGAGCGGCAGACCTCCACCGTCGTCGTCGGCGTCGGGCAAGACGGCAACACGGGCGTGCTCGGCTCCGAGTCGACGGTCGAGAAGACCATCGGGTACAACGGCACCGTCTACCGCGGCGCCTACGTCCGGGGCGCACTCGACGACTGGGCGCTCTACGACGCCGTCGCCACGACGAAGGACGTGGTGGCCCTCGAGCAGAAGAACAACCCGGGCTTCGACCCCGCGTCCGTCGCTCAAAAGGGCCTCGACACCGTCTCGGTACCCACGACCGCCGTGACCGACTTCACCCTGACCTCGACGACCGCGAACGGCTCGGATGTCACGTGGACGTCCTCGGACGCCGACGTGATCTCCATCGTTGGCGACAAGGCCACCGTCGTGCGCTCCTCCACCGCTGACGCGACGGTGACGCTCACGGCCAGTGCCTCGTACGGCGGCAGCTCCACGCGGTCGAAGGAGTTCACCGTCACGGTGCCGAAGGACGGCGAGAACGTCTCGCTCTACCTCGACGACACGCAGATCACCGAGGTGCTCGTCACCGACCCCTACCTGCAGAACAGTCGCACCAAGATGGTCGACTGGCTGCTCGAGCTCGACCCGAAGCGCTTCCTCTACTCGTTCGACCAGCTCGCCGGTATTCCGACGGACGCTCAGCCCTACGGCGGCTGGGAGAGCCCGACCGGCCCTCGCTTCCAGGGCCACTTCACCGGCTCCTACCTGTACGCGCTCGCGCAGGCGTACTCCACGGAGGCCGACGGCGCGCGCCAGCAGCAGCTGCTCGACAAGATGACGACCCTGGTCGAAGGGTTGAAGACGGACCAGGCAGCGTACGCCCAGAAGGACCCCACCAACGCCGGGTACGTCGCCCCCTTCCCCACGAGCGTGCTCCCCAACGGCGGAGACGGCCTGATCGTCCCCTTCTACAACCTGCACAAGGTGCTCGCGGGTCTGCTCAAGGCGCATGAGCTCGCACCGGCCGACATCTCCGCGGACGCGCTCTCCGTGGCATCCGGTTTCGGTACGTGGGTGAAGAACTACGCCTCCAGCCTCGACAACCCCGAGCGGGTCATGGGGGTGGAGTACGGCGGGATGAACGAGGCCCTGTACGACCTGTACGCCGTCACGCAGAACGACGACCACAAGCGGGCGGCCGAGTACTTCGACGAGGTCAACCTGTTCCGCCAGCTGGCGGCCGGAAACGACGTGCTCGCGGGTCTTCACGCCAATGCGACCATTCCGAAGATCATCGGTGCGATGAAGCGCTACACGCTTTTCACCGACAACCCCGACCTGTACCAGCGTCTGACCCAGGCCGAGAAGGACGACCTGGAGATGTATCACCGGGCCGCCGAGAACTTCTGGACGATGGTGGCGACCAATCGCTCCTACGCGGGCGGCGGCAACAGCTACTCGGAGCACTTCCAGGCGCCGGGCACGCTCTACCAGTTCGCCACGAACGGTGAGACCAACGGCTACGGCGAGAACTCCACGGTCGAAGGCTGCAACGAGTTCAACATGCTCCGCCTGACCCGCGCGCTGTTCCAGGTGAACCCCGACGTCACGTACGCGGACTACTACGAGAACACCTACATCAACACCATCCTGGCCTCGCAGAACCGCGACACCGGCATGATGACGTACTTCCAGCCGCAGACCGCCGGGTACGCCAAGGTGTTCGGCGCCCGTGACGGGGAGTTCTGGTGCGACCACGCCAGCGCGACCGAGAGCTTCACCAAGCTCGGGGACTCGATCTACTTCCGTAAGGGATCTTCGGTCTGGGTGAACATGTTCCGGTCGTCGACCTGGACGTCGGAGCCGCAGAACCTGCGGTTGACCCAGGTGGCCGACGTGCCCAACAGTGACAAGGTGTCGTTGTCGGTGGCCTCGATCGACGGCGGGGCGCTCCCGGAGGGCACGACGCTGCGGCTGCGCGTACCCGACTGGTCGCAGAGCCCCACGCTGACCGTCAACGGCACGCCCGTGGACACCTCGGTCCGAGAGAACGGCTACCTCGTCCTGCCGATCGCGGCGGGGGACTCCCTCGAGTACACCCTCCCCGCGCGGGTGAGCGTCGACGCGAACACCGAGAACCCCGACTGGACGGCCTTCCGCTACGGACCGGTCCTGCTGTCCACCGAGCTCAGCCGCACCGCGGTCGACAAGACCTACGTCGCCGGCATCCTGGTGCGCATGAGCTCGCCCGACAAGTCGGTCAGCAACAACGTGCTCGTCTCGAACGTCGCGGACTTCAAAGCCAACATCGCCGAGAACCTCGTCCGTCTGCCCAACGGGCTCGACAACAACGGACACGAGGTCATGAAGTTCGGTCTGAAGAACGTCGACGATGCCTCGTCGAAGCTCGTGTTCGAGCCGTACTACAGCATGTACGACGCCCGATACGCGCTGTACATGAACCTCATCGAGCCCGACTCGGATGCCGCGCAGGCGATGATCCTGAAGGAGAAGCAGCAGCTGCGGATCGCCGAGACGACCACCGACTCGCTGACGTCGTTCGACAACAACAACAGCGAAGCGGGCAAGAACTACAAGACGAACCTCTCGTCGGTCGGCGTGTGGCGCGGGATGCCGTACCGCGACGCCGAGGCGAACCCGGCGGCGTTCTTCTCGTACGACATGGCGATCGACCTGTCGGCGCCGAAGCGCTACCTGGGCGTCCGCTACTTCGGCGGCGACGTCGGGCGCACGTTCGACGTCTACGTCAACGACAAGAAGCTCAAGAGCGAGCGGGTGAACAACAGCGCCGGCAACGATCAGTGGTACATCCAGTACGACGAGATTCCCGACTCGTTCACGTCCGACACGGCCGCCGCCGACCGCTACAAGCGCAATTCGTCCGGTGACTACGTCCTGGACGACCACGGCAACAAGATCCCGATCGTCACGGTGCGGTTCCAGAGCAACGGGAGCAGCTTCGTGGGCGGAGTGTACGGCGTGTTCACGTCGACCCAGACGGCCTACGACACCACGTCGGCGCTGAAGGGCCTGTCGTTCACGGATGCCACCATCTCGCCCGCCTTCTCGGGTGCGACGACGGCATACACGGTGTACGCGCCGGAGGGGGCCACCTCGGTCACCTTCGACGCCGACCCGGCGGTGCCGAGCGGTCTGGTGTACGCGAACGGCATCCTGATCGACGACACCACGCCCCGCACGCTGGCCCTCGACGAGTCGGGGAAGGCCTCGCTGACACTCGACGCCTACGCCCAGGACCACACGACCAAGACGACCTACACCGTCTCGGTCCTGCGGGGCACGGCGCCCACGCCCACGACGTCGCCGACGCCGAGCCCCACGGTGAGCCCGACCGCTTCGCCGAGCCCGACGGTGAGCCCGACCGCTTCGCCGAGCCCGACGGTGAGCCCGACCGCTTCGCCGAGCCCGACCGCCTCGCCGACCGGTCAGCCCACCGCGACGCCCACCGCGCAACCGTCCGCCGGTGTGGCCGCGGCGCGAACGGTCACGGCGAACACCCGAGCCGTCGAACGCGGCGGCGTCGTGCGCGTCGACGTGGTCGGTCTCGCCCCCGCCGAGCAGGTCACGGCCGAGCTGCACAGCGACCCCATCCGGATCGGCGGCATCCCCGTCGCCGACGGCGCGGGCCGCGTGTCGTTCGATGTGCGCATCCCGGAGACGTTGCCGACCGGCGCGCACGAGATCGTGGTCTGGGCTGCCGACGGCGCGGAAATCGCACGCCTGCCCCTGACCGTTTCGGCCAAGGGGACACTGGCGGCGACGGGAGCCCAGGCACCGCTCGGCGCCGCCCTGTGGGCTGCAATCCTGCTCACCCTCGGCGGCGGAGTGTGGGTGCTGCGCCGCCCGCGTCACCGCCGCAGCTGAGCGGCGTCCGGGGCGGGGATGCGGTGGTCGCCCCAACCATCGCCTCCCCGCCCCGGTCTCTCCCCGATCCTCTTGACCTGTCCTCCCTTGACGCATAATCTGTCCATCGAACCGGTTCGATGAGGACCGACTGATTCGCTCGACGACGAGAGAAGAGAACCCCATGTCCCCCCAGACCCCGCACGTTCCCCGTCGGCGGGTCACCGCGATCACCGCGGGATTGACCGTCGCCGCCCTGTCGCTGGCACAGCCCGTTGTCGTCTCGGCGGCGACCGCAGCCGCTCCCGACGACGCCGGCGCGCACCTCATCCTCGACTACGAGTTCGAGGGGGCGGCCACCGTCGGATCGACGGTGACCGACGCCTCGGGCAAGGGGCGGGACGGGACGCTGGCGAATCCCGGCTCGACGCAACTGGTCGACGGCCCTGCCGGCGGAAAGGCGCTGCACCTCGACGGGGGTGCGGCGGGATCGACCACCGCGCCGTTCATCACCGTGCCCGCGGGACTCTTCCAGGGGCTCGAGGCCACCACGATCTCGTCGTGGGTCAAGTGGGACGGGGGCGACGCCTTCCAGTGGCTGTACACCCTGGGCAAGGACCGAGACAGCGCGACGTTCTTCACGCCGCGCTTCCAGGGCGACGATCGGGCCCGCTCCAGCGTCAAGCCCACGTCGCAGGGCGAGGTCGGCGCTCAGGGCGGTTCGTCCCTTCCCTCCGATCAGTGGCACCTGGTCACCACCACCATCGACGGCGACGCGCTCGTGTACTACCTCGACGGTCTGGAGGTCAGTCGGACCACGGTCGGGGTCGACGTGGCATCCGCTCTGTTCGGTGCGTCGTCGCCGAACTCGGGCTACATCGGACAGCCGTTCTGGACCGGTGTGCACCCGTTCTTCGCGGGCGCGATCGACGACTTCCAGGTCTACGACACGGCCCTGACCCCGGCGCAGATCCGCGATCTCGCCGGCGAGAGCGCCCCGACCGTCACCGAGGTGCTCGAGACCACGACCGAGGTCCGCACCGATGTGGGGACGGCGCCGAGCCTGCCGGGTGTGAAGGCACGGTTCAGCGACGGTCAGGAGCGCAACGCTCCCGTGACATGGGCCGATGTGCCCGCCTCGGCGTACGCGCAGCGCGGCATCTTCACCGTCACGGGAACGGTCGACGGCACCGACACCACGGTCACCGCGACGGTGCGCGTGACCACTCCCGGAGAGTTCTCGATCGACGTCGGCGACCGCACCGGCGCGTTCATGGGCGGCGCCTCGGGCACGCTGTACGGGCTGTACGGGCCGGGGCTGCCGTCGAACAATCTCATCGACGGCATCCAGCTGCGCACCGTTTCGACCAAGGCGCAGGATGGCCCTCAGCACCCCGGGGCCGATGCGCTCGAGGTCGTGAAGCCCCTGGCCGACTCCTCCAACGGCGACGTCTACATTTACATGACCGACATCAACCGCGGCTTCCCCTACCAGGTCCCGGGCAACACCGGCGAGGAGAAGGAGGCATGGTACTTCGATGCGATGGCGAAGCAGGTCGACCAGGTGCTGCAGCTGCCGGAGGAGTACCGGAAGCGCATCGTATTCGTGCCGTTCAACGAGCCCGAGGGCAACATGTACGGCGGCGGCGGTGAGAATTTCTGGGGCTACAGCTGGCTCGACAACCCCGACCGTTTCTTCAGCGCGTGGGATCGGGCCTACCGGATGATCAAGGAGAAGATGCCCGACGCTCGCATCGGCGGCCCGAACACGAGCGTCCTGTATGACCAGAACTACGGATTCCTGCAGCACGCCATCGCGAATGACACGGTGCCGCAGGCCTTCACCTGGCACGAGCTGAGCAACCCCGCCACGATCCGCGACTCGGTCGCGCGCTACCGCGGGTGGGAGGACGAGCTGTTCGCGGGCACGAAGTGGGAGGGCACGCACCTGCCCATCAACGTCAACGAATACGCCTTCAACTACCACACGTCGGTGCCCGCGCAGATGATCCAGTGGATCTCGGCCATCGAGGACGCGAAGATCGACGCCGACATCGCGTACTGGAACATCGACGGCAACCTCAGCGACTCCGCCGTGCAGTCCAACCGCGGCAACGGCCAGTGGTGGCTTCTGAACGCCTACGGCAACATGACGGGCGACACCGTCACGGTGCACCCGCCGCGTCCCGGCGAGAGCTACACCCTGCAGGGTGTCGCCACGGTCGACGACGCCAACCAGAAGGTGCACGCCCTGCTAGGAGGAAGCGCGGGAGACCAGAGCGTGTACCTCGACCGGCTGCCGGACTACCTGTCGGGATCGGTTCACGTGCAGGTGCGCGACATCCGCTGGACCGGGCAGATCGGCGACTCCGGCGAACCGCAGACGGTCGCCGAGTTCGACGCGCCCGTGACCAACGGCACGCTGGGCCTGCAGTTCGGGGGCGAGAACCTGCCCGAGCTCGGCACGGACTCGGCGTACGAGATCATCGTGACCCCGGGCACCGACACCACCAGCCCGGCGCAGTCGCCGGTGTCGTGGCGCGGCGTGTACGAGGCCGAGAACGCGCGGTTCGAGGGAGCCGCTCCCGAGATCAACGGCCCCGAGGGCACCCCGAGCAACGTGAGCGGCTTCTACACGTCGGGGACGAGGAACGTGGGTGGCATCCGAGGCGGATCCGACCTCCGGATCTCGTTCGACGTCGACGTCCCGGAAGCCGGGTCGTACGACCTGAGCGTGCTCGCCAGCGCCTTCAACAAAGAACAGCTGAACGAGGCGCAGGGGCCGGTCAACATGTTCGTCACCGTCAACGGCGGCGCGGAGCAGGAGATCTACGCCGAGCTCGGTTACAAGTGGGTCGTCTGGAATCACACCGACACGAAGGTGGACCTGCAGGCCGGCGCGAACACGATCACCATCGCCGCCAAGAGCCTGGACGGCTCCCGCCAGACGGTCGGGACGGCGATCATCGACAAGATCGACCTGACCCGGGCGAATTCCGGCTACACGCCGATCTACGAGGCCGAGAACGCGGTCGTGAACGGCACGGCCGCCGCCTTCGACCGCGCCGGCGTCTCGGGCTCGGGGTACGTGCCGGTCGCCTCCGGCCAGTCGGCGACGTTCTGGGTGTACAGCAAGGACGACGCCGAGAAGGCGCTCGAGGTGAAGACCCTCGGCGGCGGCACGGCCACGCTGCGCGTGAACGGCGTCGACCTGACCACCGTGACCGACACCGCGACGATCCCGGCCTTCCTCATCGGCGGGATCAACAAGATCGAGGTGGTGGGAGGTACCGGAACGCTCGCGGTCGACCGCGTGGCAGTGGGGGCCTCCACAGGTGCGTTGTCGTCGCAGACGGTCGAAGCCGAGGCGGGCACGCTCGCCGGAACGACGACGGTGCAAGATCTGTCCCTCGCCAGCGGCGGCAAGGCCGTCGTCGGCATCGGCGGAGCCCCGGGCAACGGCAACACCCTGACGAGCACGGTCACGGTCGCCGAGGCGGGCACCTACGCGATGACCCTGCGCTACTCGAACGAGGAGCAGTCGCCGGCCTCGCACTACAACCCGGACCCGGTCGCGCGTCGTGCCGACATCTCGGTCAACGGCGGCGCCGTACAGAAGGTGCTGTTCCCGCAGAGCTACAACGCCAACCAGTTCTGGGAGCTGACCGTGCCGGTCGAGCTGAGCGCTGGAGAGAACACCATCCGGTTCTCCTCGGAGGAGCAGACCGACTTCAACGCAGACACCTACATCTCCGAGCGCTACCCCGCTCTCGGGCTTCGTTCGCAGTGGGCCCCCAACCTCGACCGCCTGACGTTCACCGCGCTGAAGCTGAGCGTCGTGATCCCCGCGGAAGCGTCGATCACGACCGGGGTCGACAGCGTGGTGCAGGGCGGGACCGTCACGGTGACCGGCTCGGGCTTCGGGGCGAACGAAGCCGTCGCCCTGGATCTGCACTCCGCGCTCATCTCCCTCGGTCGCGCGACGACGGATGCCGCGGGCGCGTTCTCGCTGACCGTCACCGTCCCCGTTGACGCTTCCGTCGGAGCGCATGAGGTCGTGGCGACGGGCGCGGACTCCGGGCGCGTGGCCTCGGCATCCCTCACGGTCACCGCGGCGGCGACGCCCGGTGGCTCCGGGGGAAGCGGCGGGGGAACGGGAGCCGGGAACACGCCCGCCCCCGGCGGCTCGGCGCCGATGGCCACGACGGGGCCGACGACCGGAGGCGATGCGGCATCCGCGAACACGGCCTCGCGCTCGGGTTCGCTCGCCACCACGGGTGGGGCCTTCGCCGGACTGGGTGCTGTCCTCGCCGGTGCGGCGGCGATCGCCGCCGGTGCGGGCCTGCTCGCCCGTCGACGGGGCCGGTCGCTTTCCTAGGCCGGACGGCCACTTCGGCGGAGGACACGGTTCGGATGCCGCGGAGTCGTTTCGGCTCCGCGGCATCCGCCGTTTCGTCGAGGTGTCCGCGACGCCGCGCGTCGCGCTCGCCCGTGGCTCTCGGCGCGTCCGCCCGCCCGGGGCGGTCGCACCGCGAGAATGGCGAAGGAAGATGACGGGGTCCGCCGCGGCGGACCGATCCAGACGAGGGCGGAGCGCGGATGCCGACGATCGGTGATGTCGCCAAGGCCGCGGGTGTCTCGCGCAGCACCGTCTCGTATGCCCTCTCGGGCAACCGCCCCATCTCGCAGGAGACGAGGGACCGCATCGACGCCGCCATCGCTGAGCTGGGGTTCACGGTCAACGCCGGCGCGCGGGCCCTGGCGACCTCGCAGACGATGGTGCTCGCGCTCCTGCTGCGTTTTCACGAGGACGAGTTCCCACCCGCGATGCTGCAGTACATCCTCGCCGTCTCCGAGGCCGCCCTCGCGCACGGCTACGACACGCTGATGGTCACCGATCCCGATGGGCCGCGGGCGCTGCGTCGCGTCACCTCGTCGAACATGGTCGACGGCGTCGTGCTCCTGGACGTCACGCACGAGGATCCGCGCCTGGACGCCCTGCGCGCGGCACGGCAGCCGGGTGCCCTCGTGGGGCTACCACGCGACACCGAGGGTCTCGACGTCTTCGACCTCGACTTCGCCGCGGCCGCACGGCTCCTCGTCGACCACCTGCATGAGCTCGGTCACCGCGATCTCATCCTCGTCGTCCCGCCGCGCCACGTGTTCGAGCGGGGAGGCGCCTACGCCTGGCGGTTTCGGGATGCTGCCCTCGCGCGCGCCGAGGAGCTCGGCATCCGGGTGCACGCCTACCACGGGGCGTCGCAGCAGCCGGAAGTGGAGAGCCGTCTGAACGAGATCCTCGACGAGCGTCCCGAGGCGACGGGTCTCATCGTGCACAACGACGCCTCGATCGCCGCTCTCCCCGCCGTCCTGCGGGAGCGGGGACTCGAGGTGCCGCGCGACCTCTCGGTCGTGAGCCTGTACGCGCGCGACTTCGCCAGGACCTTCCTCCTGCCCTACACGGCCGTCGAGACATCGCCGGATCGCCTGGCCCGCGATGCTGTTCAGCATCTCGTCCGGCGCCTCGGACACCCCGACGCGCCGCCCGTCGTGAGCCTGCTCGCCCCCGAGCTGACGCTGCGGGACAGCACCGCCGTCGTGCGTCCGCGCTCCTGACGATGGGCCCGGATGCCATCGCATCCGGGCCCATCGTCACAGGTCGTGGCCTCAGCCGAGCAGGGGCACCGCGCCCACCAGCACGCCCACGGCGAGCATCACGAGCGAGACGATCGTGGCGCGCCACAGCACCTTCTTGTGGTGGTCGCCGAGGTTGACGCCGGCGAGCGAGACAAGCAGCAGGATTGCGGGAACCAGCGGGCTCTGCAGGTGCACGGGCTGTCCGGTGATCGATGCGCGGGCCATCTCGACAGGGGCGATGCCGTAATTCGCCGCGCTCTCGGCGAGCACGGGGAGGATGCCGAAGTAGAACGCGTCGTTCGACATGAAGAACGTGAACGGGATCGACAGCACGCCCGTGATGACGGCGAGGAACGGTCCCATCGACGACGGGATCACCTGCGTGATCCACGACGCCATGGCGGTGACCATGCCCGTGCCGTTGAGGACGCCGACCAGCACCCCGGCGGCCAGCACCATCGACACGACGCCCACGATGCTCGGTGCGTGCGCCACGATCTCGTCGGCCTGCGCGCGCAGCTTCGGGAAGTTCACGATGAGCGCGAGGGCCGCACCCACCATGAAGACGAAGGCGAGCGGGAACAGGTCCATCACCAGCAGCAGCATGACCGCCGCCGTCAGGGCCAGGTTGAACCAGATGAGCTTCGGGCGCAGCGTCGCGCGGTTCGGGTCGAGCATCGTGTCGGCCATCGCGGTGTCGGCCGCGTCGACGAGCTCGGGAGCGGCGACCGCGGTGCCGCCCCCGCGGACGGTCACGATGTTGCCGGTGCGCAGCGACGCCAGGGCGCCGGGCTTGTGCTCCGCGCCGCGGAAGATCTTCGGGGCGCCGAGACGTCCGTAGCCGCCGGGGGCGTCGAGCTTCGAGGTGTCGACCGAGCCCGCGAGGCGCTTGCGCTCGGCCAGGCCGAGGAACCAGGCGAACGCGAGCGAGACGACCAGGCCCGCGGCGAGCGAGGGGATCATCGGCACGAAGACGTCGGTGGGCTGCAGGCCCAGAGCGGTGGCGGCGCGCACGGTCGGGCCGCCCCACGGGACGATGTTCATCGTGCCGTTCATGAGGCCCGCGACGCAGGTGAGCACGACGGGGCTCATACCCAGACGCAGGTACAGCGGCAGCATCGCGGAGGTCGTGATGATGAACGTCGTCGAGCCGTCGCCGTCGAGGGAGACGGCGCCGGCGAGGATCGCCGTGCCGAGCACGATCTTGGCCGGGTCGTCGCCGAGCACGCGCGTGATCACGCGGATGAGCGGATCGAACAGCCCGACGTCGATCATGATGCCGAAGTACATGATCGCGAACATCAGCAGCGCCGCGGTCGGTGCCATCTTGCTGATCGCGTCGATGACCATGTCGCCGAGACCGAAGCCGGCGCCGGCGATGAGGCCGAAGATCGTCGGGACGACGATGAGCGCGACCATCGGCGTGAGGCGTCGCGTCATGATCAGGGCCATGAACGACAGGACCATGAGGAAACCGAGGGCCACGAGCACCCCGTCGGCGGGCGTGTACGCCACCGGGTACTCGGCCGTGTCGGCCGCAAGGATCAGGGGGGTCATCGCGACTCCTTCGTCGTGACGGGCGCGGCTCTCGCGCTGTCGGTGGGCTGACACTACGGATGCCGGGGCCTCGGGCGCGCGCTTGCTCGCATTGCAGGGGGTTATGCGCGTACCGTGTGTTCTGCGCATTTCGCGCACGGTCGATCCGGAGGTGCGCATGCGGTTCGCCACCCGGATGCTCGTCGTGCAGGTCGCGACGCAGGTCGTCGTGGTCGCGGTGTGCACCGCCGTGTTCGCCTGGCTGGGCGTGCAGCAGCTCAAGGCCGAGGCCGACTCGTCCGCGTTGAACATCGCGCGCTCCGTCGCCGAGGCCCCCGAGGTGCGCGACCTCGTCGCCGCCTACTCCGCCGACCCCGGAACCCCGGATGCCGCCGACCTGCGCGACGGCGAGCTCCAGCGGTACGCCGTCGATGTCACGCAGCGCACGGAGGGCCTGTTCGTCGTGATCACCGATGACCACGGCATCCGTCTGGCACATCCCGACCCGGAACGGCTCGGCCAGGTCGTCAGCACGAGCTTCGCCGACGCCCTCGCCGGGCGCGAGGTCGTGACGTGGGAGACGGGGACACTGGGGGAGTCCGCCCGCGCCAAGGTGCCGGTCTACCCGCCGGCCGGCGGCGCCCCGGTCGGTGAGGTCAGCGTGGGCTTCGAACGGGCGAGCGTCTTCGACGACCTGCCCGCGCTCATCGCCGGGATCGCCGTCGCGGTGCTGCTCGCGGTCATCATCGGCGCGCTCGTTGCGCTCCTCATGCGCCGTCGCCTGGAACGCCTGACGTTCGGCGTGCAGCCCGAGGAGTTGGTCGCGCTGGTCCAGACGCAGACGGCCGTGCTCGAGAGTGCGGACGAGGGCGTGCTCGCCCTGGACGACGCCGGGATCGTGCGGGTCTGCACGGCCGCGGCCGAGCGGCTGTTGGGGATCACGGATGCCGTGGGCCGCCCCGTCGGCGAGCTCGCGCTCCCGCCCGCTGTGGCCGGCGCGCTGGCGGGGGAGGGGGCGAGCACGGGACTTCCCGTGGGTGGTCGGGTCGTGTTCATCGACGTGCGTCCGGTGCGCCGCGGCGCGCGGACTCTCGGCCGCGTGGCGGTCCTGCGCGACCGCACCGACGTCGCGGCGCTGTCGGGGCGGCTCGACAGCGTCCGCGCGATGGGCGACGCGCTGCGCGTGCAGCGGCACGAGAACGCCAACCGCCTGCACGCCGCGGTCGGCCTGCTCGATGCGGGCCGCACCGCCGAGGCGCGCGCCTTCCTCGCCGACCTCGTCGATCGCGGTTCGGTGGACTGGGCCGTGCCCGGCATCGACCTCGTGGGTGATGCGATGCTGCAGTCCTTCCTCGGTGCGAAGGCGCTCGCCGCGCGGGAGCGGGGCGTGTCGTTGCGCGTCGCGGAGGACACCTTCCTGAGCGGCACCGTCGACGATGTGGAAGACGTCGTGGCCGTGCTGGGCAACCTCGTCGACAACGCCGTGACCGCCACGGCATCCGGTCCCGAACCGCGCGAGGTCGAGGTGGCGGTGCTGGGCGACGGTGACGCGATCGTGCTGACGGTGGCCGACACCGGTGCGGGCATCGCCGACGTCGACGCCGTCTTCGCCCCACGCGAGCGCGGTGACGATCCGGCCGCCGTGCACGGCCTCGGCATCGGTCTGCCGCTCTCGCGCGCGTTCGCGCGGCGGCGCGGTGGCGAGGTCTGGATCGTCGACCCGGGTGGCGGCGGGCGGGGTGCCGTGGTGGCCGCCCGTCTGCCGGGGGTTGTGAGAGGAGAGAGCGCATGACCGACATCCGCGTGCTCGTCGTCGACGACGACTTCCGCGTGGCGGGACTGCACCGCGACGCGGTCTCCGCGCGTCCGGGGTTCGTCGCGCTCGAGCCCGCGCGCACAATCGGCGCGGCGCGCGCAACCCTTGCCGCGCACCGGCCCGACCTGCTGCTCGCCGACGTCTACCTGCCCGACGGAGACGGCGTCGAGCTCGTCCGCTCGGCCGGTGTCGACGCCTTCGTGCTGTCGGCGGCGACGGATGCCGCGACGGTCCGCCGTGCGTTCACCGCCGGCGCTCTCGCGTATCTGGTGAAGCCGTTCGACACCCGCGTTCTGGCCGAGCGCCTCGACCGCTACGCGCGGTACCGCAATCTGCTGACGAGTCCGCGGTCCCTCTCGCAGGATGACATCGACCGTGCGGCATCCGTGATGCGCGGGGAGCGCGAAGGGCCCTCCCTCGCGCGTTCGGCGACGGAGCAGACGGTGCTCGCCGCTCTCGGGACCGACGAGGCGTCGGCGGCCGAGCTGGCCGAGCGCGTCGGGGTGTCGCGCGCCACCGCCCAGCGGCACCTGACCGCCCTCGCCGAGCGGGGCTTGGTGCATGTGAGCCTGAGGTACGGCACGACGGGCCGCCCCGAGCATCGCTTCCGCGCCGGGAGCTGACGCGCCGCCGTGTGCGAGGTAGCTGAGCGTGTCGTAGACGCCGGGGGAGGAGCCCGGCCCCGGGCCCTTCGACAAGCTCAGGGACCTCGACGATCGGGAGCGGTCGCTGAGCGTGTCGAAGCGCCCGCGGGCGCACTACGCCCCCAGCACCGCCCACCCGCGCGGTCCCAACGCGATGCGCCCGTCCGCCAGCGAGCCCTCACCGGCGGCGATCGCGCGCCCGTCCGCGATCGGCAGCGACACCGGCTCGTCTCCGACGTTCAAGGTGACCACGACGGCGTCGTCGCCGACCGCCGTCCGCAGCGCGATCGCGGTGTTGGCGACCTCGATCACGTCGGTGTGAGCCCGCCAGAGCCACGGCTTGCGTCGCCGCAGCGCGATGAGCGCCTGATGGGCCTCGAGGATGCGGGCGTCCGCCGAGGCCTCGCCCGGCGTCACGGGGAACTCCGGGCGAACCGCGTCATCGCCACCGAGGCGCTCCTCCTTCACGCCGGTCCACCCGAACTCGTCGCCGGCGTAGACCGACGGCGTGCCGGCGACCGTGAACAGCACCGCGAGAGCGTGCGGCACCAGATCGGCGCCCACCGCCGAGGCGATGCGGGTCACGTCGTGGTTGCCGACGAACGTCTGCGGCACGAAGACCGACAGCAGCTCGTCGTGACGCTCGATGGCGTGGCTCAGCTCGAAGAGGTTCCGGTCGGCGATCCCGTGCCAGATGCCCTGCCACAGCTCGTACTGCGTGAGGGAGTCCATCGTCGACTCCCGCACGATCGCCGCGGCGTCGCCGTGGATGACCTCGCCGAGGAACCACGCCTCCGGGAAGCGCTCGCGCACGCGCGGCAGCACCTCGGCCCAGAAGGACGACGGCACCGCGTAGGCGGCATCCAGTCGCCATCCGTCGATGCCCCGCTCGAGCCAGTGGCACATCACGTCGACGACGAGGCCGACGACGGCGGGTGAGGAATGATCGAGCGCGACCAGCGCGTCGTGCCCCTCGAAGACCTCGGCCGCGAACCGTCCGTCGACCCAGCGACCCCGGAACAGCTGCGGCCCGTCCTCGGTCAGGTTCTGGAACGCCGCGTGCCCGCGCCCGACGTGGTTGAAGACCCCGTCGAGCAGGATCCGGATGCCACGCCCCCGCGCCGCCGCCACGAGACGGTCGACGTCTTCCTCGTCGCCCAGTCGCGGATCGATGCGGAAGTGATCGACGGTGTCGTAGCCGTGCGTCTCGGCGGCGAAGACCGGCCCGAGGAGCAGCCCGTTCAGCCCGAGGGCGATCAGGTGATCCAGCCACGGCTCGAGACGGTCCAGGCGGTGCACGGGTGCGGCATCCGGATCCACGCCATCGCGGATCGGTGCGCCGACGAAGCCCAGCGGATAGACGTGCCACCAGATGACGTGTTCGGGCCACGCGGGCATGAGCGCTCCTCCGCCCGGCGGGATCGGCGCCGGAACTTCGACGCTAACCGCACCCCCTCTACCCGCCGCCCGGGTTGCGCCCCGCACCGCGACTCCTTCCGCGTTCCGCGGCGCCACCCCTCGCGCGAGTCGCCTGGATGTGTCGCCTCTGGCGCTCCCGAGGCGACACTTCTTAGCACCTCGCGCGGTTCGCCGCGGTTCGCCACGGCGCCCGCCGCGGCTCGCCGCCGCGCTCGGTGCGCCGTCACGCCCGCGCGCGATCCTCCGGCAGCGCGAACACGTCGAGGTCCAGGGCTCGTGCGCGCGCGGCCTCGATGGCGGCGGTGACGGCGCCGATCGAGACGATGTCCGGACCCAGCGTCGATGCGACGATCTGCGGCGGCGGGAGGTGCAGCGAGTCGGGGATGGCGGCGATGGCCGCCTCGATGATGGGACCGGCACCCGCGGCGATCGCGCCGGACACGACGACGCGCTGCACATCGAAGAGGCTGCCGAAGACGGCCGCCACCCCGGCCAGCGCCGGGCCCACCGAGCGCGCGGCGGCGAGGGCGCCGGCGTCGCCGGCGGCGGCGAGGTCCAGAACGGTCTTGGCGTCGAGGGTCCCGGCGTCGTGGTCGTGCAGAGCGCTGGCCGGGTCGAGGGCTCCGGATGCCAGAGCCTCCCGCATCGCGTCCACGACGCGCGGCGCGAGTCCCCAGGCGCTGCCCACCCCCTCGACGCGGTCGAAGGCGACCGTCTCGCCGGCGCCGCCGTGCGCGCCGCGCAGCAGCCGGCCGTCGACGCTGATGCCGGCACCGAACCGCTCCCCGGCCAGGAGCGCCACGAAGTCGTCGCAGCCGATCGCGGCTCCGTGCGCGCGCTCGGCCACGGCCGCGAGGGTCGCGTCGTTCTCGACGCGCACCACCGGAGCCCAGGAGGCGAACGAGTCGACGAAGTCGGGGTTCATGCGCGCCCAGAAGCCGTCGTGGTGCACCGGGGACCGCCCGCGCCTGTTGACCGGAGCGGGGACGCCCACGCACAGCGCGACGATCTCGGCGCGCGAGCGACGAGCCCGCGTGAGGGCGGCGTCGACCGTCGCCTCGGCAGCCCGCCGACGTCGTTCGGGGGAGTCGAGCTCGGGGTCGACGGTCAAGCGAGACGTGCCCAGGGTTTCCCCGCACAGGTCGGCCACGGTCGCGCTGAGATGACCGCGGCCGGCGTCGACGCCCACCACGATCCCCGCGTCGGGGCGGAAGGCGAAGCGGCGGGCCGGCCGGCCCTTGGAGTACTCGCCCACGATCCGGGCGTTCGGCATCTCGGTGAGCAACCCCCGAGCGGTGAGCTCGTCGAGGACGTCGATCGTGGTGGAACGGGTCAGGCCGACCGCGGCGATGACGTCGCTGGCGGTGAACGCGCCGTCGTCCCAGGCGTGCGCGAGCACCGCGTCCAGGTTGTGACGGCGCAGCGACGGCGTCGTCGACGTGGCATCCATCGGCACTCTTGACCCCCTCGGATTCTGCTGCAATACTGCCGGAACAACATTGATTTGGCCAGTAGATTTACTGGTCGTCACAACATATTCGCAGTGCGGCGGAGGAGGAACCGAGTGTCGACGAAGACGAGAACGGTACGGCGATGGGTCGCCGCGACCGCGGTGGGGGTGCTGGGGGCGGCGATGCTCGCCGGCTGCTCGACCGACGGTCGCGAGACGATCCGCTTCACCTTCAGCAAGCGCGAGGCGCTGTCGTTCATGAACGAGGTCGTCGCGCAGTACAACGCCTCGCAGGACAAGGTGCGTGTCGAGATGGATGCCTCGGGCGTCGACGTCGTGTCGGCGAGCTTCGTGCGCGGTAACCCGCCCGACATCATGCTCGCCAACTACAACTACGAGACCGCCCGTTTCGTGCAGCGGTGTGCGCTGAGCGACCTGTCGGGCACGACGGCCGCGAGCACGGTGCGTGACGACCTGCAGCCCCTGGTGGACCAGTACGGCTCGTGCGAGGGACGAACCAGCGCGCTGCCCTACTCGGTCATGGCCGCGTCGGTGATCTACAACCAGCAGATCTTCGACCAGTACGGCCTCGAGGTCCCGACCACGTGGGACGAGCTGCTCCAGGTCTCCAAAACCTTGAAGGCGAACGGCGTCACCCCCTTCTACGGCACGTTCAAAGACGACTGGACCGTCGGTCAGGGCTGGTACGACTACTCCGTCGGCGGGTCGCTCGACGTCATCGACTTCTTCGACGAGCTCGCCGCCGAGGGCGACGAGGTCGGCCCGCAGTCGCCGGTGTCGTTCGCCAAGGACTTCCGCGAGCCGATGGACCGCATGCTCGAACTTGCCGAGAACTACACGAACCCGGATGCCGAGAGCCGGGCCTACGGCGACGGCAACCTCGCGTTCGCCCAGGGGCAGGCGGCCATGTACCTGCAGGGCCCGTGGGCGCTCGGCGAGATCGCCAAGACCTCGCCCGACCTGCCCGTCGGCACCTTCCCGCTGCCGATGACCGACGACCCGGACGATCTGAAGGTCCGCGTCAACATGGATCTCGCGGCCATCATCCCCGAGGCATCCCGCCACAAGGATGCCGCCCGCGACTTCCTCGAGTACCTGTACCAGCCCGAGGTGATCGAGGCCTACAACGAGTCGCAGCTCGGCTTCGCCCCGACGAAGGATGCCCCCTCGCCGAGCGATCCGCGCATCGCCGGGATGATCCCGTACTACGACGAGGGTCGTATCTATCAGGGCGCCTCGGTGCTCGTGCCCAAGACCATCCCGGTCTTCAACTACGTGCAGGCGATGCTCTTCGGTTCGTCGCCGCAGGCCACCCTGAGCACCATGGACGAGGACTGGTCGCGGCTCGCTTTCCGCCAGCCGCCGGCCTCAACGACCGACGCATCCGGCGAGGAGGCCGCGCGATGAGCACCACGACCACGATCGTCACGGGCGGGAAGGCGACCGCGCGGCGTAGCAGCCGCCGCGTCGAACCGATCTACTACCTATTCCTGCTCCCCACCCTGGTGCTCTTCACCCTCGCCATCACGGTGCCCGGCATCATCGGGATCTTCTTCAGCTTCACCGACTCGATCGGTCTGGGGGAATGGAACTTCACGGGGCTCACCAACTACATCGCCATCTTCAGCGACCCGGCGATCCTGCAGAGCTACCTCTTCACGTTCGGGTTCTCTGTCGCGACGGTCATCGTCGTCAACATCGCGGCCTTCCTGCTCGCGGTGGGGCTCACCGCGCAGATCCGCTTCAAGAAGGCGCTGCGCACGGTCTTCGTCATCCCGATGGTGATCTCGGGCATCATCATCGCCTACGTCTTCAACTTCCTCTTCAGCAACTCCGTCCCGCAGGCCGGAGCCTCGCTCGGCATCCCGTGGCTCGAGACGAGCCTGCTGGCCAACCCCGACCTGGCGTGGGTCGCGATCGTGATCGTCACCGCGTGGCAGGCGATCCCCGGGACGCTGCTGATCTACATCGCGGGCCTGCTCTCCGTGCCCGGTGACGTGTACGAAGCGGCCGGTCTCGACGGGGCGAGCAAGACGCAGCAGCTCCTGCGCATCACACTCCCGCTCGTGGCGGGGTACGTCGTGATCAACATCATCCTGGGCTTCAAGGGCTTCCTGAACGCCTACGACATCATCGTCGGTCTCACCGGCGGTGGCCCCGGCACCGCGACGCGCAGCGTCGCGATGTCGATCATTCTGGGATTCAACGGCGGCGACTACGCCTACCAGATGGCGAACGCGGCCCTCTTCTTCATCGTCGCCGTCGTCATCTCGCTCCTGCAGCTCTCGCTGACCCGGGGAAGGAACACCCTGTCATGACCGCTCTCAATCAGCCCGCGCTCGCCTTCGAGCAGGCCGAGCTCGCCGTGCCCTCCCGTCGGGGCGCCCGTGTCCGCCGCGTCGGCGCGGAGCGCATCAACTGGTCGGCGACGACCATCCTGGTGCTCTGCACGCTGACCGTGCTGTTGCCGCTGTACGTCACCATCTCGATGGCGCTGAAGAGCGGCACCCAGGTCGTCGACGGCAACGCCTTCTCGTTCCCGTCGCCGATCAGCTTCGACGGGTTCGTCCAGGCGTGGACCCTGACGAAGTTCCCCGTGGGGCTCGCGGTCTCGCTGTTCGTGACGGCTGGCACGGTCGTGGCGACGATCGTCCTCGCCGCCTTCGCCTCGTACGCGATCGCCCGCAACTGGGATCGCAAGCTCTTCCGCTACTCGTTCTTCTACCTGCTCGCGGCGATGTTCATCCCGTTCCCGGTGGTCGCGCTCCCGCAGATCCAGCTCACCGGCCGGGTGGGGCTCGACAACCCGGTCGGGGTGATCATCCTCGCCACGATGTTCCAGCTGAGCTTCAGCGTGCTGTTGTTCACGGCGTTCCTGCGCTCGATCCCGCTCGAGCTCGAAGAGAGCGCGCGCATCGACGGCGCCACCACCTGGCAGACGTTCTGGCGGCTCATCTTCCCGCTGCTGGCCCCGATGAGCGCGACGGTCGGCATCTTCGCGTTCCTCTACGCCTGGAACGACTTCATGATGCCCTCGCTCATCATCAGCGACCCGGCGCTGCAGACCCTGCCGGTGCGCCAGAACCTCTTCCAGACGCAGTTCAGCAACAACTACAACGTGGCCTTCGCCTCGTACCTCATGGCCATGGCTCCCGCGATCGTCGCCTACCTCTTCACCCAGCGATGGGTGATGGCGGGCGTCACGCAGGGCGCCGTCAAGGGCTGACACCGACCATCCCCTCGAAAGGACAACCGTGACCACCGCCGCACCCTCCGTGCAGACCCGCGAGCTCTCCGACGCCCCCGACTGGTGGCGCCAGGCCGTCGTCTACCAGGTCTACCCGCGCAGCTTCGCCGACACCGACGGCGACGGCCTGGGCGACATCAAGGGCATCACCTCGCGTGTGCCGTACCTCGCCGAGCTGGGGGTGGATGCCATCTGGCTCAGCCCCTTCTACCCCTCCGACCTCGCCGACGGCGGCTACGACGTCGCCGACTACCGCGACGTCGACCCGAAGCTCGGGACCCTGGCCGACATGGACGAGCTCATCGCGCAGCTGCACGCTCATGGCATCCGGATCGTCGTCGATATCGTGCCGAACCACACCTCCGACAAGCATGCGTGGTTCCAGGAGGCGCTCGCCGCCGGCCGCGGTTCTGCAGCCCGCGAGCGGTACATCTTCCGCGAGGGCACCGGCGTCGACGGCGCCGAGCCGCCCACGGACTGGGAGTCGCTGTTCGGTGGGTCGGCGTGGGAGCGCGTCGACGACGGGCAGTGGTACCTGCACAACTTCGACGTCTCGCAGCCCGACCTCAACTGGGACAACCGCGAGGTGCGCGACGACTTCCTCACCACTCTCCGGTTCTGGAGCGACCGCGGGGTTGACGGGTTCCGCATCGACGTGGCGCACATGCTCACCAAGGACCTGACTGAGCCCCTGCCCTCGCGCGCCCAGCTCGAGGCGCTGCCGTTCGACGGCACGCACCCCCTGATCGACCGCGACGACGTCCACGAGGTCTACGCCGAGTGGCGCGAGGTCTTCAACTCGTACGATCCGCCGCGCACCGCCGTCGCCGAGGCGTGGGTGCACCCCTCGCGCGTGCCGTTGTACGCCAGCGCCGAGAGCCTGGGCCAGGCGTTCAACTTCGACCTGCTCGAGGCCGACTTCGACCCGGCGCAGTTCCGCCGCATCGTGGCCGACAACCTCGCGCTCGCCGCGGAGTCCGGATCGTCGACCACGTGGGTGCTGTCGAACCATGACGTCGTGCGCCACGCGACGCGCTACGGCCTCCCGGATGCCGAGCGCGGCGCCGACGGACGCCCGACCCGCAAGCACGGCAACGAGTGGCTGCTGTCCGGTGGCGAGACTCCCGTGCTCGACACCGCTCGCGGGGAGCGTCGCGCCCGCGCCGCGGCGACCTTCGTCCTGGGCCTGCCGGGTTCGGCCTACCTGTACCAGGGCGAGGAGCTGGGCCTGCACGAGGTCGCCGAGATCCCCGACGCCGACCGGCAGGACCCGACGTTCTTCCGCAGCCCCGGCATCGACCAGGGGCGGGACGGATGCCGCGTGCCGTTGCCCTGGAGCGCGGAGGGAACCGCCTTCGGCTTCGGAGACGGTGGCGCGCACCTCCCGCAGCCGGAGTGGTTCGGCACCTACGCGGTCGACGTGCAGGACGGCGATCCGGCCTCGACGCTGTCGCTGTACCGCCGTGCGCTCGACCTGCGCCACGAGCTGCAGACCGACGAGCAGCTGCAGTGGATCGACGCGGGTCGTGACGACGTCGTGGCCTTCGAACGCCCGAACGGCTGGACGGTCGTGACGAACTTCGGCGCGGAGCCGGCGCCGCTCCCGGTCGGCGAGGTGCTGCTGTCCAGCTCTGAGCTCGACGGCGACGCCCTCCCCGGCGAGACCACGGTCTGGCTGCGCCGCGCCTGACCTGACGCGAAAGCCCCGCCGCCCCCGAACCTGCTCGAGTGTCCAAAACACCCGGACGGTCTTCGAACACGTCCGGGTGTTTTGGACGCTCAATGGCCATGCGGGGCGAGCGCGGGTGCGGCGTGGGAGCGTCAGCCCACCCGCACCCACCCCGTGCCGCGCCTCTCGATCGCACCCGCCGCGGCGAAGGCGTCGAGCCACCCGCCCATGGGCCACACGCCCCAGCGTCCGTGGAACGTCGCGCCGTTGCGGAGGATGTCGTCGAGGTGCTGCCACGGCGGCGACGACACCGGATGCCACTGGTGATAGGCATCCGCTCCACCCACCCACCGCAGCTCGACGCTGCGGGCACGTGCCGTCCAGGCGAGGTCGGTGTCTTCGGCGCCGTACCCCGCATATCCCGGGTGAAAGCCCCCGATCCGCTCCCAGGTCGCTGGTGTGACGGCGAAGGACAGCGACCAGAAGAGGTCGTACTCCTCAGCCGCCGCCGCCCGTGTCTCACCGGGCGGGAGGACCGGGCGGGCTCGATGCGGGCGTGTGAGGAAGGGCAGGTCGGCGGCCGATTCCGGGCGCTGCACGCTCGCGAGGTAGGTCACCGGCCCGGCGAGAAGGGCGTCCGGATGCGCGGTCGCGGCCGACCGGTACGCGGGCAGCAGATCCGGCCCGGGCAGGCAGTCCACGTCGAGGAAGATCAACAGCTCGGCCCCGGCGGCGATCGCGACCTCCGCGGAGCGGTTGCGCCCTTCTCCGACGCGCAGCCCGTGGGGCCCGGTCGGCACGTGCAGCGTGTGCGTATCGGCATCCGGGATGCCGGCGGGCGGCGTCTCATCGAGCCACGCCTCCACCCGCACGATGTCGTCCGCGACCTCGGCGAGCACCCGTCGTTGGCGCTCGAGGTGCTCGCGGCGTGCGGCGGAGGCGACGGTGATGACGGCGGTCTTCACGCCCGTACCCCCTCGATCGCGGCGGCCATCCGGGCGGCGGCGCCGGCGACCTGCCAGCGCGTCCAGTTCGGCTCGGACGAGGCCGTGAGCTCCACGGCATCCACCACCTGCGAGGCCGATGCGTCCTCCGCGACACGACGCGCGAGCCCCCCGCGCTCGAGGGCATCGGCGGTGGCGCGCTGCTCGTCGAAGGGCCGCTCCTGAGCGACGACGACGGCACGGGCTCCGGATGCGGCGAGGTCGGCGATGCTGTTCTGCCCGGCGGCGCTGACGACCACCGTGCTGCCGCAGAGCAACGGCCACGGGTCCTCGACGCGGGAGGCGTCGTCGTGCCCGACGGCGGTGACCGTCCACCCCCGGTCGGAGAGGGTCTGCGTCACGGCGCCGCGGACGGCGGGAGCGAACACTCGGCCGAGCAGGAGCACCGTCCGCTTTGCGGTCGCGGCATCGCCGGCTCGTCCGTCGAAGCGCGAGATCCCGCCCGTGAAGGCGACGCGGTCGCCGTGCCCGTCGAGCGCCGGTGTCGGGACGGCCCCCTGCGGCCACGGGGCGATGATGCGATCCGCCAGCGCGTAAGCCAGGGCGTGCGGGGCGTCGGTGCGCGCCCCGGGCTGTGTCACCGCGACGGTACGCAGGCCCAGCAGGCGGGCGAACGCGACCACCTCCGCGCTGACGTCCACGACGAACGCCGACAACGCCCGCTCGGTCGCGATCTGCGCGATGGTCGCGAGACGCTGGCGATGACCGGGATGATCGTGCGGCGCCCAGTGCAGTGCGCCGCGTGCGGTCGGATCGGCTTGTCGGGGGTCGAGCGCCCCTCCGCCGGGGGTCTCGACGATGTCGGCATCCGGGGGCAGCACCACCCAGTCGACCTCACGCTCGAGCGAGGCCGGCCGGGCGAGCGAGGAGAACGCCACGACGCGCGAGCGCAGGTGCGGCCGCACGGCCAGGAATCGGGCGACGTGCCCGAAACCGTGGTGATGGACGTACCAGCCGATCACCACGACACCGCCGGCGCGCGCCGCGCGGCGACGGGTTGGGCGCTGTGGGTGAGCACGCGTTCGACCGCGCGATAGCGGTTGGCGAGCGAGTGTTTCCGCACCGCCGCACGTCGTGTCCGCACCCGCGTCAGCGGTTCCCGGACTCCCTCGGCTGCGAGTTCGGCAGCGGCGTGGCCGAGCGCGACGACGTCACCGGGCATGACGACCGCAGATCCCGGCATCCCGGCGAGGACCTCCGAGACACCGCCGATGTCGAAGGCGGCCACCGGGGTCCCGGTCGCGAGGGCCTCGGCGATGACGAGTCCGAACGGCTCCTCCCACATCGGGGTGACCAGGGCCACGGCCGACGATCCGACGAGCCGGCACAGGTCCGGCTGCCGGAGCGGTCCGACGTACCGCGCGTGCTGTCCGAGGCGCGGCACGACCTCTTGCTCGAAGTAGTCCACATCGCCGATGCGGCCGGCGAGGACGATGTGCGCGTCGACCGCACGCGCGGCCTCGATGGCCAGGTGAGGGGCCTTTTCGGGGACGATGCGCCCGGACCACACCCACGACGGTCCCCCGGTTCCGCGCGTCCATTGATCGGTGTCGATGCCGTTCGGGAAGACGAAGGCGTCCACTCCCTCCATCGACCACGCGCGGGCGGTCGTCTGGCTGACCGCGACGAAGCGATGCGTGCTGTCTCGCACGTCGTCGGCGGCCTGCAGCATGGGCTCGAGGGGCGGCGTGTGCAGGGTCGTCACCACCGGGATGCCGACCTCGTCGCTCCAGCGGATGGGAGCCGGGTGCAGGCTGTGATTGTCGACGACGTCGTAGAGGTGGCGGTCGGCGAGGAGGCGATCGCGCGCGGCGTCGAAGGCGGCGTCCACGGAACGGGCGTATCCGCGGGGGTAGTCCGTATCGGAGGCGTCCTCGGGCCGGGTCCAGGCGGGAGTGGGGAGCTGGAACTCGGGGACCTCGCTGAGGAAATCCGACCCCTCCGCCGCACACAGGGTCACGTCGTGGCCGCGAGCGCGCAGCCACCGCACGCGATCCCACACGCAGGCCTCGAGACCGCCGGCGTGCGGCTGACGCAGGGGGTAGCGCGACGGGGCGACGACGAGGACGCGCAAAGGGCGCTGTTGCCGGTTCATGCCGCCGCCGCCGTTCGCAGAGCCCGCCGATATACCTCGGTGTGGGCGGCTCTGACCGCGTCGCGCTCGGCGAGCCGCTCCGTGCGACGTCGGGCGACCTCCTCGACCCGCCTCGGCGACCCCGGGATGGACCACGCCGGTGCCGTGGCATCCGTGATTGCCCGCGCAAGCGAGGCCGGGTCGCCCACCGCGAAGGCGTGGAAATCCGCGGGGTGCTGGGCGGCGATGTGCCCGACGCGGGTTCCGATGACGGGCACCGCGAGGTCGAAGCAGAGCTCCGCCCATCCGGACTGCGTGCCGTGACGGTAGGGCAGCAGGCACGCGTCGAGATCGGCCAGCCACGCGACGAGCTCGTCGTCCGTCAGACGGTCGCCGCGTTGGACGGTCACGCCCTCGGCGTCGGCGGCGAGCCGATCGATGGATGCCGCCGCCTCGGCGTCGCGCACGCGCGCGTTCATCCGCACGACGCCCTCGACCCGGGCTCCGTCGGCGCGCAGGTCGGCGATCGCGCGCGCGAGCGTGGCGACCGTGCCCACGCCGTCGATGTTGGGCCGCAGGTCACGCAGGTGGACACCGATCCGTGTCGTCCCCGCGGCCGTCCCGGTCGGCAGGGTCGCTGAGCTCGACAGCGTCGGATGCGGCACGACGCTCGCGATACGGCCGTAGTCGCGCCGCACCTCGCCCCCGGCGGAGTCGGTCAGGGCGATGAGCTCGTCGGCGGCCGCGGTCAGCACGGCGAGCGCGGCGCGGTGGTCCTCCTGGGAGACGAGCTGGGGGTTCTCCAGGTCGTGCACGGTGTAGACGAGCGGGCGCCCGAGACGCCGCAGCGTGGCGACGGTCTCGGTGAGCTCGGCCGGGGTGTACGACTCCATCCCGAAATGCAGGTGGACGAGGTCGAAGTCCGACGCGTGAGCGTCCAGCCACGCCGGCAGCAGAACCTGCGGCGGCCACCACCGCCCATCGTTCGCCCCCGGCACCGGGGGGTCGACCAAGCGCGTGACCGAGCGGGGATCGCAGATGGCGTCGACGTACGGATGTGCCGACGGCACGGCTGCTACGCGGACCAGGGGGATGGTGGGTGCGTCGATTCTCTCTCTCCTCCTCGTGCTGCGGACTTCGTCGGTGCGCGTACCGCATCGACGGAGACATCGCAATGCAAGGGGGCGGTTGGGACGACGACGGCACCGACGGATACGTTCACATCATGAGCGGCGACGAGGGTGGCGAGACAAGCCTTGCGGACCACACGGCGGCGGTGCTACCACGGCGGCGCCACTACGCCGAGTTCTTCGGAGAGGCCCCTCTGCCCGCCCGGTTCGGGGTGGTCGTCGGAAACTGCCAGGCGGAGTCGCTGCGCCTCGTGATCGCCTCCGACGCGCTTCCCGCGATCCGGATCCCGGCTGTCCACGAGCTGACGGCTGACGAGGTCGTCCGTCTGCACGAGGTGCTCGCTCACGCCTCGTTCCTGGTCGCCCAGCCCATCCGCGACGACTATCGCGGCCTCGCCCTGGGGACCGATCAGCTCCGCGCGGCGCTCGCGCCGAACGCGACCGTCGTGACGGTTCCGTCGCTCCGCTACGGCGGTCTGCATCCCTTCCAGGCCGTGCTGCGGCTGCCCGGATTCGAGACGGACCCCCCGCTCGTGGCGTATCACGACGTGCGGATCCTGGCCGAGGCGGCAGGCCTGCCGGTCGCCGCGCGGCTCCCCGCCGAGGTGGTGCGCGCGGTGGCAGAGGACTCCGTCGCCGAACTGCGCCGTCGCGAGGACGCGGGAATCGACGTGCACGCCTCCGACCTCTTCTCGCCCGTCGTCGCCGACCTCGCACGCACGATCAACCACCCCGGCAACGCGGTCTTCCTCCCGCTCGGCGAGCGAGTGGTGGCCGCCCTCGGCGCACCCGGCCGCGCGGTCGATCCGGGCCGCCCCATCCTCGCCGGTGTCCGCGCACCCCTCGAGGAGTGGGTGGTCGAGGCGTGGGGACTGGATGCCGAACCCCAGCCGGACTGGATCGTCGAGGGCGCGGTGCTCGAAGCCGACGCCGTGGCCGACGCGCACCGTGCCTGGTACGCCGAACGTCCCGAGTTCGTCGCTGCGGCGGTGTCGCGCATCGCCCCTCTCCTCCGACGGTGGCGCGCCGCATGAGCTCGCCGACCTCGGTCCCGGATGCCACCACCCCGGTGCTGCTCGTCCACGCCGGCGCGCACGGCGTCGCGGCCTATGCGCGCGAGGTGGCGGCCGCCGTGGCGCGCGTGCACCCTTCCCTGCGGACCGTCGCCGTCGACGACCTCGCGTCAATCGCTCCGGGCACCCCGTTGCAGGTCCACGTCACCGATCGGCTGTGGGGCTCCTCCCCGGAGGACGCCACCCAGCACCTGGTCGAACTCGCGGGTCGGCACCCGCTCCTCGTCACGTTCCACGACGTGCCGCAGGCCTCGGATGGAGAACGGAATCTCTCGCGCCGCCGGGCGTTTTATACGGCCGTCGCGCGTTCGGCGCGTGCCGTCGCGGTGAACAGCGAGCACGAGCGCGCCCTCCTGACGGAGGAGGGCGTCTGGGACGGACCCGTCGCCGTGATCCCTCTTCCCGTCGACGCTGATGCTGTCGGTGCGCGGCCCGAGCCCGATGGCGCCGTGGGCGTCCTCGGATTCTTTTACCCCGGCAAAGGACACGACGAGGCGCTCGCCGCGGCTGCGGGCGCCGGGATCCCGCGCGTGAGCGTGTTGGGCCGAGCGTCCGACGGCCACGGTGCCGATCTCGACGCCTTTGTCCGTCGTGCGGCTGAGCAGGGAGTCACCGTGGAGGTGACGGGGTGGTTGGACGAGGCCGCGATGCGCGCACGAGCCCGCGCCGTCGCCGTGCCCGTCATCGCGCATCAGCACATCTCCGCGTCGGGATCGCTCACCTCCTGGATCGGCTGGGGCCGCCGCCCCATCGCGGTCCGGAACCGATACGTGGACGAGATGGCCGCACTCCGACCCGGTACCGTGACGCCTGTCGATCCGGATGCCTTGCCCGCGGCGGTGCGCGCGGCCGCAACCGACCCGGCGCGCACGTGGCACGGCATCGATCGCCTTCCCTTCGACCGCGCGGATGCCGCCCGCGCGTACGTGCGGTGGTGGACCGAGGTCCTGTCATGACCGTCCCCATGACCTCGGGAGGCGAGGGGTGGGTGATCGGGAACCGCTGGGACACTCTCGACGGGATCGTTCCCGAGCCCGTCCGGGTGAGCGTGATCGTCACCCACTACGACCAGCAGTCCGAGCTCGACCGCACGCTGCTGGCCCTGCAGCGGCAGGACTATCCGGCGCACCTCCTCGAGATCGTCGTCGCGGACGACGGATCGCCCGTCGCGCCGGTCGTCCCCGCCGGTGTCCGCGTCGTCCGCCAGGAGGATCGCGGATTCCGCGCCGCCGCCGCCCGCAACCTGGGCGCTGCCGCCAGCAGTGGCGAGGTCCTGTGTTTCCTGGATGCCGACACCACACCGGAGCCGGGATACGTCCGGGCGATCACGCGGCTGCCGACACTCCTCCCCGAGGCTGTCACGGTGGGGCGGCGACGCCACGCGGACCTTCGGGGTGCGGACTCGCTCGCCGCGATCGCCGAGCTCGGACCGGCGGCGGAGCTCCCCGAGCCGCAATGGCTTCTCGACGCCTACGCGCGCAGCGCCGATCTGCTGCACGCCGACGACCGGAGCTACCGCTACGTGATCAGTGCCGTCGTGGCGTGCAGCCGGGCGTTGTTCGATGAGCTCGGCGGGTTCGACGAGAGCTTCACGTCCTACGGGGGAGAGGACTGGGAGTGGGCCCATCGCGCATGGCAGGCGGGGGCGGTGTTCGCGCACGTTCGTGACGCGGTCGCCTGGCACGACGGACCGGAGTGGGCCGACCGACCGTCGACCGACCGCGCGAAGGAGGGCAACGCCCAGACGCTGAAACTTGCGACCCTCATTCCGGTGCAGGGATCCGGCGGGCGAGGCCTCCTGCCCGCCACGCCGGACCTGGTGGTGCACCTGACCGCGCAGGCGTCAGAGGCGGCGACCTTCCTCTGCGTCGACTCGTTGCTCGCGGTCTTCCCTCGCGCGATGGTGATCCTGGATGCCACCCCGCCCGCGCCGGCGCTGGTCGCTGATCCGCGGGTGCGCCTCGGTGAGGTTCCCGATGCCCGCGTCGTGCTGAGGCTGGACCACGCCGTCGTGATGCAAGACGTGGACGAGCTCCGCGTCCGTGTGAATGCGCTCGGGCAGGCGGAAGAGGGAAGTTTCTCCGTGCTGACGGCCGACGGAACGGTGGTGGGAGAGGCGACGTCCCGACGAGCGCGGCGCAGGACGAGGCGGTGGGGCCGCTCTGTCGGCTTCACATCGGGCGCGCTGTCGGTACCGGGGATGTATCGGCTGCACGAACAGCCGCACCTCGAGTCCTGGGTCGGCGGCTGGGGCGACGTCGAGCGATGGCGGTGATTCGCGTTCTTCCGGGGTTTCAGGGGTGCGACACGCCCGGGGTGCGGTGCGGATTGGACGAGTGGGCGGGATCCGCGTAACTTATTACTTGTTCGCCCCACAGGGGAGAGCGGAGCGGCCGAAAGGCCCCGCGTCCTCTCAAGTGGTGAACCGCCCCCAACACTTACACTTGAGAATCTTGATTTTCTGGTCTACAGTTGGGGTCCTGCCACTCGGCACCTGTCACCGACACAAGCCTTCTTCTGGAAGTTCTTTTGCGTTGTTGTGATGTCCGAGGTGGCCAATATAGAAGTGAACTGCCTCACGGGTAGGTCGAGAGATCGTTTCTGTGGGTGCGTCCGTTCCTTGAGAACTCAACAGCGTGCACTTGTCAAATGCCAATTTATTCCTCGTCGGTCCGTTTTTCGGAT
>Ga0308171_1000877_pt1 | contig 49972 bp, 62 predicted proteins | sample PhyGR1_FD_202135 | JGI IMG/M metagenome (GOLD analysis project Ga0308171, IMG submission 202135) | Phyllosphere microbial communities from UC Gill Tract Community Farm, Albany, California, United States - DLSLSG.R1 | ecosystem: Host-associated > Plants > Phyllosphere > Unclassified | place: USA... | reverse complement strand
ATCTGTCGCTCAACCGCGATCGCTCGGTGCGCGGCTGGGTCCGGGCGATCGGGGCGATCCCCATCGCATCGCCCCAGCCGATCGCCAATGTGAACACCCCCGCCGACCTCGCCGCCCTGTGACGGCAGTCAATGGCGATCCCGTCCGGCCACTGACGCTCGTCCGCCTGTCGCCCGATACGGTCGAGCCGATCACCCGCGCCGTCGCGGTCGAATGCCCGGTCGCGATCGAGGTGGACGGGTTCGGCTATGCGGTGATGATGATGACGCCCGAGCGGCTGGCGGACTTCGCCACCGGCTTCCTGCTCACCGAGCGGCTGATCGACGCGCCGGGCGATATCGTCGAGATCGATCCCTTTGCGGCGGAGGCGGGCTGGATCGTCCGCGTGACGCTGGCCGAACATTGCCGGGGACGGATCCACGACCGGGTCCGCCACCGCACGAGCGACACCAGCTGCGGCCTGTGCGGGCTGTCCGGGCTGGAGCAGATCGCCCGCCCCGTTGCCAAGCGCCCCCCTGTCCCCCAGGCCCGCACCGCGACGCTGTTCGCCGCGCTGGAGGGCATTCGCACGTCCCAGCCGCTCAACGCGCTGACCGGCGCGGTCCATGCCGCCATCGCCTGCGATGCAGGGGGCGCGACGCTCGCGGCGGCGGAGGATGTCGGGCGGCACAATGCGCTCGACAAGCTGGTCGGCATGCTGGCGCGATCGGATCGGGGGGCGGACTTCATCCTCGTCACCTCGCGGATCAGCTATGAGATGGTCGACAAGGCCCTGGTCGCGGGCGTCGGGATGCTGGTCGGAATCTCGGCCCCGACCAGTCTCGCGATCGACCATGCCCGTACGCAGGGCCTGACGCTGATCGCGCTGGCGCGTGCCGATGCCATGCTGGTCGCGAACGACCCGCACGGACTGTTCCGCGACTGACCGGCCCTAGCCCATGGCGACGCGCCGCCCCGGTTCGGACTCGTCGTGCCAGTCATGGAACGGCTCGACCGCCACGGGCACCGGCTCGTGCAGGATATGGTCGCGACCGGCCCGCTTGGCGCGATAGGCCAGCTGGTCGGCGCGGGCGATCAGATCGTCGAGCGTCTCGCCCGGTGCATGGCGCACGATGCCGCCGCTGACCGTCAGGGGTGGCAGGCCCTGCCGATCGAAGAGACGAAGCAGGGCGCGGACGTCGCCGGCCAGGTGGCTGGCCCGGTTGTCGGATCGCTCCGCCGGGCCAAAGGCATCAGGCACCAGCAGCGCGAATTCCTCACCCCCCAGGCGCACCGCCAGCACGTCGCGCGCGGCCACGGTCCGCAGCAGGTCGGCAAAGGCCACCAGCACCCGGTCCCCCATCGCGTGCCCGAACATGTCGTTGACCCGCTTGAAGTGATCGAGGTCCAGGACCATCGCATAAAGGCCGTGCCCGTCGCGCTTGGCCTCGGCGAGCAGCGCGGGGCCGGCCCGGGCCAGTCCACGCCGATTGGCCAGCCCGGTCAACGGATCGCTCTCCGCATCCCGTATCGTGTCGTCCAGCGCCTTCTGGATGACCAGCAGCATCAGGAACAGCCCGGCCGCGACCAGCAACACCCCGGTCGAGACCTGCGACACGACCGCATAATAGCTGGTCGCATAATATTGCGCCGAATGCCCCGACCCCAGCGACGCCGCCATGAACGGCTTGGCCAGGAAATGCGCGCCGATGATCCCGAACACCACCATCAGCAGGGTTCGGATCGGCCCCTTCTGCGCGATCCGCCGGATGGAGAGCAGGACCAGGATCGATCCGAGCGCGAACGGCAGCTGGAACAGCATCTCATAGGGCAAGCTGTTGCGGGTGCCGCCCAGCAGGCTCATCCGCAAGGTCATTCCGCCCACCCATAGCAAGGCGGCGGGACGGCGGCATAGCCGATGACCCGCAAAGGCCTGGATCCCCACCGACATCACCGTGATGGCGCCCAGGAACGCGGCATATCCCAGCACCGCGAACAGCAGCCGATAATCGGTGAAGCGGAACAGCAATTCGCAGATCGGGGTCAGGAAACCCAGCAGATAGCTGACCATGAACCAGACCGCCGCGCGCTGCCGCAAATAGGTTATCGCGACGACGCCGTACGTCACGACGAACAGCGCCGCCATGCAGCTATTGGCTATCAGGGCATAGACGGCGGCATTCACGGCGTGGAACCCAAAGCCTCCCATTGGGATCGTGATGAGGGGACCTATCGCCCGATTGACCAAATATCCGTTAAGATCAGGTCATAAATCGCGGCACGAAAATACGTCCGCCGCCCCTCTATCGTAACAATGGCCAAGATGTCATCCTTCCGCATAGGTCAGGTCGGAGGACAATGGGCATGCGGCGGATTTTGCACGGTTTCTGGATGTCATCGCTGCTGGCGACATGTGCGGCGGCCGGTGCGGACCGACCACCCGAGAGGCCTGTGATGGAACAGGCGCGGCAATATGAAATCGCCGGACGCTATTGGGATGCCAATCGCCTGCTCGAACGATCCACCTTTACGGCCAAGGGTGGGGTGACCGATCCCTTCCTCTTTCAATATTGGGCCCAATTCACGCCCTTCGTGACCAATGAACTGGACCCGGCCCGTTATGACCTGGGCCGCCGGAGCGCGCCGGGCGACGCCGAATGGGCGAACCGGATCGCCGCCGCCCAGCCACGCGACGCCATCGACGAAATCGTCGCACGGGCCCAGCACACCCGAATCGTCATCCTGAACGAAGCTCATTACAGCCCCCGCGACCGTGCCTTTGCCTGGCAGGTGGCACGGGCGCTGCGCCCGCTGGGCTATGACGTGCTGGCGGCGGAGACCTTTGCCGGCGAAGCAGCCAAGCCGGGCGACCTTGCCCCGGTCGAACGCTTGCGGCGCGACGGCATCGTGCGCCGCGACACCGGCTTCTATACGCATGATCCGGTCTTTGCCGGGTTCGTGCGCAACGCCCTGGCGCTGGGCTATCGCCCGGTCGCCTATGAACAGACCAAGGCACAATCGACACCGGACGGCGGCGTGCCCGAACGCGAACAGGCGCAGGCGGACAACCTCCTGGCGTTTCTACGCGCCAATCCCGATGCCAAGCTGTTCGTCTATGTCGGTCACGGCCATGTATGGGAGGGCGGCAGCGACGATCCCAAGGCCGGCATGATGGCGCAGCGGCTGAAGCGGATGTCGGGAATCGACCCGCTGACGATCGAGCAGACCAGTCTGTCCGACCTCAATACCCGCGCACGCCCAGCCTTGGCCGTGGCGCAATCGCGGCTTCGGGGACGCCCTGCAATATTCATGGACGGAGAGACGCCGCTGCTGCTCGGGGCGACCGGCGAAGTGGATTTTCAGATTGTGCACCCAGCCCGAAGCTATCGCCACGGCCGCCCCGCCTGGCTGGTGACGCTGGGCGGCAGGCCAAAGGCGGTTCCCACCGCGTTGCTTCCCAAACAGGGAGAGCGGCTGGTCCAAGTCTTTGCCGCCAATGCGCCCGATGATGCCGTGCCGCTGGATCAGGTGATGGTGAAGGCCGGAGAAGCTGCGCCGATGTTGATGGTCCCAAACATCCCCGTCCGCTTCGCCACACAGGACGATGCGACTGTTGGTCAGCCTTAAGATACGAAAGAAGGAAATACACCGGGTGGTAGCGAAGGAACGCGACCATCTGAGCAGATTGTCCAGAACCCTTAAGGTTTGAGGCCACGGGCCGCGATTCGCGGCCCGCCCCTTCCCCACCGATGGATACGAGGCCCACCTAGCGGCCGCCTCGATCAGCGATCCCTGCACGCGGGACCGCCCTCATTCTGCACAAGCGCGCGGCGTCGTGGGAGCGATTCAGCCGGCGCTTTCGTGCATCCTGATTACTTCGGTTCGGGGAAGCCGAAATGTCGTTCGCCTCTGCACGGGCAACCAGTACGCTTATCAATGGCCTGACAGCCAAATTCACGGGGAAGAAGCCGGGTAGCGATCCCGTCCATCGCCACTCGATCGACGAGAATCATCCGGACGCGAAACCATGGGAGCATAACCGCTTTGCCTCGTCGGCCGAGCGGATCGCGACCGTCGAGACATTGCTGGATACGGCGCAGGAGCTGTCCCAGATCCACTACAAGCAGTTTTCCCGAAAGGAGCTGTTCGCGCTGAAGGCGCGTCACGCCGCGCTCGTCGAGGAAGACGCGCGCCTGAAGGATGCATCCCCCGCCGATCGGCCGGTCGGCCGCATGGCGGCTGTCCGCCAGGAGTTGACGGCAGTCACGGCCGAACTGGAACGTGCACGGCTCCGGCTGCGGCCGTTCGACGTGTCGGTGCTTCGCGCGATCCTGTCGTTCCTGTGCGCCAAGACCGGCCAGCTTTTCCCGTCAGGCGAGGAAATCGCCGCTCGCGCCGCCTGTTGCGTCAAAGGGGTCTGGCGGTCACTGGAACGGCTGATGGCCCATGGGTTCATCGATCGCGTCCGCCGCAGCAAGCGGAAGCCGGATAGCGACGGCCAGTTTGGACCGCAGCGCGAACAGACCTCCCACGCCTATTTCCTGAACCACCGCAAGACAATGGCGCGGCGCGTCTGGGAACGCTTTCTCCAGCTCCGTGGGCGGCGATGGAAACGGCTGGGCAAAAAGGCAACGCCCCCCACGAATGACACTCCAGCGGCCCCCACGGGCTTCCTGTCCCCTAAGTCCGCCCTAGGCGAAGCCGTCCGCAGCTTCGGCCAGTCGGTCGCAAACGCGAGTCCCTGAATGTCCTTGTATCAGGACCTAAAGAGCTAAGTGGATAAGGAGTCGCTATCGCGACACGTTGATTAGGCAGCAGTTTAAGCGGAACCCGGTAGCCTGCTGGTCCCCCAGCCCCCGCAACCGGACCACCCCACGCACCCGACAGCCAAGATCCGGCTGACGGGACGGGCGGCGTGCGCCGCCCAGGGCTATCGAGGGGGGGACCGCAGGAACCGTGCCAGCGTCATTCGGGCCGATCGCCCGTGGAAGCGTCGCCCGCAATCATCTCGGCCCAGCGGTCGAACAACCACCGCCGCCGGGTCATGTGCTGCGATCGGTTGTACGCGGCCTCGACCTTTCCCGCCTGGACGTGGGCCAGGGCGCGATCGATGGCGATGCGATCCTCCGGATACGCCTCGTTCAGCGCCGTCGCGAAGGTCGCGCGCCAACCATGCGGTACATGGCGCCCCTCGTAACCGCAGCGATTGTACAGCGCGCCGATCGCCCCCTCCCCAATCGGCCGACCGGCGCGATGAAAGATCAGATCCGCGCCGCTGCCGATCGCCCGCATCTGGCGCAGCACGGACACCGCCGCCGCCGACAGCGGGACAAGGTGGTCATTCTCCGCATCGAGCTTCTTGGCGGCCGCCATCTTCATCCGCGCGGCCGGAACGCGCCACAGCGCGGCCGGGGCGGCTGCGTCGGTCGACCAGTCGATGCCTTCGACCTCGTCCCACCGCGCGCCACGCACCGCCGCCAGGCGAACCGCGGTCAACGCCAGGAATCGCGACGCAAGTCGGATCGCTGGCGCGACCCGCGCGCGATCGGCGGCATCGAGGAGCGCGCGGGCTTCGCCAAGGTCGACCAGCGCGGGCTGGCGCTGGACCGGGCCGCCGGTCGCCAGCTCGCCCACCAGCGCCGCCGCCGGGTTGGCGTCGACGATGCTCCGGGCAAGCGCGAATCGGAACATCGCCGAGAGGCGCTGCGCGATCCGCCGCGCGGTCTGCGCCGCGCCGATCCCGTCGAGCAGGCGCAGCAGCTGGCGGGTCGTGATCGCGGCCGCCAGCTCGTCGCCGATCGCCGGGAAGACATGGCGCTCGAGGCTGGCCAGGACGTCGGCCGCGTGGACGGGCACCCATCGGTCGCGGCGATAGGCATGCCATTCGCGCGCGAGCTGCTCGATCGTGATCGAGGACCGTTCGCGCTCCTGGGCCAGCTTGGCGGCCACGGCCTTGGGCGGCGTCCCCCGGTTGACCAGGGCGCGCGCCAGGCTGGCGGCCTCGCGCGCCTGGTCCAGCGTCGTGTCGGGCCACTGACCGAGCGAGATGACCGCCTCGCGCCGATCGGCGCGGATGCGCACGCGCCAGGCGCGCAGGCCGGACGGGGCGACGAAAAGGTGAAGGCCCGACATGTCCCAGATCTTATAGGCGCGGGGCTTCGGCCGCGCGCTCTTGAGAGCCGCGTTGGTCAGCATAAGATACCTCTTTAGGGAGGGTCAGAAATGGATATTCCGTGGTGGGTCGAGATCGCCGGAAAATTGGGCCCTGCGTCCGTGGCAGCAGCGGTCTTCATCGCCACTGTTGCGCAAAATCGTTGGACCAATCGCGTGGCACGGCGCGCCGCAGATGTTGAGGATCAGAAGATACGGCTCGCTCTCCTCGAGAAGCGAATTGAGATTCTGAATCAATTCGATACGGTTTATGCCGACTGGGCACTTTCCGACGAAGTCACACCCGAAAATACTGCTAGGATGCGTCGCGTCATCACGAGCGCAGAGTTGGTGTTTCCTAGCGAGATCGGTCAGCTGGAACTCTGCAACGCGAGCCTTTGGAAAATGCGGGGGTTAGTTCGACACCTGAAAACGACCAATAGAGACGGAGATGCCCAGGAAGCGGCGATCCGAGCTCTGCTCGATCACGACAGGGCGATGGTGATCGCCTTCAAGACGCTGCGGGAGCGACTGGTCGCAGCGGCAAAGGTGGCGCCGGTCGAACCGCTTCCTCCGTCAATTCCGGAACAGTTTATCGCGTTCGCCCAGCGATTGTGGGGCAAATACCCGAAAGCACGAAGTCTGCCTTAATTTAGTCGGTAGCGATGCCTTAACCCCCATGGGTAAAGCTGTCGGGCAAGGTCTGCCCTTGATCGAGGCGGAGGGAGTATCCGCCCCGATTTTCACGAATCGGCGGATTTGCGCGCTTTTCGCATGAAGGTCGGCGGGGGAAATTCCCCCGCCATACCCCCCGTCACGCCGCCGCGCGTCGCCGGATACCGGCTTGCCGCACGATAACCGTCGCCGATCCGGCCGCGAATGCGACGGCGCGGATAGACGCGATCAGGTACGGATAGCCGCCGGTCGCAGCGGGCAGCACCACCCGACGCGTGCGCAGCGTGAGCAGCGCGGCGTCATTCAGTCCCTGGTCCGTGGTGGCCTGCGGCCCACCCATGTCGATCGAGCCAAAGCTCGTCCCACCTGCGCCTGCCGACGAACCGTTCAGCTCCATATGGATGGTCGCCAGCGATGCCGCGCCGCCCAGGACCTCGACCAGCGCGAAGCCTTCGACCTCGTCGCCGGGCCGCAAATTCGCGTGATAGGCCCCGGCGCTGGTGCCCGCGAGTGTCTGGGTCAGCGTATAGGCTCCGGCCGCGTTATAGGTGATCGCGGCTTGCAGGCCGTTGCCGACGCCGTCCGGATTGGCAACGCTCGACAGGGTGGCCGAACCGACGTTCGCCCCCATGGCCGCCGACCAGTTCGCCGGAACGTCACCGGACACGCCGTTACCGGCGGTCCCGCCGGTGCCGGTCATGAACAGGTGGTTGGTCAGCAACTGGCGACGACCATTGGCCGGGATGTCGAGCACGCCGCGCGACAGCACCAAACGCGGCGCCACCAAACGGTCGAGCAACGTGGCCAGGCTCTTGCCGTGCCAGAAAGCGCCCCGGCCGTTCAGGTGCACCCCGTCATAGCTATAGCCCGACCGGAACGTCGGCGTGGTCGCCCCCGGCTGCATGACGACCGGATAGGCGTCATGCAGGAAAACGCCGGGCGTGCGCTCGGCATAATCCGCCAGCATCGTGCGGTAGTTGTTCAGCGCGGCGAGCTTCTCGGAGGTGTTGATGGTTTCGGCACCCACCTCCTGCTCGATAATTACCGTCATGCCAGCGCGCAACGCGGTGTCGGCGATCTGCTTCATGTCGCGCATGGCGACGGCCGCCACGGTATCGACCGTCACCTGCTCCCCCGTCACCGCATGGTTATAGGTGAAGCCCGACGCGACCTGACCAATATTGTTCACGCCGCCCTGCACATAGAGCAGCCCCGCGCCGGTCGCGATCGCGGCGGGCAGACGCGCGAGCATCTGGTCGGTGCGGTCGCCGCTGACACCGAAGGTGTCGCCGATCGTGATGCGGTGGCCGAGCAGCGAGTTCGCCACGTTGACCGGCGACCGGCAGCAGCGGTTCCGCCGCGACGGATCGAGATAGATGATCGCCACCCGGCTGTCGCCAAGGGCGGTCATCGACTTGGCGAGGCGGCGATCCGGCTGGATCGCGAGCCGCGCGAGCGTGGAAAGGCCGACGCCGATGCCTCCGGAGGGATAACCCATCGATCAAGCCTCCGCGATCAAAGCGCTGGCGGTCGTGCCGGTCGCCCGGACAAACTGCGCGCGGACCGCCAGATAGCTGGCGTCTGGAAGGTTGCGATACGTCACGTCTTCGGTGCCATCGATGCCGCGAAGCACGACGTCACCGCCGATGCCGACATAAATGCCCTTGGGCACGACCGACAGCTCGGCCGTGTCGCTGGGGACAACGGCATAGGGCGCGCGGGACGGCGCGTCGGGGGCGTCGCTGAAATTCTGGTACTTGTCCAAACCAATCACTCCTTGTTGGTGATGATGAGTTCGCGGACCCGCTTCCCGCCCTGCGCACCGACCGTGTAGGTCGTCTCGACGTCCTTGATCGCGAAGCGCGAGAAGGCCGCGCGCGCGCCGTCGGTGGCGTTGATGGACAGGATGAAGCGGCCGCGAAGGGTGGCGAGCTGGTCGGCCAGGCGCTCGAAATCGGCGCGCTCGAACACGCCGGGTCCATAGTCGTCCTCGCAGTCCCAGTAAGGCGGATCGAGATAGAAGAGGGCGCGCGGGTCGTCGTAGCGCGCGATGACGTCCGCATAGCCCAGCCGCTCGATCGTCACGCCAGTCAGGCGCGCCGTCAGGCGGTCGAGATTGGGGAGCACCTTGCGCGGATCGAAAGAGCTTGATCGATGCTTGTGGGCACCGAAGCTGCGCGAACGCACCTTGCCCCCAAAACTCAGGCGCTGGAGGTACAGGAACCGCGCGGCGCGCTCGATGTCGGTCAGGGTGGCTGGATCCACGCGGCGCAGCCGGTCGAACTCCTCCCGGCCCGACAGCATGCTGCGCAGCTCGGCCGCCAGCGCGGCGGGGTGGCGTTGCGTGATCCGGAAGAAATTGACCACGTCGCCGGAAATGTCGTTGATGACCTCGACCGGCGCGGGTCGCGCGCGGCGCAGGAAGATCCCGCCCATGCCCACGAAAGGCTCAATATAGCTGCGATGCGGGGTCGCATCGATCAGGGCGGTCAGTCGCTTGGCAAGGTTACGCTTCCCGCCCAGGTACGGCGCGGGGGTCTGGATAATCGAAATGAGGGTGGTCCTGTCGCGAAGAACACGTCGGCTACGCGCGCGAAGGTGTGCCGCCCGGCGGATGCCGGGCGGATCGTCCGGCGCTCTGTCGCCGGGGGATATGGGTTAAGAGAGCAGTGGGGGTGGAAAGGTGGGTATCAAAGGCAAGCTGCCGGCAGCGCCTCGTTGACGTTCCTGGCAGTAGACGTTGATCGACTACGATCTCGTGGAACGCACAAGCCTCACGCAAACCTCGTTGGCGATGCTCCCGCTTCTCCGTGTCTGACGGGCAACTTTGCAGAACCCTGGTTTGAAAACAGATCCGGGAAACTGATTAGTTATTTAAAACCGCAGTCCGAAATCCATGCCCAGCGCGTCTCCGTCTCCTTCCCTTTCAAGAAGGCAGCCCGGCCGCTACCGACCAACTCGAACCATTCTGCGGCGGGCACACGAACTGCTGCTGACGCTGGAACCTGCCATTCATGTGGCATCGAGCCTTTAGGCGGTTGAGCGCCCATAGCGGTCATTCGAGTCTTTCTTTCAACTGCTTGAAGCGGGTACGTTCTGGAAGGTGAGCGTCAACACGTCAAACTGGCGTAGAGAACTGGAGGCCAGAGAACGGCACTAGGTGATGCGAGACTGAAAGGGTACAAGTTCCATTATGGACGGTCGAAATAGGAAAACTAAACGGTCGGCCACCGAACCTTGGCCGATGGATGAGCTTCAGCGCGATTTTGAGAAGATCATTCGTGAGGCCTTTGAGGCAGGGAGCAGATTAACCAAGAGGCAGATCGAGCGCATAGCATCGGCAAGCGTGAAGTCGGCAGGTAGACTTTCCTACCGCTCGCTTGTCGAGAGTGCGCCTCCGATGCTAGAGGAACGACGCAATCAACAAGCAGCCTTCGAATCGCGCAACCTGCGTCGATGGAGAAAAGCATTCGATTTACTGGAGACAATATGGGTCTGCTGTGAAGAAATGGGCAGCGCGTTCAATGGGCATAATCGCGCTCAGGCTGTTCAAGATCAGGACCATGTCTTCGAGGCAATGACGTATCTTCATGCAAAAGCCCTTCTCGTTACGTCCGAGATAATCTGCTTATTGAGAGGAGGGTTCGCCGATGGCGCGCTTACGCGCTGGCGCACTCTTTATGAGAACAACGTCATTGCAACCTTGATACGACAGGAAGGGCAGGAACTTGCATTGAGGTACGTGGCTCACTCGCGCGTACAGGCATGGCTGCGGGCAGTAGCCGAGCCAAATTATCTACCAGATGAGAATACCGAACTCCAGAATGAAGCCGAATTTGCCATCTTGACCTTTGGGGAAGAAATGAAATTTCGACATGGCTGGGCTTCAAAGTTAACTGGCAAAAAAAAGCCAACATTCAGCAATATTGCCGAAAAGTGCGGCCAAGAAACTGATGGCGGTATCTATGAATATGCGTCTCGACATATTCACTTTAATCATCGAATGTTCGACGAGCTATTAGCGACATGTGAGTCTGAGGAAAACGTGCTGCTCGTGGGGCCGAGCAACTCGGGAATGGTCGAACCTCTCACAGTGACCGCGATTAGTGTGGTCGAGGCCACCGCTCTACTGTTGCTATACAAACCGAACCTTGACCGGCTTGCATTACTGGATTCTGTGTGGCGGATGGCCAAACGCATGAACAAGCTGGCGAGCAATCTTGAAAAGCGCACCTTCGAAGCGGCAAAGAAGCGTAAGGAACTTGTGAGGTAGATGTTAGCAGAAGAGACAGTCCGCTCTGACCAATTCTTCAATCGCGTGTCTGCTTGAGTATCCTGTAACGACGAGCTGGCAGTCCGCTGACGGCGCAAGGTTGCTAATTCGGGGCTACCGAAACAACGGAGGTCTGAAGATCTACTCCTGCCGGAAGCTGTAGGCCGCCGCCGTCAGGGATGGCGGGTAAGTCTCAACGCCGGTCATGGCGATTGGGTCTGACGGCTTTCGATCTGCTCCTACGTGGCGAGTTTCGACAAGCTGCAGATACTCCATTCGACCGTGCCAAACGGGAGACCCGAACCGCTGCGGGGCGGCTAGTGACCGGAAACGGGTGCTAGTGTCCGGGGAAGATGGTGGGGCGGTCTCGGCCTATCGCCTCGCCCGGCCGCGTACCGGGCGGTTAGCCGCGCGATAGCACAGAGACCGCGCCCTGCTTATTTCCCGAACGGGTCTTTCATTCAGCAGGCCACCCGGCGAAGCCGGTCAACCTGTGCTTTCCGCGCGCGGGCCACTCCCTTCGGCTAAGTCCGGAGCAGCAGGCCGCCCTTGCAGCCCGCGCGGGCGATCGTCAACCGCCCGTGACCAGGCGATAGTCGGCCGTGGCCCGCTCGGCATCGCGCAGCGCGTCCTCGCGCACCGCCGGGGTGGTCGCGCTGCGCGCCACGAACAGCGCCTGCTCGACGATCTCCGCCATCGCCCGGATCAGCGCGGCACGCTCGGGCGGGAGGAAGGCCAGGAACGGCGCTGCGAATGCCCGCGCCTGGTCGAAGTCGGCACTGGCCGCCGCCAGCCGGGCCGAGGCGGACGGGCCCGACCGCATCGTCGCGCAGCCTGTGAACGGCAGCAGCATCGAGGCGAGCAGGATGATCCGGAACCAGATCGCGCGCTTAAACCGCCGCATATTCAGTCTTCGCATCGAAGCACGGACACGCCTTGAGCCATTCGTTCGGCTCGATCCGCCCATTGCCGTTACGGTCTGGGGAGAAGTCGCGGTGGCCCTGGATGACGGCCGAGCGGTGCACGCTCTTCAGTTCGCGCAGCAGATCGAGCAGCGCGGCCTTCTGCGCTGCGGTCCGCGTGTCGGCTGGGGAGCCATTGGCGGCCAGCCCACCGACATAGACGACGCCGATCGAGCGGGCGTTGAACCCCTGGACGTGCGCGCCGGGCTGCGCTTTCGGGCGGCCGACCCCGATCGTACCGTCGAGGCCGACGACGAAGTGATAGCCGATGTCCGACCATCCCTTCGCGCGGTGCCAGGCCCGGATTTCCTCGACGGTGACGGCGCGACCGGCGGGGGTCGCAGTGCAGTGGACCGCGATATGGTCGATCTCGCGGACGATCGGCGCGCGCGCGGCTGCGCGCCACGGGGCAAGTGGCGTGGTGGTCATCTCTCGATCTTTCAGGAACAGGCCGGGACAATCCGGCGGGAGGGTCAGGCGGCGGGCGTCTCGGTCGCGCCGATCTCTTCGGCAACGCGCTTGAAAAAGCGGTCGCGGGCCAAGCGGACCAGGCGGTCCGAACAGACGGCCGCCAGCGAGCCGATCAGGACGCGATAGTCAGTGCCGACCGTCACCCCGACGATGCGGGCGGCGCCGTCGCTGATCGCGATGGCGAGGAGGCCGAGCATCCCCAGGAGGAGCACGTCGGCCAGCACGCCGCGCCAGGTCAGCTTGCGCCCCTCGGTCAGCGCCAGGCTATATTTGGCGGCGGTCCCGATCGCGAGGCCCGCGATCGTCGGCCCGTACTTCGCACCGGCAATGCCTGCGATGGATGAAACCGGCTCCGTCACATGCGCGGCCCGTCGAGGCGGTACGCATGGTCGTCGGGCAGCGCATAGGGACGCAGCGTCGACCAGATGCAATAGCCGAGCAGCGCCGCATGTTCGGCAGGCGACGGGTCGGTGACGATCATCAGCTCGACGATCCGGCACGGCTGGGTGCCATAGCTGGCATCCGGCCAGCCGCCGATCGTCAGCGCGTTGGCGGGCGCGTCGCTGTCGAACGAATAGCCCTTCGCCCCCGCCGCCCCGCCGTCATAGGACACCTGCGCCAGCCCGTCCGGCGCGAATGAGGCGACCGCCGCGAACTGGCGGCCGACCGTCACGCCGTCGACGCGCGCGTTATTCCTGTCCGGCGCGCCGATATGGCCGCCCGCGACCAGCATCGTCTTGGCCGGGTCCAGTTCGTCGTTCACGAAGCCGAGACAGACCTGCGGCCGACGTCCGGTCGGGATCTGGGGCGGCTCGATCGTCACCATCGATCGGACCGCCAGCACCTTGCCCGACAGCGCGCCGTCGTGACGCTCGCCAGCAAGATAGACATAGGTGGTCTGGCCGTCGCGGCGCGGGAAATTCTCGCACCGGAGCATCGGCCCGGCCAGCGACGACGGGGCGACCGGGAAACGGACCGCCGGGCCGGTGCCGACCTGGTTGCCGTTGACGTCGCGGTACTGCCAGCCGGTCGGCTCATAGACGGGCTGCGGGCCGTTATACGCGCTGATATGGTTGGCAACCAGGTTGCCGACCAGGCTGCGCCAGGCGGACACATTGCCGTTGCCGTCACGGGTCAGGGTCGAGGGCGCGCGCGCCGACCACCAGCCGACCAGCTTTGAGCCGAGCCGGGTGTCGGGCTCCCAGGGCGGGCGATACAGCTCGGTATCGGACGCGACGATGGGGCCGCCCGCCTTGAACAAGATGAACGGGACGGGCGCTGCGGGGGCTGCGGTCATGGGGTGATCCTCAATAGGAGGTGATGCGGCGATTGAGCGCCAGGCTCCGGATCGCGATGCGGACGGTCCCGGCCGCGCAGGCGCGGATGCGGGCGGAGATGGCGAGCCAGCTGGTCCCCTCGGCCGCCAGCAGCGTGGCCGGGCGGCCGCGCAGGGTCAGGAGCGCGGGTTGATGAAGGCCCGGCGCATCGGCGATCAGCCCGTCGCCATCCGCGAAATTGCGTTGCGCCTCGGTCGACTGACTGCGGCGGACGACGTTGCTGCCGACCACCGAAATCAGGCCGAGCGCGGTCGTCGCCTCGAGCAGCTCGGCCACCAGCGACGCCTGCACGATGTCGCCACCGAACCACTTATTCAGGGCGACGTCCTGGGTCAGATAGATCTCGTCCCCCGCCGCGCTGAAGGTGATCGACAGAATCAGGTTGTTGCCCACGCCCTCCGGATCGGCGCGGCTGGATAGGACGACGGTCGCCCCCGACGACGCGCGGACCGTCCAGCTGCCCGGCACGTCGCCGCCGACGTCACCCGATCGCAGCCCGCCCGAGGTGGAAACGAAGAGCGGATTTTCGAGCAGCTGGCGGCGGCCATAGGCGGGCAACTGGATCGCGGCGCGCGCGGTGGTCGGCCGGGGGAGGATCAGCTGGGCAAAGAGCTTTGCCAGGATGCGACCATGAACGAAGCTCCCGCGCGGGGCCTCGTGCGTGCCGTCATAGGAATAGCCCGCCCGAAAGGTCGTGCCACCGGCCGCCGGGTTCATCATCTCCCCGCGCACGTCGCAGAGATAGATGTCGCGCGCGCCCTCGGCCCAATCGATCAGCTGCGCGTTCAGCTCCTCGATCTGCGCCCATTGCCCGGCGGTCAGCGAGTTGGCACCGACCTCCAGCTCGACGACCGCGATCATGCCCGCCGCGACCGCCTTTTCGGCCATGGCGCGGATATTCTGGAACGCGATCGTGCCGCTCGTCTCGGCGGTCGGGTAATTCTGCGCGATGTCGTTGACGCCGCACATCAGATACAGCGTGCCCGCGCCGGTCGCGATCGCGGCATCGATCCGCTTGGCGATCTCGTCCGTGCGCTGACCGGAAATGCCGAAGTCAGGCAGCACGGTCAGCCGCCCGCCGATCAGCGCGTTGGCGCAGTTGAGGCCCGACGCGGCACCGTAGCGCAACTGCGTGGTGCCGGGCAGGCCGTCGATCGTGACCGCGTCCACCCGGCTGTCGCCCAGGCCGATGACGATATGACGGCGTCCGCTGCGGTCAAACAGCGGGGTGACGATCCCCTTCACCCGCCGGTTCACGCGCTCCTCGGACTTCCCCAGATCCGCGAAGGACACCAGGCGAAGCGCCCCACCATTGGTCCCGACGACGCCGATCCCGGCCTGCCAGTCGCCGGTCGCGGCCCGGATCTCCTCGGTCGCGGCGCGGGTGGCCGAATCGATATCCGCCGCGACCTTGCGGGCGGCCCGCTTCATGTCGCCCGCCGTCGCCAGCCGGAGGATCTGGCCATTCGTCCCCACCAGCCCCGCCCCCGACAGCCAGTCGGGGACCAGGTCGCGGACCTCGGCCTTGGCCTGCTCGCGCGAGGCGTCGACCTGGGCGGTGGTGCGCCGCTTGGCGTCCGCCATGTCGGAGGCCGTCGCCAGGCGCAGCTCGACGCCGTTGGTCCCCACCACCGACGCGCCCGGCCGCCAGTCGAAAAGCAGCGTTCGCATCGAGTTGCGGATCGGTTCATTCGCGTCGTACCAGGTCTGCAAATCGGCGCGCAGCCGATATTCGAGCCCGACGTCGCGGACATAGACCGGCATCCCCTCGACCCGGCGATCGGCGGGGATCGCGGCCAGATCCGAATAGGTCGCGACCGAGTTGCCATAGCCCGCATTCACCGCGGCGGCTTCCGCCCGGATGGCCGCTCGTTCGGCCCGATCGGTCATGCCAGCGCCATCGATGCGCAGCTCGGTCACATTCACCCCGGCGATCGTCAGGGTCGAGCCCTGCGTCGGCAGGCCGGTCGGATTGGGCGGATAGGGCGGCAGGCGCTTGAGCGGCGCCGCGTCGGAGCCGAACGCATGCGGCAGCACGATCATCCGCCCGACCAGCCGCGTCTCGCCACCGATGCGCAGCGCGTAATGGAAGATCGCCGGCGCGCCGATCTCGCCCTGATAGGGCAGCGCCTGACGCGGTGCCTTGCTCAAGCGAATGCGCAGGTCGCTGACCGGCTGACCGTCGACGATCGTGACCGACATGACGATCAGGCCATCGGATGCGGAGGGGTCGGCCTTGGTCAGCGAAATCAGCGGCGGGCCGGGCGCGTCTTCCTGCGCGCGGGCCTGCAAGTCGACACCGACCGAGGCCAGATTCACACCGACGACGCGCAGCGGATAGTCGTACACCTCGTCGTTGCGCCAGATCGACAGATCGAGGCGGGCGGTCGTGGCCATGCTTATGGTTCCTGGTAAACGCCGCCCTCGCGGGGGGTCTTTTTGTAGGTGCGAGGATAGGACCCGCCGCCATATCCGGCCGGTGGGGACTCCGGCTGCGGATAGGTGCCATCGCTGGCCTGGGTCAGCTGACTGCCGAGCAGCACGTGCCGGGCATCCGCCACGGTCGTCAGGGTTGGGACCGGCACCGCATAATAGCCGGTGTCCTGGTCGTTGTAGAAAACCTGATAGAGCGTGGCGGGCTGGAGGTTGGTGATCGTCCTGCCCGCGAAAGAACGAACCTCGCCCGTATCGAGGACGGCATCGAACGGGCCGACCGTGATCGTGTTGGCGGTGCTGGACAGCGTCCACGCGGACCGCTCGACCACAGTCCGCGCGCCGCGCTCGGCCGCCTTGTCGGCCGCCTCGCCCACGACGCCGATCGCCTGGATCAGCGGGTCTTTCAGCGGGTCGTACCGGATGACCGCCGCCGCGACGACCGGCGGGCTGTCGTCCTTGTCCCAGGCATAGGTCGCGGCCGTCTCCAGCCGCAGCCGCATGTTGCACTGATTGTTCTTGCCGGGCTCCTGCTCGATGACGCGGAACAGCGCGCGGTCGAAACCGAGCGGCCCGAAGGTGAACGGGACCAGGCTGCCGACCGGCCACGCCCACGCGCGGATATCGAACGGGGCGGAGAAGATCCGTTCGTTATGCTTGCGCGCCAGGGCCTGCTTGGCGATGCGCTGGGCATGGCTGGCGCTTTCGACCCAGCCCAGGTCGAGCTTCAGCACCCGGTCGATGCCGAACGACGAGGGCAACCGGACCTCGGGATAGTCGATCAGCTGATACAGCGAGTTGGTCGACGTATCGACATATTGGCCGCGAACCACGGTCGGCGTCTCTTCGAGCGCCGGGTCGGGGTCCCACTCGAACGGGCCGACAACGTCCTGGGTGAACAGGCCGGGATCGGTCGCGGCCGAGGCCAGGTCGTTGTGCGCGATCGACAGGCCGAGCTGGCCGTTGATCTCGATGATGCGGCCGTTACAGGCCGCCAGCATGGCGTCGAGCGTGCGGCTGGGGTCCTCCCCCTCCGAAATCACGCCGCCGCCATAGTAACGCGGCTCCAGCCCGCCGGTCGAACGGTTGGCCATCTCCGCCGCCAGGTTCGCGCAAAAGGCGAAACTGGCCATGTGCAGGCGCTTGGGCGGGATGCCCATGCCAACCGCGAGCCGCTTTTCCCCGGTGGCCGGGTTGGTGATCCGCCACCCCATCATGACGCGCAGGATCTGGAGCGGAAGGTTGCTGCCGATCTCCTCCCCGCCGGAGGCAAAGCGCCAGGTCGACTGGTCGTCCGCGCGCATCTCGGTACGGCGCGGATCGTACACCATGCCGCCACGCCCGATGATCGTCATGCGGCTGGGCGGGCCGGACGAAAACGGGCTCTCCGCCTTCTTGCCGTTGCCCGTCACCTTGAATCGAAGGTGCAGATAGGCGCAGCCGGTCAGCCGGTGCGCGCTGTTCCACTTTCCGCTGGCGAAGGTCGTCGCATTCGCGGGCGTCCCCTCGAGGACGATCGCCTCGACCGAGAAATAGCCGCTATACTTGCTCTGGACGCCGCTGCCCGTCGACCAGGCCAGTTCGTCGTTCAGCCAGATTTCGTCGACGCCCTCGATCTTGTGGCTGGCGACGCAGACGATCCAGTCGCAATAATCCTGGTTCGTGCCCGACCATTCTTCATATCGGACGTCGGTCGCCAGCGCGGTCGAGCCCAGGACGGTGGTCCGGAAGGCGCGCGGGTCGATCGTCGCATAAAGCCGGTCGGTCTGGGACTTCGGCACCTGCGGCGCCTTGGTCAGCGCCGCCGCCGCCATCGACAGCCCGCCCGCCACCGTGAACATGGTCGCGGCCGAAACGCCCGCGACACCGAAGCTCAAGGCGGTCGCGATGCTCAATCCCGCCGCCACGCCGACGCCGGTGACGACCAACGCGGCCGCGCCGACGACCAGCGCGGCGGTCTTCAGCGCCTTCGCCATCAGTAGGGCACCCGCCACGCGGCGGTTTCCAGCGCCGGATCGCGATCGAGGCGGATCAGCCCCTCATGCTCGCCCTCCGCCCCGACCGCGACCAGGTGCAGCCCGAGGCAAATCGCCAGCAGGCCCGACGTCATCACGATGTCGCCGCGATGCGCGAGCGGCGGGCCGACCCGCTCGAACTTGGCATCCATGGTCGCCGCCAGCGATCCCGCGCCGATCCGGGTGAGCGCGCGGGCCGCGCCGAGCGCCGTCGAATAGCGCCCCCGAAACTCGGCCATCGGATCTTCGCCGGTCATCGCCAGCACGGCCCCGGCCGCGAACAGGCAGCAGTCGTGACCGCCCCACTCGAACGCGCGCAGCCGGATGCTTTCGAGATACGCGGCCAGCCGCGTATCCCAGTCGGGATGACGATGCATGGTCGCTCCTTCAGCGTCGGCGGTTGGCGCCGTTGGCGATGGCGATCGACAGCTCGGCCGAGCGGTCGCCCGGATCGTAGAGCTGCTGGTCGAGATAGGTCCGGTTGGACGCCTGACCGAAATAGGCCAGGTATGATTCGAGGTTGAGCACGATCGTCTGCGACCGCTGGTCGCCCACAACTTTCGGCACGCTCATATAGCCGGTGTAATAGGCCCACACGCCGATCAGCTGCGCGGTGTCGGGGTCGAGCATGCCTTTCCACAGCCGCGCGTCGCGGCCCTGCCAATTCGCCTTGTTGCCGATCGTATTGAGGGTGTCGCTATCGACCCCCATCAACCCGCGCAGGGTCAGGGACACGCCGTCGCTCCCGCCCTCCTTGGCCTTCACCACCGACACGCCGACCACCTTCGAGTCGACCGCCTGGAAGGTGAAGCCGTCCAGATCCGCGTCGCCGGTGCTGGAAAAGGTGACGTCATACGGCCCATCGGTCACGCGGACCGGACCGTCCGCCAGGTCGAGAAAGCAGAACGTCACCGGGCGGCGGACCCGCGCGTCCAGCGCGTTGCGCGTGGCGAGGTTCGGACGCGAGGCCATTAGAACGCCTCCTCGCACTTGAAGCCGATGTCGTATTTCCGGCCCGGCGATACCGTCCAGCCGGTCGTGTCATCGGCCATCGCCATGACGCCGTAAGGCCGGACCGCCTCGATCGGCGCGGCGTCGGGGACGCGGGCCTCGATCTCCGGGACGATCGCGATGACGCCGCGCCCGTCGCTACCGAAGATGAACGCGGCCGTGACCTGGTAAAGCCGCTCCCGCACGGTGACGAAGTCGCCCGCCTGGAGGTAGGAGCCACCGACGAACCCGCGCACGCGCAGGGTCGTCCCGGTCTGGTTCGCACCGTCGACCACCGGCGCGGTGCCAGCGCCGACCAGCACGCCCTCCTGCGCCGCCTCGCCCGCGTTCAGCCGGAACGCGTTGACCCGGCCGCGCAGCAGCGCGAGCGCCGCCCGCCATGGCCGGATCGCCTGCTCGCCCTGCATCGTCGGATATTCGACCTCGGCCGACCAGCGGGCGGCTTCGGGGAGGATCGTGACGCGGCGATACGATACGAACTCGCCCTCGACCGACTGCGACGGCTGGCGCAGCGACCATTTGATTTTCGCCGCGATCGGCTGGGGCGGAAGGTCGACGATCATCCGAAGCCTCCCGGCAGCGACGGCCGCCGCATCTCGCGCATCGTCCGAGCGGTCGCACCGGCCATGATCGGCTCGGCCGCTTCGGACACGGTCTGCACCGCGGTTTCCTGGACCTTGGCGATCAGCAGGTCGGAGGCGTCGACCTTCACCCGCGTATCGACCATCAGCCGGTCACGCGCGCCCGATCGCAGCCGCGCCATGTTGGGGCGGGGTTCGCGCAGGCGGGGCATGGACGGGGTGGACAGGCCGGGCGAGCCGCCATCCGCAAACTTGCGCAAGCGGCCGGAATTAATCGCCGCCAGCTCGGGCAGCCACTCGGCCGTCGCCGCCGCGTTGACGATGAACTCACGGTTGGAGACACGGATCGCGCCCTTGCCGCCCGCCAGCAGCGCCAGGATCGAGTCCGACCGGCCGCCGCCAGGTCCCCGGATCAACCCGCCCGGCGAACCGCCATCCGCAAAGCCGGGCGCGTCGATCGGTCGGCCGCCATCCGCAAAGCCGAAGAACCCGCCGCCGATCGAGGCGACGATCGCTTTCTGGATCGCCAGCCGCGCCAGGTCGGCGATGACGCTGCCGACCACATCGGCCGCCGCGCCCTTCAACCCCAGCAGATCCGTCACCGCCTGGGCGGTGGCCCGCGATCCGGCCTCCTCCATCTTGGCGAAGCCTTGCACCGCAACGCTTTGCAGGCTGTTCTTCACGTCCTGCGTGGCGGCCTTCACCCGCTCGCGATACTGGTCGATAGGCCCGGCCGCCTGACGGTCGAACTGCTTGTCCTCGGCCTTTTCCTGCTCGGGCAGGCGCTTCAGGCCATCCTTGGCGCGCTGTACCGCCTCCGGATCGTCCGAGGTGGCGGCGATCCGTTCCAGCGCCTTGCGGCGCTGTTGCTGCTCCAGATCGAGGATCTCGCGCGCGATCCGCTGGCGATCGGCCTCGGTGACGGCCATGCTTTCCTGAATGCGCAGGATGTCGATGCGGGCGGACGCATCTTCGTTCGCCACGTCGAACTGGCGGTCGAGCACGCGGCGGGCGCGTTCGGTGTCGATACTGGCAAGGCGCTGCTGGCGCGTCGCCTCGTTGACCGCATGGAGCTGGAGCGCCTGCCCGACCGTCAGATCGCCGGTCTTCAGCCGGTTGGCGATGCGCGCGCGGGCGGTGTCCGCCTCCGCGTTGATCTCGTCGCGCAGCAGGCCGTCGCGCTGCTCCTCGGTCACCGCGCTGCGGCTGGTCGCCTCGATCAGCCGTTTGCGCAACGACAGATAGTCGTTGTTGAACGTGTTCTCGTCGACCAGTACCGCCTTCTGCGCCGCCAGCTCACGCTTGCGCATCGTCTCGGCCGAAGGGCCGCGCGGACCGGCACGGCCCCACTCGACATGATAGACCCGCTGGCCCGGCTCGTTGAGGATCTTGCGCAGCCGGACGCCCGCATCCTCGAACGCCTTGCGGATCGACGCGACGGAAATCCCGGGCCCGTAAGCAATGTCGAGCGCCTGCCCGCGTTCGTGCGCGCTGGTGCCGGGCCGCGCCACCGGCCCGTTATGGCGACCGGCCTGCGCATCGGCGAAAAGCTGGGCCTGCCGCTCATGGCTGCGAAGGCCACTCGTCACCCGACCACCGATCGAGGCGACGATCTCCTTTGCGCCGTTCAGATCGATCTCGCGGCCGAACTGGCGGTTGGCGTTGCCGGGATGGCGCGCGGCGTTCACCCGTGCCTGCGCCGTCTCGATGGCCTTTTTCTTCTGCTCTTCCAGCTCCTGGAGGCGGCGCTTCGACTCCGCGCCGATCTGTTTGCCGAGCTTCGCCTGTTCGCGCTGCTCGTCCTTCAGGGTCTTGATTCTGTCGTCATACAGCTTGGTGACGGCGCGCACCGGGTCGATTGCGGTCTGTGCCTGCTCGGCCGCCAGGTCGACTCGGCTGACGTTCAGATTGACCTGTGCCTTGGCCAATTCGTCGTTGGCGACCTTCAGCTTTGCCGTCAGGCCGTCGACGTCAGCTTGACGATTGCGCCGCGCGATCGCGGCCGCTCGCGGATCGCTATTGGCAAACTCGCTATCGTCCAGCGCCTGCTTTGCCGCGACGGCATCTGCCAGACGAGCAGCGGTCGTTTCGCGTATACGCAGCGCGCGCTCTGCTTCGACTCGTGCCGCAATGTTGGCGCGCTCGGCCGCGCTGTTTTCCGCTTCCGCTACCTCGTTGAGCGCCTTGGCCTGGTCACGGATCGCCTGGGCGACACCGTCCAGCGTGACCTTGAACCGATCCTTCGCCTGCGCGGCGATGCCGGTTTCATGCGCGTCTTTCTGGAGCTTGGCGACGGCGTCTTCGACCTCGTCACCGAACAGGTGCAGGTTCTTCGTCAGCGCGCCGACCACCAGCATGCCGCCGGTGATGGCCAAACCCCACGGACCCAGCATGAAATTCGCGAATGTCCGCATCCGCGCGGCGGTCGATCCCGCCTCACCTTGCAGAAAGGTCAGCTGACCGGCCGCCTGGGCGCCCTGGATCGCGATGACCTGGAACACATTCGCGCCCATCGACAGCTGGGTAAAAGTGTCCTGCGCCTGGTAGGACAGCCCCTGCATCGCCATCCGGTTGCCCATCATCGCCGCCATGGCGCGGCGCTGCGCCTCGGTCAGCTGCTGGGTCGCGGCGCTGGCGCCGGGGATGGCGACGGCGTGCTGATAGAGCCGATCGCGCGCATATTGCTGGGCCGCGCCATATTCACGCAGCGTGATCGCGCCGCGTCGGAACAGGTCGTCGGCGCGGTCCATCTCCTGGTCGAACCGGACCTGCGCCAGATACATGGGGTCGAGCGCGCCACGCAGCTCGCGCACCGCCAGCGCCATTTCGCGCTCTTCCTGCGCGGTCGCGGCGGTCGCGAGGGCCAGCTGTCGCTCGCGCTCGGCCGCGCCGCCGACCTGGGCGGCATGAACCTGCAATGCGGTCCGCGCCAGATCCTGGGCGGCCTGATATTCGCGCAGGGTAATCGCGCCAGCCGCGTACAGCGACTCCGCGCGCAGCAACTCGTCGTCGAATCGCTTCTGCGCCGCGAACATCGGGTCCAGCTGGGCGCGCAGGATGTCGGCCTGCGTCGCCAACTCGCGGGTCTGGCGCGCCGCCAGGGCCTCGGCCTGGGCGAGCCGTTCGGCCTCGGCCGCCGCCTCGGCCACGCGCTGGTGACGGCCGACGAAATGGTCGGCAGCCTCCGCACTTTGCATCAGCTCGATCTGGACGCGCTCCAGCGCCCCGGCTTCGGACAGGAGCGCGGCCGCCTCGCGCTCCGCCTCGATCCGCGACGCCTCGGACGCCTGGATGAACAGGCGGCTGGCCTCGCTGGTATCGCCGACCGCCGCCGCCGTCCGGCGGGCAGCGGCGGTGATCAGCTCGAACGATCGCGCGCGGTCCTGGGCGGCCGCCCCGCGCGCCTTCAGCTCGTCAACGCCAAGATCGGCAGAGCCGCTGACGGTCGGCCCCTTTACCGACTGCGCGGCGATGCGCTGGACCTGGGAGAAACTGGCCTCGAACGACTTCTGCGCGCGCTTGGCGGCATCGTCGGCCAGATCCGCAAAGGCCCCGAACTTCGATCCCATCCGGCCGATCGAACGGTCGACATTGTCGGCCATCCGGTCGGCGCGGCGCTCGAAACGGTCCAGCGGTTGCTCTGCTTCGGTCAGGTGGCGGCGCAGCAACTCGGTTGCGGCGTCGACCTGGAGGAGCAGGCGCTCGGTGACGTCAGCCATAGACGTCCCCCCTTTCGATCATTGGTCGTCGGGTACGGCGTTGAAGTGCTCGTAGCCCTCGATCGCCGCCCAGAACTCGTGCGGGGTGGCGGCCATGAACTCATGCGGCCGCCACGACAGCGCGGCGGCCGCCAGCCCGATCAGCCGACGGCGGGGGCTTCTTCGGTCGTCATCATCGCCGTCGGCTTCAGATTTCCCTCCGAATCATAACCGCCCGTGACGGCCATCGAGAGGAGGCCCGCCAGCGTCTTCTGCGCGACCAGGATGCCGCCAGCCGAGTCGAGGATCAGGCGCGCGATCCGCTTCGGATTGGTCGCGGCCGCGCCCTTGTTATCGGTCGCGCGGCCGAACTCGCGGATCAGGGCGCAGGCGATCTGCGCCACCTCGCCCAGCTTCAGCTTGGAGCCGAGCGCGGCATGGGCGATGTCCACCAGGCCGCGATCCATCGTCAGCTCGATCTCCTCGATCGCGGCATGGCTGGGACGCAGGCCGAGCGCCTGCCCGTCGAGGAACAGGGTTGCCTCGCCGCGCTCGGCGCTGGCGGGGCGGGTGGTTTCGTCGGTCATTTGGACTCCGAGGTCTTAGCAACCGGCTTGGGCGCGGTTGCGGGGAGTGCTGCGTAAAGCGCGCGCACGGCATCGATGGCGGCGGGGTCGCTGGCGATGCGGTTGGACAGGTCGACATGGTCGACGTCCTCGGCCAGCAGCGGCGCCAGCGCGAAGGCGACGCGATCGGCACCGGCGACCAGCAGCTGCTCGATCTCCCCGGCACCGCAGCCGGTGGTCGCGATCAGCTGCTGTTCCAGATCGGCCGGGGTGGCCACCGCCAGCGCCAGCGTGGCACCGGCGATGACGATCGTCGGCGCGGTCATCAGGCCAGCTTGTCGACGGTCGGCTGGGCGGCGGGCTGGAGCGTCACGCCCGATTTCACAGGATTGCCCTGCTCGAACTCGGTGTTTTCCAGCGCGGTGTACATCGAGCACTCGAACACGACGTCGGCATTGGCGAACGGCTTCTTGCGGATCTGATAGACCTCGGCCGCGCTCGACTTGTCGAGCGTGTCGATCCGCTCATAGCCGTTGGCGTCGGGCAGATCCGGCACGAAGTCCTGCTTGATCGAGATGCTGCGCAGGCCAGGCGTCTGGGTGTCGACACCCTCGGTGTCCTTCGTCGCGGACGAACCGAAATTCTTGCCGCGGTTGATGGTCAGGTTGCCCTGCCCGGTCGGCTGGTTGAACGTTGCGGCGTCGGCCGCGCGGACGAACAGGCGGTAATCGCTACCGAGCTTCTTACCCATGATGATCTCCACAAATGAAAAGGGCCGCGCTGGGGAGGCGCGGCCCGGGGGGCGTTCGGAATGGCGGGCGGGTCAGGGGGCGATGGCGATCGCGTCGAAGGCGGTGATGCCGGAATAGCCCCCTCCCCCTTCGTCCAGCACCGCGTCGTCGTCCTTGAAGGCGAAGGCGATCGTCCAGCCGTCATGCTGGAAGGTCTGGCCGTCGAGCGCGGTCTCGATCTGGTCCTGGAGCGCGAGGAGCGGCGCGCGCTCCTCCGCGATGACCAGCGAGATGATGCTGATCTCGACCCGCCGATCGGCGTCCGCGCCCTTCCCGCCCAGGCCGATGCTTTTCAGATCGCCGATGATGACCAGATCCCCGGCCGCATTGGCGGGGGCATCCTGATAGACGGTGGCGCGGCTGATCGCGGCCGCCAGCGCCTGGAAGGCGACGGCCTCCACGATCGATTTCGCCTTGCTCATTCGCCCCCCGCGATCTTGCCGAGTGAGCGCGCGAAGATGCTGCGCATATTGGATTTCAGGGTCGCGCGAAGGTCCGGATAGCGGCCGGTGACGAACCGCTTCCCCTCCATGGCGGGCACCTTCATGCGATAGGTCGCCACGATGTCGGCGCGTTCCTTGCGGCCGCGCGCATCGGTGCGAAGCGTCGAATAGGTCGAGCCGTCACGGCGCGACAGCTGCACGCGGCGTCGGCGCTGGACGTCGACGACCTGCGCCTTGCGCCCCAGATCCTGGATGCGGCCATAAAACAGCTTGGCGCGACCGGCGGGCGTTCCGATCAAGCCGACCTGAAGGCGCAGCGATCCGGGCAGCACCTTGGACGACAGGCCCGCGCGCAGCTTGCCGGTCAGATCGGGCGCGCGCGACCGGACCGCGCGCAGCATCTCGCGGCCGGTCACGTTCAACTCGACGATGATTTCGCCGCGCACCACGTCCGGCAGGCGGCGCAACAGGCGGCGGAAACGGCCGATGCCTTTGATCCGCTGGCGGGCCATCAGCTGGGCCGTCCGCTTTCACAGGACAGGACCAGGCCGTCACGTTTGTCCGTCGGCGCGATGGCGCGGATCGCCATGACGGTGTCGCCATAGATCAGCCGGTTGGCGATCGTCAGGCCGGTGCGCGAGCGGATCGTGACACGCCACAGTTGCGACTGCCGCTCGACCAGATGTTGAGTGGCCACCTCGCCACGAAGCGGGATCACCTCGGCCGGAAGACGGTCGACGACGGTCCGCCATTTGGGCTGGCCCGCCAGCGCCATCCGCCCACCATTGCCATTGTCGACCAGGTTGGGCTCTTCGAGCCGGACACGGTGCCGAAGGCGGCTCGCCAAACCCTGCTTCACGCGCCGCCGCCGATGATGACGACGCCGCGCATGAGGTTGATCGCCGCCGGTGGCAGAGCCTGCTCGCCTTCCCGATTCTCGTACCAGTCGGTGCACGTCACCTTGATCGCTTGCACGACCAGCGGCAGATCGGCGGGATCGAGCGTCGGTTTCGGACCCACGATGATCCGCCCGGTGTGCAGCTCCAGTGCCCGGCGGGACGCCAGTAGGAAGCCGTTGAGCGACCCGTCCTCGTCCGTCCCGCCCGGGTCGAGGCGCAGATGCTCCTTCAGCTCCGCGAGCGAGACGGGTTCGGTCATAGCTTACGCGGCCCCGCGCAAGGCGGCGCGGCTGCGCACGACGGTCGCGGCGATCGGCGTGCCGGTGGCATGCGCACCGGTGAAATCGGCCGTGACCTTCACGAACCGCTTGCCGCCGACATAGCCGATCTTCTGGATGTCGGCCGCCGCCTTCGGAGCCGCGATCGTCCGAACGATGCCGTTCGCGATGACCGCCGGGGCAACCCCGTCGACCAGGACGTCGATATCCGCAACCGGCGTCAGGTCGCTGCCATCGGCCGCGTTGCCATGCTGGACCAGGATATCGATCCGGTTGGCGTTGGAAAAGGCGATGCCGCCCGCACCGACATGGAGCAGGATCGCCGCCGCCATGAAATCGATCAGGTCGACAAGCGTGCCCGCCTGGTCGGCGCTGTAGACGCCCGGCGTGATGGCCTCGCTGGGCGACATGCCGCTTACGTTGTCCCGTTCAGGGGTCATGATGGATCATTCCTCATGCAAAAGGGGTGATCGGCTGGCCCGAAGGCCAGCCGACCGGAAAGGCCCGTCAGGATCGATGCTTAGGCGCCGATCTTCAAGAACTTCGCGGACTCGAAGTTGATCGCGCCGCCCCCGACGCGCTTGCGCATCAGGAACTTCACGAAACCGGGCTGGGTGATGTTGTCGCGCACGGCCGACACGCCGAGGCGGTCGACGATGGTATAGGTCTCGGCGAAATCACCGAAGGCCAGCGGGGTGGTGCCAGCAGCGATCGCCGGCATGTCCTCGCCGTCATTGACCGGATAGCCGAAGATCGACTCGACCAGCGCGCCGTCGCGCAGGCGCAGGTCGACCAGATAGTTGCCCTGACCGTCCTTCAGCTTGCGGATGGAGCCCAGCGTGCGGCGCGCGGCCAGGAACTGCGCGGCCTGACGATAGCCCGCCTTCAGCTCGAAGATCAGCTCGAGAATGCGGTCGGCATTGTCGAGAGTGGCGGCCTTGCCCGACAGGATGTGCTGGAACACGCCCCAGCCGCGCTTTTCGTCGGCATCGAGCGAGGTGGCGTACGTCAACAGGCCCTTGGGCTTCTGGACGCCGTCGCCGGTCAGGAAGGCCGCATTCTCCTTGCGGGAGAACTTGGCCGCCGCCTTGGTCGCGATCCACGTTTCCACGTCGATCCGCGCGTCCTCGAGCAGCTTCTGCGTGACCTTGGGGAAGGCGTACAGCTCGTTGACCGGGATCGACCATTTGCCGATCTGCGAGGCATCGGTCTGGTTGCGCTGGCCCATTTCACCGACCCAGGCGGCGTCGAACTCACCATTGTCGATCGGGCCTTCCAACGCATCGGTGCCGATCGACACGACGGTGGCGAGCTGACGCATCGGCGTCGACTCATAGATCTTCTGGACCATCCGGCCGGTCGCGTCGGGCGTGACCCAATAGCCGCCCGAGGGGTCCGAGGCGACCTGCATGGTTGCGGCCTTGAACTCGCCCCGCCGGATATAGCCCGACAGGTCGGCGCGATATTCCTTCAGCTCCTCGGGCGAATAATCGCCCTTGCCGACCAGGTCGCCGAACGCGGCGGCCGCCTTGGCCTCCAGCGCGCCCTCGCCACCGGTCAGGCTCATGCGGTTGGCCTTGGCCTCCATCTCGTCGAGCCGCTTCTTCAGCTCGGCCTTGGCGTCGTCGATGCCCTTGTTGAGCTTTTCGACTTCGTCCTTGGTAACGGCGTCCTCGCCGCGCTTTTCGAGCTGGCGCAGGCGATCGTCGTTTTTCTGGCGAAATTCGGTGACGATGCGGCCAAGGTCATCGACGGCGGTCTTGATCTCGGGGATACCGAGGCCCGCTTCCTTGCGCTCCGGCGCGAGGGCGAGCGGGGCCACGCTCGACAGCAGGCCGCTGCCGGGCAAACCGATCAAATACATACGGGGTCTCTCTAGTCGGCGAGCGCCGCTCCGGCGCGTCGCAGGGACATGAGCAGGTCTTTCATCCCATCACGGGGGTCCTGCTCGGGTGAGACACCACCGTCACGGAGGTGTTGTTTGACGATCGAGACAGCCTTCACGGCCGCCGCGCTCGACAGGTTGCAGTCGCGCCGTAGCGCTGCTTCCAAGGCACGCGGATCGAGGGATTTCACGCCGTCGATCGTTGCCTCGGGAAGCATGGGAAAGGTGACGAGGCTGATTTCCCACAGGTCGACGCGCTTCAACTCGCGCGCGCCGGTCTGGCGGTCGATCGTGTAGTCGCGGGTCTGGTAGCCGATCGACAGGCCCTTGATCCCGTTGGCGAGGAGCAGCGCGCGCGCGACCTGCGCCAGCGGGATCTCGAGGAGCAGCCGCCCCTTCAGCCGCAGGCCCTTTTCGTCCTCGACCACCTCGTCCCAGACGCCGATCGGCGATCGGGGATCGTGCTGCCACAACATCGGGAGCAGCGCCTTGCGCTTTTTCAAGTCGGCAAGGCTGGCCTTGAAGGCACCGGGCAGGACGATGTCGCCGCCGCGGTCGATCAGACCGAAGACCGAGCCATAACCGCTCAACGCTCCGGCCTCCGCGCCATCCGCCGCGAACTTGACCTCGAAATCGAATGCCTGACGGTCCATTACCGTGCCTTTCCAAGCGGGGGGGCGTACCGGGCAGCCGCCTCGTCCGTGACGAGGGCCGCGAACCGGCGCGGGGCGATCGCCATTCGAGCGAGCGCGGAAGTGTCGAAGGTCAGCACCAGGCCCGCCCCGCCGAAACGACAGGCATATTGGACGCGGCCACGGGATAGCCGGTAGATGCTCCAGCCCAGGGCGCGCATCGCGCGGGCGAAGTGAATCACGTTCATGCGGCTGGCGCCGGTTTGGTCGCGACGGGCGTGAGGTCGCGACCATCCTGGATCGCCATATTCGCCTCGACGAGATACTGCGGGCCGCCCGGGTCGTCACGCGGGGGCATGTCCTCCAGCTCGCGCCACTCGTCGGCGTTGATGACGCCGTTGCGACGCTGGATCTGGAGCCCTTCCTGACGGCTCTTGTAATCGCCGCGCATCATCGCCGAGAGGTTGAAGCGCAGCACGAAGCCCGCGCGCTGTTCTGCCTCGGTCAGCAGACCGACTTCACCCGACTGCTCCAGCCGCCCCGCCCACGGCGCGACTGAATGCTGTTTGTGGGCAAGGAACATCTGCTCGGAGCTGGAATAGGTCGCGACCTTGTCAGCCAGGCCGATCATGATCGGCATGACGCGGACCGCGCGGCAAATTTCCTCGATCTGGAACCGGCGGGTCTCCAGATGCTGCATGTCGACGCCGGTCATCTGCTGATTGAGCCATTTGGCACCGCGATCGAGGACCATCGGTGCCCCGGCCAGATCCCCGGCCACCGCATAGCGCTTCAGCCAAGTGACCATCTGGCCGTGCTGTGTGGCGTTCAGCTCGCCGTCGATCGAATAGGCACCGGCGGGCTTCAGGCCATCCTTGTGCAGCTCGGCATGGCTGGCCTCCAGCGCCAGGCTAAGGCCAAGCGCCTCGCGCGCCAGGCGCACCGTTTCCATACCCATCCAGCTGTTCCAGCTGGGGCCGCGAATGTGCCAGATCGTGCCGTCCGGCACCCGGCGATAATCGCCGGTCTCACCCGCCACTTCATAGACCAGCGAGCGATCGGGCTGCTTCGTCACGCGGACCTTGCCCGGCTCGAGTAGCAGCAGCTCGTACACCTCGCCCGAGCTGAGTCGGTTGACGAACACGAAGGCGTTGCCGACCAGCATGACGTGGAAGGCGATCGTCTCCCAGAAGGAAAAGGCGGTGTGGCCCTTCTCCGGAGACAGGAAGACCAGCCGGTGCAAAGGGTGGTCGGTCGCCACCTCCATCCCGCCCCGAGGACGGGGCCGCATCAGGCGGCACCGTGACTGCGCCAGGTCCTCGCCGATCACGCGGCAGCAGGCGAACATGGCAGTCACCTGAAGCGCGCTCGACCAGGTCACGCTGATCCCGGTCTTCGACCCGGCATCGAGCAGGAAACCGGGCAACTGGTCGAGCGCCTGCGCGTCTTTGCGCTTCGGCGCCGCCAGTGTCCCGAAAAGCCCCGCCATCAGTCGGCCTTGGCCGCCAGGACCGCCGCGACCAGCAGCATCAAGCCGAACACGATCAGCCCGGCGGGCAGATAGATCAGGCCAGCGCCGATCGCGACGAGAAGCGCGCCGCCAAGGCCCACGGCGTCCCAAAGCATGATCGCGGCATTCTTTCTCATGATGCTTACACCTCCCAGAAGCTCTTGGTCGCCTCGGTGGCGGACAGGGCGACGCCGATCGCCGCTATCAGGGCGACCGGATTGTCGATTTTCGCGTCGTCGCGGGGTTTGCGGGGATAGACATTGTCCTTGGCGTCCGCCTGGGCGACGACGTTGGACACTTCCCACTCCATCACCGGGCAGCCGCCATGATGAATGGTCCGCGCCTTCATCAGCGCGTCCAGTTCCTTCATCGGCTCGGAGAAGTTGACCACGATCGGGCGATATTCGAGGACCGGGAAGCCCTCTTTCATCATGGTGGTGACCATGTAGGTCGCCTGATGCGGGTCATAGGCGACCTGTTCGAGCTGGAAATGACCGCGGATCGACCGCAGCACCTCCAATATCTCGTCATAGTCGATGATGTTGCCCGGCGTGACGTTCAGCACGCCCTGCGTGTCCCAGGCCTGGTAGGACGGGACGTTGGCGACCGTCTCTTCGGGCAGAAAATACCAGCCGATCCGCAGATACGGGTCGGCAGGCGTCGCGCGGTCGCCGATCGGCAGGATCAGCAGCTCCAGCGCGGCGATATCGGTCTTCGACGCCAGATCGAGCGAGGCGATCGCGCGTCGGCCACGCAACCGCTCGATCGTCAGCGCGTCGACGGCCTTGATCGGCACCTCGGCCCGCTGGCAGGCCCGCCACGCCTCGACGTCGAAATAGGCGCTCTTGGCCGCAACCCACAGATTGAGGTGCTTGGTCTTGAACACGCCCGCCTTACGGGGGGTCAGGATGGCGTCGCGCTGGCGCGCCAGCAGAAATTCGCCCGACACCGAGATGTCGTAATTCGGGTTGGCCTTGCGAAGCGCGGCCTCCGACTTCCAGTCGTCGTCATCGTCGATCGTGAACTCGGCGAAGAACGTCTCGTCCGTCAGCGGCGGGCCGTCGCCCAGGCCCAGCGCCTTGCGGGGCGCGGTGTCGCGCTCGGACAGGCCGAGCCCGGCCAGCTTCTTCCGCTCGTCGCCGATCCGGGCGTAGCATGGCCCGGCCAGATTGTCCCCGGCGGTGGTGATCAGCACCTGAAGCGGCTGGTCGCGCGCGCCCATACCCGTTTGCATCGTGTCGACCTGGGCGTCGTCATGATGCTCATGATATTCGTCATGGATCGCGCAGCTGGGGCTCTGGCCGTCGCCGGGATCGCCGGTGATCGTCTCGAACTTGCTGTTGTCCTCGACCCGGACGAGCGAGCGGGCGTTGACCTCGATGCCGAAGCGGGTCTTCAGCGCCGGAGTGCGCTGGACCATCAGCTGGGCGGGCTTGAACACCTCCCACGCCTGCTTTTCGTTGGTCGCGCCTGAATAAACCTCGGCCCCGAACTCGCCATCCGCGCATAGCATGTACAGGCCGATCCCCGCCGACAGGGCGGACTTGCCGTTCTTGCGCGGCACGACGACGAACAGGATGCGAAACCGGCGGGTGCCGGTATCCTTGCGCAGCCAGCCGAAGGTGCAGGCCAGGATCCAGATTTGCCACGGCTCGAGGCGCAGTGTCTCCTTCGATCGCGCCCATTTGCCCTTGGAATGGGGCATCTTCTCGATGAACCGGCAGACGCGGGACGCCTTTTCCGGGTCGAAACGGAATGGAAACGCCTTGCGGCGTTCCACCTTCAGCTCGTCGAGGAAGCGCTGGCACTGGAGCCGGATCGAGCGGCAGGCCGGGATCTTCTTGGCCACCACGTCGCGCGCATAATTCTGCGCGATCAGGGCATAAGGGCGTGCCTCCACCACGCCGTTAGAAGTCGTCGAAGGCGCCCGCCTGCGGCTTGTCGCCCGATGCGATGCGCAGGGCGGCCGATGGGTTGAGCATCAGCTCGCCGAGGAGCGACTGCGCCTGCCGCATCGCGTCCGACAGCATCCCGACCTCGGGACGGGCGCGGATCATCTCGAACGAGACGGTTTCGCCATCGACCTTCTTCGACGTGGTGCTGCGGAACGTGTCGCCCTCGACCTCCAGTACCGCCTTCAGGCGCTGGACCTGCGACAACCGGATCGCGAGCAGCGCGACATGCTCGGAAAAGTGCGGCGATGCGCGCTTCTGCTCCTCGAGCAGCTTGGCGATCGATCCGAAGATCAACTGCTCGAGGTCGCCCAGGTGCAGCGGGGGCTGCATCGCGCCGATCGGCACCCCCTCGCCCATGGCGACGTCACGATCTTTCCGCGTCGTCCCCGCGAGCGCCTTCAGCGCCGGGTCTTTCCGTTTCCGTCCGGCGCCAGGCCGTGGACCACCACTTGCCATGCGCCCTCACATTTTCCCTTTTGATTCCGCCCAATCAAAAATTCGCCTGACCGCCGGTGTCCGGACCGATCGCCGTCAGAGATTTGACCGCCCCCCGGGGGGATGGGGGCTTAGCGATCCGCTGACGGGTGCTGGCGGGCAGCGGCCCGCTCGGCCGCTGACTTCGCATCGTGGCAGGGATCACAAAGGCCCTGCTTATTCGAGCGCTCGTCCGTGCCGCCTTCGCTAAGCGGGCGGATATGGTCGACAACGACGCTCGCAGTCGGCCGCCCCTGAGCAATACAGATGCGACACAGCGGCTCCTCGATCAGCACCTGGGCGCGATCGCGCTGGCCAGCCCGACCCCGCTTGCGGCGGTCGGGCTGGCCTTCAGGCCGTGCCCAAGGCTTGCGGCGCACGACCGGTCGGCCGAAGCTCGGCGGTTGCAACGGCACGTCCGGATGCGCCGACTAGCCCGTGCCGCGTTTCAGGCGACCAGATCGGTCAGCTTGCCGCGCATCCGGCCGAACCGCGCGCCCTCGGCCTCGGCCGCCTCGGCCGCATCGATCAGGTGCTTCGCCTGGTTACGAAGGTCATCAGCCAGGCCGGTCTGCTTGGCCTCGGCAGCGGCCAGGCGCTCGGCCACCTTGGACAGAAACGACACGATGCCGTCGACCGTCCGGGTCGGCAGCAGCAGGGCAAGCAACAGCAGGATGTGATTCATAAGCACCTCGTTCATGAGCCGGTTTCGTCGCCACCCATGCCCGGCCCGATGGCGACGGGGGCAATGACGTCGATGAAGAAATCCTCGGTCTGCTTGGACCGGAAGCCCAGCGAGGCGAGCGACACGTCGGGCCCATCGTCCCCGTCCAGCAGGCCCTGTTCGTCCAGCAGCTTCAGGATCGCGGGCTTGTCGAGCGAATGGCTGACCCGGATCGTCACGGACTCATAAGGCGAGCCGATCAGCACCTCGACCGCATCGCCGTCCTTGCCATGGTCATGGACGACCTTGGGCGGGCTGATGCGATAGCCGATGGTGCACCCGCCCAGCTCGACGGACTTGCGCTTGCCGCCGGTCAGCTCGTCGATCGATGCCGCCCACCACGGCTTCAGCTGCTTGGCAATGTCCTTCAGCTCGGCCGCGATCGGGACCAGCGCAGCGTCGGCCACGCCGTTGGCCCGCGCCATCAGGGCGGCGCGGCGGGCGTTGATCGTGTCGGCCTGGGCGGACAGGACCGCATAGCGCGTCGCCAGCGCCGTGGCCTGCGCCACGGTCTGGGGTGCCCGCTGCGCCGGGGAGCGAAGCCGGGTCACAGCGACGCCGCCGGTCGGCTGGCAGCATAACGGTCATAGTCGAGCGTGGCGGCAGTCGAGCGGCTCGCATGCAACTCGGCATAGACCTGCGCCAGAAAGCGCCGGGTGACGGGCACGGAATCGCGCGGCTCGCCAGCCATCGCGACCTGATTCAACTGGGCAAGGTCGATACCACGCATCATCGTCAGAACCACGCTTGGCGGCCGTCCTCGCTGACGTGCAGCGGGGCGGCGGTTGGGCGGGCATCAGGCCCGCGAAAGGGTTTGACCAGGTCGGCCGCGATGCGGTGCGCCTCGGTCTCGAAAGCGTTGAACTCGGCCGCCGATCGCGCGCCGTGACGAACGCGGCGGATCAGCGCCTCAAGGCGATCACGCGCGCTTTCCAGATCGTCGGCAGGATGGCGCCGCTGCGCGCCACGACGGGCGGCAGCGGCTGGCCCCGCGCAACCGGCGGATGTGCTTCGGTTCGACGGGGCCATGGGCGCATCTCCAAGACGCGAAAAAGCCCACCTCCGGGGGGGGATGGAGGCGGGCTTTGCAGTCAGGTCGCAATTCGCGCGGGGTCGTTTAGGCCCGAAAAGTGACCGCTTGGGCAGGGTAGTTTTTGGGTGGAAGCGCGAGAAACGCCCCATTTGCGCCGACCATCAAAATCTGATGCGCATAATCTTGCAATATGATTTCCTGATGACTATAACGTGGTCATGGATGTGCAGCGATGAAACGGCTGCCCATCCATTACAGGGGCAATGGTGCCCCGCATCAAAATGAAGGGAAGCAATATGCCGAAAAAGGAGGTTGTTATTGATTTTTAACAACTAATGCACGTTGGAAGAGGCCACCACCTTTCCAGATGGCGCTAAGTCATCCAATGCCCCGCATGTGTGGGGATCTGGGCTTATCTAGGATATAGCTCCCAGCGTGCTCTAAGGTGATGGCCCATATCTTGGAAGGCCCGTTCCACGTTTCAAGGAACTGGTGATGTCCAAGTTTGATGTTGAGTTGGAAAGCGAGATCGAGGTTTTTCCGGTCGGCATTGTGAAGAGCGTCAAGGATTTGGAGGTGGTCAGCCGCATTCAGATTTCCCGCCGCGAAGCCAAGATGCGTGACCGGCTGACCGTGGTCAGCTTCGTGCTCGTGATCGCCAGTCTTTTTCTGGCCACGCTGATCGGACTGCATGACGGCAACTACAAGGGAGTTGGCATCGTGTGGGCGCTCGGGGGAGGTCCGCTCTGGTGGATGGTCAGGAGCTATTTCAGAAAGGGATGAACGGTGCACCATGGCAAGACCAGCTAAATCGCCGTCTACGGCGCTGAGGCGCGTCCAAATGGATATGCCGGAAAAATCCGTTGCTCGTCTTCTCGCCTTGCAGGCCGCGACAGAGGCTTCCAGTTACGCGGAAGTGATCAAGAACGCCCTGCGTTTGTACGAGGTGGTAATTCGAGAGGTTGAGGCCGGCGGGGAAATTCTTGTCCGTCGAGGAACGGAAGTCGAAAAACTGGCTGTTTTCGCAGCCTGACTTTCATCCTCGGGGGTCGGTGCCCCGCCGACTCTCCTATAGAATGCCAGCGTGCGCCGCCGCCAGGGTCGCAGGATCGATCTCCCGCCGCGCCTCGGCTTGACAGCGCGGCCATAGGTTCAGCGCCTCGATCAACAGCCGCTTGGCCCGACGATGCGCCATCCCGTGCCGATGCGCGGCAACGGTGAAGCCGATCCCCCCGACGATCATGTCCAGAACCGTCGCCGGATGCGCCAGCGCCGCGCGCCAGCGGTTATAGGCCACCTCGGACCGCACCGCCCCAAGCGCTTCATAGAACGTCCCGTCGCCGCGTGGCGAGCGGTCCACCCGCGCCTCGATGCTGGCGACCGCGACCGACACCTCCCCCACGACGCGGCGATGGGCCATCTCGATCGCTTCGGCCGCCGCCAGATGGTCCTTGTCGATCGCGCCCGAATTATAGAGGCGGGCCAGCGCGCCCTCGGTCCGCGTCGCCACGTCGCGCAGCGTCTCCGGCGTCGCCTCGCGCCCGGTATAGCGGTTATCCGCCTTCAGGCGCTCGGCATGGGCGCGCACCGCCGCATTGCGCTTGGCCTTGCGCTCCTGCTTGTTCAGCCCGGCCGTGTCGACCGGCGGCATGACGCGCGGGCGCTTCAGCACCAGCCGGTTGACGCGATCGGCCTCCCGCGCGCGACTGGCGGCGATGAGCAGGCGCGGATCTCGATAGGCGGTCATACCCGATCCCGCCGCCTGCCCGGCCAGATTGTTCGTCTGCGTCATTGTCACGTCACCCCGATGTCATCCGGGGTCGTAATCAAGCACCGGCTTCATCGGGAGGGTAGGAAACGGGCCACGCACCACATCGTCGTCGACGACATAACCCGCCGCACGCAATTCGCGCACTGCCTCGGCCAGCTTGTCGGGAAGCGCAATGCCGCGCGCGCCAGGACGACGGACGATCGCCCCCTCCTCCGCCAGCACGCGCAATATCCACTTGATGTTGTTCCGGTCCGCCCCTGTCCCGGCTGCAATTTCGGAAATGGACGGCGATCCGCCCCACCGCCCAATGTACGAGCGAATGAAGGTCAGGACGAGCAGTTTCCGGCTGCCCATCTCCGGCAATAGGCGTAGCGACCGTTCCACGATGTGCGTTGTTCTCCCCGCGACAGAACATAGGCAGAATCAAGCGTGTAGGAAAGGCGTGGCCGGTTCGGGCCCTATCGGATCGTGCCAAAATAGTCCGTGTCCTACAAACGGACGTTCTGTTTTCGTTCGAGCATGGACGAGACAGAGCAACTGGTCGCGGGCTTTTTCCACCTACGCCGGTCGTTGAGCAGGAAGAAGCGCCCCGTTATCTCCGACGATGATCGGATCATGCGGTCTATCCTCGACCGGAAGGCGCAAGAGGAGCGATGCGCGCTCCGCCAGGCGCGCCTCGAATGGGCCGAGGACCGCGACGATTGGGAACGCCAATGGCGCTAGGCCGCGATCGGCTCGCCCACCTTGATCTCGTCCGCCCGCGCCCGCACCTGCGCCAGGTCATAGGCGCTCTGCATCCGCAGCAGCGTCTCCGGATCGATGCCGAACACCTTGTGAAACCGGATCGCCATCTCCGGCGTCACGCCGCCATGTCCGTTCAGGACCGGGCTGAGCGACTGGCGCGTTACGCCCAGCCGCGCGGCCGCGTCGACGATCGTCAGCCCATGCGCGTCGATCAGCTCGGACCGAAGCCACGGGCCGGGATGGACGAACATGCTGTCGTGCAGCTTGATAGCCATCAGTGATAATCCTCCAAGTCGAGTTCGATGATCGCCCCGGCCTCGTCCAGCCGGAAGGTCATCCGCCAGTTGCGGGTGACGGTCAGCGACCATGTTCCCGCGCGATCGCCGGTCAGCTGGTGTGCGCCATAGTTCGGGGGAACCATCAGGGCGTCCACCGAGGTGGCGGCATGGAGGAAAGCGATCATCCCGCGAAGCCGCTCGACCAGCTTTCCGTCGAGGCCCCGGCTGTTGCCGGTTTCAGCGAAGCGGCGGAGCGCCTTGTGCGAGATGGTTTCGATTTCCATGCACGCAAACTAGCGCCGCAACGCCCGAACGTCAAGCGTCGCCTGACGCTTTACGCTGATTTTTGCCAATGGTCGCGACGCTCGGCGTACGCTGTTTTGTCGTGCCTATCTGGCGCAAAAGGCACCGGCAGAATTAGCGGCTTCTTCAAGCCTTTTTATGATCTCGTAAAAGGTGGGCGCATCTGAATCTTGCGCAACCCAATTTTTATCTCGCTCGTAGACCGCCATGTATTCGTCTAGCGTACGATCTAGCTCCTTCACATACTGCCGTTCGGAGAAGTCCAGCGTTTGGGCCCGCTCAATAACCTCTTTGAAAAAAAGGTTAGCATGGACTGCATGGGGTTCAAACATCTCTAAAGCGCGCCCCCAATTACCGCTTACTTCATTATTTGCGGGGAAAAACGGGGCTAGTCCTGAAACATGGCGTCGCAAGCGATTAATCTCGTCAAGGATGGTTTTCTGCTCCTTGCGCCTCTTCTTTTTGTCGGTGCTGTCAGCCAGCCAAGCGGCACCAGCGACTGTCCCCGCCGCCCCGACCATCGCACCCGCAAACGCAAAAACATCATCACTTTTGAAGCCGGTGTTATACAACATTGCCAATGCCGCCCCTGTGCCACCGGAAGTGAAAGCGACCAGAAGCCAGAAGACAAGGGAATGCCCGCCAAATTCTATCTCTGGTTCATTAACCCGCAGCGTGCGCACCGCATCGGCTTGAAAAAATCGACTACCACTGCCGTCATTTGCCACGCTCGCAACTCCCCATGCGCCCGGTTACACATCACGCCTCACTCAGCTCGTCTGACCCTTCCCTCCACCTCTTGAATAATATTCAAAATTTCGACCTCCATTTTCGTCCGTGCCGCTAAAGATTTATTTGAAGGATGACTGACCAGAATATGCTCCTTCCGGGATGTGACGATGGCATCTGGGAATTTTCTCGCAATTCGCCATTGCACTTCATTCATAGCTTCACGTGAAACCGCAAATATCATAACCAAGCTCGCATCCAATGCAGAAGAATAGCTTGATGGTGGCGCTTCAGATGATGCCAATGCGTCACGAACTGGTGTTGACGTAAAGGTTTTCATGTGGCGCATTTCAGATTTTATCATTTCCAACTGATCAAGCAACGCTTGCCCCAGTGGCACCGCCTCATTACCCGGAGCACCTAATTCGATAGGCCCGAATGTCTTGATGTAGGGACGGTAGGTGTTTTGGTCGACAACGGCTTTTACGGCCTGAATCCTTGCCGTGAGCCGCTCAACAAAATCTTCGGCCGACTTATAGTGAAGACTCCTGTCATAGACCACATACTCTGCGGGACCGATGTCGAAAGGCGCGCGCATCACGCCGTCGTTGACGATGATGGTGGGCTTACCGAATGCGAGACGGATACCGAGTTCCAGCATCACGTTCGGATTGAGGCCGCTCACATCGCAAACGGCGAATGGCTGCTCGTACAAGTTCCGAACGATCCGTTCCTGCAATACGTCGGCTGGCCCGTTCGCCCAGACCGGTTGCGGAGTCATTCCTGCCTTTCGCACGCCTCGCGAAATCAGCTCGAGCATCGCTTCCCAATGGCTCGCGGGGTAATCGGTCATGTCGGCGATCGGCATGATGATCCCGCATTCGACCATGACGTCGTCCGGCTTGGCGGATTCAGCAGCTGGGGCTCTGGCCATTAAAAACTTCCTCTCGAAAGGCGGCATTTGCCAATTCTTGTGTCCACGTCCCACTCGGGACGGTACTGCGCTTGCCCGCGTCGCAGTTGGACGCACGACAGATTCTCGCTACCGGCCGACACAAACGCCAGCGTCCGGCCGTAATGGTCGCGGCTGACACGCTCGATGGCGATCGGCGCAACAAGGGCCTTTTGAAGACTGGCCTTCGAGGCGAAGGGATCGCCAGGCACACAACGGCGGCCGACCCGGCAATGGCCGGGCATTTCGGGCGCGTCGATCCCGATCAGCCGGATGCGCTCCCGTCCACATCGCAGAGTGTCGCCATCGATCGCGCGGCAAATGCCACGCGCTTCCGCGCTGGCGTGGGATGCAAGGATCAGCAGAGCACCAAGGCTAAAAACGCGCAAGGATGGCCAATCCCACGACAAAGATAATCAACAGCGCCCAATGCTTCAGGGTGACGCGACGCGCCCGCTCTGCGGCCGCCTGCGTCTCTGCAATTTGGCGCGTGGCAGCCTCGGCAGAAGCTGCCGCCTGCCGTTCCGCCTCCACTGTCGCGGCCGCCTCCGCTGCGGCGAAACTTGGATCTGTCGCACGCAGTTTGGCTCGGGCCTCGTCGCATCTGCGTTCGAGCGCGGCGGCCTGATCATCCGACACGCCATAAGCTAGAGCGCTGCCGCTCACCATCATGATCAACTGCAGCGCCGGGCCGAAATGCGGGCACCATCGCAACCCCGCATCCAGCACGTCGAGGATCGTAAATGCGTTCCGGACGCAGTGCGCCGACGTGCCGTCGACCTCCACAAACTTGGCCCAATGCAGCCGGTTCGCCTTGTGAAGTTCCGTCGCGAACATCACCAACTCGGAGATCGCGGTTTCCGCCATCGACGAACGGACATTCTCCGGTGCAGTGCCAATCGCATGTCCGAAGGCTACCGCCGTTTCATGAAGCCGAATGTGCTTCAGGCTAGACAACCGGGCGACGCTCCGCCCCTTTCCAAGCCATGCTTCCGACACGGTCGGATCAATTTCCAACACGCGGTTGAAATAGCTGATTGCTTCCTCGTCGTTCCGCGCCTCGATGGCAGTTCGCGCCATGCCGAGCAGGTTCGGAACGGCACTTTGCCCCTCATTCATCCCAGTCCCCCACCTGTCTTCAACCGTTAACTGATCCAAGTTAGCGAGCCGCCCCCGACTCCCACCGGCCCTCTGACAAAAGGCCAGCAATTTCATTGAATGAGTATCTGCTACCGGCTTCCGCCTGCCCTTTGGCGTGTCCTCAATGCACCGTTATGTGCGCGACGATCGCGCGGATTGTTGACCAGCGTCATGCGGCCCTTCAGCGCCAGCTCCAGCTTTTCCGCGATGGAAACGACGCTGTGACGGTCGAGCAGATCGAGCGGTCGCGAGCGCTGTGGGGAGCTGCAATGCAAGCTCGTGAGCGAGTTCGTCCTGCGACAGACCTTCCGACGCAGCCAATATCCCCAAGAACATCTGTTCCAGCGCGGGCAGGCTAGGCAGGACCACGTCCAGCGTCACCGTCTGAACTTCCGGTTCTGGCGGTGGCGGTGGCGCTCCCTCATCAGGGTCGTCTGTTTCGCCCATGATGTAGGCGGGCGACGTCTGAAGCGCACGGGCAATGCTCACGATATGGGTCGAGCCGTATTGCGCACCATTGATGAGACGCGAAATTGTCGGCTGGGTAACGCCACACAGGCGCGCCACTGCACTTGCGGACAAGCCCAGCTCTTCCATTCGCGATTTGATGCGATCGCCCATGCTCATGGCGTCGAGGCTATACATTTACGTATTGCCCCCACATCATATTATACGTATAGCATGACCTATACCGATTCGTATAGAAACGCGTCGGAAGGGAGGTGCCCATGTCGGTGACGCCAATGCGATACGAGACGCCGCTGCACGCGATCCGCGCCGCGGTGGAGCTTCTCGGCGGCCAAGCTCCTACCGCCCGCTTGTGCGTGGTGAGCCAGCCGACCGTCTGGCGTTGGGTCAAGGGCAAGTCGCCCGTCACGCCGCGAGCATGCCCCATCATTGAAGAGTTTTCGGGCGTGCCCTGCACCGCCCTGCGCCCCGACATTTACCTGACGGAAGCTCCGTCGCCGTCTGCGCCGCCTCTGATCGAAAAGGCCCGCGCATGACGTCCCGCCCTCTTTGCTCCCTCGTCCGCCAGTCTGGTGGCGAGCGCCGGTCGTATCTCCCTGGGTTGGTAATTCGACCGGCGTCCTGTTTCGCATCGCGCCTCGATAGCGCCAGCGTGGCCCGGCGTCGGTCGCCATTGCCGTGCCCTTTGGCGGCCGCGTTCGCTGGTCGACGGACTGGCGATGGCTGGCGGTGGGCAGGTGGTAACTCAACGATGGCCGAAGCCGGCGACGCGTCCAGCGTCGCCGGTGGAGGGCGAACAGCATGACATACGCTCGTGCACCTCTGACCTTCGAGGCTGCGCTGGACATGATCGTCGCGCGCATCGGCCAACGGACGGCACTCTCCGTAGTCAACCGGGCCCGTCGCACGGTCGCCGATTGGTCGAATCCACACCATACCGCCTCCGTGCCGATCGAAGCAGCACTGGCGCTGGACGGCGCATGGCGCGCGGCCGGTGGCGCGGGCGCCCCGCTGCTCGACACCTATCGCCGCCGGTTCGAGGCCGCAGCCCCCATCGTCATGGGCCTCGACCTCGCCAGCCTGCCCGACCTCACCGTCCAGTGCATCCACGAGGGGGCGGAGGCGAAAGCCGCGCTCGTCATCGCGATGTTGCCGGGCGCGACCGATCTTCAGCGCCGCGAGGCGTCGCGGGAAGTAACCGAAAACATCGCGGTGCTCGAGGCAACCCTGCCCCACCTGATCGTCCAACAGCCGCCATGACCGCCGCCGCCGACCGTACTCCCCACGCCCACCCGACGATCCAAAGCCGCCCCCGCCGATCCGATGCGATCGGCGGAGCGGCAAACTGCTGCCCGGAGCCGCGACGACCGATGCACGTCAACATGGATGAACTGACCTTGGCGCTGGCCGAGCTGCGGATCGCCCGCGACCGGGTCTGCCGCCAGCTGCCCGAACACACTGTGCTCGATACGCCCGATCAGACCCGGATGCTGCCTGCGTTGCAGGACGTGTTCATGCGACTGTCGCGCGCCGCGTTCGACCTGCGCTCGATCTGCGAGGCGCAGATGCCCGTCGCTGCCACCGTGGTGGTGGACGTCATGCCGGAGCGCCGCCGGTGATGACGCTGACCCCCGGTGCATATCTCCGTGCCTGCCGCAGCGCCGCCGGGCTGTCGGTCGAGGATATCGCGGACAGGGTCGCGACCGAGCCCCGGCAAAGCGCGATCGTCCGCGCCGACTGGCTCAAGTCGGTTGAGGCGGACATCGCCCCGCTTTCGGTCGCGATGGTCGCGGTCCTGTCCGCGATCCTGCCGATCGACGCGGCGATCGTCGTCGAGCTGGAGCAGCATCGCCTCGGCATCGTCGACGCGACGACCCCGCTCTGCACGCTGTGCGGCACAACAGACCGCGCGAGGTGCGGCTATCCGGCCGGGACGCTCTGCATCTGGACCGGCCTGCCGCCGCGCGCCGGAGAAGCCGCATGAGCGACTATCTGTATCGCCGCCTCAAGGTCACGATGCGGACCATCCATGTCATCGCGTTTTTCGCCGCCGGGATCGCAATGGCCTGCGTCCTGATGGGCTGGACCCGCGCGGCGGTCGCCGCCGTCATCCTGATCCTGTTCGCGCACATCCTTTCCACCGAGGCCCTGCGCGCCTTCGTCGTCCTGCATTTTCGGGAGCCCCGCAAATGAAACCGATCGCGCGCGACATGCTGCACGACATGAACTGCCGCTGCGCCGACTGCCCGGCCGAGCGCCAGGCCGCGGAGCATCTGTCGACCAACGATCTATGCCTGATCGGCATCGCCGGGTTCATCGTGGGCCTGATCCTGGTCGCGCTGCTCGACTGGATAACGGCCGGGCCCGGCGTCATTCCGGAGTTGGGGCTGTGAGCGACACGGAACGGCTCATGCGGCTGATGCTGAAGGACATGCCGGTCCTCGTTACGAAGGCCGACGTCCTCGATCATTATGCGGGCCAAAGCGAATTCCGGTCGATCGCCCTTCGCATGGGGCAGCTGCAAGCCGAGCAAGCGCCGCGAGACGAAGAAAACCGTCGGCTCAACGATATGTGGAAGGCGGCGATGCCAGCCATCGACCTCCAGATCGCCGCAGCCGAGCAGGTGACGGCCCTGCTCCGCCAGTTGGCGCGCGAGGAGCGCATCTTGGCTGCCCGCGCCGCTGCCGCAAACGACAAGAGGGAGCCTGCCCGTGGTCAATGAACTGTCCCCCCGCGCTTGCGGGATCGCCAAAAACTTGATGGACGACATCGACCTGGTTCTGAACGGCCATCTGCTGCCCGCGCAGATGATCCTGTCCCCGACCGAAGTCTCGCTTGTCATGGTGAAGACGACGGCCGCCCTGTCGCGCGCGGCGTTGCTGTACTGCCTCCAGACGAAGGCCAGCGACACCACGCCGACCGCCATGTCCAACCTCTTCCAAACCTCCCTGGAAGGATGGCTGCAGGATGCGCGGGAACAGGCGATCGACAGGTTCAACCGCCTCTCCACCATCGGCGCACAGGCTGGATAAATGGCCAACGCCTACACCCGTGCAGAGCGCTGCTTCGCGGTCGCGCGCTCGACCAGATTCCCGGCAGAGCGTGCCGCTGCGATCGGTCGCGGCACGGCGATTGCCAATGCAGCGGGGATCAACCTCGATCGCTTCGATATTCCGGGCCGGGTCAACAGGCATCGCTCGGCCGATTTCCGCGCGACCAAGGCCGACTTTTCGACAGCTCGTCATGCGCCCGCCGATTATTCGGTCGAGGAAGTGAACCGCCTATTTCGCGAGCATCTGCACCGGATGGGCAACGCCTCCGCCCGGGATCGCAACGAGATGCGCGAAGCACTGGACCGCATGGGCGATGCTATCGGCGCGGCCGAGCAGGCGGCCGGGGCAGTCGAGGGCGAGACGGCCTATGACGCACGCCGCCGCAACTTCGACGCAGCCTGCGCCGCCGCGAAAGCCCGCGATACCCGCGCGGCGAGCGGGGCAGCGCTATGATGACCATCATGGCCCCCAGCGGCACCGTGGTTCACACCTTCAACGCGATCGAGGCCGCCTCGATCGCGCAATCGGCCGATACCATCGCCCGCCAGGCCCGGCGCGGCGTCCGCGCTGGCGGGGACGGGCTGTTCCCCATCCGCGACCTGTTGGATCGCTATGGCCCCATGATCTATGATCCGGAGGCCATCGCCGCCGTCACCGGCGTCCATGTCGACCTCGTCCGCGCCATGGCCCGCCTGGGCTATCTCAACGTCTATGAAGGCTGGGTCGTGACGGTGAAGGCCGCATGACCGATCGCCTCAAGTGCCGCGTACCCGATTGCCGTCGCACCACACAGGCAGGCCGCTACACGTCGTGGATCTGCGTCGCGCATAGCAGGCTGGTCGCCCCCGAGACGCGCCTCGCCTGGTTGCAGCTCCGTCGAATCGCTTCGCCGTCGCCGGAACGGCCGTTCGGCCGATCCCGCTTCAACCGATTATGGCGGCGCCTCGAACGCGCCGCTGGCGTCGTTCCATCCATGCGGGGGCAATTATGACCCCGGCATTTGAGGCCCTAATCGACGCGATTGCAGGGCTGATGGTCGCAGAGGATGCTGCGCGCGCTAACAAGAATCGGAGTGAACCATGCCCCGCGCAGCGATCTACGCTCGCTTTTCAACCGACCGACAGTCCCCCTGCTCGGCCGAAGACCAGATCGCGCTCTGCACCGAGCGGGCTGCGCGCGAAGGCTGGGAAATCGCGGGCGTCTATACCGACATCGCGATCAGCGGCGCGACCAACCGTCGACCAGGGATGACCGCGCTGCTGTCGGACGCCGCCGCCGGGGCGTTCGACATCGTGCTTTCCGAAGCGATCGACCGCATCTCGCGCAACCAGGCCGATATCGCGACGATCTTCCAGCGGCTGGAATTTGCCAACGTGGCGATCGAGACGCTGTCCGAAGGGCGCATCAACGAGATGCACATCGGCTTCAAGGGGACCATGTCGGCGGTCTTCCTGAAGGATCTGGCGGACAAGATCCGGCGCGGCCAGCGCGGCGCGGTATCGCGCGGCCGCGTGCCGGGCGGCCTCGCCTATGGCTATCGCGTGGTGCCGAAGATCAATGATCGCGGCGAGCTGGATCGCGGCCTGCGCGAAATCGACGAGGACCAGGCCGCCGTGATCCGCCGGATCTACCGCGCCTATCTGGCGGGAATGAGCCCCAAGGCGATCGCCCATGAGCTCAATCGCGACGGCATCCCCTCCCCCACCGGCGGAGAATGGCGCGGCTCGTCGATCGCCGGTCATCGCGCGCGCGGGCTCGGGGTGCTTCACAACCCGATCTATGTCGGCCGCTATCTGTACAACCGCGTCACCATGAAAAGGGACCCTGACTCGCGAAAGCGGATCTCGCGGGTCAATCCATCGGCCGAAAAGATCATGGTCGACATGCCGCACCTCCAGATCATCGACGAGGAAACGTGGCAGGCGGTGCAGGAACAGACGGAGCAGCGCGCGACGGGGCCGATGGGACAGCATCTGCGGCCGCGCCACCTGCTCTCGGGCCTGGTGACGTGCGGTGAGTGCGGCGGGTCGGTATCGGTCGTCGGCGGCAAGCGGCTGGGCTGCATCCGACATCGCGAAGCGGGCACATGCGACGTCCGCAAGACGATCGATCGCGAGGAGCTCGAGGACCGCGTCCTCGCCGGTATCGTCAACCGGCTGCTGTCACCCGAATCGATCTCGCTGCTCGTGAAGCGCTATCACGACAAGGCGGCAGAATATGAGAAGCGCGATCGCGAATCGGTCGACGCCCTAGACAAACGAGTCGGGGTGGCGGAGCGGGCCATCTCACGCCTGGTCGCCGCGATTGCGGACGGCGCGGCCGACTTTACGGAAATTCGCGAAGCGCTGGCGGCCCGCAAGGCCGATCGCGATTCGCTGATCCGCCAACGCGACGAAATTTCGGCCGACAAGATCGTGGTGATGAATCCCAATCTGGTCGACGATTATCGGCGCCGGGTGAAGACCCTGTCGCGCGTCCTGCACGCCAGCGCTGGCATCGAGCATGCCGAGGTAAAGCAGCGTCTGCGCGATCTGATCGAGGGCGTGAAGCTCACGCCCTCGAATACGGACTGGGATATTGAGGTTTTGTCGTCTCTGGGGTCGGCCGTCGCTCTTGCGACGTCACCCCAGACCCCCCGAGGGGGTTCTGGAATGTCTGACCGGGTGGTAGCGAAGGAGGGACTTGAACCCCCGACACGCGGATTATGATTCCGCTGCTCTAACCAGCTGAGCTACTTCGCCATGCTAGGCGTTCCACCCGGTGGAGGCGCGCCTATAGACAGGCTATTTTCGGGCGTCAAGCGAACAAATGACGCGAAAGCATTTCCCAGGGGCCGCCGCGATACCACCAGGCCCCCAGCCCGATCACCTCCACCTCGCGCGGGCGGAAATCGCGCTCCATCTGCTGGAGGAGCAGCTTGGCGGTGGCGGGCGTCACCTTGTTCTGGATCGTCACATGCGCACGCCAGCCGCCCGCATCCTGCGGCGTCAGCATCCCGGCAAAGACATCGACCAGTTCGCGTCGGATCGCGACCAGTCCGGGCGATTCGATCCGAATCGCCACGCCCCGGCCCAGCGACATCAGCCCGCCCGCCCGCGCCTGCGGCGCGCGTTGCCCGCGCGTCAGGCCGTTCAGGCGATGCTTCAGCTCCGCCTCGACCGAAGGCGGCAGATGGTGGAACAGCGTGCAATGCGCATCGAGCACGTTGCGCTCGGGCGGGAAATGCTGGCGGCGCAAGCCGTCGAACCAGCCCTGGTCGGCGCGCCCGAACAGCGCGGTGACGATAATCGGGGCTGGCTCGCCGCTCAAATCTCGACCTGACTGCCCAGCTCGACCACGCGGTTGGTGGGCAGGCGGAAGAATTCCATCGCGCTCTCGGCGTTGCGCAGCATCCAGGAGAACAGCTTCTCACGCCACACCGACATGCCGGGCCGTTCGGCGGCGAGCAGCGTCTGGCGCGACAGGAAGAAGCTGGTGTCCATCATCTTGAACGCGCCGCCCGCCATCTCGACCCGCTTGAGCGCCGATGGGACGTCGGCCTCTTCCATGAAGCCGAAACGCAGCACCAGACGGTGGAAACCATGTCCCAGATCGTCCAGCTTGGCGCGCTCGCCCTCGGGCCAATAGGGCTGGCTCATGATCTTGACGGTCAGCAGGATGATCCGCTCGTGCAGCACCTTGTTGTGCTTGAGATTGTGGAGCAGCGCGTGCGGCACCCCCTCGGGCGAGGAGGTCATGAAGATCGCGGTGCCGGGCACCCGGCTGGCGGCGCCGGCGGCCGAATCGATGAAGATGTGGATCGGCATCGTCCCTTCGCGCAACCGCTGGATCATCAGCTTGCGCCCCGTCGACCAGGTGGTCAGGAAGGTGAAGATGATGAAGCCGACCAGCAGCGGGAACCAGCCCCCCGACGGCACCTTGGTCAGGTTGGCGAGGAAATAGGCGCCGTCGACCAGGAAGAACAGGCCGAGGAGCGGCAGCGCGGCATAGAGCGGCCATTTCCACAACCGGGTCAGCGCGACGCCCAGCAGGCAGGTGTCGATCAGCATCGCCCCCGTCACCGCGATCCCATAGGCCGAGGTCAGGTTGGACGAGGAGCGGAAGAACAGCACCAGCAGGATCACCATCACCATCAGCATCCAGTTGATGAGCGGGATGTAGATCTGACCGGCGGTCGCGGCCGATGTGTGCTCGATGCGTAGACGCGGCATGAAGCCCAGCTGGATCGCCTGCTGCGTCACCGAGAACGCGCCGGTGATGACCGCCTGGCTGGCGATCACGGCGGCGGCGGTGGCGAGGATGACGAGGGGAAGCTGCAACCCCTCGGGCGCCAGCATGTAGAAGGGGCTCTCCAGCGCCGCCGCGCCCTCGCGGACCAGCAGCGCCCCCTGCCCCATATAGTTGAGCATCAGCGCGGGCAGCACGAAGACCAGCCAGGACAGGCCGATCGGCCGCCGCCCGAAATGGCCCATATCGGCATAGAGCGCCTCGGCCCCCGTCACCGCCAGCACGACCGAACCCAGCGCCAGGAAGCCGCGCACCGGCTCGATCAGGAAGAATTGCGCCGCATAATGCGGGGACAGCGCGAACAGCACCTCGGGCGTCTGGACGAAGCTCATGATGCCCAGCACCGCGATGGCGGTGAAATAGACGAGCATGACGGGCCCGAAGAACAGCCCGACCCGCTCGGTCCCCGAACGCTGGATCTTGAACAGCACGATCAGGATCGTGATCGCGATCGGCAGGACGAAGCTGCCAAAGGCGGGGGCGGCGACCGCCAGGCCCTCGACCGCGCCCAGCACCGTGACGGCGGGGGTGATCATGCTGTCGCCATAGAAGAGCGCGGTGGCGAAGACGCCCAGCAGCACGATCCCGCGCGACCAGCGCCGCGTCTTGGTCTGCCCCGACACGAGCGCGAGCAGCGCCAGGCTGCCCCCCTCGCCCCGATTGTCGGCGCGCATGATGATCGCGACATATTTGACCGACACGACGATCATCATCGACCAGAAGATCAGGCTGATGACGCCCAGGATATGCGCATTGTCGAGCGGCAGCGGGTGGTGCGGGTTCGCGAAGGTCTCGCGAAAGGCGTAAAGCGGGCTGGTGCCGATGTCGCCGAAGACGACCCCGATCGCCCCCAGCGCCAGGCGCCCCAGCCCCTGGGGATGGTGGGAATGGGATTCTTCGGTCGCGGTGGTGGCGATCCCGGTCGGTGCGACGCTCATGACTGGGCGATCGTGCCGGTGACGGAGCGGATCATCGGCGACATCCGTGGCAACCCTGTGATCATCGCGACGCCCTAGCATGGCCCCAAAAGGCCAGCAACGCAGGTGCCGGGCGCTTGTTGCATTCGGGCACGATTCGCGTGGGCGGCGATGCCGCAATGCAACAGTGGCGGGGTGGTTCTTTCGGGGCATGGTCTCGGTGAGACACCGTTTCCTTCCCCTACCCCCCGCCTGTCCGAGGCGAAATTTTGCGGCGGCGCATACGGCCAACCCCAAGGCACGCCCCTCCCGCAGGCGGGAGGGGATGGGGGAGGGCAAGCCGCAGGCGACGGTCTCGGTGAGACTCCCTGCCCGCCCCCAGCCCCTCCCGCCTGCGGGAGGGGAGAAGAAGGCCCCGCCCCGACAACACATTCCCCACCGAAACGGTTCACCTCCCGCCCCCGATCGGCTACGGCCTGATCCATGGTAACTCGCACCGCCCCAGAGGCCGCTTCGGAAATCCCGTCCTCCGTCCCTGTATCGGCCGCGCCTATC
>Ga0308171_1000875_pt1 | contig 50043 bp, 31 predicted proteins | sample PhyGR1_FD_202135 | JGI IMG/M metagenome (GOLD analysis project Ga0308171, IMG submission 202135) | Phyllosphere microbial communities from UC Gill Tract Community Farm, Albany, California, United States - DLSLSG.R1 | ecosystem: Host-associated > Plants > Phyllosphere > Unclassified | place: USA... | reverse complement strand
TGTAGTTCTCGCTGGCGATCAGCTCGACGTGGTCTTCCTGGCGCTGGGTTTCGGCGGCGATGGCCTTGGCCAGTTCGGGATCGTAGGTTTCGATGCGGACGTCACGCGGGAACATCGGTTACTCCAGCAGGCGGGGAAAGGGGTACGGCTCAGCCCTTGATTGTAGCCCCGCCCCGGCCTGCTGGGGCCGAAACGACCGGGGCCGGATTCGACGAACGAATCCGGCCCCGTATGGTTTCGAAAGGCGTTGTGGGGCCAGAGCCCTTTCCTGCGGAAAGGGCTCCGACCCCGGCGCTGCATCAGCGGTTGTTGATGATGTAGTCGGCGATGATGCCGGTTGCCACGGCCACCAGCAGCATGTTGCCGCGGTCATCGCGGATCCAGTGGTGGCCATACGGCGGGCGGCGCAGGTGGTAGCGCGGGTAGTCGTTCACCACGTAGATCGGGCCGCGGTAGTAATCGCGGTAGCGGTGGCCGCGCTGCCAGCCATAGCCATAGCCGGGCCGGTAGCCTGGGCTGTAGACCACGCGCGGCGGCGGCGGTGCCGGGCGGTAGTAGCCATGGTCGTAGCGGCGGTCGTGGCGGTAGTCACGGCGCGCTTCGCGGCGGTCGCGTTCCCAGTCGCGACGGTCGTGGCGCCACTCGCGGCGATCCTCGCGCCATTCACGGCGGTCGTGGTCGCGACCACGGCGGTCGTTGTCGGCGAAGGCCGGGGCGATGGCGCCCAGCGCCAGTACAGAGGCCACGGCGCCGGCCATGAGTCGATGGATGTGCATGGGAGACCTCTGCTGGGTGGGTGGTGAGCCCATATTGCGCATTCGATCTGAACGGTTTCCGGCTGGAAACGCTTCCCGCTTCGGGACTGTGACGGCCCATTCAGTCCTCGGCCAGCCCCAGGCAGTGCGGCCAGCGCGGGGCGTAAGCGGTTCCGGCTATAATTGGGGGTATTCCATTCAGTCTGTGCCCGCTGCCGCAACGGGAAGTTCCCCGTGACGGACCGGGCGCAGGGTCGCGCCTACGGAGACCTCATGTCCTCGCAATACATCTACACCATGAACCGCGTGTCCAAGGTGGTCCCGCCCAAGCGGCAGATCATCAAGGACATCTCGCTGTCCTTCTTCCCGAGGGCGAAGCCCGCCCGCAGCCGGGCATCAAGGTCGGCTACCTGGCGCAGGAACCGGAGCTGGACCCGACCAAGACCGTGCGTGAAGCGGTTGAGGAAGGCGTGGGCGAAGTGCTGCAGGCACAGGCTGCGCTGGACGCCGTCTACGCCGCCTATGCCGAAGAAGGCGCCGATTTCGACGCGCTGGCCAAGGAACAGGAGCGCCTGGAGGCGATCCTCGCCGCCGGCGATGCGCACACGCTGGAAAACCAGCTGGACGTGGCTGCCGATGCGCTGCGCCTGCCGCCATGGGACGCCATCGTCGGCAAGCTGTCCGGTGGTGAAAAGCGCCGCGTGGCGCTGTGCCGCCTGCTGCTGCAGAAACCCGACATGCTGCTGCTCGACGAACCGACCAACCACCTCGACGCCGAGTCGGTGGAATGGCTGGAACAGTTCCTGGCGCGCTACACCGGCACCGTCGTGGCGGTCACCCATGATCGCTACTTCCTGGACAACGCCGCCGAGTGGATCCTGGAACTGGACCGTGGCCGCGGCATTCCGTGGAAGGGCAACTACACCGACTGGCTGACCCAGAAGGATGAGCGCCTGAAGCAGGAAGACAACCAGGAAAAGGCCCGCCAGAAGGCGATCCAGAAGGAACTGGAGTGGTCGCGCCAGAACGCCAAGGGCGGCCGCACCAAGGGCAAGGCCCGTCTGGCCCGCCTGGAAGAGCTGCAGTCGGTCGATTACCAGAAGCGCAACGAGACCAATGAAATCTTCATCCCGCCGGGCGAGCGCCTGGGCCAGGCGGTGATGGAATTCAAGAACGTCTCCAAGAAGTTCGGCGACCGCCTGCTGTTCGACAACCTGAACTTCCTGGTGCCCTCGGGCGCCATCGTCGGCATCATCGGCCCCAACGGCGCCGGTAAGTCGACCCTGTTCAAGATGATCACCGGCCAGGAAAAGCCGGACACCGGCGAGATCGTGGTCGGCCCGACTGTGCAGCTGTCCTACGTGGACCAGAGCCGCGACGCGCTGGAAGGCAACCACAGCGTGTTCCAGGAAATCGCGGGCGGCCTGGACATCCTCAACATCAACGGCATCGAGATCCAGTCGCGCGCCTACATCGGCCGCTTCAACTTCAAGGGCCAGGACCAGCAGAAGATGGTCGGTTCGCTGTCCGGTGGTGAGCGTGGCCGCCTGCACATGGCCAAGACCCTGCTGCAGGGTGGCAACGTGCTGCTGCTTGACGAACCGTCCAACGATCTGGACATCGAAACCCTGCGTGCGCTGGAAGATGCGCTGCTGGAGTTCCCGGGCAATACCTTCGTCATTTCGCATGACCGCTGGTTCCTGGATCGCATCGCGACCCACATCCTGGCGTTCGAAGGCGATTCGCACGTGGAGTTCTTCCAAGGCAACTACCGCGAGTACGAAGAGGACAAGCGCCGCCGCATGGGCGACGACGCTGCGCCGAAGCGCCTGCGCTTCAAGGCGCTGAAGTAAGGCAACAGGAAAGGCCGCGCTCGCGCGGCCTTTCTCCTTCTGTGGGTCGCCCGCTTGCTGGCGACACCTTCGCGAGAAGCCCCATGTCCCTGTTTGAACGCCTGTTCCAGCTGCAGCAGCACGGCACCACCGTGCGCACCGAACTGCTGGCCGGTGTCACCACCTTCCTGACGATGTCCTACATCGTCTTCGTCAATCCCGAGATCCTGGGCACCACCGGCATGGACGCTGGCGCGGTGTTCGTGGCCACCTGCCTGGCCGCGGCGCTGGGCTCGGTGGTGATGGCGCTGGCGGCCAACTTCCCGGTGGGCATGGCCCCGGGCATGGGCTTGAATGCGTTCTTCGCCTTCACCGTGGTCGGCGCTGCCGGCCTGCCCTGGCAGCAGGCGCTGGCGGCGGTGTTCATTTCGGGCCTGGTGTTCCTGGTGCTGTCGCTGACCGGCGTACGCGCGTGGCTGGTATCGGGTATTCCGGCGTCGTTGCGGTCGGCGATCGTGGCCGGCATCGGCCTGTTCCTGGCCATCATCGCGCTGCAGAAATCCGGGGTAATCATCGGCAACGAGGACACGCTGGTCGCGCTGGGCCCACTCAATACCGCGCCGCCGCTGCTGGCACTGGGCGGCTTCCTGTTGATCGCGATCCTGGAAGCGCGGCGCGTGCGCGGCGCGATCCTGATCGGCATCCTGGCGGTGACCGCGGCCGGCTGGGCGTTGGGCGATCTGCAGTACCACGGGCTGGTGTCGTTGCCGCCGAGCCTGGCACCGACCTTCCTGCAGCTGGACCTGCCTGGACTGCTGCACCACAACGGCGGCGCGCCGATTGCCGTGCTGCTGCAGGTGGTGCTGGTGTTCGTGCTGGTGGAAGTGTTCGATGCCACCGGCACGCTGTATGGCGTGGTCGGCCGTGCCGGCCTGCTGAAACTGCCGGGCGCGCAGAAGCGGTTCGGGCGCGCGCTGCTGGCCGACAGCACGGCGATTGTTGCCGGCTCGCTGCTGGGCACCAGCAGCACCACCGCCTTCGCCGAAAGCGCCTCGGGCGTGCAGGTGGGTGGCCGTACCGGTTTGACCGCACTGGTGGTCGCTGCGTTGTTCCTGGCCGCGCTGTTGTTCTCGCCGCTGGCGGCGATGGTGCCCGGCTATGCCACCGCGCCGGCGCTGCTGTTCGTGGCCGGGCTGATGCTGCGCGAACTGGTGGAAGTGGACTGGAGCGACCTGACCGAATCGGTACCTGCCGCGCTATGTGCGCTGGCGATGCCGTTCACTTATTCCATCGCCAACGGCCTGGCCTTCGGCTTCATTGCCTACGCCGCGCTGAAGGCCGGCACCGGCCGCTGGCGCGAGGTGCACCCGGCGGTGTGGCTGGTGGCGGTGCTGTTCGTGCTGCGTTACGCGCTGGAGTAAAGGCTTGCTACGCAAGGCCCGGTTCACCCGTTGCGAACGGTGCTCTGGGATGATGACGGCATGTCCATGCCCCCCCTGCCTCCCGATCCGTGTTCGCCGCTGCGCCGGCGCCTGCTGCGCGCCGCCCTGCTGGCGCCCGTTGCGGCGGCATTGACCACCCTGCCCGGCTGTTCGCTGCCGGAACAGGTGGACGGCACCTTCCTGCAGCCGTGGCGCAGCCACCTGCAGTGGCGCATGGCCGATTGGCAACGCTCGCTGCAACTGGCGCGCAGGCTCGGCTGCAGGCAGCTGGTGCTGCAATGGAGCGGCATCGTCGGCGGTGCCGAGGGTGATTGGCAGCTACCCGATAGCAGTGTGCGCATGCTGTTCACCGCAGCCTCGGAAGCCGGTATCGCGGTTCGCGTCGGCCTGCCGTTCCAGCAACGCTGGTGGCAGGCCATCGGCGGAGACGATGCCGCACTGCAGGCCTTCTTCGCAGACAGCCTTGCGCAGGCGCGTGCTTGGCTGGCACAGGCGCCCTGGTCGCGCCTGCAGGCCTTCAATGGCTGGTACATCCCCTACGAACTCGAGCAATACCACTGGGCCGATCCTGCCCGTCAGCAATGGCTGGCGCAGTGGCTGCACGGCATCTCCCAGGCGGCGGTCGAGCGGGGTGGCGACTGCGCGGTTTCCTGCTATTTCAGCCGTCTGCAGACCCAGGGCGACCTGGTGACCTTGTGGGATGCCGTTCTCGCCCAGGCTGCGGTCAGACCCATGGTGCAGGATGGCGTGGGTGTTGCCGGCGCCGGCAACGTACAGCAGCTGCAGCCGTTGCTGCAGCATCTGCGCACGCGCGGCGTGGCCTTCGATGCCATCGTCGAGCTGTTCCGCGAGCTGCCCGGCGAGAACAGCGATGGCACCCAGTTCAAGGGCGAAACCGCTGATGCCGCACGTATCGAGCGGCAGCTGGCCTGGGCGCGCGACAGCGGCGCCGAGCACGTGCTGGTATATGCGCTGGACCCCTGGCTGTCGCAGGACACGCCGGAAGCGGCCGCGTTGCGCAAGCGTTGGGGGATCTGACCCCGGTGCCGGCGCGCAAAAAGGGGACGGAGGGGATTAAGTCGTTTGTGGCAGAAACGACTTAATCCCCTCCGTCCCCTTTTTTGGCGTTACAGCGAGCGGCCGATGATGTCGCGCAGGATCTCGCTGGTGCCACCGAAAATCCGCAGTGCACGCGCGTCGGCCCAGGCACGCCCTATTCCATACTCGCTGCTGTATCCGTAGCCGCCGTGCAGCTGCAGCAGGTCGTCCAGCACCTTCCCTTGGGCTTCGGTGGCGTTGAGCTTGGCCATCGCCGCGCGTGTGGGATCCAGTTGCCCGCTGATCTGCTCGCCCAGGCACTGGTCGAGGAAGCTGCGCAGCATCGCCAGCTGCGCCGTGGCCGAGGCAAGCACGAAGCGCGTGTTCTGGTGGTCGATCAGCGGCCGACCGAAGGCCTTGCGCTGCCGCACGTAGGCTACCGTCTCGGCCAGCATGCCTTCGGCCGAGGCGGCCGCGCGCAGCGCGATGGCCAGCCGTTCGGACGCCAAATGCTCTTCCAGATAGGCGAAGCCACTACGCTCCTGGCCCAGCAGGTGATCGGCAGGCAGGAACACGTCTTCGAAGAACAGTTCGGTGGTGTCCTGCGCATGCTGGCCGATCTTGGCCATCGGGGCACCGCGGCTGACACCGGCAGCGGCCAGGTCCACGCAGAACAACGTCAGGCCGCCGGCACCAAGTTCCGGGGCGACAGTGGCCACCACCACGGCGACGTCGGCATTGCTGCCATTGGTGATCCAGGTCTTCTGCCCGTTCAATCGATATCCGCCGTCCACTACGTCGGCACGGGTGCGGATCGTCTTCAGGTCACTGCCGGCGCTGGGCTCGGTCATCGCGATCGCACCGATCGCTTCACCCCGTGCCATCTTCGGCAGCCAGGCATCGCGCACGGCTGGCATGGCGTACTGCATCAGGTAGGGCGCGACCATGTCCGAGTGGATCGAGAAGCCGATGCCCAGATGGTTGGCGCGTGCCAGTTCTTCGATCACGCAGGCGGCGTGACCGTAGTCGCCTCCCATGCCGTACGGCTCGGGCAACTGGCAGTTGAGCAGGCCGGCCTCGCCCGCCGCACGCCACAGCGCACGCGGCGTGATGCCATCACGCTCCCATTGCGCGTAGCCGGGCGCGATCTGTGCGTCGATGAAGCGACGGACCTGGTCGCGGAACAGTGCGTGGTCCTCGCGGAATACCGGCCGGTCTGCCATCGGATCAGCGGCCCACCGCGTCGGTGCCACTGAGCTGGCCCTGCAGCACCGGTGCGTTGGCGGTGCCGGTCAGGAACAGGCTGTAGTGATCGCCGGGCTGCAGCGCGGGAAGTTCGAGTGCGGGACTGTCCTTGCCACCGCAACCGGCCACCAGCCGCGCCTTGACCGGATTGATGCCACGGGCGGCGCTGCGGCCAGCGGCGACCGCCGGGAACACCACGGCGCCCTTGTCGGCCATGGCCAGCTTGCCTTGGGTGCAATTGGCGGCGAGGTTGTAGAAGCGGATCTCGGCCTTGAGGGCGTCGCTGCTGCCGCCACCGTCTTCGAGCACGTTGAAGGGCTTGGCCGCTGCGCCGGCATCCAGCACCAGGGTGGTGAAACTGCCGGCGGCCACCGCTGGCTGGGTGCGGGCCTTGCCGGCCACGCGCACGCTGAACGGCTTGCCGCCCTCAACGATCGCATAACGGGTAGCGCGTGTTGCCGGCCCGACGTTCTGGTCGGCGCCATTGCCGATACCGGCCTTGAGCATCGTGCTGCCCGGGTTGAGCACGCGCACGAAGGCAGAACCAGCCGGCGGACGCGCGGCATACAACTGGGCAAGGCGCCCTTCCGGTGCACCTTGAGCGAAGCCTGCACACGGCGACAGCAGCAGCGCGGTGGCGACCAGCGATTTCAGGGCAGTATTCATGCGGGTTTCTCCGTCGTGCGGAGCGTGCGCGCCAGGATCTGGTAGCGCTGCTCCAGTTGCTTGCGATCCACCTTGTTGCTGATCGTCTGCGGCAGGGCATCCACGGCGAACAGCTCGGAAGGAATCATATAGGGCGGCATGTAACGTTCGAGCTGGCCCTTCCAATCCGCCAGGTCCGCTGGCGGGCGCTGCAGTGGGCCGGTCTGTGGCTGCGTGGTTTCGACAAAGCCGATCATCCGCACCAGGCTGCCATCGGGCCGCCGCAGTACCACGGCGGCTCCTGCGACCACGCCAGGCAGGCGGGCCAGGCCGACATCGACCTCGGCCAGTTCAATGCGGTAGCCATTGAGCTTGATCTGGTCGTCGCGGCGGCCACGGAAGTAGAACCGGCCCTGCGCGTCGACATCACCCAGATCACCGCTGCGGTACGCACGCTTGCCGTTGTGTTCAAACAACACGCCGGCATCCAGGTCCGGGCGCTCGAGATAACCCCGCATCACATGGTCGCCGGCCATGCAGATCTCGCCATCATCGAGGAACACCTCGGCATAGGGCTTGCCGATGCCGATCGGGAACGGGTTGGGTGCCGCCGCGCGCAGGGCCGGATCGATCTCCACCCACGTGGTGGAACAGGTCGCTTCGGTCGGCCCGTAGGAATTGATGATGCGCACCTGCGGGAAACGCGCCCACAGTTCTTCCGCCACACGCGGTGTGAGTGATTCGGCACCGAACACGAACACCCGCAGGTCGGGCAGGTGCGCGGCATCGAAACGCGGATTGAGCATCTGCTGGCGCACGAACGAGGGCGTGGATGCCCATACGGCCACGTGCGAATCGCGCAGATGGTCGACGAAATGCTCGCTGCTGGCGATCACCTCGCGCGGGCACAGCACGCAACAGCCGCCCAGGCCCAGCGCGCCACACAGGTCGAACAGCGAGAAGTCGAAACTGAAGAGCATCTGGTTCATGAACGCCGGCGCCGGGCCCAGCGCCAGGCAGTCGCGGATCCAGCCGGTGAACAGGGCAACACTGTCGCGGCCGATCTGCACGCCCTTGGGGTCGCCAGTGCTGCCGGAGGTGAACATGATGTAGGCCAGGTCCGGCACCGCCAGCGCACGTGGCGCATCGGCACCGGGCAGGAACGCATCGACGGCCGCATCGTAGACCGCACGCGCATGCACCAGCGTGGTGATGCGCTGCAGGCGCGCTGGCGGGTTGATGGTGTCCACCGGTACGTAGGTCACGCCCAGGCAGAGGCAGCCGAGCATGGCCACCACGAAGGCCGATTCCTTGTGCCCGGAGATCACCAATGCGTCACCGTGCACCAGGCCGGCAGCACGCGCACGATCGATCCACTGCTGGGTGGCGCGATGCAGCCCGGCCCAATCAAGTACGCCATCGGCCGCATGCAGGGCGGGTGCCTGCGTGGCGACATCCAGGTCGGCGAAACGGCATTGGTCGAAATCGAAGTACATCGTGCTACCTCCAGTACCCGCGGGCGATCAGCTGGGGCGGTGCTCGGCCACGTAGTCGGCCAGCACCTGCACCGAATCAACCAGGGCATCGATTTCATCCACCGGCAGGGTGACGCCCAGGCGGTCCTTGACCTCGACCATCAGCTGCACCTTGGACATCGAATCGAAGAACGATTCCATGTACTCGTCCGGCTGCACGCGGGTACCAATCACCGCCTCGACGATATCGATGAGCTGGTTCTGGATTGTCTGCTTGTCCATGTTGGAATCCACCTTGTCAGAACTGGAAGTAAAGGAAACGGGTTTCTTTGTGCAGGTTCAGCAGGCACAGCGACAGCAGCACCAGCATGACCAGCAGCCACGCCCAGCTGGGCTGCCAGCGCATCCACGCGCGCGGTGCCGGGCTGGGTTTTGCCAGCGCGGGAGAGTACACCCCCATGATCTGGTGCGCGTTCGGTGCCAGCCAGACAATGGCCAGTGCCACCACGATGTACAGCAGCTGCAGGTGATGGCCCAGCAGCAGGCGCGCACCATCGGCCAGGCCCATGCCCGCGACATGGCCCAGGTTCTCCATGCTTTCCCAACCGCGTACGCCGAACATGCCCTGCACCAGCTGCCACGCATCGTGCACGCCATCGGCGCGGAAGAACGCCTGCGCCACCAGCACCGCGCCGAAGGTCAGCAGCAGGTAGCCGGCGTGCTGGAACGGATTGAGTTTTCGCATCGCGGCAGGCTTGCGACCGCCGACAAAGACCCGCCACGCGTGGTTGATGACCAGGTAGCTGGCATGCAGCAGGCCGAAGATCAGGAACTGCATGCCGGCGCCATGCCAGATGCCGGCCAGGCCCATCGCCCACACGGTGGGCAGCACGATCATCGAGAAGAAGCCGCCGGCCGATGCTACTGCCGTGGGACCGGTGGCACGGCCATGACGGGTACGCCAGCGGGTCACGGCCATCGCGACCGGGTAGTACAGGTAGGCGGTGATGTAACGGGTGAGCGTCATGTGCCAGCGCGCCCAGAAGTCGATGATGCTGGTGGCCTTGTACGGCGAATTGAAGTTCAGCGGGAAGCGGATGCCGAACATCCGGGCCAGGCCCAGCGCCATGTCCGAATAGCCGGAAAAATCGAAGTACAGCTGCAGCGCATAGCTGAGCGCAGTGGCCCACGCGCCCCAGAACTGCACATCGCCTGTGGAGGCGAAACCGGCATCGGCATACGGGGCGATGCTGTCGGCGAGCAGGACCTTCTTGGCCAAGCCGATGACGAACAGCATACCGCCGATGGACAGGTTCTCGGCCTGGAAACGATAGGTCTCGCGCTTGCTGAACTGCGGCATCATCTCCTTGTGGTGCAGGATCGGGCCGGCAATCAAGTGCGGGAAGAAGGTCACGAACAGGACATAGCTGAGCGGGCTGCGGTCGTTGACCACACCGGCGCGGCAGTCCAGCAGGTAGCCGATCTGGGTGAAGGTGAAGAAGGAAATGCCCAGCGGCAGGATCAGCGTGTCCATCGGGCCGACGTTGAAGCCGATGTCGTGGACGAAGTTCACCATCGCCGCGAAGTACTTGTAATGCACCAGCAGCAGGATGTCGGCGGCCACGCCCAGCGCGGTGGCCAGCAGCTGCAACCGGGGACGCTTGGCCAGCGCCAGGATCACCAGGCTGACCAGGTAGTTGAAGATGATCGAGCCGGCCAGCAGGATCACGAACTGCGGATTCCACCAGCCATAGAACACGATCGAGGCCACGCACAGCCACAGCGCGGCCAACCGTGGCTGCAGCGCGCCCAGCAGGTAGTGCACGCCCAGCGCGATCGGCAGGAAAATCAGCAGGAACAGGAAAGAGTTGAACAGCATGGTCGGTCGGCGCTCAGTCGATACCGGCCAATGCCTTCTGCTCGCCTTCGGTCAGCGGCAGGGACAGGGCCATTTCGGAAAATTCCCAGATCACCAGTTTCACGGTGGGTGGCCACGTCGGCTGCTGCGGCAGCGCCGCCAGCAGTGCGCCGGAAAACTGGCCGCCATCCATGCTCTGGTTCCACACTTCGCGCCCCAGCCCATGGCCCAGGCGTTCTGCGAACAGGCTGCGGCGGCCGTTGGAGCTGCCCAGCAGCAGCACCTCCACCGGCGGGGTGTCGTCCAGCAGGCCACCGCTGCGCAGCGGCGTGATGACCTGCTCCGGCTCCAGGTCCAACGGCGGCCGCCATGAGGGCGGCGCGTGTTCCAGGCCTGCCAGCACGATCAGGTCGCCCATGCGTGGCTTGGGCGCGCCCGGCGCGCCGACCTCGAATGCCTGGCTGCCCTGCCCGCCCAGCAACGGCAATGCCGCCGCGCTCACCGCGTCGGCGGCACGCTGCGCGCCGATGCGGTTCATGTGCACGTCGGTGCGGAAGAACACCGGGTCGTCCTGCCCGGACAACACCGGCAGCAGGTCGACACTCGGTACCTTCGCCGCCGCCAGCGCGTGCTGCCACTGCCCGTAGCGCGCACGCATCGGTTCGGAATAGCGCAGGCCACAGGTGTGCGCCTGCTCGATGCGCGACTTGTCCGGCACCACCACCACCAGCAGCTTCGCACCGCTGGCCTGCAACCGCTGCGACCAGTGCTGCATCAGGCGCACGCGATCGTTGAATACCTTGGCACCGGCACCCGGCTGCGGACGCAGGCCATCGCGGTAGAACAGCCAGTCCGGGCACCCCAGCGCCACCTGCTCGCCAAGATCGCCCAGCAGGCGATAGCGCACGGCGGCCCCCAGCAGGTCGCCCTGGGCCTGGATCGGCAGCCGCAAGGCCTGGTTGATCGCCTGCCCGGCTTGGCCATCTGCCCAGCGCGAGGGCAGCAGTTTCTCGGCCGGCAGCTTGGCGTTGCCCAGCATCCAGGCACCGGCGCAGACGCCGATCAGCAGCAATGCCGATACCACCACGGCGGTCAGCCGATGGGCACGCGGTGGGGCAGCAGGTGGCAGGGGCGCGGGCGCCCCGGGACGGGCATTCATCGGATCACTGCCCCAGCGCCTTGTGCAGGCGCGCCTTCCATTGTTCGGGGGTCATGATCGAGGCGTTGTCCCACTGGCCACGTGCATCCGGGCCCTGTGGGTAGGACGGTTCGAACATCTGCCAGACCAGCACCTGTGGTTTGTTCTGCTTGAACGCGGGTGATTCCAGGTATTCCAGCAGCATCACCCAGTGGCCGACGTTGCCGGGCTTCCAGTTGACCGATACCGGGCGGTCGATCAGGTTGGACAGCTTCTGCGGGAAACCGAAATACGGCTGCACCATGCTGTGGCCGGTCACGTGCACCGGCGCCGGTGCGTCATCCAGCAGCGACTGCTGTTCGGCCTGGCGGCGCACGGTGAAGGTATCGCGGCCGATCGCCCTGCGCTGTTCATCGGTAAGGAACAGCTCGGCCAGATCGCCGAAGCGGCGTTCCTTGATCTCGCTGCCCAGCGGCATGCCGCTGCCGGCCTGCCCGGCCAGGTTCGGCACCTGCGCTTTCACCTTCGCGGCGACGGCAGCGGCCACTGCGTCGGCGGCCGGCTGGGTCCAGTGCTGGTCGCTGCGATAGAACACCTCCTGGCCACCCTGCTTGACCTGCCGCATCGCCTGCAACGCATCGACAGCCGGCACGTGCGCGTTGACCAACCCCTCCAGTTCCAACGCATAGCGGCCCCGCACCGCATCGCCCAAACGTTTGCCGTCGGGCAGCTTGTCTTCATAGAACAGGGCCTTGTCCGGCAGCACCAGCACCTGCAGCTTGACCCCGGCGGCGGCCAGCGTGCGCTGCGCCTCGGCGATCAGCGCCGTGTTGCGGGCGACGGCGGCACTGTCGACGTCGGTCAGGCTGCCCCAGGCCGGGAACAGCCAGCCATCCTTGCCGCTCAGCACGATGGACGAGTCTTGATTGGCTGCGGCAACGGGCGCGGCAGGTGCCTGCGCCTGCAGGGGACCGGAGGCGGCCAGCGCGCACACGGCGGCCAGCAGCAGCATGCGCGGTCTACGTGCGGACGGTACGCGGAGCGTTGCAGAGAAAACTGATTTCATCGGCAGATCCTTCATGCAGCATCAGTAGTAAAGGGTGGCAGTGGCGAACAATCCCTTGGCCCGCTGGGTATCGCCGCCGCCGATGGCGAAGCGGTATGACACCGACAGGTCCAGGTAGGAGCGCGCCGCGTTGTAGTGATCTTCGCGGAACCAGTAACGGACGCCGACGCCAGGACCGGCCCCGAGCGACCAGCTGCGCTGGGTGTCAGACAGGTTGAACGACTGCGGCCCGATGCCGGGATAGTCGATGCCGCGCACCCGCGAGCGCTGGTCCTGCCAGTCCGCACCCACCACCAGGTACGGGGTGACCAGCCAGCGGGTCTGGTCGGCACCGAAGCGATAGTTGCGCCCAGCGCGAAGTTCGGCTGCGGCAAAGGCCTGCTGGCGACGCAGGCGACCGTTGGATTCGCTTACGCGCTGGGACGGGGCGCCGTTGGCATCGAGCGCATCGACGGTGAAGTGGGCGCGGTTGTCATCCCAGCTCAGGCCGGCCTGGGCATAGCCACTGACCGTCCACCACTGGCTGACGTCGGTTCGCACGCCGGTGCCGTTGTAGAACCCGTAGGTAGCGTAGGTCATCCAGCCACCGGCGCTGTCGTTGAGGCGGTAACGGGCCAGCAGGTTGGCCTGCAGCGGGCGTTCGGATTCGATCTGGATCTGGCAGCGCATGGCGGCGGAGTCGGCATAGATGCCGCCGCGCCGGGTCGCGCTGCCGAGGAACTGGCGGCGTTCCAGGCCGACGCTGAGGCCGGTCTGGCCGAAGGCATAGCGCACGCCGAACGAACCGACGGTGGACGGCCAGCCGGCGATCGAACGCGAACGGCTGAGGCGCTCGGCACGTTCACGGTTGTCCGGCGTCGCCTGCCCGGTGCAGGGGTCGGTGAACAGCAACGATTCGAACGTACCGCCTTCGTCGTACAAGGTATTGGCGATGCGCGCGTAGGCTTCCAGCGTGCCGTGCTGGTTGTTGGTGGCCTGCGGCCGCCAGAAGGCTTCCAGGGTGCTGAACACCGAAGCGCCGGGCGTGCTGATCGATGCGCCGCCCAGGTTGGTGGCCGCCTGGCGCGACCCACGGTAGCCGGCCGAGGCGGTCACGCCCCAGTCGCGCGAGTAGCCGGCGATGGCACTGCGCGTGTTGTAGCGCTGCGCCTTGTCCAGTGGCAGCTGGCCGGCGTCCGCAGCGTCGATCGCGCCGCGCAGCAGGGTCACGGCCTGGCGGTGATCGCCGCTGGCGGCACTGGCATAGGCCTGGTCCATCATCACCGTCTTGGGCGCCTTGCCGGTGGCCTCGGCGGCTCGGAAATCAGCCAGCGCCAGCGCCGGTTCGCGCGCCGCCTGATTGAGGTAGCCACGCTGCATCAGCAGGCCCGCATCATCGGGGTGGGTGGCCAGCGCGCTGTCCAGGCGCTGGCGCGCCTCGCTCTGCTGGCTGCGGTTGCCGGCGGCCAGGGCCGTGGTCAGCAGCCCTTGCAAGGTCGCACTGTCCGGAGTTTCCTGCACGGCCTGGCGCGCTTCGCTGATGGCCTGCTGGTAATCCTGCCGGCCATAGGCCGCATAGGCGCGCTGTGCCGGGCCGCCTTCGCCCTGCAGATCGGCGGGCATCAGTTCGCACTGGGTACCGTAAGGCGTATCGCGGCACTGCTGGAACGGCGCCGGATAGGACTGCAGCGTCAGGGTCTGGCCGGCGCGTGCGCCACGGATCGCCTTTTCGCGCTGGGTCACCGCCTCGCGGATGCCCTGCCGTGAGGACGCATCTACGTCGTCCAGAGGATCGGCCTGCAGCGGCGCCAGCAGCGCGGTGGCCCGGTTGCGATCACCGGCAGCCACCGCGGCGTCCACCGCCAGCAGGCGCACGTTGCGGCGCTGCTGGTCATCGAGCCAGTCCTGCTGCAGGGCCGCGTCGAAATCGGCGTTGGCCTGTGCAGTGTTGCCCTGGCGCTGGCGAAGATAGGCCCGCATCACCAGGGCGACGGTATCGTCGGCATCGTTGTCCAAGGCCTGGTCTGCGGTGCGCTCGGCTTCTGCCAGCTGCCCATCGAGCAACTGCGTGGTCATCAGCAGCAGGCGGTGCGAGGCGACGTCGGGCGCACGTGCCACCGCTTCGCGGGCGAACCCGACGGCGGCCCGGAAATCCTGCGATATCAGCGCCTGGTAGCCTTCCTGTGCCGGTTTCACTGCACGCTGACGGCCCAATGCCACGCGCTTGGCGCGTAGATCTGCCACATTGGGTGCGCCCAGCTGCAGTGCGGTAGCCGCCGCAGCGTCGGCCTGCTCCAACTGCTGCTGCGCTTCCAGCGAGGCGACCCACAGCATCGCCCACGCCCCCTGCTGCGGCTGCTGGCGGAAGGCCTGTTCGGCCTTGCTGGCGGCCACCGCCATCTGGTCGTTGTTGTAGGCGGTATAGGCTTCGGTCGCGATGGCGAATGCCTGCTGGTAAGCGCGCTCAGCCGGCGTCTGTCGTGCCGCCGGCACGGCGCGGTTACCACCGCCGCTGGCAGCAGCGGCCGCCGGCGCAGCGGCCAGGCCCGGCAATGCCGGATCCTTCAGCCCCGCATCCAACGCGCGCCGCGCCTGCTGGCGTGCCTCATCATTGCGACCGAGCTTCTGCAGCGAATAGATCTGCAGCAACCGCAGCCGCACCACGTCCGGGCGCAGGCGCGACGCTTCGCCGGCCTGTCGCAGGGCCGTGCTGTAATCGCCACGCTCGTAGGCGGCGAACGCCTGCTCGGCCATGCGGTAGGCGGGCCCGGACAGCGGCAACGGCACATCGGCCTGCGCGTATGCCGGTGCAGCGGCCGCCAGGGCAACGGCGATGACGGTGGACAGCAGCGAGGTTTTCATACCGTTGCAACTCCGGGAGGCGGCGACTGCAGCATCGCCGCGCGGCGGCGTTGTTCTTCCATTGCCTGGGCGATGGCGTCTTCGGTGGCGATGCCCCGCTTGACCAGGTAGTCGCCGATGCGGCCATCACGCTGGGGCTTGTACTCATCCAGTGCGATCTCGAAATGCGCGTGGTCGATCAGGCGCATTTCCACCAGCAGGTCGCCCAGCAACGGCACGGTATCGATGCGCCAAAGCTCGGCGCCACTGATCATGCGCAGGCCGGCGTTGATCTCGCTTTCGCGGGCAATGCTCTGTTCGACCTGGGCGTTGCCGGTTTCCTGCTTCAACAGGTCCAGTGCGGCCTCCGACAGTGGGTTGGCCACGGCCAGCCGGAGGGTACCCTCCTGCAAGGGCGGCAACGGCAGCATGCGCCACTGCACGCAGGCGTCGACGCTGACCGGGAATCCGCCCCTGCGCAGGTAATCGACGTCGATCACCGCACGCTGCAGGTCGCCCTGGAAGGCGATCGCCTCGGCCAGCGTTTCATCATCCAGCCAGCCCTGCGACAACAGGATCCGGCCCAGGGGCTGCTGGCGTCCGCCCTGCTGTTGCTGGAGCGCCTGTTCAAGGCGCTCCGGTTCCACCGCCTGCCACGTCGTCAGCAGTTCGCCCAGGCGCTTGCGGGTCTGCACCAGTGCCGCAGCATCGGGGAAATCATGCATGGTCTTGTCCCAGACCATGCGCTTGCCGAAGAACAGATAGGCCAGGAACATCCGCCATGCGCGCGCGGTGGCCATGAAGTTGACCATGTTGCCGACCACCATGCGTGGGATCGACATCAGCGCGTGCTCCCAGCCATACAGCCGGTTGACGAAGTAGAACCGCTGCACCACGCGCGTGGCCAGGGCAGCGGTGGTCAGCAGCGCCACGTTCATCTGCCAGCTGCCTGCCTGGAAGACGCTGGGATACTGCAGGGTCCACACACCGGTCATCTTCAACAGCCAGAACAGCAGCAGCTGCAGGAAGATCAGGTAGGCGATGATGCTGACGAAGGAGGTGATGATGCCCTTGCGGTCGCGCGCCAACAGGTACTTGGTCGCCAGCGAGCCCCGCCAGCCCAGCGTTTCCCAGCTCTGCAGGCCGATACCCAGTACCCAGCGTGCCTTCTGCCGGTAGGACGCGCGGAAGTTGTCGGGGAAATATTCGCGTACGCACAGCGCCATCTGCTGGGTGCGCTCGCGCACCGGCCCCCAACCGAACCAGGACGGTCGCCGCACCAGGAACTGCACCGGGAAGCGGGCGAAGATCGAGTGCATTCCCATCGCCGCCAACCGCGCGCCGACGTCATAGTCCTCGGTCAGGCTGTCTGTATTGAACGGCTGGTTGTCGGTCTGTTCGCTCAGCGCCAGCAGCGCGCGTCGCGAGAAGCAGGTGCCCACGCCCGCCGACGGCACCATGCCGGACACGCTCTCGCGGACCACCAGGTCCTTGGCATGCCATTCGGCGAACTCGTCCATGTACACGCCTGCCACCAGTTCGTACCACTCGCGGTCCAGCGAGGTCACCGGCAACTGGATCATGTCCTTGCGCGGCAGCAGGTAGTTGAAGAAGCGCAGCTCCATCGGGTGCAGCACGTCTTCGCTGTCGTGCAGGATGACGCCGGCAAACTCGATGTCGTGGCGCTTTTCGTAGTCGAAGATCGACAGGATCAGCCAGTTCAGGCAATCGGCCTTGCTGGTGGGGCCGTCATGCGGCACTTCCACACGGCGCAGGCGCTTGTAGCGGCGGCGCATGCGCTCGACTTCATTGATGGTCTGCTGGTCGTTGGGATAGGTCCCGACGAACACGATGTACTCGCGATAGTCGAGCACATCGATCATGTTCTCGACCATCTGCGCGATGACGTCGTATTCCATCCACGCCGGCACCATGATCGCCAGCGGCTGTTCCGGTCGCTGCAGCAGGTCCTGCTGGGTCAGCGGCTTGTACTCACGGCGCTTCTTGACCGTCAGCGTGCGCCAGCTTTCGCGCACCCAGTACCAGATGTCGATGAACAGGTCATCGAGGCTGGAGATCAGGATCAGCACAGCCACCGCCGCTGCCACTGTCTCCAGGGCAGCGTAGTAGTTGGCCAGCTGGATGTTCCAGAACAGACCGTCCACGGCCGGTCAATGCCCGACGTTGGCGGACTTGCGGCGACGGCGGACCTGGGTGATGCGGGCAGCGGCCAGTGCGAACACCACCACGCCGACCAGCAGGAGCAGCCACACCATGTGCTGTTCCCACTTCGACTGCGGATTGCCTTCCTGAGCGATGCGCGAACCATAGGGGTCCTGGCTGTCGAAATCGCGCACGACGTCGCTGCCATCGATCACGGCCAGGTCACCCCGCAGCAACCGGAACGGCGCAGCCAGCACCGGGCCCTCGGTGCCCAGGTCGCTGTACAGCACCCCCATCTGCCCGCCTGCCGAGGCAACCTGTACTGCAGCCGCCCGCTGCAGGCCGCTCAGGTCGAGCAGTGGCTGCGGCTTGCCGGCGATCACCAGCTGGCCATTCTTCAGGCCCGCCGGGGAGACACCGGACGGCGCCAGCGCGAAGGCCAGGTAAGGTTTGGTCGGACTGATCGCCGCGCCCGCATCCACCACCTTGAGGCTGGCTGCTTCCGGCGATGCACCCACGGCACTGGCGATGGCGATGACCTTGGCCAGCGAGGTCGGTGCGTCCTGCAGCCAGGTGCCCGGCACGAACACTTCATTGGCATGTGCCAGCTGGCTGGCCGCGCCGATGAAGTCTGCACCCAGCGTGCGCTTGGCCAGCTTCAGGTGGCTGCTGGGCAGGATCGACACCGGGAACGCGGTGGCGGGATCATGGCAGTAGGGCCGCGCCGGCTGGCGCAGGAAGCTGACCCGCACTTCATTGCGGGCCGACAGCGCGTAGGTGGGCACCTTGGCGACCAGCCGCTGCGGCTTGCCATCGGCCGAGAGCACCCTGGCCCCCAGCAGGTAGTCGTTGAAGTAGATCGTCGCAACCGCACCCTGCCCGGCCGCATTGGGTGCAGCCGATACATCCAGCACCACTTCTTCCGGCAACCGGCCATCGGCCGACAGCGCACCCAGTTCAAAGGTGGCGCTGCGATCGCCACGGGTGACGATGTCCTGCGTACCGGCGATATTGCCCAGCCGGCTCAGCAGCACGCGATCCCCTTCCATCGCGGGTGCGACCGCCTGCGTGACCTGCAGCGAACGCCCCAGTGCATAGTTGCGCCACTGCTCGGACAGCAACCCGGCCACCTTGCCACCGGCCGCCGGGTCGACCACCAGGGTCGGCCGCCCGGCAACGGTGGTCACGCTCACCGAAGCACTTGCCACCGGCTTTTCCAATGCCGCCATGTCGGCCGCCCGCCAGGTGCTGAATGCACTGGCGGCATCGGCGCCGCTGGCACCGACCTGCGCGGCCAGGGCATCCAGTGCCGCGCGCACGCCGCTGCGCAGCGCATCGCTGCCGATCATCACATCGGCGGCGAGTGGGCCGCTGTCACGTAGCGACAGCAGCGCGCCGACTTCGGCCAGATCCTTGATTGCGTGCGCGCGCTCACCGGCCGCCAGTGCCGCATAGGCAGGCACGCCCTGCAGGCTGGCGGGAATGCTGATGCCGGTCAGGTCCACACTGTCGCCGACCTTGGGCAGCGCGACCACGTCAACCTGCTTGCCACCGGTCTGCAGCGCCGCACCGATGCGCCACGCCGCATCGTAGGTCGATGCCTGCAGCGCCTTGCCCTCCACCAGCAGGCGCACGCGCGGCGGCAGTGCGCCCCAGGCCTTGGCCACGGTGTCCACCGCGCGTCCATCGAAGCGATAGCTGAAGCGCGAATCCGGCGACAGCCGCAGCACATTGGCTGGCGCGCTCTGGTCCGCGCAGCGGTAGTCGGAGACGATCGACCACCAGCCCACGCCGACACGAACGAAGCCGTTCTCGCGGGGCTCGCCGTCAATGGCCAGCAGCTGGCTGGCGTCGCCCTGCGCATCGGTGATCGAGCGCGCGGCGATCGGATCGCCATCGACCGACCACAGCCCCGACGTGCGCCCGGTATGGCCACGCACGTAGCGGCCATCCAGCTGCAGCTGCGCATCGCGGGTGGCCACGCCTACCGGTACCGGCAGGTAGACCTCGCGCTGGCTCTCCTGCCCGCTGAGCACCAACGGCTGGCGGAAGCCGAGCTGGCGCAGTGTCATCTGCCGGCTTACCGTGCTGTCCCCGGTCCATTCGGTGAACTGGCCGGCAGCGCTGTCGACAGCGCCAGCGGCAGCCGAGCTCGCCAGGGCCAGCACGGAGGAAACAACGAGGAAGCTACGTCGGCCGGTCTGGGTCATGGCGTCACTTCTTGTAGAGGGGTGGGAACAGGGCCGGCACTGCGGTGGCCGGTAGCAAATTCGGGCAGTGGATGTCCGCGCAGGGCGGCGACGATGCGCGCACTGGCTCGGCCATCCCCATAAGGACTGGCGTCAGGGTCGAAACGGGTTGCATGTGCGGGTTGTTGCAGCGCGGCGTTGACGGCATCGACGATCCGCTTCGGCGCCGTGCCGACCAGCTTCACCACCCCGGCATCGACCGCCTCCGGGCGCTCGGTGACATCGCGCATCACCAGCACCGGCTTGCCCAGCGCTGGCGCTTCTTCCTGCACACCGCCGGAGTCGGTAAGGATCACGTCGGCGCGTTGCATCAGGCGCACGAAGCTCAGGTAATCCTGCGGTGGCACCAGGTGCACGTTGCCCAGATGGCCCAGCTCGGCATTCACCGGGCCCTGCACGTTGGGGTTGAGGTGCACCGGATAGAGCACCTGCAGGTCTTCGCGCTGGGCCAGCTCGGCCAGTGCGCGGCAGATGTCCAGGAAGCCCTGGCCGAAGCTCTCGCGGCGATGGCCGGTAACCAGCAGCAGGCGACGCCCGGGATCAAGCATCTGGAAGGGCGCATCGGCTCGGGCGCGCAGTGCCGGGTCGCGATCGAGCTGCTGTACCGTCTGCTGCAGGGCGTCGATGACGGTGTTGCCGGTCACCAGGATCCTGCCGCCGAGGTGCTCGCGTTCCAGGTTGGCGCGGGAACTTGGTGTGGGGGCAAACAGGAAATCAGAGACCACATCGATGACGCGGCGATTCATCTCTTCCGGCCACGGCCGGGAGATGTCGCCGGTACGCAGGCCCGCTTCGACGTGTCCCACCGGAATGCGGTGATGGAAGGCAGCCACTGCAGCGGTCATCGCCGTGGTGGTATCACCGTGGACCAGCACGCGATCGGGCCGCACCTGCGCATACAACGCATCCAGGCGCTCGAACAGCTTGGCGCACAGGCCGTTGAGGGTCTGGTTGGGAACCATCACGTCAAGATCGTGATCGGCGGTGATCTCGAACAGCGACATCACCTGGTCCAGCATCGCCCGATGCTGGCCTGTGGTGCAGACGATCGATTCGATATCCGGCGCCTCACCCAGCGCCTTTACCAGCGGCCCCATCTTGATTGCTTCAGGACGGGTACCGAAAACAGAAAGAACCTTCACCGCAGAACTCCCTCAAGACCTGCAAACATCCTGTACGCGGATCGTAAGCGATCTCGTGAAGTTCGGCCACGTAAATGTGATACGCATCACAAAGACGCACAGCAAGCCGGATGAAGCAAATGACGCAGAACGTCACTATGTGACGCTAGGGGCCGTTTCAGGGGGCAATTCGAACACCTGGCGCAGGTAGGACAGGTAGCCCGGATCGTCGCACATGCTCTTGCCCGGCGAGTCACTGAGCTTGGCCACCGGCTGGCCGTTGCAGCGGACCATCTTGATGACGATGTTGAGCGGGGTCGGCCCCAGATCGTTGGTCAGGTGGGTGCCCACGCCGAACGCTACCTGGCAGCGGCCACGGAAGTAGTCGTACAGGCGCATCACCTTGGTGATGTCGAGCCCATCGCTGAACACCAGCACCTTGCTGCGCGGGTCGACCCGGCGCAGCTGGAAGTGGGCCAGCATGCGGTCGCCCCAGTCGAACGGGTCGCCGGAATCGTGGCGCACGCCGTCGAACAGCTTGCAGAAATACATGTCGAAGTCGCGCAGGAACGCATCCAGCCCGACCACGTCGGACAGGGCGATGCCAAGGTCGCCGCGGTACTCGCGCGCCCACGACTCCAGCGCCGCCACCTGCGAATCGCGCAGGCGCGGGCCCAGTGCCTGGAACGCCTGCAGGTACTCGTGGGCCATGGTGCCGTGCGGCGTCATGCCGTACAGGCGCGCGAAGTGCACGTTGCTGGTGCCGACCAGCTGCGGGCCCAGCGCATCGCGCAGCAGCGGCAACAGGCGGGCATGCCAATCGCGCGAGTAGCGGCGGCGGCTGCCATAGTCGGCGATGCGGCATTGTTCGAAGCCCGGGGTATCGCGCAGCAGCGCGGCCTTGGCCTGCAGGCGGCGTTCGCCTTCGGCGAAATCGGCCGAGGTGGTGTTGCGGAACCACACTTCGTTGATGATCGCCAGCAACGGCACTTCGAACAGGATCGTGTGCAGCCACGGACCGGTGATGTCCAGTTCGATCTCGCCGGGCACCGTCTTCGACGCGCGCAGCTGGATGTATTTGCGGTCCAGGTGGAACAGGCCGAGGAAGTCGGCGAAATCGGGCTTCACGAAGCGCAGGCCACGCATGTAATCCAGCTCTTCATTGCTGAAGCGCAGGCTGCACAGGTGGTCGATCTCCTCATCGATCTGGTCGATGTAGCGGGCCAGCTCGATACCGGGGGTGCGGCACTTGAAGCGATATTGAACCTGCGCGCCGGGGTGCTGGTGCAGCACCGCCTGCATCATGGTGAACTTGTACAGGTCGGTGTCGAGCAGGGACTGGATGATAGGCATGGGGGAATTATGCGCCCGTTCGGGTGAACCGGGGTCCGCGATGGAGGTAGCGCCCTCACGCGCTCTGCAGTAGATCCACGCCGTGCGCGGATGATCCTGTGGCAACGCGTTACAGCGACCTGCGCAGCAACCTCGGCACCTGCACCAGCGCATGGGCCCAGATCGCCCCCCACACGGCCACCCGCACCGGCAACGACCGCTGCTGCGCTTCGAACTTGCTGAAATAGCGCCACAGCCCACGATGCTTGTGCCATTCAACGAAGAACGGGCGCGAGCGGCTGGACACCCCGCGCACGTGGGTCACCTTCAGGTCGTTGGCGATGGCGACCACGCCACCGGCCTCACGCACGCGGCGGCACAGGTCGAGGTCTTCGGCGTGCAGCCGATAGCCGGCATCCCAGCCGCCGATGCGATCAAACAGGGCGCGCGGCATCAGTAGCAGCGCACCGGACAACGCCGGCACCTGCTGCAACGGCTGCGCCGGGTCGCGGGCAATGGCCAACCGCGCGCCACGACCGGGCGAGCGCAGCATGGCAAGGAAGTCCGGATCACGGCGCCGTACCGCGTCATCGGCCTGGCCGTGTTCGTCCACCTGCTCCACGCCCAGCAGACTGTCGCCCACCGCATTGGCGCGGTCACGCAGGGCTGCCAGCGTATCGGCCTCGACCATCAGGTCGGGATTGATGAAGGCCAGCCACGGGCTGCGTGAATCGGCAACGCCCTGGTTGTTGGCCGCAGCGAAACCGGGATTGTCCGGGTTGGCGACGAAACGCACGCGCGGATCATGGCTGGCGTGGCGCTGCACGACGTCCAGGGTGTCGTCCAGCGAACCATTGTCGACCACCCGGATCTCGGCCACGTCCTGCGCCTGGCGCAGCCGCGACAGGCAGGCATCGATGGTGCTGCCGCTCTGGTAGGTGACGACGATGGCGGCAATGGCGGAATTCAAACAGGCGGCTCCAACGGTGATGGCGGGACGAACAGGTCGCCCTGCCCGCGCGGCATTATCGCCTGCTGCAGGCCGTGCTGCAGGTCTTGGCGCAGCGTGTGCAGCGGGTCGTGCATCAGGAAGTCAGCCAGCCGCGGCACCCACCCCGGCCAGCGCGCGGCCAGTGCTTCCAGATCGCCGTCGCGGCTGGGCGCTTCACTGGCACGGCTGACGAAGGCGTTTTCGCACAACACGTTGCGCCAGCCGAGACCGGCCATGCGCAGGCTCAGGTCGACCAGCGCCGCGTTCCAGCCCAGGTAGCTTTCTGCATCCAGGCCACCAGCGCGCCGCCGAGCATTGGCGCGCACCAGCACGGCGTGGGTGACCGCCGAAGGAAGTTCAGGATGCAGGCTCGGCAGTGCGGCGCAGACCTGGGCCAACAGCGCCGGGTCGCCCGGTTCGGGGTTGAGCTCGCCCAGCCGCGGCCATGCTGCGGTTTCACCCACGTTGCACCACGGCGTGGCCGTGGCAATGGCCGCGTCGCGCGCAAACGTGGCCTGCAGCTGCTGCAGCCATCCCGGTGCGGGCACGCTGTCCGGGGCCAGCACCGCCACGTCCAGGCCATCGCAGGCACGCAGCATTTCGTCCAGATGGGCAACCTCGCCGAGTGGCCTGGCGCGGCGGGTGTACTCGGCCTGCAACGGCGTATGTGCCAGCCAGTGTTCAACCACCGCCTGTGCACGTGGCCCGGCCTGCGCGTCATCGGCCAGCCAGATCGATGTTCCCGCAGCGGTACCGGCATCAAGCGCGGCCAGGCAGCGGTCAAGTACCGCGTCGTCCACGCCCAGCGGCAACAACACGATCGCCCCCATCCCGCCTCCGTGGTTGTCGGTGGCCACAGCGTAGCATCGGGTGGGTGTCGGCCGGGTTGCACCCGGCACCCGCAGAGGCCGCAGCAACAGCAACGGCAACGGCAAAAGCAAAAGCAGGCTTCCTGGGAATGGCGGGGTGGGTCCGGTGGCGGGGGACGCCGTGAATCCATCCCTGGAGGCTTGGCCGCGGCATCCATGCTGCGGACACCCCCGCCACCGGACCCACCCCGCCTTCGACAGATTTCCGCGATCTGTCTGGCCTGTTTTTGGTAGTGCCGGCTGCTGGCCGGCACATGCAGGTATCGGGAACCAAAAAAATTGGGGTCAGATCCGTTTTCCTTGGGAAAACGGATCTGACCCCATTTCTTTGAAATCTGACAGAGATTCATCCACGCATGGCGTGGATCTACTGGCCACCGGGAAACTGTCGAAGGCGGGGCGGTATCCCACGGAATACCCGCCGTTGCTGTCGCTGTCGCTGTCGCTGTCGCTGTTGCTTTGGCAGGTGCAGGGCGCAGCCCTGCCGCCTCCCTTGCTTACTTTGCGCGCGGCTGGTTCAGCGGCTCCATCGCGCGGAAGCGCTGGCTGTACTCGTCGGTCAGGTTGCGGGCTTCCTGGCCGTTGCGGACGATGGTCGGGGTCAGCAGCACGATCACTTCCGAACGACGGCTGGTGCGGCTCTTCTGGCCGAACAGCGCGCCCAGTACCGGAATCCGGCTCAGGCCGGGAATGCCGCTGCTGCCATCGGTGGCCGAATCGGTGATCAGGCCGGCCAGCATGATGGTGTCGCCACTCTGCACCGCCGCCTCGGTGGCCAGCTTCTTGGTGGAGATGCGCGGATTGCAGTTGCGCTCCTGCGGATTGCAGTTCTCCGGCACGTCCGATGCGCTGCTGATCTCCTGCACGATATCCAGGAACACCGTACCGTCACGGGTCACGCGCGGGCGCACCTTGAGGATCACGCCGGTGTCGATGTACTGCACCGAGCTGTAGCTGCTGGTGCCGATGCCGGTGTTGACCGTGGTGGTGTTGATCGGCACCTTGTCACCCACGTTGAGGGTGGCTTCGGCGTTGTTGCGTACGAACACCGAGGGCGTCTGCAGCAGGCGCACGTCGGTGACCTTGTCGAGCGCGCTGACCACCGCCGCACCGTTGTGCCCGGTGAACGCCCAGTTGGCGCCATCGGTGCCGGTCACCGCACCGGCGAAGGTGTTCCAGGAGCCGCCAGCCGCTGCCGGCAGGGTCAACCCGGACAGCGCGCCGGTCAGCGCGCGACCCGCCACGGCATTGTCGAAGAACCAGTTGACGCCGTACTTCAGGTCGCCGGTCAACCCGACTTCGGCCACCTGCGCTTCGATGTGTACCTGCAGCGGCATCACGTCCAGCTTTTCGATCACCTCGCGGATCGAGCGCCAGGCCTGCGGCGTCGAACGCACCAGCAGCGTGTTGGTTTCCTCCACCGCCGACACGCCGACACGATCGCCCTCCACTTCCAGGCTGATGCTGACGTTGCCCGACTGGCGCTGCGGCAGGTTCAGGCTGCCGGCGCTGCTGCCACTTCCGCTGCTGCTGCCGCCACCGACCTGGTTGTTGAAGCTGCTGCTGCTGCCCGCGTCCATACCGCGGTCGCCCTCGCTGCCCAGCTGCGAGGGAATGGCGCCCGGCGCCAGCGATGCCGAGCCGGAGCCGCTGCGGTTGCCGCTGCTGGCAAAGGCTTCGCTTAGACGCTCGGCCAGGTCGCGTGCCTTGATGTAACGCAGTTCATGCGAGAACAGGCGCGCACTGCCGCCGGCGGTATCGATGCGGTCCAGCCACTGCTGGATCTGGTCCAGGTAGCGCACCTGCGGGGTGATCACCAGTACCGCATTGGCGTTTTCCAGCGGCAGGAAACGGAACATGCCGGCGCTGGGCGTCTTGCTCTCTTCGCCGAAGACCTTCTCCAGATCCGCCGCGACCTGCTCGGCCTTGCCGGACTGGATCGGGAATACGCCCACCGACATGCCCGAGAGCCAGTCGACATCGAAGATCTCGACGGTATGCAGGTAGTTCTCGAGCTCCGCACGCGTGCCGCCGAGGGTGATCACGTTGCGGCCGCTGTCGACGTTGACGATGGCATTGGGCCGCGCATAGGGCTCCAGCACCTTCTTCATCTCGGTTGCGGAGATGAACTGCAGCGGCACCACGCGCACTTCAAAACCGCGCGCGCTGGATGCCGGCGCGGTGCTCGGCGCCACGGTGCCGGCCAGTGCCTGGTCGGCGGCGACGATGTTGTAGCGGCCACCGCTGTAGACCATGCGGGCGTTGTTCCAGCCCAGCACCATCTCCAGCAGGTTCAGTGCCTGTGCCGGCGATACCGGCTTGGGCGTGGCCAGGGTCACCGTGCCCTGCACGCCCGGCGCGATCACGTAGTTCTGGCCGAGCATGTCCCCGAGGATGGCCTTGACCACCGCATGTACCGATTCGCCTTCGAAGTTGAAGGTCGCCTCGCCGGAGCTGGCCGCATGCAGCGCGGGCGACGGCTTGCGCGCGGCTTCGCGGTTGATCATGGTGCCGGTGCCACGGCGGATCACCGCCTGCGGCGCCCCCTGCACCTGATCGGCGGCCTCGGTCTGCGCATCGACGGCAGCCTGGCCGGCACTGGCCGAGGGTTGCAGGTTGCCGTTGCGTTGCACATGCGGGGCCGACACGGTGCTGCAGCCGACCAGCAGCGTCAGGGCGAAGGACCAGGGAAGAAAACGCAGGTTCATGCATTCACTCTATCGGTTGGTGCCATCGCCCGGGGGCGGCGACGGTTGTTGCTGCTGTTGCTGCAGCTGACGGCGGCGGGCCTGGATGCGTTCGCGGATGGCCTGCATCTGCGCTTCGCTGGGACCGTTGGTGTTTGCAGGGGGTGCGGCGGCGGCGGCCGGTGCCGGCGAGGCGGGAGCCACATTGCCATCAGTGGCACGGGGGTTGGGCGGCGTCTGGCTGGGCGTTGGCTGCGGTGGCGGCGGCGGAACCACCGCACCTGGCACAGGCGGTGTGCCATTGGCTCCGCGCAGCGCGGTCGGCGCTTCGCCGCCCTGGCCATTGAACACGGCCAGTTCCAGCACCTGGCTGCCACTGGAGCCGATCACCGTGGCCTGGCGCGGCTCCAATGCCACCAGCTGCCAGCCGTCGACTGCATCGCCATTGAGGCGCAGGCGCAGCGACCGGCCCTGCTCGGTGGTGAAGGTGGCCATGCTGAAGTCGCCGGTCATCAGCACACCGGTCAGGCGCAGTGCCGGACTGGCGGTGGCTTCGCTGCCCCCCAGCAGATACGGGCGCGGCTTGCGGTCCTCGGCGAACAGGGGACGTTCGCTGATCACGCTGTAGCTGTCTGCGCCGGCCATGCGTTCGGGCGCCAGCACGGGCAGTGCCGGCAGCGCGGCCTGCGCGTCGCCCTCGGCACTGACCGTGGGCAGCTGGCTGCCAAGACCGAAGCCGGTGGCCAGCCAGATCGCTGCGGCCCATCCGGCCAGCGCCAGCAACAGCCCGGTGCGCAGGCTGATCTGCTCAAGCTTCATCGGCCACCTCCTGCGCCTCGGCAGCAGGCTGCTGCGCCGGTGACGGTGCAGGTGCCGGCGGCGACACCGCTGCCGGAGTGGCCACGGGCGCTGTCGAGGGATCGGCAGCCGCCGCCGGCAACAGGTAGCCGGCCAGCTCGAAGGACACATCCAGGCCGAGGCCGGATTCGTTCGGCGATTGCTGGAAGCGCTGTGCGATCAGGTTCAGGTTGTCCACGAACAGGCGCGGGCTGCCGGTCTCCAGGCTGTGCAGCACGGTGGCCAGTTCGGCCACGCCACAGCGCAGGCGCACCTGCATGGCCACGCGCACGAACGCGGCGTCCCGACGGTTGTCGCTCAACGGCGTGCGGTTGCTGATGGTGCAGCTGCGGTTGCCCGGGCTGGCCATCGCCACCGCATCCTGCAGGCGTGCGCCGAGCGCCGCCGCGGCGGCCTCGGCGGTGGCTTCCTGCAGGAACCCGGGACGCTGCTGCAGGGCGTCGCGGGTGGCGCGCAGCCGCTGTTCGATCTGCGGTTGCTGCTGCAGCTGCGCCTGCACGCGCTGCTGGCGCTCGCGCAGGGCGGCGGCATCGGCATCGATCGCCAGCAGCGGCTGGGTGAACCACGGGTGCACCAGCAGCAGGTAGGCCAGGCCCAGCACTGCCAACAGCAGTGCCAGTGCCAGCCAGCGGTCACGGCGTGCGCTTGGCATCGGCATTGGCCGCCTCCGTGGTTGCAGTCGGGGCGGGTGCCGGCGCGGGTGCTGCCGAAGGCAATGGCTGCAGCTCGGCGGTCAGGGTGAAGCGGTCGCGGCCACTGGCGGCACCGTCAGCCTGCAGCACGCCGGTGAGGTTGACCTTGCGCCACTGCGGCGCGTCCTGCAGCAGCGGGACCAGCTGCGATGCTTCGCTGCTGAGGCCGATCAACTGCAGGCTGTTGTTCTCGATCGCCAGTTTTTCCAGGTAGGTGCCATCGGGCAGGCGTCGGGTCAGCTCGTTCCAGACTTCGACGGTACTGGCGCGCTGGTTGCGCTGTGTTTCCAGGAACGCCGCTCCATCCAGCAGCGCCTGCAGCTGGCTGCGTTCGCTGGCCACGCCACGCGCACTGCGGGCGCTGCGCTCAACGTCGGCGCGCAGCGCATCGACGGCGTCACGACGGTTGTCCAGCAGCTGCAGTGCCGCCAGCACCAGCATCACCAGTGCCGCTGCAGCGAGCAGCAGATTCCAGCGCCGCATAGGGTCCGGCCGCTGCTGACGCTGTGCGGGCGGCAGCAGGTTGACCTGCAGCGCGCGGCCCTGGGCATCGATCGCGTCGACGCCGGCCAGCACGTCGGCCCACGCTCCGATCTGCGCGCGCCAGTCATCCAGCTGGCGCAGCGGCCAAGCCACCAGCTCCACCTGCAGCAGGCCTTCGCCGGCACTGCCCAGCTCACGGATGTCATAGCTGACCTGGCTGGCTTCGAACGGTGTCTGCCGGTCGATCTCGTAACCGACCACCGCACGCAGGCGGTCAGCGGCTGCGGCAGGCAGCCGCAGATTACGCCGCAGCACCTGCCCGGCCGGCAGCAGCCACACCCGTGGCAGGCTGCGCAGGCGTGGCTCCAGCACCCGGTCCAGGTCCACCGGCTGCAGCGGCCACGGCAGGCGGGCCACCGGCTCGAGACCGTCGCCGGTTTCACGCCAGACCTGCAGTTGCCCGTTTTCGCACTGCAGCAGCAGGCGGGTCTGCGACCAGCCCAGCGCCCACTGCCAACGCATCGGCACCCAGGCCAGCAACGACTGCCGCCACCAGCGCAGGAAACGACCGGCACCGGGGCCGATCTGGCCCTGCACCTGCCGCAGACTGTCCTGCCACGCCGTCATCTTGCTGCCATTCCCTGCTCCCAGCGAAGCACTGTGTAGGTCCGGCCGGGCACCCCGCCCGATCCGTTGCGCACCACCGCCTGCAGCACCGACAGGCGTCCGCTGCCGTCAGTGGCGCGGGACTCGATACTATAGGTGCCACTGCCGCTGGCAAGCGCCGATGCACCCGCATCGTTATCTCCGTCACGCTCCTGCTGGGCGCGTTGCGCCAGCAGTTGTTCCGCATCCAGGCCCAATGCCGTCAACACCGGCCCACTGGCGAAACGTGGATCCGGGCGCGGCTGCCGGCTGTAGAGCGTCAGGTGCGGCAGCATCGCGGCATACAGCGACCCGCGCATCCCCAGCACCCGCTGCAGTTCGCCCAGGGTTTCAAAGCGCTTGTTGCGCGGGCCATAGGGCAGGCCTGCGGCGGCGTACTCCGGCGCTTCCGCACCACCACCAGGCTGCAGCAGGCTGTCTTCGTCGCGCCAGTCGATGATCGCACCGGCCAGCTGCCTGGCGCTTTCTGCCGGCTCGCCCAGTGCCTGCATGAATGCGGACAGCAGGGCCGCATCGGCCAGGTTGAGGTTGATCTTGCCGTTCTCGTCCAGCACCCGGATCTCGATGCGGGCGTCATCGAACTGCCAGCGATAGGCGCGGCCATCAGCCTGCCACGGCGGGCGCTGCGGGTCCGGCTGCAGCCGCAGCAACGCGTATTCCAAGCCGGCGCGGGCGCGTTCCTGGCCGCGTGCGTCGTCACCGAGCACCCGCTGCTGCAGGTGTTCGACCCGTGCGCTGAGCGCAAAGGCGCCGACCAGCGCGGTCATCAGCGCGATCAGCCACAGCACCAGGACCAGCGCGGCACCACGTGGACGCTTCATCGCGCACCTCCGCTGCCACCGGCACGCAGCGACACCACCAGCGGCGGCCACGGCGTGCCCCTGGCCGGCACGATCTGCACCTCCACCAGCAATGGCAGGCGCCGGGTGTCCTCCCAGCGCGGCAACCATTCGGTCAGCTGCCCGTTGCTGGCATCGACACCGCGATAGCGCAGCCTCACGTCCTTCAATTCCTCCGCCAGCACCTCGGGCGGGCGCGGCGGGTTCTCTTCGATGCGCTCACCTTCCTGCAGCAGCACCAGCTCCAGCAGCAAGCGGCGGTGGCCGGCTGCGCCATCCACCTGCAGCGCATGCAGGTAGGGGCCGCCGCGACCGAGATAGCCCGGCAGGTCGGCAACGAACTGCATTCCCTGATCGTCACCCTGGAAGAACACCGGTTCGCGGGTGGGATCGGGCACTTCCAGCGGGCTGCGCAGGGCGCTGGCGAGCTGGCGCCGCAGCAGGGACTGCACTGCGCGCATGCGTTCGCTCTGCGCGGCAATCTGCTCGCCGCGCTGGCTGATCGCCATCGCCGAGCGCACGCTGGCGAACGCCAACGCCAGGCCGCCGGCCAACAACACCGTGGCCAGCATCACTTCGACCAGGGTGAAGCCCCGCGCGCGGCGCCTCATCGCGCATTCTCCAGCGCGGGCGGCAACAGGCGCAGGCTGCGCCAGCGCAACTGCTCGCGTTCACTGTCGCCCCAACGCACCTGCAGCTGCAGTTCGGCCAGCCAGGGTGCGCCCGGCGACTGCGCCGCGGGCAGCGCACCACTACGCGGCTCGGCCCAGGGCTGCACCTGCAACTGCCAGTGATAACGCCCCTGCTCCCACTCGCCCTGCTGGCTGCCGGCCTGCAGCGGTGCTTCCACGCCGACGGCGGCCAGCAGCGACTGCGCGTGCAGCACCGCGCGCGTGCGCAGCTCGGCGTCGCGCACCTGCCGCGCACCGCCGGACAGGCTGCCCAGCAACAGCGTCAGCGCCAGCCCGAGCAAGGCGAAGGCAACGATCACTTCCAGCAGGGTGAAGCCACGGGCGCGCGACCTCATTGCGACCGCCACGGTCCGGAACGGACTTCACCGGTCAGCCAGCCCACATCGATGCGCCATTCGGCGCTGTCCAGCTGCAGGCGGATGCGGCCGCCGCTGGAACCGCCATCGGGATGGAATTCGATCACGCCTTGGCCGGGCGCGGTGGCCAGCTGCGCGGCACCTTCGAACTGCACCTTCAGCTTGGCCGGCACTTCGCCGTGGCGCTGGCTGGCGCCCTGCCAACGATGCTGCGCCGGTTCGATCACGAAGCGCTGCGGTTCGCCGCGGGCAATGGCCTGCGCGCGCACCATGCGCAGCTGGTTGGCGATGTCCTTGCCTGCGCTGCGCAGCTGCATGCCGGCAAAGCCGCGCGACATGCCAGCGGCGGTGATCAGGCCAATGGCCGCGATCAACGCGATCACCAGCAGCATTTCCAGCAGCGACAGGCCCGCCGCGCGCCTGCCGTGCAGGCGCGGGCGTGACACCCGGCGCGGCAGGAAAAGCAGCATGCGTGCTTACGGCTGGTAGCGGATGTCAGCGTCGACGCTGCTGCCGCCGGCCTTGCCGTCCTTGCCCAGGCTGATCAGTTCATACGCCTGGCCCTCACCCGGTGCGCGGTACTCCAGCGCGTGGCCCCACGGGTCGTTGAGGTCGGCAGGCTTGGCATACGGGCCCAGCCAGCCACCGACGCCGGCCGGTGCGGTCACCAGGTCGTTGAGCGAGGCGGGCAGCTTGCCGGTGTCGATCTGGTAGTTGTCGACCTTGGAGGCAACGGTCTGCACCTGCGCCTTGGCGATGTTGGCCTTGCCTCGATCGGCGCCGCCGAGCACGCGGCTGGCGACCAGGGTCAGCACCGCGCCGATCAGCACGATGACGATGATGATCTCCAGCAGGCTCATGCCCGACTGGTGGCGTGCGGCGGTGAAGGAAAGGCGGATCGGTCGACGGGAAGCAATCATGGTCGGTCCTTTCAGGTACGGGATGTCGGGGTTGCGAAGGAGGCCATCGTCAGCCGATGGCGTTGGTAAGGTCGTACAACGGCACCAGCACGGCCACGATCACTGCGCCGACCACCGAGGCCAGCACCAGGGTGATCGCCGGCACCATCGCCGCCAGCAGGCGGTCGATGCGGCGGGCGCTGTCCTGTTCGAAGGTATCAGCCGCTTTCAGCAACATGGTATCGAGCGCGCCGGACTCCTCGCCGACCTGGATCATCTGCAGGGCCAGCCGGGGAAAGCGCTTGCCACGCGACAGCGCCAGCGACAGGCCGGTGCCGTTCTTGACCTCGTCGGCGGCGGTCTCCAGATCGGCGGCCAGCGCGCGGTTGCCGAGCACGTTGCGGGCAATGCCCAGCGCGCCCAGCAGTGGCACGCCGTTGCGCAGCAGTGTGCCCAGGGTGCGCGCCAGCCGTGCGGTTTCCAGCTCGCCCAGCAGGCGGCCGATGCCCCGGCGCTGCAGCAGCCAGCCATCCAGCGACAGACGGAACGCGGGCTGCCGCGCCTTGCGTTCGAACAACAGCAGCAGCACGCCCGGCACCACCAGCAGCAGCACCCACCAGTCGCGCACGAACAGGCCCAGCTGCAGCACCAGGTTGGTGAACCACGGCAGCGCCACGTCCAGGCTTTCGTACATCTGCGCAAACTGCGGCACCACATAGCCCAGCAGGAACAGCAGCGCGCCACCCACCACCACCAGCAGGATCGCCGGGTACACCAGCGCGTTGATCACCTTGCCCTGCAGCGCACGGCTGCGTTCGAGGTAATCGGCAAGCCGCTGCAAGGTCTCGTGCAGGCTGCCGCCGGCCTCGCCGGCACGCACCATGTTCACATACAGGCGCGAGAACAGGCCGTGCTGGCGTTCCAGCGCAGTCGACAGCGGCGCGCCACCGCGCACCACGTCGCGGATGTCGGTGATCGCGCGGCGCGAGCGCTCGTCTTCGGGCAGGCTGAGCAGGATCGACAGCGCGCGGTCCAGCGGCTGTCCGGCACCGAGCAGGGTGGCCAGCTGCTGGGTGAACTGCAGCAACGCCGCGCCCTGCAGCGGACGCTGGCGGAACAGTCCGCGCAGGCTGCTGCCGCCAACCGCTCCCCCGTCGGCCAACTGCGTTTCCATCGGCAGATGGCCCTGGTCCTGCAGGCGCGCGACCAGCTCGGCCTCGCTGGCCGCTTCCATCTGTCCGTCGAACACTTCACCGTGCGGGTTCAGTGCCTTGTAACGGTAGTTCGGCATGTCAGCGTCGTCCCTGCACGCGCATCAGCCTTCCTCGGTCACGCGCAGGACTTCCTCGAGGGTCGTCTGCCCGCTCAGGGCCTTGCTCAGGCCGTCCTCGTACATGGTGCGCATGCCGGCTTCGCGGGCGATGCGCTCGATCTCGCCCATGCCATCGCGACGCATCACCGCACGGCGCAGCGCATCGTTCATCACCAGGAATTCCATGATGGTGGTACGCCCCAGGTAGCCGGTCGGCGCCAGCGCCGAAGGCTTCGGGCGATACAGGTGGATCGTTCCGTCCGGTTGCAGGCGGCGCAGGTCGAAGCGTTCGATCTCTTCCGGCGAGGCTGGGTAGCGCTCGGCGTGGGTCGGCTCCAGCCGGCGCACCAGGCGCTGGGCCAGGATGCCGTTGATGGTCGAGGTGAGCAGATAATCTTCCACGCCCATGTCGAGCAGGCGGGTGATGCCGCCTGCGGCATTGTTGGTGTGCAGCGTGGAGAGCACCAGGTGGCCGGTCAACGCCGACTGGATCGCGATGCGCGCGGTTTCCAGATCGCGCATTTCACCGATCATGATGATGTCCGGATCCTGGCGCACGATGCTGCGCAGCGCATTGGCGAAGTCCAGCCCGATCTGCGGCTTGGCCTGGATCTGGTTGATGCCTTCGATCTGGTACTCGACCGGATCTTCAACGGTGATGATCTTGACGTCGGCGGTGTTGAGCTGGCTCAACGCGGTGTACAGCGTGGTGGTCTTGCCCGAACCGGTGGGGCCGGTCACCAGCAGGATGCCGTGCGGCTGTTCCAGCACCTTGCGGAACTGCGGCAGGAAGGCATCGGTGAAGCCCAGCCGATGGAAGTCGAACACCACCGTCTCGCGATCAAGCAGGCGCATCACCACGCTTTCGCCGTGCGCGGTGGGCACCGTACTGACACGCAGGTCCAGTTCCTTGCCCTGCACGCGCAGCATGATGCGGCCATCCTGCGGCAGGCGGCGCTCGGCGATGTTGAGCCGGGCCATGATCTTGATGCGGCTGATCACCGCGGCGGTCAGGTTGGCCGGCGGACTCTCGCCTTCGACCAGCACGCCATCGACGCGGTAACGCACCTTCAGCCGGTTTTCGAACGGCTCGACGTGGATGTCCGACGCACGCAGTTCGACCGCGCGCTGGATCACCAGGTTGACCAGGCGGATCACCGGCGCTTCGGAAGCGAGATCGCGCAGGTGCTCGATGTCGTCCACTGCGCCGCCCTCGCCATCAGCGGTTTCCACGATCGCGCCCATCGCACTGCGGCCCTGGCCGAACCAGCGCTCGACCAGGTCATCGATCTCCGCGCGCATGCCCAGCAGCGGCGTGACCGGTACGCCCAGTGCCAACTGCACGGCCTGCTGCGGGTAAGGATCGTGGGCGTCGGCCAACCACAGCTGCACGCCGTGTTCATCCAGCGCCAGCGGGCACACGTGGAACTGCTTGAGGAAGCGCAGCGACAGCGGCACGCCTTCAGCCAGCGCCTGCGGTGGCGATTCAGGCAGCTGGCGCCCCTCCAGCAGCGGCAGTCCGAGCACGTCGGCGCTGGCCTGCGCCTGGTCACGTTCGGACACCAGCCCCAGCCGTACCAGCAGGCCAAGCAGGCTGCCACCGGACTCGGCATGCAGCGGCCGCGCACGCGCCAGATCTCCTTCCTTGAGCCGACCACGTGCCAGCAGCGCATCGAGGATGCGGCCTTCAGTGTCGTCGGTGGCAGTGGCAGCGAGCGCGTTCACATGACTCTCCTGTCGATCGTCCCGACTTTAGCAGTTCAGCCGTGGTTTCCACCCGCTCCGGTTCTTCTTTCGTAAAAAGACGAGGCCCGTCACACAGGTGACGGGCCGCGTTTATTCATTTACGACAGTCGGTGATTACTGGGTCGCCAGGATGCTCACCCCGCTGTAAGCGGCCTCACCCACCACCTTGATGTAGTAGGTACCGGCCACCGGCTTGGCCACGCGCACGGTTTCGGTATTGCCCGGGCGGGTCGACTTGGCATCGTTGTCGGTCGCGGTCGGCACGCGGCCCTGCGCCAGGTATACCGAAACGTTGCCGCTGCCGCCGTAGGTCAGCACGCTCAGCGTCTTGCCGGCTGCCGCTTCGAAGGTATAGACCGTTTCGCTGGCGGCCGCACCGGCCAGCCCGCCCACGGTCACCTTGTTGGTCAGCGGAATGCCTTCCGGCTCGCAGTTTTCGGTGCACGGCTCCTTCAGCGCGGCATCCAGCGCGGCCTTGGCATCGAGGATGCCGCTGCCGATCGGGGTGGCCGCCGGGATGGTCACCGGGAAGCGACGCGCCGACTGCTTGAGCAGGGTCTCCAGCGCGGCCGGGGCCAGCGGTTCCTTGCCCTTGGCGATCAGCGCGCTCTGCACCAGGGCAGCCACCGCAGCGACGTGCGGCGAGGACATCGACGTGCCGCCCTTGCCCATCAGCACCCACTCACCGGCATCCGGGGTGGTTTCCGAACTGGAACCGACCTGCCAGATGTAGCCGTTCGGGTTGCCGTCGACACTGCCGCCACCGCCCGGGGCCGACAGGTCTACCGCGGTGCCGTAGTTGGAGTAATAGGTGATGCCACCGGTGACACGGGTCGCACCCACCGCCACCACGTTGTTGCAGCTGGCCGGACGGTACTTGGACGCGTTGTCGGTTTCATTGCCGGCCGCGACCACCACCAGGGTGCCGCGCGACACGGCGCCATTGATCGCGTCCTGGTAGGCGGCATCGCAGGCACCGCCACCACCCAGGCTCATGTTGATGATTTCCGCCGGGTTGGTGTTGGCCGGAATGCCCGGCACGGTGCCGCCCGACGCCCAGGTGATGGCGTCGCTGATGTCGGCCAGGGTGCCGCCACACTTGCCCAGCACGCGCACCGGCAGCACCTTGGCCTTGTAGGCCAGGCCTGCCAGGGCACTGCCGTTGTTGGTCACCTCGGCAATGGTGCCGGCCACATGCGTGCCGTGCCAGGAACTGCCTTCCGGCTCGGAACCGGTGTAGCACTCGTTGGCCGTTTCCACCCAGTCGCCGTAGTCGGTGGCACCCGGTGCGCGGCCATCGTTCGGGCGGCGCGAGGATTCCTTGTCACTGATGAAATCGTAGCCTTCCAGCAGATTGCTGCCGAAATCCGGCACGCCCGGCAGGATGCCGGTATCGAGCACGGCGACCACGATGCCCTCGCCCTGCGAGAGATCCCACGCGGCCGGCGCATTCACACCACCGGTAGCGTTGAAGAAGTTCCACTGGTACTGCGCGTAGTTGGGATCGTTGGGCACCAGTGCCGGCTGCGCATTGGTGGCACGCAGGTCCGAGCGCTGCAGGCGCACGTTGGCCACCGCGTACTGCACCGACGGATCGGCATTCAGTTCAGCCAGTACCTTCTGCATGTCGGCCGAGCCCAACCGGGACTTCAGGCGGATCAGGTCGCCACCGGTACCGAGCTTGCGCTCCACCAGCGGGGAAAGTGCCGCAGCACGGCTGGAGGTGCCGCTGCTGACGATGGCACGCGACAGCGCCGACTGCACGACCGAGAGCTTGGTCGAACGATCGCTGGCGGCCGCAGTGCCGTTGCGGTACTTCACGATGATGCCGTCCACGCTCTGCTGGGCAGTGCTGGCCACGTGCGCCGGTTCCTTGGCCACGCCCGGCTTGGCCGCATGCGCCGCACCGACGCCGACAGTCAGCGACAACACGGCGGCAGCCAGCACATTGATGCGAAGGGTCTGCTTCTTGGTCACGTTCGAAATCCTCTTCAAGGTCATGGTTGAGCTTTCCTTCTCCGCCCGTTGCACAGGCGGAGCTCACTACGGCCATCACTCCCTGCGACTGCCCTGGCTGGCCCACCAGGGTTGCCATGCCACGCCCCTTTGGCGCTCACTGCTCGACGTGCCGATGGGATGCCCACCGGCACGTTGTTGCGCACTTACCAGCCGAAGCCGGCACCGACGCCGACCGAGCTGTCATCACTGCTGAAGGCACCGCCGACGGTGACCGTGGCGCGATCGCTGATCGCACGCTGGTAGCCCAGCGACATGGCCGATTCGCCGCCCTGGAAACCGATGCCAACGCCGACACGGTTCTGGGTGCGGATACCGGCGGCACTGGTGGCCATGTTGAGCATCGCTGCGCTCATCGCGCCCTGGCGGTCAATGCGGCGATCCATGTGGCGCAGGCGTCCATCGACTTCACCCTTGAACACATCGAAGCTGTCGGTGACTGCCTGCACGCGGCTGTCGGTGTAGCTGTTGGCGGTAGTGATGCCACGATCCAGCTGGCCCTTGTTGACCGCATCGGTTGCGGTGGTACCGGCCGCCACGTTGGTGACCTGGCGCTCGTTGCCTTCGCTGCCCACCGAGACAGTGTTTGCCCGGTCGGCAACCGAGCCCTCGCCCATGGCAACCGCATTGGACGCCGTCGCGATCGCGCCATGGCCGACGGCAGTGGAGGACGCTCCGCTGGCGACGGCGCCTTCGCCTGCGGCCACTGCGTTGAGACCACTTCCGGCAATCACTGCAGGCTGCGCACCGCCTGCGGTGGCGGCAGCTGGCGTGCCTTGCACCTGCGCGCTGCTTGATGCGGCGCTGGCGGTAGCTGCATCGGCCGTACCCTGCACATCGGCCAGGCTCGCACCCTTCGCGTCCAACGGCGCTGCCATCGAACGCAGGCTGGCCGCGCCGGAACGCGTGCCGCTGGCGGTGCGACGATCGATCTCGCTGACCTTGCGATCCAGCGCGCCCAGTGCATCGCCGACGTTGTTGTAGGTCGAACCCTGGATCACATAGTTCGGTGCCACGAACACGCCCTGCATGCCGACGCCGGCGCCGCCACCGAGGAAGCTGGCGGCATCGCTGAGCGACTGGAACAACTGCCCGCCATTGATCGCCTGGCGGCTGCCGGAGGCGATGCTGCCGGCGCCGACGTTGTCGATGGTGGTGCCCTGGATACCGGCCAGGGTCAGGCGGTCGCGGCTGGCATCGTCGTAGCCGACCGCACTGGCCGCGCTGGTTTCAACGGTGGCGATGCGCGAGTCGAAATCACCGACACGGGTTTCCACCGCGCCCACCCGCTGGTTGGTGACGTTGAGCTGAGAACCGGTCACCGCATCGCTGCTGCCGGCGGCGATGCGGCCATCGGCGACATTGACGATGCGGCGCCTGGCCGGGCCGTTTGTGCCGTTGCCGCCACCGACCGACACCACGTTGGCCTCCAGGGCAGCCGCGCCCGCACCCAGAGCCACCGAGTTGACGCCGACCGCACCGGCGTTGGCACCCACGGCAATCGCACCGCTGGCGGGCACCGTGGTGTTGCTGCCCAACGCGATGCTGCGTGCGCCGACGGCGGTAGCAGTCGAACCCATCGCCACCGAATCGGTGCCCACGGCACTCGCAGTTCCACTGCCGTTGCCACGGAAGTAGCGGTTGGTTGTGTTGGCTGTAAAGGCGACCACATCCAGCTGCCCGCGATTGACGGCGTCGTCCCACTCGGTGCCGTTGGCGACGTTGGTGATCTGCCGCTTCAAGCCAACGTTGCCCACCGACACAGTGTAGGCACGGTCGGCGACCGAGCCGCCACCCAAGGCGACGCTATTGGCCCCGTTGGCCTGGGCGCTGGCACCGAGGGCCGTTCCGTTACCGCCCACAGCCTTGGCGCCATAACCCACCGCGGTACCGAGGCGACCGCTGGCCTCGGCGTAGCTGCCCAGCGCCGACGCACCGTCCGCCGTTGCCGTGGCACGGAAGCCACTGGCCTGCGACTGTGTGCCGCTGGCGGTGGACTGCGCGCCGCTGGCGGTGCTGTAGGCCCCCTTGGCCTGCGCACCGGCGCCGGTGGCACTGGCGCCGAGTTCGCTGGCCGAAGCACCACTGCCCAGGGCCACGCTGTCCCCGCCGGTGGCCTGTGCCGCGTTGCCCAGCGCAGCGGCGTTGGCGCCGCTGGCCAGCGCATTGAAGCCCACTGCGGTGGCATTGGCGGCCACAGCCGTGGCACCGCTGCCGAGCGCACTGGCGCCATTACCGATCGCATTGGCCGCTTCACCGGCCGCCAGCGCATTGTCACCTTCCACGTAGGCACCGGCATCGCTGTCGGCACTGCCGCTGGCCTGGAAGTGCTTGCTGGTCTTGTCCGCCGTTGCGGCGACAGCATCGAGCTGGTTCTTGTTGACCGCGTCGGTGCCTTCTGTGCCAGCCGCCACGTGGGTCACCTGGCGTTCGCTGCCGGCACTGCCGACGGCCACCGTGTTGTCACGGTCTGCCTTCGACCCCGCGCCGAGGGCGACGCTGTTGGCACCATTGGCGGTAGCGCTGGCACCCAGCGCCGTCGACTCGGCGCCGTCGGCCCACGAATTCCAGCCGATTGCGGTGGCGTAGTCGTCGGTGGCCCAGGCACCGGCACCGAACGCCGCTGCGCCGTAGCCACTGGCACGTGATGGCACCAGGCCGAAGAAGGTGCTGCCACCGATGGCCACGCTCTCATCGCCGCTGGCTTCGCTGGAATCACCCATCGCCACCGAGCTGGCGCCCGACGCCGCGGCGAACACGCCGGCAGCGGTGCTGTTGGCACCGCTGGCCACGGTGCCATAGCCCAGCGCCGAGCCGAGCCGACCGCTGGCTTCGCTGTAGCCGCCCACCGCCGTGGTGCCGTCTGCAGAGGCTGCCGAACGGAAGCCACTGGCCAGCGACTGCGCACCGCTGGCGACCGCCTCGGCACCGTTGGCCGTGCTGTACACCGCCGTCGCCTGTGCGCCTGCACCGGTCGCAGTGGTGCTGGTTTCGCTGGCCACCGCGCCGCTGCCGAGTGCCGCGCTGTCTTCGCCTGTCGCCTGCGCGTTGTTGCCCACCGCAGCCGCACTGCCGCCACTGGCCAGGCTGTTGAAGCCTACCGCCGTAGCGTTTGCCGCTACCGCCGTTGCGCCACTGCCAAGTGCGGTGGCGCCGGTGCCGATCGCATTGGCGGCCTCACCGGCAGCCAGCGCGCTGTCACCTTCCACGTAGGCACCGGCATCGCTGTCGGCGCTGCCGCTGGCCTGGAAGTACTTGCTGGTCTTCGCGCCTTCAGCGGCCACCGCGTCCAGCTGGTCCTTGTTCACCGCATCGGTACCCTGGGTACCGGCGGCCACGTTGGTGATCTGGCGGGTATTGCCGCCGCCACCGACCGACACGGTGTTGTCGCGGTCGGCAATCGAATCGGCACCCAGCGCCACGCTGTTGGCACCGCGAGATTCAGCCGCATTGCCCAGCGCGGTGCTGTTGATGCCCGGCGCATAGGCGCCGCCACCGACCGCGGTGGAATAGTCGCCGGATGCTTCGGTCGCCAGCAGGCCGAACAACGATCCACCGACGGCCACGGCATTGGTGCCGGTAGCCAGGCTGCCCTGGCCGGTGGCGGTGCTGTAGGCACCGGAGGCTTCCGAATCGCCACCCAGCGCGACGCTGTTGGAACCGGAGGCGTTGGCGAAGTTGCCGAAGGCAGTGGCGTTGAATGCCGAGGCGTGGGCGTAACCACCGATGGCAGTGCTGTAGCCACCGGTCGCTTCTGCACCGATGCCGAATGCTGCCGAGGCGGTGCCGCTGGCCACGCTTTCACTGCCGACCGCCGTCGCGGCCTCACCGCTGGCGTTGCTGAAGTAGCCCACCGCTACCGCTTCTTCGCCGCTGGCTTCGGACAGCACGCCGCTGGCGGTGCTGCCAGCGCCGCTGGCCACCGAGGCCGCGCCGAAGGCCGCACTCTGTTCGCCGCTGGCTTCACTCTCGGCACCATGCGCAGTGGCGTATTCGCCGGTCGCCTGTGCGTTGGCACCGATGGCGCTGGCATTGGCCGCGCTGGCCAGGGCATTGAAGCCGATGGCCTGTGCGTTGCCGGCCAGTGCATTGGCGCCACTGCCAAGGGCGGTTGCGCCGTTGCCGATGGCATTGGCCGATTCACCCGCAGCCAAAGCGTCGTCGCCTTCCACGTAGGCACCGGCGTCGCTGTCGGCACTGCCGCTGGCCTGGAAGTACTTGCTGGTGGTTGCGGCGCTGGCTGCAACCGCGTCGAGCTGCGACTTGTTCACCGCATCGGTGGCCTGGGTACCGGCCGCCACACTGGTGATCTGCCGCTCGTTGCCGGCGCTGCCCACCGACACGCTGCGGTCGCGGCTGGCCACCGAACCGGCACCCAGTGCAACCGCGTTGTTGCCACTGGCCGTGCTGCCCGCGCCCAGGGCGATCGCACTTTCACCGCCGGCCACCGTGTTGGTGCCGATGGCGATGCTGTTGATGCTGTTGCCCAGTGCCTGGAAGCCCAGCGCAACGCTGTTGTCGCCGTAGCTGAAGGCGCCGCGGCCGATGGCGGTGGAACTGGTGCCATTGGCCCAGCTGTTGTAGCCGATGGAAGTAGCACCATTGGCGCTGGCCCATGCTGCCGGACCAAACGCCGAGGCATTGCGGCCGGTGGCCCACGCGCCGGCACCAAAGGCGGTGGCGCCCTCCTCGCTGGCGGTGCTGTAACCACCCACGGCAGTACTGTCATCGGCCTTGGCGAAGGCGCTGTCGCCGACGGCGACGGCATAGCTGCCGGTGGCGCGCGCCTTTCCACCCGCTGCGAAGCTGTTGTCGCCGGTGGCCTGCGCCGCAGTACCGAAGGCGCTGCTGCTGGCACCGGTCGCCTGCGCGGCATTGCCGACGGCGGTGGAACCGGCCGAGGCGGTGGTGCCGATCTGCACCGGGTTGCCCTGTTCATCCAGCAGCGGCTGGTTGTACTCGTCGTAGGCCTGGCCGAGGCCACCCACGGCTACCGCACCCTCACCATCGGCGAAGGTATTGCGACCCAGTGCCACGCTGTCGGCGCCGATGGCCGCCGCGCCTGCACCCTGTGCCAACGCACCAGCACCGATGGCGTTGCTGGCCGAACCCGCCGCCACCGCACCCTCACCTTCTGCGTAGGCACCGGCATCGCTGCCGCTTTCCGGCTGCGCCTGGAAGAAGCGCGCGGTGGTGTCAGCGGTGCTGGCCACGGCGTCCAGCTGTGCCTTGTTCACTGCGTCGGTGGCCTGGGTACCAGCGGCGACGCTGACGATCTGGCGCTCGTTGCCATTGGTGCCGACCGCAACGGTATTGGCGCGGTTGGAGCCGGAGTAGGCGCCGAGCGCCACACTGTTTTCGGCGCCAGCAGTGGCGTAGTAGCCAATTGCGGTGCTGTCCTTGCCAACGGCCCAGGTCTGCGCGCCCAGCGCGGTGGCGCTGTCACTGGCCGCGTAGGCGAAGTAGCCCAGTGCAACGGACTCTGCACCTGCTGCTTCGGTAAAGCTGCCGTTGGCGAGCGAGCGATCTCCGCTGGCGACGGCGCCGCCGCCGACGGCGGTCGAGGAAACGCCGCTTGCCCGGGTCTGCACGAACAGTCCCATGCCCGGGACGATGTCGGCGGGTCCACCGATGGCGACACTGCCGGCGCCGGTTGCGCTGCTCTGCGTCCCCAGTGCGGTGGCGTTGCTGCCACTGGCAGTGGCTGCAGTGCCGAACGCAGCGCTGCCCTGACCTGAGGCCAAGGCGTTGCTACCGACGGCACTGGCACCCTGCGCAACGGCAACAGCACCTGCACCAAGAGCGGTGGTGCCGTTGCCCAGCGCGCTGGCCGCCTCGCCGGCTGCCAGGGCATCGTCCCCCTCTGCGAGCGCACCGGCGTCACTGTTGCGGCTGCCGGTCGCCTGGAAGTGTTTGGCTGTGGCATTGGCCACACCGGCGAGGCTCTTCAACTGGCCAAGATTGACGGCGTCGGTGTCCTGGGTACCCGCCGCCACGCTGGTGATCTGGCGCTCATTGCCAGCACTGCCGACCGCTACGCTGTTGGCGCGTACTGCTTCGGAATTCGCACCCAGTGCAACGCTGTTCTCACCGCGCGCGGTGGCGTAGTAACCGACAGCCGTGCTCTGCGCACCGCTTGCCCAGGTCTGCGCACCCAGCGCGCTGGCGTTCTCGCCCGGTGCATAGGCGAAGTAGCCCACCGCGACGGATTCGGTACCGGAGGCCTCGGTCAGGCTGCCGTTGGCCACGGCGTGGTCACCGCTGGCAATCGCGCCGGCACCGACGGCCGTGGCCGCCTCGCCGCTGGCCTGGGTCTGCACGAAGAAACCCAGGCCCGGGATCAGATCAGCCGGACCACCGATGGCCACACTGCTGGTGCCGGTGGCGTTGCTCTGCGTACCGACGGCGGTGGAGTAGTCGCCGATGGCATTGGAGACCGCGCCGAACGCTGACGACTGCGCACCTGCCGCATAGGCACCCACACCGTAGGCCGAGGCGGCGAAACCGCCGGCATCGGCGCTGGCACCGACCGCAGTGCCGCCGACGCCGGCACTGGTGGCACCGGTCTCTACCGGCACGCCACCGCTGGTGATCAGCGGATTGCCATCGGCATCCACCGCAGCACCGCCGACGGCGACGCTGCCCGGACCGACTGCCTGCGCGTTGTTGCCGAAGGCCGCACTGTTCTGGCCCGAGGCCAGCGCGTTGTTGCCGACCGCAGTAGCGTTCTGCGCAACGGCGGTCGCACCTGCACCGACCGCAGTCGTACCGTTGCCGATCGCATTGGCGGCTTCGCCAGCGGCGAGCGCGTCATCTCCCTCGGCCAACGCACCGGCATCGCTGTTGCTGCTGCCGGTGGCCTGGAATCGCTTGGCGGTGGTATCGGCTACCACTGCCACGTCCTTCAACTGAGCGACGTTGACCGCATCGGTATCTTCGGTACCGGCGGCAACGCTGGTGATCTGCCGGGTCAGGCCGTAATCGACCGCACCCACCGACACGCTATCGACGCGGTCGGCCAGCGAGCCGGCGCCCAGCGCCACGCTGCCGGTGGCCACGGCCGCCGAATTGGAACCCAGTGCGGTGCTGTACTCGCCCACCGCCGTGCTGAACGCACCGACGGCAATCGACGCTTCGTTGGCGGCGGTCGCACCGCGGCCCAGCGAGGTGCTGCCGGGACCCATCGCCACGGCACCCGCACCGACCGCCGTGGCGCCATCGGCGCTGGCTTCGGACAGTGCACCCAACGCGGTGGCTGCGCCGTTCTCGCTTGCGGCCACGGCACTTGCGCCTACCGCTGTATCGCCAAGACCGAAGGCGGCCGCACTCTGCCCGACCACTACGCTGGCATCACCCAAGGCGAGCGCGTTCTGGCCGAAAGCACTGGCACCAAGTCCTGCGGCAATCGCCTGGGTGCCGACTGCGGTGGTGGCGTTGGCCAGCGACTGGCTGCCACTACCGACCGCGATGGCGCCCTGGCCTTCGATCTTTGCCGCGTCGCTGTCATCGCCAGCGCCATCGGCCTTGAAGTAGCGGCTGCCATCGGCCGCCGCCTGTGCAAGCGCGGCCTGCGTGGCGCGCGCCTGTGCGTCCAGCTGTGCCTTGTTCACCGCATCGGTGGCAGCGGTACCGGCGGCGACATTGGTCACCTGCCGTTCCTTGCCGGCATCACCGACAGAAACGGTGTTGGCGCGCGCTGCCTTGGAACCGGCGCCCAGCGCCACGCTGTTGGCGCCGGTGGCGCTGGTACCGGCGCCAATCGCCACCGCGTTGCTGCCCTTGGCGCTGGCACTGCCATCGACCACGCACTTGTCCAGCACCTTGCTGTTGAGCACCACGCAGTTCGCGCTGCCGCCAATCTCGACCGACTGCGCTGCAGCGATGCCGGTCATGCCCAGTCCCATTGCCAAGGCCAGTGCTGCAGCCAGTCGTGCCGGCACGGCATCGGTTGCACCACGGCGCTGGTCGACGACCCCGCCTGATGAGCCGGAGGAGGCCAGTTCCGAGGCCACCACCAACTGACCCAATGCTTTGTTCCAGACCTTGCGATAAATCCGATTCATCGGTACGGCTCCTGATTGGACTGGTTTTGGGCAAAGCAACGCCGCCGCCGAGCCTTCGTGGCCCAACGTCCCCTGGGGGCGTTTATTCGCGTGATTTACTGCGGGTATTGCCGAACGGCGCGCAGGGACAGAAAACCGAGCGCATGCGCCGTGCGGTTACTGCGGGATGAACAGATTTGAAACGGGGGTCAAGTGTTAACGGCATCTTTGCGAATCGTCAAGAGTTTGACGCAGCAAAACCCATTGCCGTGAAGCAGTTCACTGTTTCACTTGTTTATGTACGCATTTTGTTAGGCATACGTGAGGAAATCCTCAGTTATGAAAACGCATGTAACTGATGGCCAGTTCAGGAGTTTCCGTATGGACAAAGAAAAACCCGCCGGTTTCCCGGCGGGTTCTCCATACGCGATGGCATCGTCAGCTGCGCAATGCGCGTGCGATCAACCGCACCATACCCGTGCGTTGCGGAACATGCGCATCCACGGTGAATCGCCCTGCCACTCGGACGGGGCCCAGCTCAGGTTGAGCGCGCGCGGGGTGCGCTCCGGGTGCGGCATCATGATGGTCACCCGGCCGTCGGTGCTGGTCAGGCCGGTGATGCCGTCGGGCGAGCCGTTCGGGTTCAGCGGGTACTGGCTGGCGACGTTGCCGTTGCCATCGATGTAGCGCAGTGCGACGCGGGCCGTGGCCTGGTCGACGGCGTTGTCGAACACTGCCTGGCCTTCGCCATGCGCCACCGCTACCGGCAGGCGCGACCCGGCCATGCCACGCAGCAGGATCGACGGCGACTCCACCACTTCCAGCAGCGCGGTGCGGGCTTCGAACTGCTCGCTGGCGTTGCGGCGGACCTGCGGCCAGTGCTCGGCACCGGGGATGATGTCCTTCAGCTGGCTCATCATCTGGCAGCCGTTGCACACGCCCAGGGCGAAGCTGTCCTCGCGCGAGAAGAACGCGGCGAAGGCATCACGCAGCGCGGTGCGCTCGAGGATCGAGGTCGCCCAGCCGCGGCCGGCACCGAGCACATCGCCGTAGCTGAAGCCGCCGCAAGCGATCAGGCCGGTGAAGTCCTGCAGCGCCACGCGGCCTTCGATAAGGTCGCTCATGTGCACGTCGAACGCGCGGAAGCCGGCACGTTCGAAGGCGTTGGCCATCTCAATCTGGCCGTTGACGCCCTGTTCGCGCAGGATCGCAACGCGCGGGCGCGCCCCGGTCTGCACGAACGGCGCGGCGACATCCTCATTGAGGTCGAAGCTCAACTTCGGCTTCAGGCCCGGCGCGGTGAAGGCACGGGCGATCTCGCGCTCGGCATCGGCATTGGCCGGATTGTCGCGACGCTTCTGCATGGCGTGGGTAACCGACCACCACGCGTCGAACAACGCCTCCCAGCGCCATTCGGCCAGCGACGCACCGCCCAGCGACACCCGCACCACCGGCGCGGTGGTCGGCCTGGCGATGCGCTGCGCGCACTCGGTCAGCGCGTGGCGCTCGACCAGGTCGGCGAATGCAGCACGATCTTCGCGGGCGATCTGTACCACCGCACCCAGCTCTTCATTGAACAGGCTGCGGAACGGATCATCACCCCAGGCATCGAGCGTGATGTCCAGGCCCAGGCGAGAGGTAAAGGCCATTTCGCACAGGGCGGCGAACGCACCACCGTCGCTGCGGTCGTGGTACGCGCGCAGCAGGCCGGCCTGGCGTGCATCGCGGATCAGTTCGAAGAAACCACGCAGCCGCTGCGGGTCGTCCAGGTCCGGAGCGGCACCGGCGAATGCTGGCAGGTCGCCGTGGTCGGCATGCACCTGGGCCAGGATCGAACCGCCCAGGCGCTGCTTGCCGGCACCGAGTCCGATCAGCCACAGCTCGCTGTCGATGTCGCGGTCCAGCAGCGGGGTCAGCTGCTGGCGTGCATCGGCCACCGGCGCGAACGCGGTGATCACCAGCGACACCGGCGACACGCTCTTGTGTGCCTGCCCCTGATCGTGCCACTGCGCCTGCATCGACAGCGAGTCCTTGCCCACCGGGATGCTGATGTCCAGCTGCGGGCACAGTTCCATGCCCACCGCCTTCACCGCGTCGTACAGCAGCGCGTCTTCGCCCGGGTGGCCGGCAGCGGCCATCCAGTTCGCCGACAACTTGATTTCATCCAGCGCATCGACCGGGGCCGCGCACAGGTTGGTCAGTGCTTCGCCAACGGCCATGCGGGCCGAGGCCGCCGCATCCAGCAGCGCCAGCGGCGTGCGTTCACCCAGCGCCATCGCCTCGCCGGCCACGCCGTCGAAATCGGCCAGGGTGATCGCCACGTCGGCCACCGGCAGCTGCCACGGGCCGACCATCTGCTCGCGCGCGGTCAGGCCGCCCACGCTGCGGTCGCCGATGGTGACCAGGAAGTTCTTGGAGGCCACGGTCGGGTGCGCGAGCACGCGCAGACCGGCTTCCTGCAGGTCCAGGCCACTGGTCTTCAGCGCCGGCCAGCGCGGTGCCGGCGGATGCGCGGTATCGCGGTGCATCTTCGGCGGCTTGCCGAACAGCACGTCCATCGGCAGGTCGATGGGCGCGTCGGCCGGGATGTTGCCCGGCACGGCGCCATAGGCCACCACCAGGTGTTCCTCGGCGGTCGCGACACCCACTGCGGCGAACGGGCAGCGCTCGCGCGCGCACAGCGCTGCGAATTCGGCCAGGCGCTCCTGCGCCACACCGAGCACGTAGCGCTCCTGCGACTCATTGCACCACAGCTGCATCGGCGACAGCGACGGATCGTCGGTGGGCACCTTGCCCAGATCGATGATGCCGCCCACGCCGGAATCGTGCAGCAGTTCGGGAATGGCGTTGGACAGGCCACCGGCACCGACGTCATGGAAGAACTTGATCGGATTATCAGCCCCCATCGCCACGCAGCGGTCGATGACCTCCTGGCAGCGACGCTCCATTTCCGGGTTGTCGCGCTGCACGCTGGCGAAGTCCAGGTCCTCGGCGCTCTCACCGGAGGCGACCGAACTGGCCGCACCGCCGCCAAGGCCGATCAGCATCGCCGGGCCGCCGAGCACGATCACGGCATCGCCGTCCTGCAGCAGGATCTTGTCGACCTGCACGCGATCGATGGCGCCCAGGCCACCGGCCAGCATGATCGGCTTGTCGTAGGCGCGTACCAGGTCGGCGCCTTCCGGCAGTTCGAAACTGCGGAAGTAGCCGAGCAGCGCCGGGCGGCCGAATTCGTTGTTGAACGCGGCGCCGCCGAGCGGGCCGTCGGTCATGATCTCCAGCGCCGGGGCCATGCGCGGGTTCAGCGCGCGCGGCGCTTCCCACGGCTGCGGCAGTTCGGGAATGCGCAGGTGCGAGACCGAGAACCCGCTCAGGCCCGCCTTCGGCTTGCCGCCACGACCGGTCGCGCCTTCATCGCGGATTTCACCACCGGCGCCGGTCGACGCGCCTGGGAACGGCGCGATCGCGGTCGGGTGGTTGTGCGTTTCCACCTTGATCTGGAACGCGCTGGGCACCTGCGGTTCGCGCCGGTACTCGCCGCTGGCCGGGTCGGGGCGGTAGCGCGAGGCCGGATGGCCTTCGATCACCGCCGCGTTGTCGCTGTAAGCGCTGAGCGTGTGCTGCGGGGTCTGCTGGTGGGTGTTCTTGATCATCCGAAACAGCGAGCGGTCCTGCTCCTGGCCGTCGATGGTCCAGCTGGCGTTGAAGATCTTGTGCCGGCAGTGCTCGGAATTGGCCTGCGCGAACATCATCAGTTCCACGTCCGACGGCGAGCGGCCCAGCGCGGTGAAGCGCTCGCGCAGATAGTCGATCTCGTCCTGCGCCATGGCCAGGCCGAGGCGCTGGTTGGCGGCCTCCAGCTGGTCCACCGGCACGCGCTCCAGTTCGCCGCGGGCCGGGGTCGAGAACAGGGACTGGCCCTGCTCGACGGTCTCCAGCACCGACTGCGTCATCGGGTCGTGCAGCACCTTGACCAGTGCCTGCTGGGCGGCAGCCTCTGTCGGCCAACCCTGCACGTCGATGCGCAGGCCTCGCTCGACCCGGCTCACCGGCTGGCCGGCACCGCGGACCAGTTCGCTGGCCTTGCTCGACCACGGCGACAGCGTGCCCAGGCGCGGCACCACGATGCGGCTGACCGCACCGTCAGCGACCGCCTCGGACTGCGGGCGGGCTTCCAGGATGCGGCACAGGGTATCGACGTCGGGGGCGGCAGTGCCCTCGGCCTGCACGAAGTAGACGTGCCAGGCACCGCTGATGCGCAGGGAGGGGGCGATGGACTGCAGGCGGGATTCAAGACGTTCGCGGCGGAACGGCGACAGGGCGGGCGCGCCCTCGAGGACCATCATGTCCGGGGAACCGTAGTTGGGAAACGGGCCCGACATTGTACCGGAAGCGGGGGTAGGCTTCGGCCGGGCGGCGCCCGGCACCCGCCGAAGCGGTAGTGCCGGCCGCTGGCCGGCAACCTCAACAGCAACAGCAGAAGCTGGCATTCGGTGGGATGGCGGGGTGGGTCCGGTTGCGGGGGACGCTGCAAGTACGTCCCTGTAAGCTCGGTCGCCGCATCCATGCGGCTCACGCCCCCGCAACCGGACCCACCCCGCCTTCGACAGATTTCCGCGATCTGCGGTAGTGCCGGCCGCTGGCCGGCAACCAGGGAACATCAGAAATCAGGCATTGAAGAGCGAAGCGACCGGCTTCTGCTTTTGATTTTTAGTT
>Ga0308171_1000874_pt1 | contig 50167 bp, 49 predicted proteins | sample PhyGR1_FD_202135 | JGI IMG/M metagenome (GOLD analysis project Ga0308171, IMG submission 202135) | Phyllosphere microbial communities from UC Gill Tract Community Farm, Albany, California, United States - DLSLSG.R1 | ecosystem: Host-associated > Plants > Phyllosphere > Unclassified | place: USA... | reverse complement strand
AGCACCTGGGCAACCGCTATGACAACGCTGCCGCCCGCGTGCTGGCCAAGGCACTGGACGAGGCCAACGGCCAGTTCCTGGACAACGACAAGTCGCCGTCGCGCAAGCTCGGTGGCATCGACAACCGTGGCAGCCACTTCTACATCGCCCTGTACTGGGCGCAGGCCCTGGCAGCGCAGAACGAAGATGCCGCACTGCAGGCACGCTTTGCTCCGCTGGCCAAGGCGCTGGCCGACAACGAGCAGAAGATCGTTGACGAGCTGATCGCGGTGCAGGGCAAGGCCGTGGACATCGGCGGCTACTACCGTCCGGACGTGGCCAAGGCCGCTGCCGCGATGCGTCCGAGCGCGACCTTCAATGCCGCGCTGGAGCAGCTGCGCGGCTGATTCATCGCCGCCCGGTGGTGACCTCGAAACCCGCGCCTCGGCGCGGGTTTCCTTTCTGCGGGCCCGGGGTCAGATCCCTCTGCAACGCAGGGGGATCTGACCCCGTCCGTGGCGTGGATCTATCCGGGTCCAGAACCGTGAAATCCATCGTCTGTCGGAACGTCGTCAACACGGCATGAAACTTGCCCGCGATGGCCGTCGCAGAACGGGCGCGTGCGTGTTCGCCACTGCCACCAATATGAGCAGTCGATCACGACGATGGCGGCAAGCCATGGCCTAGCCTTGGCGACGCGAGACCGCCGGGGAGGTGGTCGCACGGGGAACACGGATGGCACGCGTGCTCGTAGTGGGAACCGACATCCAGGGCGAACAGGCCCTGCTGCAGCGACTGCGGCTGGCCTCGGCGCTGCCGGACGGGCAGATCCGCCGCAGCCAGGACCTGGACGACTGCGACCTGCTGGTGATCCGCGATACGCCAGCCCTGCGCAACGCGGCACTGCGCATGCGCCAGCAGCGCCCGCGGCTGCATTGCTGGATCGAAGACCTCGGTGGCCAACTGCGCGAAGGCGATGGCGGCCAGGACGTACTGGATGATGGCGCGATAGGACGGGCGCTGCGCGGCATGCAGACCGGCACCGAAGCGACACCGATCCGCCTGGCTGACGGCGCGCACGCGATCACCCGCCTGCTGCGCGAGCGGCTGCCATCGCGGCAAGGCCAGGCCTTGTTAGGCGAGGCTGGAGAACCGCTGCTGCTGCTGGATCTGGAACAGGACCAGGCGGTACTGCTGCACGAACCGGCCACGATGCTGGTGGAGCGGCTGGCCCACGGCTTCGAGCATCTGTATCTGGATGCGCTGCTGCCGGCGCAGCTGCAGGCACTGGCGGGTGACCGCACGCGACTGCCGATGCGTCCGTTGCTGTGGCAATGGGCGCAGCGCAGCCGCCACTGGCAGGCGTTGGATGAGCGCCTGCGCGGGGCATCGGTGAAGCTGCTGCGCTGGCCGGACTTCCGCGTGCTCGGCCACGATCACGATGGCTTCCGTCTATGTTCGCTGCTGCTCAAGCGTGCCTGCACGGTGGACGAATGCGCGATGCTGCTGGATCTTCCCGCCGCGGCCGTGCGCGATTTCATCCACGCCGCCTACCTCTGCGGCTATGCGCAGCTGCAGGTCGCACCCGCAGTACCGCTGGCGGGTGCGCGTGCCAGCACTGCCGACAACGGTCTGCTCGCGCGCTTGTGGCGCACGCTGCGCGGGAGTGATCGCGATGCGTGAGCACAAGGTGGTGGTGCTCGGTGGCATGGGCAGCGGCAAGTCGACATTGGTACGCAGCATCGCCGCCGGTGCGGTGGTCGACACCGACGTAGCCAACAGCGACCGCGCCGGTGCCGACAAGGCTTCGACCACGGTGGCGCTGGACTACGCCGATATCGACCTGCCCAACGGCGAGAGGCTGCGGCTTTATGGCACGCCCGGCCAGCAACGCTTTGATTTCCTGTGGCCGATCCTGCTGCAGGGCGCGCGCGGTGCGGTGTTGCTGCTGGACGCGCGCCGTGCCGGGGTGGCCGCTGAGTTGGACGCCTACCTGCAGGTGCTGCGCCCGTTCGGTCCGGCATTGGCCCTGGTGGTGGCGGTGACCCATCTTGACCAGGTGCCGGCAGCGGCACTGGATGACTGGGCCGAGCGCGCCCGGCTCGATGGCCAGCCGTTGCCGTTGCTGGCGGTGGATGCCCGTGACCGCGAACAGGGACTGCTGCTGATGGACGTACTGATGAGCGAAATGGAAGCACATGCACTGGTGGCCGCACATGGCTGATGGACAAGGCGCGCCGTTGCCGGACGCGCAGCAGCGCGAGCGCCTGCAGCCGTTGTTGCAGGATCTGCAGCAGCGGGTGGAAGGGGTGCGGACCGTGGTCCTTGCCAGCGTCGATGGCTTTGCCCTGGTCAATGCTGGTGCGGCCGGGCGCGGCGAACGCCTGGCCGCAATGACCAGCGCGATGCTGGCCCTGGCCGCAGCAGTGGGGCGCGAACTGGTACTGGGCGATCTGCAGACACTGATGCTGGAGGCCGCCGGCGGCAAGGTGCTGATGCTGGCCGTACAGGCCGAAGGGCGCGCGCCGCTGCTGCTGATGGCGGCCTGCGACCAGCGCAGCGTGATCGGCCAGGTGCTGTGGCAGAGCAGGGAATGTGGCCAGGCGATCCTGGCCGAACTCAGCGGATCGTGAGCCCGGCCGCAGGGGAACGAGGGGCTCGAACCAACATTGAGAGGGGTGCAACGTGGCTGGATTGAATGATTCGTTGACTGCACTGATGGGTATCGATGGCGCGCAGGCCGTGGCGCTGGTCGACTACGAAAGCGGCATGCTGCTGGGCGAAGCCGGTTCGGGCATGGACATGGAAGTGGCGGCGGCCGGCAACACCGAAGTGATCCGCGCGAAGATGAAAACCGCCGCCTCGCTGAACCTCAACGATGGCATCGAGGACATCCTGATCTCGCTTGGCAAGGCGTACCACATCATGCGCCCGGTGGCGAAGAAGAAGGGCCTGTTCTTCTACATCGTGCTGGACCGGACCAAGTCCAACCTCGCCCTGGCGCGGCGCAAGGTGCAGGACGTGGAGGCCGAACTGGCGATCTGAGCCGGCTCGGTGGGACCGATTCCTGGTGCTGCATGGCAGCCCAGGGATCGGTTCGCTGTGATGTCATGCCGAAGGCAGCAGAAGCGTGCGTACGAACGCCAGCGCCTGCCTGTCGCGCGCAGCAAAGTATCTGCGCGCATGCAGTGGCAGCCAGGTTTCGTTGAAGTGCCGGCGAAAGTCTTCGTAGAGCTCGTTTGGATAGAGCTTTGCCTGCACGTTGCGGCCGTCTGGGTAGCTGTGCTCATAGGTGTCGAAGGTGTTGGGCTCGATGCCCTTGTGATCGCGCAGCCACTTGCAGAACAGCCGGCCCTCGGAGATGTCCGGCACCAGCTCCTGCGGGAGCGTATAGCCCGCCTGCTCCAGTGGCGCGATCAGGTTCAGGGTCAGCTCGTTCAACATCGAGAAATGCGTGTAGGGCACTTTCGAGCGGTTCTGCATGTAGCGCTCGATGTGGGCGGGCATGACGGCGTTCGCCCGGCCCTGCTGCCATTCCACCACCCATTGCGACACCTTCACCGCAAATTTGCGTGACAACCATTGGCCGAGATTGATGGCCAGGTAAGGGTGGATCCAGGTGCCCTGCATCGCCGCATTGCCCCCGGACACCACATGGATCAGCTGGTCCTCCGGGAGGCCGGTCTGCAGGGTCAGCTCCTCGATGAACTCACCGGTGGATTTCAGCGACCGATAGTCCGACCAGCGCTTGCCCACTGACTGGCAGAGCGCGGTCGCGCTGATGTAGCCGTCGCGTACCCGTTGCGGGATTACGTTGCCTTCCTCCATGCGTGGGATCAGGGTCATTTGCTGCATGCGTCACCTCATGCCGTTATGGGCCTGAAAGAGTAGGCAATGCAGTCGCCCGGGGTCTGTAGGAATGGTTGCGTTTGTCTGGTTCTCTGAGGCAGCAGCAGCCGAGCGTGGCTCGGCTCTACACAAGCCACCCCACGCCAGCGTATGGTGAGGTCGGTTCCCCCGGATACGTCGTGCATGTCCGATCCTGTCACTGCAACCGAACTGGCACTGCGCATCGCCGAGGCCATCCGCGATGGTTTCGAGCAGTATCACGCCCGCTTCGCCGCGATCACGGCGCGTGCCCGGGTGCGTTTCCAGCAGCGCGACTGGGCGGCGGCGCGCCGCGATGCGGTGGAGCGCATCACCCTGTACGACCAGTGCATCGCCGAGCAGATGGATGCGCTGCGGCGGCTGGCCGGTGACGCCATCAGCGAACGCGCGCTGTGGCTGCAGGTGCACGCGCACTTCAGCGCCCTGCTGCAGGGCCTGATCGACGCCGAGCTCTACAAGACCTTCTACAACACGCTGTCGCGGCGGCTGTTCGCCATCCGCGGCGTGGATCCGGAGGTGGAGTTCATCGCCTTCGATGTCGAGCCCTCCGATGCAATCACCCATCCGGTGGCACGGCACACCTACGCGGTCTCGCCGACGCGGCCGGTGGAGGCGCTGCAACGGGTGCTGGCCGACTACCGCTTCGATGTTCCATATGCGCACCAGTTGCGCTGTGCCGCCGCCATCGCCGTGCGCCTGCAGGATGATCTGGCGCACTGGGGCGACACGCCGGTACGCAGCATCGAACTGCTCGATACCGTGTTCTACCGCGAGCGTCGCGCCTATCTGGTCGGGCGCGTGTTCGGCGAGCACCGCTTCTCGCCATGCGTGATCGCGCTGGTCAACGACGAGCAGGGCCTGCGCGCCGATGCGGTGCTGACCCGGCGCCGCGATGTGGCCCACCTGTTCGGCGTGTCGCGCAGCTATTTCCAGGCCGACCTGGCCACCGTTGGCGATGCGGTGGTGTTCCTGCGCAGCCTGCTGCCGGGCAAGCCGATCGACGAGATCTACACCGTGCTCGGTCGAGCCAAGCAGGGCAAGACCGAGCGCTACCGGACGTTCTTCCGTCACTTCAATGAACACCCGAACGAGCGCCTGGCGCATGCCGAAGGCACGCCGGGCATGGTCATGGCGGTGTTCACCCTGCCCAGCTACCCGCTGGTGTTCAAGCTCATCCGCGACCGCTTCGCCTGGCCCAAGGCGATGTCGCGGCAGCAGGTGGAGGAAAAGTACGCCCTGGTGTTCAACCTCGACCGCGTCGGCCGCCTGCTTGATGCACAACCCTACCGGCACCTGCGTTTCCCGCGCGAACGCTTTGCCCCGGCACTGCTGGACGAACTGCTGCAGCAGTGTGCGCAGAGCGTGCGCGTGGATGGCGACGAGGTGGAGATCGCGTTGTGCTACGTGCAGCGTCGCTTCCGGCCACTGAATCTCTATCTGCGCGAACAGGCTGGCGAGGCCGTGCGCGCCGCGGTACTCGACTACGCGCAGGCGATCACCGACATGGCGCGCAACAACATTTTCCCCGGTGACATGCTGCCAAAGAACTTCGGCGTGTCGCGCCACGGACGTGCCGTGTTCTACGACTATGACGAGTTGTGCCTGGTCAGCGACTGCGTGTTCCGCGCCTGGCCCACGCCAAGCTCACCGGAAGAAGCGATGGCCGATGAGCCCTGGTTCCATGTCGGCCCGCGCGATGTCTTCCCCGAGCGGTTCGGGCCGTTCATGGGCTTGCCAGCGCAGGAGCTGGCAGCGGTGCGCGAGCACTACCGCCATCTGTTCCACCCCGCCTGGTGGCAGGGACTGCAGGCGCGCTTTGCGGCGGGCGATTATCCGGACACGCCGCCGTACTCGGCTGCGCAGCGGTTGGCGTGATTGTTGCCGACGCCTGGTCTGCGCTAGGCTTTGGCCTTCATGCACAAGGAGTGGCTATGATGCGTTCATCTCTTTTCCTGGCACTGGCCCTGGCAGTGGCTGGCGGCGGCGCCCTGATCGATACCGCCGATGCGCAGACCGCGCGCGAGGTCCGCAGGCAGGCCGAGGCCAGCATGACCCTCAGTGGCGTCATCGACATCGGCCGCGAGGGCCAGGTCGAAGGGTTCCAGCTCGATCATCGCGAGAAGGTTGACCCTGGCGTGGCCGGGTTTGTCGACAAGGCAGTGCAGGGCTGGCGCTTCGAGCCGACGCTGGTCGACGGCAAGCCGGTGCCCGCCCGTACCGCTGTCCGCCTGCGTCTGATCGCCGGCAACATGGAGGGCGACAGCATGCAGGTGCGGGTGGCGGATGCCCGCTTCGGCAAGATTGGTGAATCCAGCGAGCCGAGCACCGATGACGTCACCGCGGCGAAGACGCGCGCACCGGTGTACCCGCCGCAGGCGGTATCGATCCGCGGACAGGGTACTGTCCTGCTGCTGGTCAAGGTCGGACGTGATGGCAAGGTGGCAGATGTGATTGCCGAGCAGACCAACCTGACCGTGGTCGGCTCCGAGCGCGCGATGAACCAGCTGCGCGATGTGCTAGCCAAGGCCAGCGTCAGGAACGCCCGCGACTGGACCTTCAACCCGCCCACTACCGGCGAGGACAAGGATCGTGACTTCTGGACGGTGCGCGTACCGGTCAATTATTCCTTCGACAAGCAGAGCGAGCGTTATGGCCGCTGGGCCGCCTACATCCCGGGCCCGCGCCAGCAGGCGCCGTGGAAGACCGGCGAGGAAACCCTGGTCGCCGGAACCGACCTGCTGCCCGAAGGCGGTGTGTACATGGTGGGTCGTGCGCCGGAAGGCCCGCGCCTGCTCACCCCGCTGGGCTGATGCGTGATTGCGGGATGCACCGGGACTGCCCGGCGCATCCCGCTTGAAACGATGTGCTCAATCGGCGTGCGGGTACACCACCACCCGGTTGCGGCCCTGTTCCTTGGCCAGGTACAGGGCCTTGTCGGCCAAGCGCAGTGCCTGTTCCGGATCGGTATGGAAACTGGGGAAGTGGGCCACGCCCAGTGATACGGTGATGGTGCCCACCGGAGCGAACGGTTCGTCGGCGATGGCCTGGCGCAGGCGCTCGCCGGTCTGCCGGGCCGCTTCGATGCCAACGCCCGGCAGCAGCACCAGGAACTCCTCGCCACCGGCGCGGCACAGCACGTCGGTCTCGCGTGAATGCCGCCGCATCTGGTCGGCGATATGCACGATGGCCGCGTCACCGACGTCGTGACCGTGGCTGTCGTTGATCGACTTGAAGCGATCGATATCCAGGGTCAGGATCGCAAACGGCAGGCCCTGCGCCTGCAGCGCGTCGAGCGCCTGCTGCAGCCCGCGACGGTTGAGCAGGCCGGTCAGCGGATCGGTGCGGCTGGCGCGGTTGAGCGTGCCGATCCGGTCCTGCAATGCATTGAAGCTGTACAGCACCGCCTGTTTCAGCTGCGCCACTTCGAAGTACCAGGCGCGGATGCCATTGACGTGGCTGATCGCGTTGCCGGTGTCTTCGCCGTCCTGGACGTTGCGCGCCAGCTGCCACAGCGGCAGCGAAATGCGGCGGGCGAACCACCAGGTAACCAGCAGCGACAACACGCCCAGCGGAATGGCATTCCAGATCACCGCCGACATCAGGCGTGACAGCGGCTGCAACGTCGCCTCTGTCGGGCGCTGCGCGACGATGCCCCAGCCGGTTGCCGCGACGGGCGCGTAACCGGCCAGCATCGCCACATTGTGGTTGTTACGCACCTGCTGGGCACCACGCTGGCCGCGCATCACCTCTTTCACCGCCGGGTTGTTCAACGCGTAGGTACCCACTTCCTTGGGATTGATGTGGTAGATCAGGCGGCCATGGCGGTCCACCACGTACAGGTAGGAACCATCGCGGTAATAGTGCGTACCCAGCAGGGAGTTGAGTGCACTGCGCTGGCGCAGGTACAGCGTGCCACTGACATAGCCCCGGTACTGGCCGCTGCGGTCGAATACCGGGTGCGAGATCGAGATCAGCAGCTTGCCGGTGGCCGACTGGTAGGGATCGCTGATCATCGGCTCGCGCCGTTCCAATGCTGCCTTGTTGCCGGTGCTGCGCAGGATCTCGCCCTGCAGCTGCAGGCTCTGCGGCGAGGTCGCGATCACCCGCCCGTCGTTGGACACCACCAGCGAGGAGTTGAAGCTGCTGGACTGCAACTGCAGTCGACGGGCCTCATCCTGCGCCTGGGCCGGATCCATGTCGCTGTTGCCAAGCCGGGTGGCGGCATAGGCCAGCTGCTGCTGCGCGGCCAGCAGGAAGTTCTGCGTGGTCTCGGCCAGCTTGGTGGCGTACACGCGGTTGGCTTCCAGGGTGTTGCCCACCAGCTGGTCGCGCTGCACGCGATAGCTGGCAAGCAGCGTATTGGCCAGGGCGATGACGGCGCTGAGCAGGGCCAGGGCAAGGATCAGCTTGCCCAGGTTGAGCCGGGGGGACAGTGTGCGCATGCGGTTGAAGAATCGGGCAGGGCTGGACCCGCCGGATCCTCCGGATGGGGCAACAGCGGAAATCGGCGGCCCGGCCAGCACGGCCGGGGCGGAGAGTCAGGCATTTGTCCCGCAGATTATCGCCAAATCATCAGGCCGCGAAGTGAAGCCGTTTGTCCTGCCGCCAGCCAAAGAAAAAGCCCCGCACTGCGGGGCCCTTTCCGTATTCCATCAATGCCGCGCGATCAGCGCTTCATCGAACCGAAGAACTCGTCGTTGGACTTGGTGTTCTTCATCTTGTCCAGCAGGAATTCCATCGCCGTCATTTCATCCATCGGATGCAGCAGCTTGCGCAGGATCCAGATCTTCTGCAGCAGCTCCGGCTCGATCAGCAGGTCTTCGCGACGGGTGCCCGAACGGTTGATGTCGATGGCCGGGAACACGCGCTTTTCAGCGATGCGACGGCTCAGGTGCACTTCGCTGTTGCCGGTGCCCTTGAACTCTTCGTAGATCACCTCGTCCATCTTCGAGCCGGTATCGACCAGCGCGGTGGCGATGATGGTCAGGCTGCCGCCTTCTTCCACGTTGCGCGCGGCACCGAAGAAGCGCTTGGGGCGATGCAGGGCGTTGGCGTCCACACCACCGGTCAGCACCTTGCCCGAGCTCGGCACGACGTTGTTGTAGGCACGCGCCAGGCGGGTGATCGAGTCGAGCAGGATCACCACGTCCTTCTTGTGCTCGACCAGGCGCTTGGCGCGCTCGATGACCATTTCGGCCACCTGCACGTGGCGCGCGGCCGGCTCGTCGAAGGTCGAGCTGATGACCTCGCCGCGCACGGTGCGCTGCATTTCGGTCACTTCTTCCGGGCGCTCGTCGATCAGCAGCACGATCAGGTGCACGTCCGGATGGTTGGTGGTGATGGCCGTGGCCACCTGCTGCATCATCATCGTCTTGCCGGCCTTCGGCTGGGACACGATGAGCGAGCGCTGGCCCTTGCCCTGCGGTGCCATCAGGTCGAGGATGCGGCCGGTGATGTCTTCCGACGAACCGTTGCCACGCTCCAGGGTGAAGCGGCGGCGCGGGAACAGGGGGGTCAGGTTCTCGAACAGCACCTTGTTCTTCGACGCTTCCAGCGGCTCACCGTTGATGGTGTCCACGATCGACAGCGCGAAGTAGCGCTCGCCGTCCTTCGGGAAGCGGATGCGGCCGGACAGGTGGTCGCCGGTACGCAGGTTGAAGCGGCGGATCTGGCTGGGCGAAATGTAGGTATCGTCCGGGCCGGCCAGGTAGCTGGCCTCGGCCGCGCGCAGGAAGCCGAAGCCGTCCGGCAGGATTTCCAGCACACCGTCGGCGGCAACGCCATCGCCGTGGCGGGTCAGCACCTTCAGCAGCGCGAAGATCACGTCCTGCTTGCGGGCACGGGCAACGCCTTCGGAAATCTGCAGCTGCTCGGCGATCTCCAGCAGCTTCTGGGCCGGCATGCGCTTGAGGTCGCTCAGCGAATAGACCGGGAAGCCTTCGGGCACGTTGGCGTGCGGACGCGGCACGAACGGCTGCTGTTCGCCGTTGTCGTTGGGCATGCCGTCGTCGCGGAAGCGACCGCCGTTGCCACCACCACCACCGCCGCCGCCATTGCGATCACGGTCGCGGCGGTTGCGGAAACGGTCACGGCGGTTGCCCTGGCCCTGCTGGCCGCCCTGGTTGTATGGGTTCTGGTTCTGGTTCTGGTTCTGACCGCCGCCCTGGTTGTTCTGCTGCGACTGCCGTGGCTGGCCGGATTCGCGGCCCTCGCCCCCTTCGCCGCCGCCACTGCTGGCAGGGGCCTCGGCGGCGGGTGCGCTCGGCGCGGAAGGCGCTGCGGCCGGTGCCGGCGCTTCGGGCGCGGCTGCCAGCGGCAGGGCAGGTTGCGCCGGGGCGGCGCTGGTTTCGGCGGCGGCCGGAGCGGCAGCCTTGGTCACGCGGGCTTTGCGCACGCGCTTTTCGGCGGGCGCTTCAGCGCTACCGGTTTCGGAAGTGTTATCGGACAAGAGCGTTATTCCTCGCTTGAAGGTGCGAGCGCCCGGCTGGGGCGGCGAACATTGGGAATGGGTCTGGAAGAGACTGCGTCCAGAAGATGCGGCACGCGAACGCGGCCGGATATGCCGACACTATCATCGGCCTGCGGCGCCACGCAAGGGTCGCCGGATACGGTATTCAGTCAGGCGCGGGGGCGCCCACCCGGCAGCCGTGGAAAACGGCTGCCGGTAACCTGCGGGATCAGGCCAGGGCCTTGTCCAGCAGGCCGGCCAGCTGGGCCTTGCCAACGGCACCGATCTGCTCGCCCACCTTCTCACCGTCCTTGAAGACGACCAGGTAGGGAATCGAACGGACGTGGTACTTGGCGGCCAGGGCGCGGTTGTTGTCCACGTTGACCTTGGCGATCTTGGCGCGGCCCTGGTAGGCATCGGCCAGTTCATCCAGCGCCGGGGCGATCATCTTGCACGGGCCACACCACTCGGCCCAGAAATCGACCAGCACCGGTTCCTTGGAATTCAGTACGGTGCTATCAAAGTCGGCATCGCCGACGTGTACAACCTTGTCGCTCATCTTGGTTTCTCGTCTTGGATTGCACCCGGCCAGGCCGGAGGTGGGTGAACTGGGCCATGCCCGGTGGCGTGACCCTCGTCGTTGCCTCGCGGCCGACTGCCACGGTGCGTTCGGCGGGATGCCTGGACGCTCACGGCCGGCAGTGTACCCCTATCGCAGGGCGGGGACAGGTGCTGGCTGGAACCCAGCGTATCGTGATCGGGGGTGAGCACGGTAGGTGTCCGATTTCACTGTCCCTGCCTGAAATGGGGGTGGCGCCGCGATAGGCCATGGGTGCCTGCACCGCTGTTCAAGTGCGGTAGTGCGGTGTGAAGAGGTTCGTCTCACTTGGTGTGAGACGGTCGCTTCCGGTTTGCCGGCCCGAGTGCGGTAAACTGGGGCATTGTGCGGCGCGCGGACCCGAGGGGTCCCGGCCAGCCCGACCCGCCGCAGGGGCCGCAGTTTGCGACGGAGCCCCAGACAGATTCCAGTGCCGCCGCCCGCAGGCGCGTGGCCATACCAAGACGGACACATGAGCGACAAACCGCTGACCGATTTGACCTTTTCCTCCTTTGATCTGCATCCGGCCCTGCAGGCCGGTCTTGAAGGAGCCGGATTCACCCGCTGCACGCCCATCCAGGCGCTGACCCTGCCGGTCGCGCTGCCCGGCGGCGACGTCGCCGGCCAGGCCCAGACCGGCACTGGCAAGACGCTGGCCTTCCTGGTCGCTGTCGTGAACCGCCTGCTGACCCGCCCGGCACTGGCTGATCGCAAGCCGGAAGACCCGCGCGCACTGATCCTGGCGCCCACCCGCGAACTGGCCATCCAGATCCACAAGGACGCGGTGAAGTTCGGTTCCGAGCTTGGCCTGCGCTTCGCCCTGGTCTACGGCGGCGTGGATTACGACAAGCAGCGTGAGCTGCTGCAGCAAGGGGTGGACGTGATCATCGCCACCCCCGGCCGCCTTATCGACTACGTCAAGCAGCACAAGGTGGTGTCGCTGCACGCCTGCGAGATCTGCGTGCTGGACGAAGCCGACCGCATGTTCGACCTGGGCTTCATCAAGGACATCCGCTTCCTGCTGCGCCGCATGCCCGAGCGCTCCACCCGGCAGACCCTGCTGTTCAGCGCCACCCTGAGCCACCGCGTGCTCGAGCTGGCCTATGAGCACATGAACGAGCCGCAGAAGCTGGTGGTAGAAGCCGAGACCATCACCGCCGCGCGTGTGCGCCAGCGCATCTATTTCCCGGCCGACGAAGAGAAGATCCCGCTGCTGCTGGGCCTGCTGTCGCGCAGCGAAGGCGCGCGCACCATGGTCTTCGTCAACACCAAGGTGTTCGTCGAGCGCGTGGCCCGTTCGCTGGAGCGTGCCGGCTACCGCGTCGGCGTGCTGTCCGGTGACGTGCCGCAGAAGAAGCGCGAGAGCCTGCTCAACCGCTTCCAGAAGGGCCAGCTGGAAATCCTGGTGGCCACTGATGTGGCCGCCCGCGGCCTGCATATCGACGGCATCAAGTACGTCTACAACTACGACCTGCCGTTCGACGCCGAAGACTACGTGCACCGCATCGGCCGTACCGCCCGCCTGGGCGAGGAAGGCGATGCCATCAGCTTCGCCTGCGAGCGCTATGCGATGGGCCTGCCGGATATCGAGGCCTACATCGAACAGAAGATCCCGGTCGAAGCGGTCACCAGCGAGATCCTGACTTCGCTGCCGCGTCCTGAGCGTGCCGCCCCGGCACCGGGCGAGGAAGGCGACGAGAACGAAAGCGTCGGCCAGATCTTCCGCGAAGCACGCGAAGCGCGCGCCGCCGAGGAAGAGCGTCGTGGCGGCGGCCGTAGTGGCGGTCGTTCCGGCAGTGGTGCTGGCGCTGGGCGTGGTGGCCGCGATGGCGAGCGCAGCGGCGAACGCCGTCCGCGTGGCCCGCGCAAGCCGCGTGTGGAAGGTGAGCAGGTTGCTGCCGCCGCAGTCGAGGGCGCGGTGGCGGCCGAAGCCGCTGCCGTGCAGGCGCCGCGTCCGCCGCGCACCGAAGCGCCGGAAGGTGCGGTGGACGGCGAGCGCAAGCCGCGCAAGCGTCGTCGTCGTCGCCACGGCCGTCCGGTCGAGGGTGCCGAAGGTGTGGCAAGCAACGCAGGCAACGGCGCCAGCCCGGTCACCCCGGTGCAGGTAGTGGCCAAGCCGGTGCGCACCAGCGCCGATGCCGGCGACTCGTTCCTGACCCGTATCGGCCGCAAGATCCGCCGGATGCTGTCGGGCAATTAAGCCGGTAGCGCCGGGCCTTGCCCGGCGAGCGCAGCGGCCTCCGCCCGGGGCCGCGATGCCGGAAGGTTTTCGCCGGGCATGGCCCGGCGCTACCGATACGTCGCGCCGGTCCTGCATAATCGGGGCATGAGTGTCCTGCGCTTTGACAATGTCAGCAAACAGTACGCCGGTGGCCACGAAGCCCTGACCGATGTCAGCTTCGAGGTCGCGCCGGGCGAAATGTTGTTCGTCACCGGTCACTCCGGGGCGGGCAAGAGCACCCTGCTCAAGTTGATCCACCTCGACGAGCGGCCCAGCCGCGGCGCGGTGATGTTCGACGAGCGCAACCTGCTGAAGGTGCGCGGCGGTGATGTGCCGCGGCATCGACGCACGGTCGGCGCGGTCTACCAGGACCACCGCCTGCTGATGGACCGCTCCATTGCCGAGAACGTGGCCCTGCCGCTGATCCTGCGCGGCACCCGCCGTGGCGACATCAACAAGCGCGTGCGTTCGGTGCTCGAGCGAATGGGCCTTGGCCACCGCGAGAAGGCACTGCCTTCGCAGCTGTCGGCTGGTGAGCAGCAGCGCGTCGGCATCGCCCGGGCGATCGTCGGCGAGCCCAAGCTGCTGGTGGCCGACGAGCCGACCGGCAACCTCGATCCAACCCTGGCGGCCGAGATCATGTCCCTGTTCGCCGAGCTGCCCGCGCGCGGCACCAGCGTGCTGGTGGTCAGCCATGACCTGCCGCTGCTGCGCCACATGCGCAAGCGCGTGCTGATCCTCGACCACGGCCGGCTGGTGGACGACATCTCGCCGCAGGATCTGGCGGAGTAACCATGGCCAAGAACGAAAACACCGAAGCCGCTGCGCCGTCGCGCCTGGGCGTGTGGTTCCAGCATCACGTGCACAGCGTGGTGTTCAGCCTCGGTCGCGCCTGCCGCAAACCGTGGGCGACGCTGCTGACCGTGATGGTCATGGCCCTGGCCTTGGCGCTGCCGCTGGGCCTGTCGATCGCGCTGGACAACCTCAAGCAGTTTGCTGGCAGCGTGCAGCAGTCGCGCGACATCAATGTCTTCCTGAAGGCGGACGTCGACGGTCCGGGTGCGCTGCGCCTGGCGGGGGAACTGCGCGATCGCCCGGACGTGGCCAGTGTCACCGTGCGCACGCCGGAGCAGGGCCTGGAGGAACTACGCCAGGCCGGCCTCGGCGAAGCCATCGACGCACTCAACGACAACCCGTTGCCCTCGCTGCTGGTGGTCACCCCCGGCCAGGGCCAGGACGATGCACGGCTGGCACGCGCGCTGGAAAGCCTGCCCGGTGCCGACCTGGTGCAGCACGACGCGTTGTGGCGACAGCGCCTGGATGCCTGGCTCGCGTTTGGTGCCCGGCTGGTGCAGGTGCTGTCGGTGCTGCTCGGCGCTGGTGCCGCGCTGGTGGTCGGCAACACCGTGCGCCTGGACATCCAGGCCCGCCGCGAGGAAATCGGCGTGCTTCAGCTGCTCGGCGCCAGCGATGGTTTCATCCGCCGCCCGTTCCTGTACCTGGGCGCCTGGTATGGCCTGGGCGCCGGTGCGGTTGCGCTGGGCCTGATCGGCATTGCCGGCGCGGCCCTGCGCGCGCCACTGGCCGAGCTGTCGCGCAGCTACGGCAGCCCGTTCGTCCTGCATGGCCTGGACCTGCTGCATGGCAGCCTGGTGCTGCTTGGCACCTTGTTGCTGGGCTGGCTGGGCGCATGGCTGGTGACCGGCCACTTCCTCCGCCAGACCCGCCCGACCGACACCTGAGACCGGCATGCAACCGCAAGCGCTGAAGCACCTTGAAGGGCCCGCGACGCGGGTGATGGTGGTTGACGGCTCCAAGCTGGTGCGCAAGCTGATCGCCGACGTCCTGCAGCGCGATCTGCCGGGCGTGGAGGTGATCGGCTGCGACAGCATCGAAGACGCACAGCATGCGCTGGCGCAGGGGCCGGTCGATCTGGTCACCACCTCGTTGACCCTGCGCGATGGCGACGGCCTGGCGCTGGCACGGATGGTGCGCGAAGCGGCAGGGCAGGCCTATGTGCCGGTGATCGTGGTCTCTGGCGACGCCCAGCAGCACCTGGAGCAGCGCCGCTTCACCGAGTACGTCACCGACTACTTCGACAAAGCGCTGGGCCATGAGGCGCTGGCGACCTTCGTGCGTGGCTACGTGCAGCCGCAGACCATTCCCGGCGCGACCATCCTCTACATCGAGGACAGCCGGGTGGTGGCCGAGGCGACCAAGCGCATGCTCGAGCGCCAGCAGCTCAACGTGATGCATGTGGTCAGCGCTGAAGAAGCGTTTACCCTGCTCACCGCCGAGTCACTGGGGCGCAGCCGCCATCGCATCGACCTGGTGCTGACCGATGTGACCCTGAAGGGAGAGCTGAGCGGTCGCGACGTGGTGCAGCGCGTGCGCGTGGACTTCGGCTACGGCAAGCGCCGCCTGCCGGTGCTGGTGATGACCGGCGATGGCAATCCGCACAACCAGACCGGCCTGCTGCAGGCCGGCGCCAACGACCTGGTGCTGAAGCCGATCGAAGAGCGCCTGCTGATCACCAAGGTGCTGTTCCAGCTGCGGCTGGCCCGGCTGAATGATGGCCCCCTGTTGCGATGACGTGTTGCGATGATCGATGAAGTAGTGGACACCCCGGCGATCCAGCTGGAACCGAGCTGGAAACAGCGTGTGGGCGATTACCTGCTGCAGCCGCAGATGCGCGAGCTGTCCAGCTTCCTGCGGCAGCGCAAGGCCAGCGGTGCGGCGGTGTTCCCGCCTGGACCGCAGATCTTCGCCGCCTTTGATGCGACCCCGTTCGATCAGGTGAAAGTGGTCATCCTCGGCCAGGACCCGTACCACGGCCGTGGGCAGGCCCATGGCCTGAGTTTCTCGGTGCAGCCGGGCGTGCCGGTGCCGCCGTCGTTGTTGAACATCTACAAGGAAATCGAGGGTGACCTCGGTATTGCCCGCCCGGACCACGGCTGCCTGATCCCGTGGGCGCAGCGCGGTGTGCTGCTGCTCAACGCGGTGCTGACGGTGGAAGAGGGCAAGGCCGGTGCGCACCAGGGGCGCGGGTGGGAAGGCTTCACCGACCACGTGGTGGACGTGTTGAACCGTGAGCGCGAAGGCCTGGTGTTCATGCTCTGGGGCGCGTACGCGCAGCAGAAGGGCAAGGTGATCGATACCGGCCGCCATCGCGTGTTGAAAGCCCCGCATCCCTCGCCGCTGTCGGCCCACCGCGGCTTCCTCGGCTGCCGTCATTTCTCGATGGCCAACGAGTACCTGCAGCGCCGTGGCCAGGCGCCGATCGACTGGTCGCTGCCGCCGCGGTCGACGCTGTCGGCATCGGGCTGAACGGCGAACAACGCTGCCCCATGTTGAATGGGCGAAACGGCCACCCGTTCAGCTGCCTTTGACCCGGAACAGCCGGGCTTTCTGGGCTAGTGGGTTGAATTCCAAGGGATTGTGTATCCCGAAAAGCGCGCTCGCCACTGTCATCAAATCGCGTTACGGTAGAGTTCTGTTTGGGACCAGTGTTTCATCAGTGGAATGCTGGAACTTTTTCCTCCTTTAGCAGTCCAAATCCCAGACTGCTAAGATGGGTGCCTATGAGCCAGAACACCTCTACTGCCCTTGTGGCAAACAATCTGCCGATTCCCAGTGCGCTCGGTTCGCTGGACGCCTATATCGGTGCCGTGCACCAGATCCCGGTGCTGTCGGTCGATAACGAACAGGACCTGGCCCGTCGCTTCCGCGACGGCAATGATCTGGACGCTGCCCGTGAGCTGGTGCACTCGCACCTGCGCTTCGTGGTGCACGTGGCCCGCGGTTACAACGGCTACGGCCTCGCGCTGGGCGACCTGATCCAGGAAGGCAACATCGGCCTGATGAAGGCGGTCAAGCGCTTCGACCCCGATATGGGCGTGCGCCTGGTGTCCTTCGCCGTGCATTGGATCCGTGCCGAGATGCACGAGTTCATCCTGAAGAACTGGCGCATCGTCAAGGTCGCCACGACCAAGGCGCAGCGCAAGCTGTTCTTCAACCTGCGCAAGTCGAAGAAGCGCCTGGGCTGGATGAACGCGGCCGAAGTCAGCGCGGTGGCCAAGGACCTGAACGTGTCCGAGCGCGAGGTGCTGGAAATGGAATCGCGCCTGTCCGGCCGCGATATTGGTTTCGATGCCCCGACCGATGAAGACAACGACCACGCGCCGCCGTCGCCGGCTGCGTATCTGGTGGCCGATGACGAAGATCCGTCGATGGCCTACGAGCGCGAGGACAGCGAAGACAACCAGATGCAGCTGCTGCGCGAAGGCCTGGCGGAACTGGATGCGCGTTCGCGCGACATCATCCGCCGCCGTTGGCTGGATGCGGACAGCAAGGTGACGCTGCAGGAGCTGGCGGACGAGTACGGCGTATCGGCCGAGCGTATCCGCCAGGTTGAAGCGAACGCGCTGAAGAAGATGAAGGCGCTGTTCACCGCATAAGGCGGCGAAGCGTTTGAGTCATGGAAAGGCCCGGCATTGCCGGGCCTTTTTTTGCCTGCTGGATCCGCGCATGGCGCGGATCTACTTGGCGATCCAGTAGATCCACGCCACGCGTGGATCTACGCGGTCTCAGATTTCCCGCGCGATCGCCCGCCAGCCGATGTCGGTGCGGTGGAACTCGTTGGCCCAGGTCACCTTCGCCACGCCCGCGTACGCGTTCGCCTGCGCATCGCGCACGCTGTCGCCGAGCGCTGCCACGCACAGCACGCGGCCACCGGCGCTGAGCACCTGGCCCTGCGCATTCAGCGTCGTGCCTGCATGGAACACCTTGGCCGTTGCCGGCACATCATCCAGGCCGGAGATCACCTCGCCGGTGATCGGCGTTTCCGGGTACGGCCTGGCGGCCAGCACCACGCCCAGTGACGGGCGCGGATCCCACCGCGCGTCCATCTGGTCCAGGCGGCCATCGATCGCTGCTTCCACCAGGTCGACCAGGTCCGACTGCAGGCGCAGCATTACCGGCTGGGTTTCCGGGTCGCCGAAACGCACGTTGAACTCGATCACCTTCGGCGCGCCGCTGGCATCGATCATCAGGCCCGCATAGAGGAAACCAGTGAACGGGATGCCATCGGCGATCATGCCCTGCACGGTCGGGCTCACCACCTCGCGCATCACACGGGCGTGCACTTCCGGGGTGACCACCGGGGCTGGCGAGTACGCGCCCATGCCGCCGGTGTTCGGGCCGGTGTCGCCGTCGCCGACGCGCTTGTGATCCTGCGAGGTGGCCATCGGCAGTGCATGCACGCCATCGACCATCGAAATGAAGCTGGCTTCCTCGCCATCGAGGAATTCCTCGATCACCACGCGTGCGCCGGCATCGCCGAAGGCGTTGCCCGAGAGCATGTCGCGCACTGCGTCTTCAGCCTCGGCCAGGGTCATCGCCACGATCACGCCCTTGCCGGCGGCCAGGCCGTCGGCCTTGACCACGATCGGTGCGCCCTTCTCGCGCAGGTAGGCCAGTGCCGGTTCGATCTCGGTGTGCACCGAATAGAACGCGGTGGGGATGTTGTGGCGTGCCAGGAAATCCTTGGCGTAGGCCTTGCTGCCTTCCAGCTGCGCGGCCGCTGCCGTCGGCCCGAAGATGCGCAGGCCGGCGGCGCGGAAGCGGTCGACCACCCCGGCCACCAGCGGCACTTCCGGGCCGACCACGGTCAGCGCCACGCCTTCGGCCTGGGCCAGAGCGAGCAGGCCATCGATGTCGGTGACCTTCACTGCCACGTTGCGGCACTTGTCTTCGTTGGCGGTGCCGGCATTGCCGGGCGCCACGAGCACTTCAGTGACACGGGAGGACTGGGCCAGCTTCCATGCCAGGGCGTGTTCGCGGCCGCCAGAGCCGATGACAAGTACGTTCATCACGAGATTCCAGATTGCGTGGGAAGGGAAGTTCCAGGTCCCCGGCGGCGCGTGTGCGTCATTGGCAGCCTTCGCGTCGCAGCGATTCGGGGAAGGAGTAGGTCCAGGACTTCGGGTCCAGGGTGAAGCGGTGCTCCTGCCGCACCCGCTTGCCGCCGCAGGTGTTGCCGGATTCCTCGATCAGCAGTGGCCAGACGCGCGCACTACGGTCACCGTCGTCGAAACGCAGTGCGAAATCGATGCTGAAGCGGCGGGTGCGGCAGTCTTCGGCGGTATCGGGGTCGGTGGCCGCGTCGACGGTCTCGCATTCGTACTGGGCGTCGTTGTCGATGTGGCTGCGCACGTTGCCGGTGCTGGTCAGGCCTTTCGGGCCCGGCAGCACCAGGGTCTGCGAGAGCAGCGAGAAACCCTGCCCGAACCAGCCGTCCTCGACGCGGAAGCCGTAGAAGTCGCTGCCGGCGCGGATGATGCTGGCGGTGCCGGGCTGACCACCACTGCCGAAGCGCTCGCCGGTCAGCTCGCTGGCCACCCCGAAGCCATCGCCCTTGGGCTGCAGCACGAAGAACTCGATCGTTCCCGGGTCGATATGCGCACCATCGACCAGCGCACCGCACACCGCCAGTAGTTGTTGCCAGCTGTCACCGGTCACCACCGGTTGCTCGGCACAGACCTGCCAGTCGATCGCGCGCGTTTCATCGTCCTGGGTCCAGCTGCCGCGCCATTGGCCGGAAAGCTTGGCGTCCTTGCCGTAACGCCCGGTCAGGAACGCCTGCAGACGCGCGGTACGACTGACATGGGCTGCCGGCTCGCTGGCGGCGGGCTTTGCCGCATCTGCCTGCGGGGCAGGTGCGGGTTCGGCGGCCGGCTTGCAGCCGGCCAGCAGGGCCGCGCCGGCGAAGGCAAGCACGGCGATGGGTTTCAAAGAGACGGAAGACATCCGTGTCGCTCCAGTACTCAGTGGCGGAAGTGGCGGACGCCGGTGAACACCATGGCCAGGCCATGTTCGTCGGCGGCGGCGATCACTTCAGCATCGCGCATCGAACCGCCCGGCTGGATCACCGCCTTGATGCCGGCGGCGGCAGCGGCATCGATGCCATCGCGGAACGGGAAGAACGCATCGGAGGCCATCACCGAACCTTCGACCACCAGGTTCGCATCGGCCGCCTTGATGCCGGCGATGCGTGCGGAGTACACGCGGCTCATCTGGCCGGCACCCACGCCGATGGTGCGGTTGTCCTTGGCGTAGACGATTGCGTTGGACTTCACGAACTTGGCGACCTTCCAGGCGAACAGCAGGTCGGTGAACTGCTTGTCGGTTGGTGCCAGCTTGCTGACCACCTTCAGTTCGTCGCGGGTCATGCCGCGGTTGTCCGACGACTGCAGCAGCAGGCCGGAGCCCACGCGCTTGTTGTCGAAGTTGTTCAGGCCGTCGCCGTGCGGGATGCGCAGCACGCGCACATTGGCCTTCTTCTGCGCGTATTCCAGCGCGGCCGGTTCGTAGTCCGGCGCAATCAGGACTTCAACGAACTGGCGATCCAGGATCACCTGCGCGGTGGCTGCATCAAGCGGCTTGTTGAATGCGATGATGCCGCCGAAGGCGCTGGTGGGGTCGGTGGCATAGGCCAGTTCGTAGGCATCACCGTTGCCGGCGCCAACGGCCACGCCGCACGGGTTGGCATGCTTGACGATGACACAGGCCGGCGCGTCGAACTGGCGCACGCATTCCCAGGCTGCATCGGCATCGGCCAGGTTGTTGTAGCTCAGCTCCTTGCCCTGCAGCTGCTGGAAGGTAGCCAGCGTGCCCGGCACCGGATGCAGGTCGCGATAGAACGCGCCGCTCTGGTGCGGGTTCTCGCCATAGCGCAGGTCCATCACCTTCACGAAGGTGGAATTCATCTGCGCCGGGTATTCGGCGCGCACCGGCACGGCGGCGTCGGTGGCGGTGACCGCCGACAGGTAGTTGCTGATCGCCGCGTCGTACTGGGCAACGCGGTTGAATGCGGCCACCGAGAAGGCGAAACGGGTGCCGGCCGACAGCTGGCCGTCGTTGGCATCCAGCGAGGCCAGCAGTTCGGCGTACTGCGACGGGTCGGTGGCCACCGCCACACGGGCGAAGTTCTTGGCCGCCGAGCGCAGCATCGCCGGGCCGCCGATGTCGATGTTCTCCACCGCGTCGGCCAGGGTGCAGTCGGCCTTGGCGGTGACCGATTCGAACGGGTACAGGTTCAGTACGAGCAGGTCGATGGCGCCGATACCGTGCTCGGCCATCACCGCGTCGTCCAGGCCGGAGCGGCCCAGCAGGCCGCCATGCACCATCGGATGCAGGGTCTTGACCCGGCCATCCATCATTTCCGGGAAGCCGGTGACCTCGGCGACGTCCTTCACGGCCAGGCCCGCATCGCGGATCGCCTTGGCGGTACCGCCGGTGGACAGCAGCTCCACGCCGCGTGCAGCCAGCGCGGTGGCCAGCTCGACCAGGCCGGTCTTGTCGGAAACGGAGAGGAGGGCCCGGCGGACGGGCAACAGATCAGCAGTCATGGGGACAGGGCAATCGGCAGCGGAGCGGGGCCGATATTGTAGGCGGTGGGGGCCGGTGGCGGGTGCTGCGGGGGCAGATTCGCCGCGTGCAGGGCCGGGTTGGCTGCGATGGGCCCCCCAGTGGGCTTGCCAGCGGCGGCCTGGCACGGCACGGTGCGTCCTGTTCCACGCGCAGGATGCCGCTCCATGACCGTCGCCACCCGCCTGCAGGCCGCTCTCGACGCCGAGGGCACGCTGCTGTTGCTGGCCCACTATGTGCGCCACGCGCGCTGCGGCCAGGGCGCGGCATGGGTCGGCCCGGCCGACGTACCCACGCTGCAGGCAGAAGCCGGGGAGCGCTGGGGCGGACATGCGGAGATCCTGTCCTGGGACGTACAGCGCCGCGAGCACCGGCGCTGGCGGCGGCTGACGTTCAAGGTCTACCTGGACGACGACAAGCGCTGGTACGGCGATGCCATCGGGCTGCATCGGCGCGCGCCGAGCCTGGCCGAGCTGCTGCAGGTGATGCACGCGCGGCGCTGGGTGGACCCCTTCGAGCTGCACCTGTATGCCGATGGCCTGGATGAGGGCGCGATCGTGCTGCCTGCCGGCGGCATCATCCACTTCCAGCGCTCACCCGGTGGCGTGTACCGGCTGCTGATGCTGCAGGGCGGGTTCGCCGATGCGGGGGCGCAGCTACGGGCCGCACAGGCGGTACGCAATGCCTTGCAGCAACGCGCTGATGTGGCCTGGTTGCGCCGGCATATCGATCCCGATCTGCCGTGGCAGGACTGGCTGGCTCAGCCGTAATTTGCCGGTACCTGCATTTGATGGGGTAGGCTGTGCCCGCACTGCCAAGGATTAGCGGGTTCAGATCGTGTCGATCTATGCACTGAAAGGACGTTTCCAGGACCTGCTGCGTCCGGCCGTACACGGCCTGTTCCGCATGGGGATCACGGCCAACACGGTGACCGTGGCCGCGGCCGTGGTCTCGCTGCTGGTGGCCGCTGCGGTGTGGTGCTGCGCTCCCACCCAGCCGCTGCTGTATCTGGCCCTGCCGCTGTGGATGCTGCTGCGCATGGCCCTCAACGCCGTCGACGGCATGCTGGCCCGCGAATTCGGCCAGCAATCGCGGCTGGGCGCCTATCTGAACGAGTTGTGCGATGTGATCGCCGACGCGGCGCTGTACCTGAGCCTGCTCAGCGTACCGGGCGTGCGCCCTGAGGCACTGTGGCTGCTGGCCTGGACCGCGGCGCTGAGCGAGTACGCCGGCGTGCTGGGCCTGATGGTCGGCGCCAGCCGCCGCTATGACGGCCCGATGGGCAAGAGCGACCGCGCATTCGTGATCGGCGTGCTGGGCCTGCTGCTGGCGTTTGGCTGGGCAGGCGCGACCGTGGTCAGCGCGGTCGCCGCACTGGCCGCACTGCTGTGTGGGGTGACGGTGGTCCGTCGCGTACGCCAGGGATTGAAGGAAGCCGCGGCGATTTCGCTGCGATAAGCACAACAAGGCTACACGCCCTATCCATACGGAGATTGCATGCGTCAGGCGCAGGAACGGGAATTCCACAGCTTCGACCAGGTACCGCTGTTCTACCGGTACTGGCCGAGCACCACGGCAACCACGCCGGCCAAGGCCATCGTGCTGCTGCATCGCGGCCATGAACACTCCGGCCGGGTCACCCATCTGGTCGATGAGCTGGACCTGCCCGACACCGCGTTCTTCGCGTGGGATGCGCGCGGCAATGGTCGCTCGCCCGGCACGCGCGGCGACGCACCGGGCTTCCCGGCGCTGGTGCGCGACCTGGACAGCTTCATCGCCCACATCAGTGCCGAGCATGGCATCGCGGTGGAGGACATCGTGGTGATCGCGCAGAGCGTGGGCGCGGTGGTTGCCGCCACCTGGGTGCATGACCATGCGCCGCGGCTGCGCGCGCTGGTGATGGCTTCGCCGGCATTCAAGGTGAAGCTGTACGTGCCGTTCGCACGTGCTGGACTGGCGCTGATGCAGAAACTGCGCGGCAACTTCTTCGTCAACAGCTACGTCAAGCCGCAGTGGCTGACCCACGACCCGGCACGGGTGGAAAGCTACCGCACCGATCCGCTGATCACCCGGCCGATCTCGGTGCGCGTGCTGCTGGGCCTGTATGACGCCGCCGATCGCATCGTGGCCGACGCGCAGGCGATCAGCGTGCCGGTGCAGTTGCTGGTTTCCGGTTCTGATTTCGTGGTGCACCGTGGCCCGCAGGACCGTTTCTACGAACGCCTGTCCAGCCCGATCAAGGAGCGCGTGCACCTGCCGGGCTTCTTCCACGACACCCTCGGCGAGCGCGACCGTGCGCCGGCGCTGGCGCGTATCCGCAGCTTCATCCAGGCACGCTTTGCCGAACCGCTGCAGGAGCTGTCGCGGCGCGATGCGCATCGGCATGGGCCGACCTTCGAGGAATCGGAGATCCTGTCGTGGCCACCGGAACGCAACAGCCTGGCCGACCTGCGTTGGCGCGTGGTGCGCGGTGGCCTGCGTTTCGGCGGCACGCTGTCGGAGGGCATCGCACTGGGCCTGCAGACCGGCTTCGACTCGGGCAGCACGCTGGACTACATCTACCGTGATGAGGCGCGGGGCAAGGGCCCGCTGGGCCGCATGGTCGACCGCAACTATCTGGATGCGATCGGTTGGCGCGGCATCCGCGTGCGCGGCAAGCACCTGCAGGAACTGCTGCGCGATGCTGCCCAGCGACTGCGCGGGCAGGGTGCGCCGGTGCGCGTGCTGGACGTGGCGGCCGGCCATGGCCGTTACGTGCTGGAAGCGCTCGGCCAGGGCGAACAGCGTGCCGACCACATCGTGCTGCGCGATTTCAGCGAGCTGAACGTAACGCAGGGCAAGGCCCTGATCGAGCGCCTCGGCGCAGCCGACATCGCCCGCTTCGAACAGGGCGATGCGTTCGATCCGGCGCAGCTGGCAACGGTGGCCCCGGCGCCGACGCTGGCGGTGGTGTCCGGCCTGTACGAACTGTTCCCGGACAACGATGCGGTGCTGCGTTCACTGCAGGGCATCGCAGCGACGGTGCCGGTGGGCGGTTACCTGGCCTACACCGGGCAGCCGTGGCATCCGCAGCTGGAGTTCATCGCTCGAGCGTTGACCAGCCATCGTGGTGGCGCGGCGTGGGTGATGCGCCGCCGTACCCAGCACGAGATGGACGAACTGGTGCGCCTGGCCGGCTTCCAGAAAGTGGCCCAGCGCATCGATGATTTCGGCATCTTCACCGTATCGCTGGCACGACGGATCGCGTGATGGCGACGCTGGCGGCAACCGCATCATCCAGCGAGGCGCGCCCCTGGCGGCGCGCCCTGCTGTGGCTGGCCCTGCTCGGTCCGTTCTTCTTTGCCAGCTATGGCTTTGCCAACTGGATGGCCGGCCGGCATGCCCAGCTGCCGGTGATGGCGTTTGCCTGGGAGACGCGGATTCCGTTCGTACCGTGGACGATCGTGCCGTACTGGTCGATCGACCTGTTCTATGCGATCTCGTTCTTCCTGTGCCGGCGCCGGCTGGAGCTGGACCGGCACGCGCTGCGCCTGCTCAGCGCGCAGGTGATCGCGGTGGCGTGTTTCCTGTTGTGGCCGTTGCGCTTCAGCTTCGAACGCCCGGACATCGGCGGTGTGTTCGGCTGGTTGTTCGACGTGCTGCTGGGCTTCGACAAGCCATTCAACCAGGCACCATCGCTGCACATCGTGCTGCTGATCGTGTTGTGGGTGAAGTTCGCGCAATACCTGCACGGGGTCTGGCGGCGGGTGCTGCATGTGTGGGCGCTGCTGATAGGCATTTCGGTGCTGACCACGTTCCAGCACCACTTCATCGATACTCCCACCGGGCTGCTGGCGGGCTGGTTGTGCGTGTGGCTGTGGCCGGAGCAGGGCACGCCGCCGTTGCGTGCCTGGCAGGCTGCCGGTGACCCGGAACGTTGGCGGCTGGCCGCGTTGTATGTGTTGGGTGCCGGCCTGCTGCTGGTGCCGGTGGTGATGCTGCGCGGCACCGCATTGTGGCTGCTGTGGCCTGTGGTGTCGTTGCTGCTGGTGTCGCTGGCCTATGCCGGGCTGGGCACGGCGGTGTTCCAGAAGCGCGCCGATGGCCGGTTGACGATGGCCGCGCGCTGGCTGCTGGCACCGTACCTGGCTGCGGCGTGGATCAACTCGCGGGTGTGGACGCGCCGTTCACCGCAGCCGGTGCCGATCGTCGACGCTGTCTGGCTGGGGCGCCTGCCAGGTACCGCGCTGCCGGCACCGCTGGTGGGCGTGGTCGACACGTGCGCGGAGCTGTCCTGCCGCGCGCCGGGAGCAGCATACGCCAGCGTGCCGATGCTGGACCTGGTGGTGCCTTCGGCGGCGCAGCTGCGTGCCGCGGCCGATGCCATTGAACGCCTGCGCGGCCATGGCCCCGTCCTGGTCTGTTGTGCGCTGGGGTATTCGCGCAGCGCGGCCAGCGTGGCGACCTGGTTGCTGCGCACCGGCCGTGCGCGCGATGTGGCCGACGCGGTGTCGATCGTGCGTGGCGCGCGGCCGTCGATCGTGCTGCACGACGTTCATCTACAGGCGATCGCGGCCGCTGCCGCGCAGGAGACCAGTGCATGAGCGCCGTGCCCGATCTGCCGATGATGCATCTGCTGCTGCGGCAGGGGCGATTGCCTGCCGCGTTGTCGCTGGGCCTGCTGCTGGTGGCCCTGTTGCTGCTGGGCATCGAACCTGGGCTGGCGATGTTCGCCGCGGGCCTGCTGCTGCTGAGCCTGGTGGCAGGCGTTGTGCAGGCGTACTACGCGGTGCGGGTGCAGTTGGACGCCAGCCTGCTGCGCCTGCTGCAGCGCGAGGGCCTGCAGGGTGAAGACGCGGCGCAGCGGGTGGACCAGGCGCTGCACACCGCTGGCCTGCGCAGGCTGGACGCCCAAGCGCCGACGCGTGGCTGGGATGCGCGCTGGACCGGCATGCGGCGTCTGCTGATGCGCCAGTACGCCGCCACGCTGCTGCAGTTCGCTGCGTTGCTGCTGGCCGTGCTGTGGCCGCAGACCTGACCGGAGGTGCCGATGTTCGCTGAACTGATCGCCCGCGCCTGCAGCGCGGCCATCCATGTAGTGACCGGCGCACGCGCGCTGTGGGTCGGCTGCGCGCCGTCCAGCGAGCACCGCGTCTACTACGGCAACCATGCCAGTCATGGTGATTTCGTGCTGATCTGGTCGTCGATGCCGCCGGCGCTGCGGCGCCAGGTGCGGCCGGTCGCCGCCGCCGAGTACTGGCAGCGCGACGGTCTGCGTCGTTACCTGATCGACGCGGTGTTCAATGGCGTGCTGGTCGAACGCGAGGCCGGCAACCGCCACCAGGATCCGCTGCAGGTGCTGCGTGATGCGGTGGACGAGGGCTGTTCGTTGATCCTGTTCCCGGAAGGCACGCGCAACATCGGTGATGAGCCGCTGCTGCCGTTCAAGAGCGGCATCTACCACTTGGCCCGGCAGCGCCCGGAGCTGGAGTTCGTGCCGGTGTGGATCGACAACCTCAAGCGGGTGATGCCCAAGGGGCGTTTCCTGCCGCTGCCGCTGCTGTGCACGGCGACGTTCGGTACGCCGCTGCGGCTGCAGGCCGATGAGGACAAGGCGGCGTTCCTGGCGCGCAGCCGGCAGGCGCTGTTGGCCCTGGCCCCGAACGGAGGCCGTGCATGAGCTTCATGATCGATGTATCCGGTGATCTTGCCGCGCGCAGCGTGGGCCAGCAGACCGGCCTGCTGTTCGCGGGCGTAGGTGCCGTGCTGGTGCTGGCCACGCTGGTGTCCGAAACCCTGCGCTGGCGCCAGCGTGGACAGCCCAGCGCGGTGATCGCCAACCTGGTCTCGCGCATCCGCGCGTGGTGGGTGATGGCCATCGTGGTGGGGCTGGCGCTGTTCTTCGGTCGCGCCGGAGTGATCGTGCTGTTCGCCATCATCTCGCTGTTCGCACTGCGCGAATTCATCACCCTGGCGCCGACACGATCAGGCGACTACTACGCGTTGCTGGCGGCGTTCTACATCGTGCTGCCGTGGCAGTATTACCTGGTGTGGATCGACTGGTATGGCATGTACACGCTGCTGATTCCGGTGTACGCGTTCCTGTTCCTGCCCATCCTGGCCACCATCGGCGGCGATACCACCCACTACCTGGAGCGCACGTCGAAGGTGCAGTGGGGCCTGATGATCTGCGTGTTCTGCATCTCGCACGTCCCCCTGCTGCTGAACCTGCGCGTGCCGGGCTACGATCCGGCGCGCAACGTGCTGCTGTTCGCCTTCCTGGTGATCGTGGTGCAGTCCTCGGACGTGCTGCAGTACATCTGGGGCAAGCTGCTGGGCAAGCACCTGATCGCGCCGAAGCTGTCGCCGTCGAAGACGGTGGAAGGCTTCGTGGGCGGCGTGCTCTGTGCCAGCGCATTGGGCGCCGCGCTCTGGTGGATCACCCCGTTCACGCCGCTGCAGGCGTTCGGCCTGTCGCTGCTGATCAACCTGATGGGGTTCTGGGGCGGCCTGGTGATGTCGGCGATCAAGCGCGACCGCGGCATCAAGGACTGGGGCAACATGATCGAGGGCCATGGTGGCATGCTCGATCGGTTGGATTCAGTGTGCTTCGCCGCGCCGGTGTTCTTCCACGTGGTGCGTTACTACTGGAAGGCGGGCGGCGGCGGTTGATTCCGCCGGCGGGCCATCCACGCATGGCGTGGATCTACCGCAACCACGTTGAACCGGGGTTGGTAGCGCCGGGCCATGCCCGGCGGGCGTCAGCTTACGCGCTGATGCCGTATTCCTTCAGCTTCTTGCGCAGGGTGGCGCGGTGGATGCCCAGCATCGCCGCTGCGCGGCTCTGGTTGCCTTCGCAGTGGTTGAGCACCTCCACGAACAGTGGAATCTCCATCTCGCGCAGCACGATCTCGTAGACATCGTCCGCATCGCAGCCATCGAGGTCGCGCAGGTAACGGCGCACGGACTGGGCCACGTGTTCGCGCAGCGGTGGCCGGGCAGCGCCACGACTGTTGTCAGGACGAGAAAGGACAGCGTTCAAGGGGGTTCCCGATCTGGTTGGTCCATGCACGCGGGGCGCCGGACCGGATGAGGTGATTGCCGTCAGTCTAGCGCGAGCGTGCCCGGCCTGCCACGACCGGGCGGCGCGACCAGGGTCAAAGGAACTCGAAGGTGAATGCGACCGTGGATGCGGCAGGTTCCTGCACGCGGAAGGCGATGCGCGCACTTTGACCCGGTTCCAGCGCGGCGGCCCCCGGGTTTTCGCCGAGGTACTGCGCCGGGGTGAACACGCCTGTGCCGATCACCCGACCATCGGCATCGGACAGCGACAGGCGCAGATCCGGCCAGGCCTGCGGCCAGCGTGCATCGTTGCGGATGCTGGCCTGGATCTGCAGGACGCCCGCCTGGGTCGGCAACGGGCGGATTTCACGGCTGGTCATCGTCAATGCGGTGGGCTCGCGCCAAGCGGGCAACGCGCAGCGCAGCACGTTGCACAGCGCACTGATCCACGGCCGGGTGCCGGCATCGGCGGCCAGCCGTGCACGGTCGGCAAGCACGCTCTGCAGCAACAGCAGCAGCGCCAACCCGGCCACCAGCAGCCAATGCCAGCGAGGGGTGGGCAGCGTCCGCGGGCGCACACCAAGGAAGCTGGGCGCATCGGCGGCACCGGCAACGATGCCGGGTGTGGCCGTGAGGACCGGTTCGATGCCGGGATCATCGGCGGCCCGCGCTTCTGTTTCCGGTCCCGCCACGATGTCCATGGCCGGTTCGATGTCGTCGTTCAACGGCGCTGCATTGCTCGGCCCCGGTTCGCGCGGTTCGGTGGCTTCAGGCGCGGCCTCACGCCCCGGCGCGGTGCGCAGGAACGTGGCCAGGGGACGGCGCGGTGGGTTCGGCTCGGACATGCTCAGGGCGCGGGCTCGGGTCCAGCAGTCATTCAACCACGATCAGGCGCGGCGCACGCCGGTGATGCGCATCCAGTCGCCATCCTGGGTGGCCTGCAGGTCGTCGAACCATGCGGCATAGCGCTGTAGCAGTTCGTTTTCCTGGCCATGCAGGATGCCCGACAGGGCGATGCGCCCACCGCTGGCGACACGGGTGGCCAGCAGTTCGGCCAGTGCGTCCAGCGCGGAGGCCAGGATGTTGGCGACCACGATCGGGTAGGTGGCGACCGGTTCGTCCTGCGGCAGGTACACCTGCATGCGTGCCTGTTCGCCGTTGCGTTCGGCATTGTCGGCGGTGGCGATCAACGCCTGCGGGTCGTTGTCCACGCCGATGGCCTGGGCGGCACCGAGCTTCAATGCAGCCAGGGCGAGAATGCCCGAGCCACAGCCGAAGTCGAGCACGCGCTGGCCCTGCAGCTGGCCATCAACGGCCAACTGGTCCAGCCAGCGCAGGCACAGCGCGGTGGTCGGGTGGGTGCCCGAGCCGAAGGCCAGGCCCGGGTCGAGGCGCACGATGGCGGCGTCGGCGACCTGCGCGGCTTCCGGCAGCTCGTGGTTCCACGGCACGATCCAGGTACGGCTGCCGAAGTCCATCGGCTGGAACTGGTCCAGCCACGCGCGCTCCCAGTCTTCGTCTTCCACGGCGCGGAAGCTGCCGTTGCTCCAGTCCAGCTCCGGGTCGAAGGCTTCCAGCGCGGCCAGCAGCAGCAAGGCGTTGCTGTCGGCCGGGAACAGTGCGCTGAGCACCAAGGTGTCCCACAGCGGCGTCTCGCCCACGCCGGGTTCGAGGATGGCCTGCTCGTTGCTGGTGTCGGCTTCGGCATCGAGCAGGGTCACCGCCAGCGCGCCCACATCCTCCAGCGCATTCTCATAGCGGGGCTGGGTGGCTTCGGTGCAACGCAGGGTCAGTTCCAGGAACGGCATGGCGGTGAGGGCAATCGCGGGAAAGGGGGCCATGCTAGACCATCAGGGCGTCTCCGTATCGCCTGAGATGCTTCCCTGGGATGAACGGGGCCGGTTCAGACAGGCCTCACGGGCCTTGCTAAACTCGGCGCTTTCCTGTGCACCGTACCGCCGACCGTTGCCGATGGCTTTCGCCCCGACCCTGAAAACCTGGTTGCTCGTCCTGCCGGCCGTGGCCGTGCTGGGCGTGGCCGGTTATCGGGCCAACGGCCACAGCCGGGCCATGGACGCGCATGTCGACGTGCCGCTGGTCGCCCAGGCCAGCGACGCACAGAGCGCGCTGGCACCGGTGATGCCCGAAGCGCTGGCGCGCCGCCTAGCGGCTTTCGAACGTGGCGCCGCGCTGCCGTCGGGCCTGCCGCTGGATATCCGCGCCGACATCGAAAGTGCCACCGATCTGTACGCCTACGCGCAGCGCCTGCGCGTGCAGGCCGACCAGGGCAACCACGAGGCGCGCTGGATGCTCAGCCGGGTCTATGACTACTGCGCGCAGTACGCCGTCGACCCGGGCGGCTACCGGCTGGACAACAACGTGCTGTCCGGCCTCGGCCTGAGTGCGGCGCCGGAGATGGTGGAGGCGCGCGAACGGGTGGCGCAGCGCTGCGGTGGCTTCGTGCCCGGCGACAAGCTGGGGCCGGCACTGGTGATCGGCGAGCGTCGTCGTGCGGCCCAGCAGGGCAACCTGGCGGCCGAAGCGGCGCTGTTTGCCGAAGGTGAGCCACTGCAGGACAGCGAGCAGTACCGCCGCGACCTGGTTGAACGCGTACGTACCTCGCGCGATCCGGAGGCGTACATGGCGATCGCGCCGGGCATGGGACTGCGTGCGGCGGGCGACAAGGCATTGACCGGCATGGTGGCCGGTGAACAGCTGAGTGAACTTGCATGGCGGGTTGCGGCCTGCGAACTCGGTCTTCCCTGTGGAGCCGACAGCGTGCTGGTCAACAGTTTTTGTGCGAATGGAGGGATCTGTTCGCCGGATGGAACGCAGGACTTCCGTGATTTTGTGTATGACGCCGCGGTTTCGCGGCAAGGTGCGGGGAAAATGAAGGAATGGATCAAGCGATTGATTGGCACGAGGGACGGGCGATGAACTACCGTCGATTCCTGCATGGGGCCAAGTTCTGGTTCTGGGTGGTGTTGTTCGTGGCGTACTCGGCCGGTGCGGTGGGTCTGCTGATGATCGACACCTACGAAGACCGCTACCGGCATCTGTCGAAGGTGGAGCTGACCTCGGTGAAGGCACAGGAGGATGTACGCCGTGCCGGCGCCAGCCAGGTTGCCGCCGTGTACCGCGCGCAGAGTGGCGTGCCGTTCTCGTCGTTGCCGGCCGGCAGCACCTTCCAGGTGGTCTGGCCCGATGGTTCCAGCGAGACCATGGTGATCGTCGATCCGACCTCACCCAACGGCGTACGTCCTTTGCCGAACTCGCAGATTCCGGCGACCGCGGCCGACGCGCGCTGACGCCATGCCGGAAGCGCCGGGCCATGCCCGGCGGGTGGGCCGTGGCGATGGAAGGCCGCCGGGCATGGCCCGGCGCTACCGGAAACAGAAAAGAGAAGGGCGGGGAAAACCCCGCCCTTTTCATGTGCAGCGACTGCAGTTGCCGATCAGGTCAACGCGATCGGCTTGCTCTTGCGCTCGGCAAGGCGCTTTTCCAGGTAATGGATGTTCTGGCCACCGGCCTGGAAGCCCTTGTCACGCATGATCCGCTGCTGCAGGGCGATGTTGGTCTTGATGCCATCGACCACCATCTCGCTCAGCGCCACCCGCATGCGGGCAATGGCCGTCTCGCGGTCCGGACCGTGCACGATCAGCTTGCCGATCATCGAGTCGTAGTTCGACGGCACGCGGTAGCCAGTGTAGATGTGGGTATCGACGCGCACGCCGGGGCCGCCCGGTGCGTGGAAGCCGGTGATGGTGCCCGGGCTCGGCACGAAGGTTTCGGCGTCTTCGGCGTTGATGCGGCACTCGATCGCGTGACCGGTCAGCACCACATCGCTCTGCTTGATCGACAGCTTCTGGCCGGCAGCGATCTTCAGCTGTTCGGCGACCAGGTCGATACCGGTGACCATTTCGGTGACCGGGTGCTCCACCTGGATGCGGGTGTTCATTTCGATGAAGTAGAAGCGGCCGTCTTCGTACAGGAACTCGAAAGTGCCGGCGCCGCGGTAGCCGATGCGGATGCAGGCTTCCACGCACACCTTGCCGATCTGCTCGCGCTGCTCGGCGGTGATGCCCGGTGCCGGCGCTTCCTCGACCACCTTCTGGTGACGACGCTGCATCGAGCAGTCGCGCTCGCCGAGGTGGATCGCGTTGCCCTGGCCGTCGGCCAGCACCTGGATCTCCACGTGGCGCGGGTTCTCCAGGAACTTCTCCATGTAGACCTCGCCATTGCCGAAGGCCGCCTTGGCCTCGCTCTTGGTGGTCTCGATGGAGGTCTTCAGCGAGGCTTCGGCGTGCACCACGCGCATGCCGCGGCCACCGCCGCCGCCGGCCGCCTTGATGATGACCGGGTAGCCAATCTCACGGGCGATCTTGGTGTTGGCGACGATGTCGTCGCCGAGCGGGCCGCCCGAACCGGGCACGCACGGCACACCGGCCGACTTCATGGCACGGATCGCTTCGACCTTGTCGCCCATCAGGCGGATGGTGTCTGCCTTCGGGCCGATGAAGATGAAGCCGGACTCTTCCACGCGCTCGGCGAAGTTGGCGTTCTCGGACAGGAAGCCATAACCGGGGTGGATGGCCTGGGCGTCGGTGACCTCGGCCGCGGCGATCAACGCCGGGATGTTGAGGTAGCTTTCCGCCGACGCCGCCGGGCCGATGCAGACCGATTCATCGGCCATGGCCACGTGCTTGAGATTGCGGTCGACCGTGGAGTGCACGGCCACCGTGCGGATGCCCAGGGTGTTGCACGCGCGCAGGATGCGCAGCGCGATTTCCCCTCGGTTGGCGATGACGACTTTGTCGAGCATGGCAGCCGCCCCTTAGCCGATCACGAACAGCGGCTGGTCGAATTCCACCGGCTGGCCGTTCTCGCCGAGGATGGCGACGATGGTGCCCGACGCATCGGCTTCGATCGGGTTGAACATCTTCATCGCTTCGATGATGGCCAGGGTCTCGCCGGCCTTGACCTGCTGGCCGATGCTGACGAACGCCGGCTTGTCCGGTGCGGACGAGGCGTAGAAGGTGCCGACCATCGGCGAGCGCAGCACGTGGCCTTCCGGCAGTGCGTTGCCCGGCTTGGCGGTGCCGCCGGTGGAGGCTTCGGTCGGCGACTGCATCGGCATGGCCGGGGTGGCCGGCTGGGCTGCGGCCGGAGCGGCCATCATCATCTGCGGCGGGGCCTGCATCATGCCGTAGCCGGACACCGGAGCGCGCGACAGGCGCACCGACTCTTCGCCTTCCTTGATTTCGATTTCAGCCAGGTTCGACTCTTCCAGCAGGTCGATCAGCTTCTTGATTTTGCGGAGATCCATGGTGGCCTCTTTGCTCTTTGATGTCAGTGTGGTGGGAAGCGCGTTGCGCTCGGGTCAAAGCAGTTCGTAGAAGTCGCGCAGCTGCCGGGTGCGGTCGCGCGCGAGGGTGATCAGGCAGCGCATCTGCGCGCCGTTGCGCGCGGTGCCGTCGGAGTTGAGGGCGTACACTGCCTGGCAGTCGTGGTCGCGCAGCTGCATCCATGCGCGCTGGGCCAGCACCAGTTCCTGTTCGGCGTCGCCGCAGTAGCTGCAAGCGCCGCCGTTGGCCGGCGTACGCAGCTGCCGGCGCGCCTGGGCGTATACGGTGTTGAGTTCGACGTCGGCAGCCGCTGCCACGTCCGAGGCGCACAGGTCGCTCTCCATCGTGGTGGTCGGGTGCGCGCAGTCGATGCCTTCGTCCTTGCGGTCGAACGCGCTGGCAGCGCCGCACAGGCCGGCCCACAGCACTACGCTGGCGAGGACGCGCGACAGGCTCATGACGCGGCGGCAGCCTGCACGCGCGCCACTGCCGCGTCCATCGCATAGCGGTAACTGTCGGCACCGAAGCCACACACCACGCCCACCGCCTTGTCGCTGAAATAGCTGTGCTGGCGGAAGGGCTCGCGGGTATGCGGGTTGGACAGGTGGATCTCGATGAACGGCACCGCCACCGCCGCCAGCGCATCGCGCAGGGCAACCGAGGTATGGGTGAAGGCGGCCGGGTTGATCAGGATGAAGGCGGTTCCGTCGTTGCGTGCGGCCTGAACGCGATCCACCAGCACGTGCTCGGCGTTGGACTGCAGGCTCTCCAGTGCATGACCTGCGGCAGCGGCCTGGACGGACAGCGCCTGGTCGATGTCGGCCAGCGTGGTGTGGCCGTAGACCTCCGGCTCGCGGCTGCCGAGCAGGTTGAGGTTGGGGCCATGCAGGACCAGCAGCTTCGCCATGGGATCCGATTGACGGGAAAGGGCGGCAGTCTGGCGGAAGCTGAGGATGCTGTCCAGTTCGGCGAAATTAGTGGCGTTTAAAGCAACCGTTTGAAAAAGCCGTGTACCGCATGGCTGCTCACCATGGATGCTGGAAATAGCGCGTGCCGACCATCCCTCAGCCCCCGAGACTGCAGCCGGACCGCATTACGTTCGACACTGCGGAGGTTGCCAGGGTGTTCCTACACTGGGTCAACCCGCCATGTCGGCGCTCCTGGACGCTCGCGCCGTGCCCATCCCCATGCGATTGCCTGCAGTGCTGCTGGCGCTGCTGCCCTTGAATGCGCTGGCTGCCGAACAATGGATCATGGCCACCGACCTGTGGGGCAACAGGAACTACCAGACCCTGCAGGTGGACGTGCAGGACGGGCGTATCGCTGGCCGTCTGGACGCCGACCCGGTCACCGGTACCCTGAGTGCCGGGCAGATGGTATTCACCGCAACCGACAGCCAAGGCCAGCGCTACCAGTTCGACGGGCGCATTGACGGGGCGCGGATGCAGGGGCAGAGCGATCAGCCGGACACCAACAACCGCGATGCGCGTGCCGTCCACACCTTCAGCGCCTGGAAGGTACCGGCGCGGACCTCGAGTACAGCACAGCGCCATGTGTTCATGCCGACCGATTATTCCAATACCTTCAGCGCCGACCGTGCGCCGGTGCTGGTGATCTGGCCGGGGGACTCGGTGCAGACCCGTACGCTGGACTCCGGTGGCGTGGACGAGAAGGGCGTCACCCGCGCGCTGTTCGGCAATCCACAGGTCGGGCCGTTCTTCGTGGTCGGCGCCGAACCCGGCGACACGCTGGCGATCACGCTCACCTCGTTGAAGCTCAACCGTGACTACGCCGACAGCCTGGATGGCCTGGTGGGGCGCTTGAAGACGCCGCGGGTGGCTGCCGAAGCCACCGGGCTGGGCAAGCCGGTGCGCTGGCAGCTGGACCGCGGCAGGGGCGTCGCCCGTCCGCAGGGCGCAGGTGGTGGCCTGCGGCATTTCGAAGTGCCGGTGAAGCCGATGCTCGGCGGCCTGGCGCTGGCGCCGGGCTTCGGCTACCCGCCGTTTTCCACCGGCGATACCGGTGACTTCGGCGGCAACATGGATTTCAACGCCGTGGTCGAAGGCAATACGGTCTACCTGCCCGTGCAGCAGCCGGGTGCCCTGATGTACCTGGGTGATGGCCACGCGCGCCAGGGTGATGGCGAAACCACGCAGTGGGCGCTGGAGACGTCGCTGGATGTGGTGGTGAAGGTCGAGCTGCTGAAGCAGCATGCGATCGCAACGCCACGGGTGGAATCGGCAACGCAGATCATGACCCTGGGCCAGGGGGGCTCCAGCGATGATGCGCTGCGCATCGCCACCTCGGGCATGCTGCAGTGGCTGCGCCAGGCCTATGGGTTGACGCTGTCCGAGGCGACACAGGTGCTGGGCGTGGCGGTGCAGTACCAGGTGGCCAACCTGGCCGGGCGCAGTGTGGGCGTGGCGGCGAAGCTGGACAAGGCAGTGTTGCAGGGGCTGCCGTTGCAGACGACAGCGGAACCGGGCCGCGCCGCCGTGAAGCCCGCTGCCAGGTGACCACTGCGCGGGCAGCAACCGGGGAAAACGTATCCACCAGGAGTCCGTGATGAGTGCCGACGCCATCCGAAACCGCCGTGCCGCCTTCAGGGCGCTTCATGCATCCGGTTGCTTCCTGCTGCCCAATCCATGGGACGTGGGCAGTGCGGTGGCGCTGGCGCGGCTGGGGGCCAAGGCACTGGCCACCACCAGTTCCGGCCACGCCTGGGCCCATGGGCAGCCTGACGGGACGATGGGGCGCAGCGAGATCCTCGCTCATCTGCAGGCGATGGTGGCGGCGACCGATCTACCGGTGAACGCCGACTTCGAAGATGGTTTTGGCCGCAGCCCGGAGGCGGTGCACGAGAGCGTGTCGATGGCGATCGCTACCGGTGTGGCTGGCCTGTCGATCGAAGATTCCAGCGGCGATGCGGACCATCCGCTGCGCAGCATCGAAGACAGCGTGGCCCGGCTGCAGGCCGCGCGCCGTGCCATTGATGAAAGCGGGCACGACGTGATGCTGGTGGGGCGCGCGGAAAACTTCTTCGTCGGGCGACCCGATCTGGGCGATGCATTGGCTCGCATCCGCGCCTATGCGCAGGCGGGTGCCGACTGTCTGTATGCGCCCGGCATCCGCACCGCAGAGCAGATCCGCGCCGTGGTGGAGGCCGCCGGTGGCAAGCCGGTCAACCTGCTGATCGGTGCGCCGGGCGTGATGACGCTGCAGCAGGCCGCCAGTCTGGGCGTGCGCCGGGTCAGTGTCGGCGGTGCGCTGGCCCGCAGCGCGTGGTCGGGCTTTCTCGACGCCTCCCGGCAGATGCTTGCCAGTGGATCATTCGATGCGCTGCCGGCCACCCCGTCCGGTGCCGAGCTCAACGGGTTGTTCAAGCCGTAGGTGCGTGCAGGCTAGTGCGGCGGCGTTGGCGGGGTGGCCGTCCTGCCGAGCGCTTCGCGCACCGCGCGCTGCAGGCCCTGCACATGGAACGGCTTGGCCAGGAAGGGCGCGCGCCGATGCCGGACCGGCACCAGCTGGTCGTATACCGCTGAAGCGAAAAGATAGGGGATGCCCAGTTCGAGCAGCCGATCGGCCACAGGAAACACCACGCCATCACGAAGTTCCACGTCCAGCACGGCGCCGTCGAAGTGGCCACTGTCGAGCATGCCCAATGCCTCGAAGACGCTGTTGGCGTGGGCGATTTCGTTGCCTTCGTCGGTCAGGGCCTGCTCCATCAGATCAGCCAGATCGAGCTGGTCTTCCACTAGGAGCAGGCGGGGTAGCGGCGCGGGTTGTTCGTTGTTGCTCTGCATGGTGTGTTGTCGTGCGAATGCTGCGTTGGTCCGGCAAGCATCCGCTTACCGGCATCAAGGCCGTGGCAGCCCGGTGTGGCTGTGATGTGCACAACAGCGACCGCAGCGCGCAACAGCATTCCACCAATGGTGCTGGTGCCGGCTGCAATCGTAGTTACCATTGGTAACTAGTGAACAGCGGAGCCCCACCATGCATACCCATATTGTTGTTGCACATCCTGAACCGGCCTCGCTCACCCACGCGGTCGCCGCGCGGATCGGCGAGGCCATCGTCAACGCCGATGCCGGCAATACGGTCACCTCGGTGGATCTGATGGCCGAAGGCTTCGATCCACGTTTCACCGCCCAGGACCACGCGTTCTTCCGCAGGACCACAACGCTGCCGGCCGATGTCGCCGCCGAGCACGCTCGGCTGGATGCGGCCGATGCGCTGGTGCTGGTCTACCCGCTCTACTGGTGGTCGTTCCCGGCGCTGCTGAAGGGATGGATCGACCGCGTCTTCACCCAGGGCTGGGCCTATGACGAAGGTGCCGATGGCAAGGTGGAAAAGAAACTGCAGCGGCTGCAGGTGCATCTGGTCGCGCTGGGCGGCGCCGGCCAGCAGATGATCGACAGGCGTGGCTATGGCGCGGCGATGAAGACCCAGATCGACCAGGGCATCTTCGACTACTGCGGGGCGCCGGTGCTGTCCTCCACGCTGCTGCTGGACGCCGACAGCGGCATGGCCGAAGCGCATCTGCAGACGGCAGTGGACATCGGACGTAAGATCGGAACCCCCGCGCCCTGACGATCTCCCTTGCCTTCCAGACCTGCCGCGCCCGAGCCCCGTCGCCGCCTGACCCGTGAACAGCGCGCCCGGCAGCTGCTGGACGCGGCGTGGGCGCTGGTTGGCGAAGAGGGCACCGATGCGCTGACCCTGGCCCGCCTGGCCGAGGCGGCCGGTGTGACCAAGCCGCTGGCCTACGACCACTTCGAAACACGCAACGGCCTGCTGGCCGCGCTGTATGCCGATTATGACCACAAGCAGACCGTGGTCTTCGATGAGCGCATCGGCAGTGCGAAGGCCCGGTTGAAGGATCGCGCGCATGCCATCGCCTCGGGCTACATCGATTGCGTGCTGTCGCAGGGCAGCGAGATCCAGGACATTCTCGCCGCACTGGCCGGATCACCGGAACTGCGTGCGGTACGCCGTTGCTATCAGCAGGATTTCATCGACAAGTGCGCGCAGTGGCTCGGCCCGTTCGCAGCGGGTGAGGCCGTGCCGGCTACCGGGCTGTGGGCCATTCTCGGTGCCGCCGAAACCCTGTCTGAAGCGGTTGCGGCCGGTGCGGTCGAACACACGGCCGCCGAGGCCGAGCTGGAGCGCGTGATCGTCGCCATCGTCAAGCGTGGCAGCTGAATCGTGTGGGCGAAGCGGCCTAGAGTTGCTCGACGCTGACTGATGGCAGTGGCACGTCACGCGGCAGGTCCGGCAACAGCTGTCGCAGCAGCTCCGGCATTGCCTGCATGGCGGCACCATCGATGTAGCGCCACTGCGTACCACCGACCTGCCGGATGGCGACCATGAAGGTGAGGCTTTTCACTGTCTGTGCGTCGGTGGTGAATACCGTGGTCCGCGGCACGAAGCAGACTTCTTCGTCGCCGGCAGCGTAGGTGCGGGTCGGTTCACCGACATCATCGCTGATGACCTTCAGGCCCATGTCGCCGAGTGCCTTCATCGCATCGCGCGCGGCTTTCGCATACGCCGCGTCGCCGCCGGCAAAACGCTTCACGCTCGGATGCGTGCGCTCGATCATGGCATCGGTATCGCCACGCGCGAAGGTGGAGAGCAGAGAACGCACATCCTGCTGCAGCGCCTCGGTCTCGGCAGGGCTGAGTTCGCCGGCATGGGTGATTGCAGCGGCGAACATGCAGGACAGCGCAAGCATCCAGCACAGCAGTCGTCGATCCATCGGTGGGGGTACTCCTTCGGGCGCTGGACTATAGAACGCATTGTCCGTGGTGTCTGCCCAGCCTGCCGGTCACGCGCGTTGGGCGTCGGCCATTCCGGCGCTGGCGAAGCCTGCATCAAGCTGCGCACGTACCTGCTCATCGCGCGACGCACGGGAATCAGCACCCAGCACCACGTTGATCAGCCGCAGTGGCAGCGCGTGCCCAGCGCACCTGCGACGGGCGGTGGCCGCCAGGCAGAAGCCGGCCGCCTGGGTGTAACCGGTCTTCAAGCCATCCACGCCGTCTTCGCCCAGCAGCGCGTTCTGGTTGGCCTTGTGCAGGGTGCGGTGCACGAAGCTGCGCTGTGCGGTGATCGCCAGCAGATCGGGGTAGCGGCCAAGCACCTGCGCGGCCAATATCGCCATGTCGCGTGCGGTCGACAGATGCCCCGGGGTAGTGATGCCGGACACGGAAATGAAGTGCGTATCGTGCAGGCCCAGCGCTCGCGCGTGGTCGTTCATGTGCTGCGCGAACGCCGCCTGCGATCCGGCCAAGTGACGGGCCAAGGCGAGTGCGGCATCGTTGCCGGAGACCACCATCAGGCCCTCCAGCAGTCTGCCGAGGACGATGCTTTCGCCGGGCACCAGGCCCATCCGTGTTTCATCGTCGGCCACCTCGTGCACGTCGCGCGGGTCGATGGTGATCGTGTCCGACCACGAACCTCCCGACTGCGCGAGCAGGTCATACGCGGTGTAGGCGGTCATCAGCTTGGTCAGCGAAGCCGGTGGTCGTCGCAGATCCGCGTGCTGCTGCTGCAGGATGTCGAGCGAGACGGCATCGATCGTGATCGATGAGACGGGCGGGCGAGGGGCGTGCGATGAAGGCATGATCGCGCAAGCGTAGCCGGAACTACGCATGCCGTGGGCATTGCCTGCACATCCTGCGAATACCCGCCACGCGATCCTGTGGTCATGGATTCCGACATCCGCATCGATGGCCGCGTGTTCGCCTACATCTTTCCGTGTTCCTGGGAGGACTACGCGAAGATCGGTTTCTCGCGCGATCCGCTGGGCCGGATCAGTACGCTGCATCGACGCTGGTTCGAGTTCTTCGATCTGGAAGCTGGCGCACTGGTCGAGGCTGAATCCGAGCGCGATGCGCGTGACCTGGAACTGCAGCTGCGCCGGCCCTTCAAGCTGCATCGCGCGCCGGCACCGATGACGGTGCAGGACAGGGCCGGTGGGCGTACCGAATGGGTGCGCGGGGCCAACGCTGCACTGGCCGGCGCCGTGCACGCGCTGGCGCAGCAGGGCTATCGCACCTACCCGCTGCGGCCATGGCTGCGCGCGGTGATGACCCAGCGTCTGGACCGGCTGCATGACTGGGCTGCGGTGCAGGTGCCGGAAGAGGAAAGCCTGCGCACACCCATTGGTGTGGCCGCATTGCGCGACGCCATCGATGGGTATCGTGCGCTCGCTATCGATCCGCAGCCGTGGTTGCCCGAGCACCTGCAGCGCGGGTGGTGACACTGCCCGCAGCGGCCGGGCTGTTGCCCGGACGAGGTGCCCGGCGCGCATCGGGCGCTGCGGGAACGGGGCTGGCCAGGCGCTGGGCCAGGGCGACGTTGGTCACGTGACCGTGCAGGAACAACAGACCGCTGAAGATGTTCATGATCGTGCCTCCACTTGAGTGGAATGCACGATACGGGCAGCATGGCGGCGCAAAAAGCGACATTTCCGCAAGGTCGACTTGAGAGGAATTCAAGCCTTATGTCCCGCCCACCGCTGCATGCCCTGCAGGGCTTCGTCGCTGCCGCACGCCTGGGCAACCTGTCCCGCGCCGCCGCGTCGATGAACCTGACGGTCAGTGCGCTCAGCCATCAGATGCGCCAGCTCGAGGAACGCCTGGGCCAGCCGCTGCTGATTCGGCAGGCACGCGGTGTGGCCTTGACCCTGGAAGGGCAGCGCCTGCTGGATCAGGTGGGCCCTCATCTGGATGCGATCAACGAAGCCTTCCAGCCCTACGCCGCGCGACCGGAGCATGTGCTCACCCTCAGCGCCGTGCCGTCGATGGCCAGCGCCTGGCTGGTGCCACGCCTGGGCAACTTCGTGGCGGCGCATCCGCAGATCGAAATCAATCTGCAGTCGAGCGAGCGACTGATCGACTTCGACCGGCAACTGCAGTTCGACGCAGCACTGCGGCTGGGCAGCGGACAATGGCCGGGGCTGGTGGTGGAACCGTTGTTCGACGAATGGCTGCTGCCCATGGCCAGCCCGGCACTGATCGAGCGCATGGGCGGCATCGGCCACCTGCCGTTGGCACAGTGGCCGCTGCTGGGAGACCCCGACGGCGCGTGGGGCGCATGGTTCGCGCTGACCGGGCAGCGCCCGCCGGCGCGGTACGTGGCGGTGCTGGATGATTCCGAAGCCCACCATCGCGCCGCACTGGATGGCGTCGGTGTTGCGCTGGGACGGGTGACGCGGGCGCGGCTGCTGCTGGATTCCGGCCAGTTGGTTGCGTTGTCGGACCGGCGCCTGAAAACCGCATGGCCGCATTGGCTGGTGTATCCGCAGCGCTCGGTGCGGCATCGTGGTTTCCTCGCCTTCCGCGAATGGTTGCACGCCCAGGCGGCCGAGCACGTGCGGCACATGCAGGCCGCAGACGCGGGGTAGCGCCACGCGGGCAGGCGCGACGCCATGGAGTGCGCGTCACCGCAACAGCGTGACTGCCTGCCCGGCACGCGCGAACGCCTCGCCCAGCAGCGGCCCGGCCTTGATCGCCTGCACTTCCGCGAACAGCGCCTGCAACGCCGCTACGGGTCGAGAGATGGGCGCGGCGACCGCCTGCTGGATGACGGCGAAGCGATCGGCCAGCACGCGATGGCCGGGATGTGCCTGCGCCCAGGCCAGCAGGGGCTGGCGTACGCCGGCCGCTGCATCCAGCCGCTGCTGGTCGAACAGGGTGATGGCCGCGGCCGAGGTGTCGGCACGTTCAATCGTCGCGTGCCGCAGCTCACGGCTGAGGAACAGATCGTAGGCGGCGCCGCGTCCCACCGCGATACGCAGCCCGTTGCGATCAAGGTCTGCAACCCGTTGCGCTGGACTGTCATCGCGCACCAGATAGGTGCCTTCGATCTCCACATACGGCGCGCTGAAGGCAATGCGGTCGGCACGTGCCGGGTCCACCGCCAGGAAGGCCAGATCCCATGCATCGTCGCTCGCCGCTGCAACCACCGATGCGGCCGCGTCGTGGCAGCTGAAGCGTGCCTGCACACCCAGCCGCTGTGCCAGCGCGGTGGCCAGGTCCACCGACGGCCCACGTGGTGCATCGGCGTCGCCCTGGGCCAGCACCGGGTTGCCCAGGTTGATGGCAACGCGCAGGTGGCCCAACGGGGCCAGGGCATGACGGTGATCGGCCAGGGACATGGGCGCTTCCAGTACGGTGGCAGGCTGTCCAGCATGCCAGCCGTGGCCGTATCGTGTAGTGCACGGGGCCGTGATGCTGCCGTTCATCCACCTGCGCGCCGAGCGCGAGCACAATCGATGCCATCGTGCATCACGCGTCAACCCATAGCGGCAAGTACCGCAGCCTTGGCATCGTGGGGGCGCTACACCGACGTGGCGCGTGATCGCTGCAGCCAGTCGGCGATGGCTGGATCCAGCCGCGGGTCGTCCGGAAGGCGCATGCCGAAGCCCTGTTGCAGCACCTCGCGCACGTCCTGCACATCACGCAGCGGGCGCTTGGCCGGTGCCTGGCCCGGGCGGTATTCGGTGTAGTTGCCGCTGCCGATGGTGCGTCGCCAATCCGGCCCGGTCAGTGATGCACGCAGCTGGCCGGGAAAGCTCGACTGCGGATGCGTACACACGTACCAGTTGCCTACCTCGTTGTCGATCGGCGCCGGTGGCTGCAGGTCGAAGCGGTACAGCGCCCGCCAGTCATCCCCCGCCTCGGCGGCGAGCATGAAGTCGCCATCATCCAGCGTCCGCACGCGGTAACGCTCGTGGGGTGTGTCCTGCGCGGTGGTCTCGTGCAGGCGCAGCGGCACGGTCGGGGTCAGGCTGCCAAAGCCGGTATCGACCAGCCAGTCCTCTTCCTGCAGACGCACCCGCAGGAGCAGATGCGTACGCGCAGTCAGCTCGCCATCGGTGGCCGACAGCAGCACCCGTGCGCTCAGTGGCTGCGCATCGAAGCCCAAGGCCTGCAGCAGCGCCAGGAACGCGCCATTGAGTTCGAAGCAGTAACCGCCGCGCTGCGCGTGCAGCAGCTTGTGCTGGACGCTGTCCAGGTCGATCGCCACCGCGTCGCGCAGCAGGCTGGTCAGGGTTTCGAACGGCAGCAGGGCGTTGTGGCGCTGCTGCAGCAGGGTCAGCCCGGCCAGGGTGAGCGGGGGCGGGGCATCCAGCTGCAGGCACTGCAGGTAGCGGGGGACGTCGATGGGCATGGCAGGTATCACGGGCAGGGGCCTCCACTGTGATACCGCAACCGGGGTTGAGGTCAAGCGCATCCCGCCGGTGTCATCCCCCGGTCGCCTACGGCCGGTACAACAGCGACAACTGCCCGCCGCTCGTGGCAGGAATCAATCCGGGGCTAAAGTTCTGCTGCAACCAGTCGATACAGGTGCGTCATTCCGCCTGGAGTCTGTCATGTCGGCCGTCGTTTCCCGCCTTCGGTCCCTGCGTAGCCGCGTTGCCGGGTTGCGTTTCCGTTTCCCTGGCCTGCTGCGCTGGTTGCAGCCGCATCGGCTGAGCGTCGCCGACAAGCTCAAGGCGACCCTGCTGGTCTGCAGCCTGGGCCTGGTGGCCATCGCCGCCGTCCATGCCTGGACCAGCCATGCGAGCATGCAGGCGGCGCGCGATCAGGCCAGCTACCAGCAGGGCAGTGACCGCGTTGCATCGCTGGCGGCGCGGGTGGCCGAGGCCCGGCGCCTGCAGACCCAGTATGCGCGAAGTTTCGACGATGCCGACCGCAGCCAGTTGCAGGCCACGCAACGGATGTTGAAGCAGGATCTGCAGGCGTTGCGTGCAATGCCGATGGATGCGGGCCGGCGCAAGGTGCTGCAGGCGATGACTGAAGCCGTCGACGCATTCTCACAGGGCATCGCCGCGTTGTTCGAGCGGGTGGATGAGATGGGGCGCGGCGACGCCGGCCTGGCCGCGCAGCTGCAGCAGTCCGCCGACGCACTGCAGGCGCAGGTGGACGCGTTGGAGCGCCCTGCGCTTTCCCTGCATGTGCAGCGGATGCGGCGCCAGGAAGCGCTGCTCCTGCTCGATGGCGATTCCACTCACGCCGATCGTGCCAGCGAAGAGAAGCTGCCCTTCGATCTGGCATTGGCTGGCCTGCCAGCCGAGGTGCAGGAGCACGTGCGCACGCGCATGGAGGCCTACCAGGCCGCGCTGCTGGGCTATACCGCCGCGCGTGTCGGTCTGGACGTGGAAGCACAGTCGCTGCTCGAGACGGCGGCAGCCGTGGGCCCGGCACTGGCCGCATTCCAGCAGGCGCAAAGTGCGGCACTGGCTCAGGCGCAGCTTCGTCAGCGGTCGGGCGCTCGGATGGCCAGCGTGCTGTTCGTGGCCACCCTGCTGCTGGTGGCCGGTGTGCTGATCACCAGCCTGGTGCTGGTCGTCCGCGCGGTGCGTCGACCGATCCAGGACACCCTGCGTTTCGCTGGCGATATCGCCGATGACCGGCTCGACACTACGCTGCGCGTGTACAACGCCAACGATGAGATCGGCCAGCTTGCGCAGTGCCTGGTCGACATGCAGCAACGCCTGCGTGCGCGCATCGAGACCGAGCGCGCGGTTGCGCGCGGCAACACGCGCGTGCGGCAGGCGCTGGACAGCGCGCAGACCGGCTTGATGGTGGTCGACGCGGAAGGGCAGGTGGCCTACGCCAATCCTGCGCTGCTGCAGCTGCTGGATCTTCCTGCAGAGACGCTGCTTGGCAGCGACGCGGTCCGCCTGCACCCGGTGCTGGCGGGGCTTATTGGTGTCCGTCAACGCGAAGAGCGCGAGATCGGCCACGCCGGCACCCGCTACCAGCTGATCGCCAACGCGATCGTCGAGGACGACCACTTCCTCGGCGTGGCAGTGGAATGGCGCAGCCGCGCGCTGGAGACGCTGCTGGAAACCGAGGTCGCGGCGCTGGTCGATGCGGCGGCGCATGGCGAACTGCACGGGCGCATCGCGGTGGAGGGCAAGCAGGGCTTCGTACGCACGCTGTCGACCAGCATCAATCGACTGTTGTCCACTTTCGAGACCAACCTCGGCGACCTGCAGGCGCTGCTGGCAGCACTGGCACGCGGTGACCTCAGCGTGCGCATGGAGGGGCGACCTGCAGGGCGTGTTCGCCCGCATGCGTGACGATGCCAACGCCACCGTCGCGCAGCTGGGCCACATCGTCACCCGCATCCAGCAGGCCACGGTCCGCCTGGATGTGGGGGTGGGCGAAATCGTTGCCGGCCATCACGATCTTTCCCAGCGTACGGAACAGCAGGCCGCCAACCTGGAAGAAACCGCTGCATCGATGCATGAGCTGACCGATACCGTAGGCCGCAACGCCGATGCGACGGAGCGCGCCGATGGACTGGTACGTGAGGCCGCCCGGGTTGCCGAGCGCGGCGGCACCGCAGTCGGCCAGGTGGTGGCCACCATGCAGGGCATCAGTGCGGCGTCGCGGCGCATCGGTGACATCATCCAGCTGATCGATGGCATCGCCTTCCAGACCAATATCCTGGCCCTCAACGCGGCAGTGGAGGCCGCGCGTGCAGGCGAGCAGGGCCGCAGCTTCGCGGTGGTGGCGGCCGAAGTGCGCTTGCTGGCCCAGCGCAGTGCCGATGCGGCCAAGCAGATCAAGGGGCTGATCGAGGATTCGGTGACGCGGGTCGACCGGGGCAGTACGCAGGCCGAGCAGGCGGGTACGACGATGGACGAAATCGTCAGCAGTGTGCAGCGGTTGGCCGGCCTGCTTGCCGGTATCCGCAGTGCCTCGCACGAACAGCATGCAGGCATTGCCCAGGTCAACCAGACCGTCGTACAGATGGAGGCCAGCACGCAGCGCAATGCGAGCCTGGTGGAAGAGGCCGGCGCGTCGACTGCGCAGATGCAGACCCAGGTGCGCGCACTGGCCGAAGCGGTGGCCGCGTTCCAGCTGCAACCCGAGCGACGCCCGCGCGCGGCGGCGTGATGGCCTGATCGCCTTCGCCGGGCATGGCCCGGCGCTACCCTTGAAACCCATGACGGGTAGCGCCGGGCCATGCCCGGCGAACGGTCTCAATACACGTCGCGCCGGTAACGTCCTTTCTCAAGCAGCGTTTCCACGGCGTCATCGCCCAATGCCTCGCGCAGCACCTGGTCCACGCCTTCGGCCATGCCGTGCAGCGATCCACACACATGGATCACTGCACCCCGTGCCAACCACGCCTGCAGTTCAGCCGTGGCAGCGCGCAGGCGATGCTGCACGTAGCAGGCATCGTCTGCATCACGCGAATAGGCCTGATCCAAACGCAGCAGATGCCCGTCAGCCTGCCATCGAATGATCTCGTCGGCGAACAGGAAATCGTGTGCGCGCTGACGCTCGCCGAACAGCAGCCAGTGACCGTGCTCGCCCCGGTGCGCGGCTTCGCGCAGCAGGCTGCGCAGGCCGGCGATGCCCGTGCCGTTGCCGATCAGCAGCATCGGCGCGCCCGGCTGCCGATGGAAGCCCGGGTTGCGATGCACGCGTGCGGCTATCGCACCGTCCAGCGGCGCACGCAGGGCTAGCCAGCCCGAGCCCAGTCCTGCGCGACCTGCTGCGTCGTGGACCAACCGCACCACCAGCTCCACTTCGCCATCGGCGGCGCATGAGGCGATCGAGTACTCACGCCCGGGCAGTGACGGCAGGCCCGACAACCACAGGCCTGCATCCTGCACCTGCAACCCACGGCCGGGTTCGGGCAGCACGCGTTCGCTGGCCAGTTCCAGCAGGGTCTTCGCAACGCCATCGATCAGCTGTGGCTGCTGGGGATCCAGGCCATGCGCGCGCAGTACCGCGCTGGCATGCATCGCGTCGTGGCGGGGCGCGATGTGCAGGATGTCGCCGGCCTGCCAATCGACATCGGCCGGCGGTGCCAGGCGGATCTTCCAGATCTGGCCGCCGACGCTGCCAGCGTTGAGCAGGGTGCGGCCGAGCAGGCGCCAGCCGTGCATCACCGTGGCCGCCGGCAACACGCTGTCGTCGGCGTCGATACCCGTCAGTCCGGTCAGCTGCAGCTGCCATTGGCGCAGCGCCCCCACCGAAGCGGCATCGACGTCGATGCGGGCGAACAAGGGATGCGCGCCCGAGCGCGTCAACCAGTCGTCGATCTGCACGCCGAACCCGCAAAACTGCGCGTACTGGTGATCACCCAGCGCGAGCATGCCGTAACGCAGGCCGGAAAGGTCCGGACGCTGTGCCAGCAACTGGCGCGCGCTGCGCCGTGCGTTGTCCGGTGGTTCGCCATCACCGAAGGTGCTGAGTACGAACAGCGCTTGCGTGGTGGCCTGCAGCTGCGCGGCAGCTACGCGCGCAAGCGGCAGTACCTGCACCGCGTGGCCGGCCGCCTGCAGCTGCGCCGCCGCACGCCAGGCCAACTGTTCGGCCAGGCCGCTCTGGCTGGCATGGACCACCAGCCACGGCATGCCCGCGGCATGGGGTGCTGCTGCCGGAAGGGTCTGCCGCAGCGCACGCGCGGCACGCTGGCCGCGGCGGCGGTCCAGGTACAACAGCCAGCCGGTAACGAAGAAAAGGCACATGCCCAGGCTGCTGAGCATCACCACGATGCGCCCGGGCATGCCGAAGAAGCTGCCCGAGTGCAGGGCGAACATGCTGGTGGTGAGCTGGCCGCCGGCACTCTGGCGTGCGTAGGGGCGCGCGTCTAGGACCGCGCCGGTGGCCGGGTCGAGCTGCAGCAGGTCATGTGCGCGGTCGTGATGGCCACCCCTCTGCGCGGGATCGGCCGACATCACCCGTACGTTGAGCGATTGACCGGGCTTCTCCGGCAGGCGCAGGTCGATGAAGCCCTGGCGCACGCCGGGCAGTGCATACAGCGTGGCCTCGACCTTGTGCAGATCCAGGGGCAGATCCGTGGCGACCTTGTGCTTGGCCGGGGGCGCGACACCCAGCAGTTGGGTCAGCCCGTTGCGATACCAGTCGAACGACCACCACAGCCCGGTCAGTGCGCTCATCAGGTAGATCAGCAGCACCCAGGTGCCGATCACCGAATGCAGGCTCCACAGGAAGCCCCGGCCCTTGCGCGCCCATTCCACTGCCAGCCAGCTGCGCCAGTGCCACCAGCGGCGTGGCCAGCGCAGGTACAGCCCGGACAGGGTGAAGAACAACAGCGCGATCGCACAGCTGCCGGTGATCCACGAGCCGCGCTCGCCGGCGACCATGTGGCGGTGCAGGTCCTCGACGAAATCGAAGAAGGCCTGTCCGCGCAGTGCGCTGAAGCGCGCGCCGCTGTAGGGATCGAAATAGACCCAGTGGTCCTTGCCGCCGGCAAAGCGTGCCACCGATGGCCGATGGCCGCTGGCATCCACCCGCAGGCGCTGCAGCGGCCGTTCGCTGCCTGCCTGCAGCAAGGGCACCAGCTCGCTCAGGGCGAGCGGCTGCTGGTTGTCGGCATGGTGCTCGGCGATCTCGGCGAAGCCGGGGTTGGCCGCGCGCAGCAGTTCATCCTCGAACGACAGGACTGCACCACTCAGGCCCATCACGGCCAGGATGGCACCAGCGCTGATGCCCAGCAGCCAATGCAGTTGGAACAGGACGTTCTTGAACATCGGGATCGAGGGCCGTCGAGGCTGCCGCCCGCATCCTGCGCAACAGCAAATGAGAATTAATCTCGTAATTCTCCGGGTCGCGGGCCGCTGCGGTCAAGCAGGGCCTGCCGGCAGGGCTGCGCCCTGCACCCGCCGAAGCGGTAGTGCCGGCCGCTGGCCGGCAACCTCAGCAGCAACAGCCGAATCAAAAGCGGGCTTCCTGAGGGTAGGCGGGGTGGGTCCGGTTGCGGGGGCCGCTGCAAGTACCCCTGCGGGGCCCGGCCCAGCCGCTGGCGGCTGTGCGTTCGGGCGCTTGCGAAGCAGTGCTTCGCAAGCAAAGCGCCCTCACCCATGTAAGCTCGGTCGCCGCTTGCTCGTGTGCGCTGTCCTGCGCACATGACAAGACCGGGGTTGGGCGTCCTGCCCAACCCGCCCGAGGCATGCCTCGGGCCCATGCGGCTCACGCCCCCGCAACCGGACCCACCCCTCCTTCGACAGTTCTTCGCGACCTGCCGTAGATCCACGCCATGCGTGGATGCTTTTCGTTCAATTGTCGAAATATTCGATTTCGATGGAGATTCATCCACGCATGGCGTGTATCTACCGTGTCGACCAAGGTCGACATCTACCAACAGCCATCGGAATTTGTCAGAGGTGGGGCGGTGTGGGGTTGGGGGGGGGGTGCGGGCGTGGGGGGGGGGGCCCACGAAAA